>OCZS010000418.1_pt1 | contig 13760 bp, 10 predicted proteins | sample 1539071 | NCBI WGS metagenome assembly OCZS01 (sample SAMEA3113584, study PRJEB22503) | soil metagenome
AGCCCTAGACACCGCCTGCGGCCTCTACCTCAACGACCCCACTGCCTGGACCTGAACCCCCGACGAACTAACAGGCGCGACCACTAGTGGTCACGCTCGGAAGTCCGCCGGGGCCTACGGCGCTTCGCGAACCCGCTGCGGCCCGCCGAACCGGGTCCGGACGCCGGCGGAGTAGAGCACCGAGTCCGGGGCCCGCTCGGCCAGGCCCGCGAAGCCGGCGGCGGCGAGCAGCCCATCGTCCAGGCTGATCAGCCGGGCCCGTTGCAGCGGCCATCGGGCGTGGGTGTTCGGCAGGAAGAATGTCCGGCCCAGGTGGCGGGTGTGCAGACCCCAGCGGGCGGTGAGGAAGTCGGCGAGCGGGTCGTCCATCACCTCCGCAGTGACGTGCACCCGGACGTCGTTCCGCGCCCCACGAGGAGCGGGCCAGCGGCGCCGGCTGGTGTAGCGGATTCCCGCACCGGACCGCTCCACCCGCATCCGGGACCACGTGTAGTTCAGGCCCAGGGCCGCCCGTGCACCCAGCACGAACGGCAGCCGCGCCGCGTCCAGCGACCGGAACACGACCCCATGCCGGCCCTCGCCGTCGATGGAGTAGAGCCGGACGTTGGTCTCCGGGAACGTGCCGATGTACGGCAGCGCCGGTCCCGTCCCGAAGTGGGCACCGACCAGACGGAACGGGATCAGGCCCACCCAGGTGCTGCCGTCGAACACGTCCGGCATCGTCCCGGCGGGCAGCATCGGCGCTACCCGGGCCGGGTCGACGCGCCAGTGGAGGAACGTCAGGTCGCGCCAGCCCTGGCCGAGCAGAGTGGGTCCGGGAAGCTCCGGCGGGTCGGCCGAGATCGGCACCACGGCATGCGGAGCGTCTCTCGGGTCGGTCACTGACCTAGAGTTCCACGCCCTACCGCAGGCCGGGTTTGCCGAGCGAGGAGGATCGAGGACGCCATGACCCAGCTCTCCACCCCGGTGGCCGCCGACCCGGACGGCATCTACGCGTCGTTCACGGGCTGGGTGGAGGACCAGGGTCTGACGCCCTACCCGGCGCAGGCGGAGGCCCTGCTGGAGCTGGTGACCGGCGCCAATGTCATCCTGGCCACCCCCACCGGCTCCGGCAAGAGCCTGGTGGCGACCGGCCTGCAGTACGCCGCTCTGGCCCAGGGCGGACGGGTCTTCTACACCGCGCCGATCAAGGCGTTGGTCTCGGAGAAGTTCTTCGCCGCCATGGTCGTGTTCGGCCCCGAGCGGGTCGGCATGCTGACCGGCGACGCCAGCGTCAACCCGGGAGCGCCGGTGATCTGCTGCACCGCCGAGGTGCTGGCCAATCTCGCGCTTCGCCAGGGCAGTGCGGCCGACATCGCCGCGGTGATCATGGACGAGTTCCACTACTACGCCGACCCCGACCGGGGCTGGGCCTGGCAGGTGCCGCTGATCGAGCTGCCCCGCGCCCAGTTCCTGCTGATGTCGGCCACCCTGGGCGAAGTCACCCAGCTGGCCAACGACCTCACCCGCCGAACCACCCGGCCGACCGCCGTGGTGGCCTCGGCCGAGCGTCCGGTGCCGCTGCACTACGAGTGGGTGACCACCCCGCTGCACGAGACCATCGAGGAGCGGCTCAGCACCCATCAGGCCCCGATCTACGTGGTGCACGGCAGCCGGGCGGCCGCGGTCGAGCAGGCCCAGGCCCTGAGCAGCCTGCGGATCTGCAGTCGGGAGGAGAAGGACTCCATCGCCGACCTGATCGGCGGGTTCCGGTTCAGCTCCGGCTTCGGCAAGGTGCTGTCTCGGCTGGTCCGTACCGGGATCGGGGTGCACCACGCCGGGATGCTGCCCAAGTACCGCCGCCTGGTCGAGCTGCTCGCCCAGGCCGGCCTGCTCAAGGTCATCTGCGGCACCGACACCCTCGGGGTCGGGATCAATGTGCCCATCCGTACGGTGCTGCTCACCTCACTGAGCAAGTACGACGGGGTCCGGCCGCGGCTGCTCACGGCCCGGGAGTTCCACCAGATCGCCGGACGGGCCGGGCGGGCCGGGTTCGACTCCTCGGGCACCGTGCTCGTCCAGGCTCCCGACCACGTCGTGGCCAACCTCAAGGCACTGGCCAAGGCCGGGGACGACCCCAAGAAGCGCCGCAAGGTGGTCCGGAAGAAGCCGCCCGAGGGCACGGTGGGCTACGGCGAACCGACGTACGAGCGGCTGGTGGCCGCAGACCCGGAACCGCTGGAGTCGTCCTTCCGGGTCAGCCACGCGATGGTCCTCAACGTGGTGGCCCGGCCGGGCGACTGCTGGGCGTCGATGCGGCGGCTGGTATTCGACAACGACGAGCCGCGGGTCCGGCAGCTGCAGCACGCCCGGCGGGCGCTGGCAATCTATCGCGGGCTGCTCAGCACCGGCGTGGTCGAGCGGTTGGCCGAGCCGGACGCCGAGGGCCGGCTGGCCCGGGTGACGGTTGAGCTGCAGCCGGAGTTCGCGCTCAACCAGCCGCTGTCGCCGTTCGCGCTGGCCGCGGTGGACCTGCTGGACCCCCAGGCCGAGACGTACGCCCTGGACGTGGTGTCGGTGGTGGAGGCGACGCTGGAGGACCCGACACCGGTGCTGCGCGCCCAGCGGTCCCGGGCCCGCGCGGAGGCGGTCGAGGCGATGAAGCGCGAGGGGATCGAGTACGAGGAGCGGGTGGAGCTCGTCGAGGACGTCACCTACCCGCAGCCCCTGGCCGACCTGCTCGAGGTGGGCTTCGTCGCGTACGCGCGCAGCCACCCATGGGTGCTGGACGAGCGGCTGAGCCCGAAGTCGGTGGTCCGGGACCTGGCCGAGCGGTCGATGACCTTTACCGAGTACGTGTCGTTCTATGGGTTGGCCCGGGCCGAGGGGGTCGTGCTGCGCTACCTGGCCGACGCCTACAAGGCGCTCCGCCAGACCGTGCCGGAGACCGCCCACACGGAGCCGCTGGCCGACCTGATCGCCTGGCTCGGCGAGCTCGTACGCCAGGTCGACTCCAGCCTGCTCGAGGAGTGGGAACGGCTGCGCAACCCGGACCCGGAGATCGCGATCGCCGCCGTCTCCGGTCCACCGACGACGGTGACGAGCAACGCCCGGGCCTTCCGGGTGCTGGTGCGCAACGCGATGTTCCGCCGGGTGGAGCTGGCCGCCCGCCGCCGCTGGACCGAGCTTGGCGAGCTGGACGGCGACGCGGCGTGGACCGCAGAGCGGTGGTCCGCGGCGCTGGAGCCATACTTCGCGGCGCACGGCCTGATCCAGACCGGGTCGGACGCCCGCGGGCCTCAGCGGTTGATCATCGACGAGCAACCGGGCCGGTGGCGGGTGCGACAGATCATCGACGACCCCGCCGGCGACCACGACTGGGGGATCAGTGCGGAGGTCGACCTGGCGGTGAGCGACGAGCTCGGGGCGGCGGCCGTACGCGTGACCCGGGTCGGGCTGGTCGAGGAGTGGTGAGGATGATGCACCGGTGAGCCAGCCGCGACAGCCGTTCCTGCACGATCTGACGATCCTGGTGGCGGCACCGAGCCAGGTGTTCGGTCGGGAGGACGGCGGCATCGGCCGATCCGACGGCCCGGCCGGGGTGGAGGGGTTGTGGCATGCCGACCTCCGCGTGCTCGCGGGCCTGGTCCTCACCGTCGACGGCCGACCACCGGAGCACATCGCGACCCGGTACCTACCGGTGGACGAGAACGGCGACGGCCTACTCTTCACCTTTCTGCTCCGTGAGCTCGCCGCCCGCGGGCCCGCCCACCGGAGTACGCCGGTACGCCTCGATGTCGAACGCCGTCTGGCCCCCGGCCGGCTGACCGAGACGCTGACCGTCAGCTCCTGGCTCGACCAGCCGGTCACCCTGCGGCTGGCCTCGGCGCTGGTGCGCGACCTGACCCCGATGCCGGAGGTGCGGAGCGGCAGCGACGGGCCGCCGCTGGGCGCCGGACCCGACCCACTCGCCTGGGGCAACGACGAGGTGACGGCGCGGCTGTCCGCTGCCGGCGCCGCCACCGGCTCCGATCCGGGCACCCTCGAGCTGACGTGGGACCTGAGCCTGCCGGCCCGCGGCACGACGACCGTCGGCTGGACCCTCACGGTGACCGACCAGGGAAGCGTGGTCGGACCGGCCGGCGGTCGGTCGCTGGACGCCGCGCGGATCGCCGCCGACCTGGCCGAGCGGGCCACGGACCCGGTCCGCGGCACCGACCACCGGCTGCGGCCCTGGCTGGAGCGCTCACTGGTCGACCTGAACGGCTTGCGGATGACCACCGTCGACAGCCCGGACGACGTCTTCTTCGCTGCCGGCTCGCCCTGGTACCTCACCCTGTTCGGCCGCGACTCGCTATGGACCGCGCGGATGCTGCTGCCGGTCGACCCGGCGTACGCGATGGGCACGCTGCGGGTGTTGGCGCAGCGGGCCGGGACCACCGTGGACATCGACCGCGCCGAGGCCCCCGGCAAGATCCTGCACGAGCTGCGGCGGGCCGCCGTCGCCCTCGGGGACACCGCTCTTCCGCCGCTCTACTACGGCACTATCGACGCCACTCCGCTGTGGGTGTGCACCCTGTACGACGCTTGGCGCACCGGGGTGCCGGACGCGGAGGTCGAGGCGCTGCTGCCCACCCTGGAGGGGGCGCTGCGCTGGGTCGTCGAGGACGGGGACGCCGACGGCGACGGGTTCCTGGAGTACCTCGACACCAGCGGGCACGGCCTGGCCAACCAGGGCTGGAAGGACTCGGACGACTCGGTCCGGTTCGCCGACGGCACCATCGCCACCGGACCGGTCGCCCTCTGCGAGGTACAGGCGTACGCCTACGAGGCTGCGGTGCACGGTGCGGACCTGCTGGACGCCTTCGGCCGCCCCGGCGGGGAGACCTACCGGACCTGGGCCGCTGCGCTGGCCGAGCGTTTCCGAACTACGTTCTGGTGCGAGACCAGTGCTGGCCGCTTCCCGGCCATCGCCCTCGACGGAGGGAAGCGGCCGGTCGACTCGCTGACCAGCAACATCGGCCATCTGCTCGGCACGGGCCTGATCGACCCGGACGAGGAGCTGCTCGTCGCCCGGCACCTGGCCGGGTCGGACCTGGACTCCGGACTCGGGCTGCGCACCATGTCGGCGGCGGACGGTGGCTACTCCCCGCTGAGCTACCACTGCGGCTCGGTGTGGCCGCACGACACCGCGATCGCCGTTCTCGGGCTGCATCGCGCCGGACTGACCGGGTACGCCGACGGTCTGGTCGAGGGCCTGCTGCGGGCGTCGGTGGCCTTTGACCAGCGACTGCCCGAGCTGTGGTCTGGCGAGGGTCAGCCGGTGCCCTACCCGTCCGCCTGCCGTCCCCAGGCCTGGTCGGCAGCGACGGCTGTCGTGGTCGGGACGGTGCTGGGCGAGTCGGTGAGCGAGGACGGCAGGTGATCCTGCAGCGCGACGAACTGGAGGGTGGTGAGAAACGACGGGTTGGCGCCCATCGGCTGCCGGAAGACCTCGGCGTCGGCGAGCCGGGGGTCGGCTCGTAGCTGTTGCCGCGGCACCCACTCGGCCGGGTCGGCGATGGTCAGGCCGAGCGGGACACGCCACCGGCCATCGTCGAGATGCAGCTCGGCGGGACCGGTCACCACCCCGGTGCCCCAGACCCCGTACGGGAGTCGACTGCGACTGCCGCTGGCCCAGAAGACGACGGGTTGACCGGCGCTCATCAGCCGGGTCCGGTACCCGGGTTGCACGCACCAGCTCGAGATCCGCGGGTCGCGGCGAAAGCGTTCCACCAGGTCCACCCGGTCGGCGTTGCCCTTGAGCAGCCAGGCCCCGAGGTCGGCGGCCGTCACCCGGCCCTCGCCAGCCGGGCGAAGCGAAGTCGTCACAACGAAAAACACTACGTCGGAGACTCCGACGTAGTGCTTCGCAGGGGTGGAGGTGGCGGGAATCGAACCCGCGTCCTCGGACGACGAACCAGGACTTCTCCGGGCGCAGCTGGCTAGGCGTTCTCTCGGCTCCTGCACTCGCGCCAGCACGTTGCAGACAAGCCCAGCCTTCGTGAGTTTTCCCGTTAGGCCCGAAGGCCCGTCCTAGCGGGTAAGCCTCCTAGATGAGGCCAGGGTCCGGGACGGAGGCTCGCCCGGTCTGACCGTTCGATCACTGCTCAGGCAGCGAGAGCGAACTGAGTGCGCTGATTTTCGGCACTTATTGGTTTCCAAGGAACATTAACGAGTTGACCTTGGCTTCTCGGCCCGCTTCTCCTGGGACTATCGACCCAAGTCGAAACCGATCACCCCCTGTTGAGTTGTACCGCAGCCTCAGCCGCGAAGTCTGAGTCTACGCCATACCTAACGCGGCGGCAGGCGATTGCTTCCTGCCGCCGCGCTGGAAGCGGCTACTTCTCCGACAGCACCTCGAGCTTCGCGACCTTCCTCACCGGGTTGCGCCAGTTCTCGCCCTGTAGGGCCTTGGCGCCGCCCACGATGGTCAGGATGAACCAGCTCAGACCCATCAACGGCAACAGGAAGCCGAAGATGTCGAACTCGGTGATCCCAGCGACGATCCCCACCACGACGAAGGCGATGAAGGAGATCAGCTGGAAGTTGAACGCCTTCGCGGCCTCGCGGCGGGCGTAGGTTCCCGGTGAGGACAGTGCGAACACCAGGCCCGGGCCGAGCAGCCAGAAGAAGAACACCGAGAAGTGCGCGAACCCGGCGACGCCGCGGCCGGCCTGCTGCCGGGTCTCGGGACGGACCAGGGGCTGGTAGGCGGGGTGCACGCCGAGCGCGCGGGACGGGGTCGGCACCTGCACCAGGCCGTAGAAGGCCTCGTTCAGGTCCTTGCGGGTCTCGGCGGTGATGACCTGGCCGATCCGGGTGTCGAACTCGAGCTCGGTGATCCGGCCGTCGGCGTACGCCTCCTTCAGCCAGGACTCCGCGCGGTCGCGCTGGTCGGGGGTGACGTACATCTTGAGGCTAGGGTGCTCATAGGTCGGGCTCATGCCATCAAGCATCGACCGGCCCGGCCGGGTACGCCATCGGGCACTCCCCCGGGCGGACCCTCATTTTGGTCCTGCCGCTCGCGCTCGGCCGCTTCGTGAGTTGCCGTCTTCCTCCTTCGCTCGCGCGATGAGAAGCGCGTCGTGCTCGACCCACTCGTCCAGACGACACCGGGCGCGGCCGTTACCGACGCTCGCGGCACACGTCACCCGCGAGGCCGTAAGGTGATCCCTCGTGACTGCGAAGCCCGAGATCGAGTTCCCGTACGGCGACCCGCCCACCGAGCTGGACGTCCTCGACATCAGCGAAGGCACCGGCGCCGAGGCCAAGCCCGGCCAGACGGTGCGGGTGCACTACGTGGGGGTCGCGTTCAGCACCGGCGAGGAGTTCGACGCCTCCTGGAACCGCGGCGAGCCGCTGGAGTTCCGGCTGGGCGCCGGCCGGGTCATCCCCGGGTGGGACCAAGGCCTGGTGGGCATGAAGGTCGGCGGCCGGCGGCAGCTGACCATCCCGCCGGACCTGGCGTACGGGGAGCGCGGCGCCGGCGGCGTGATCAGGCCGGGCGAGACGCTGATCTTCGTCTGCGACCTCGTCGACACCCGCTGACTTTCGCCGCTGCCGCGCTGGTCACCAGCTGCCGCTGCCGCCCCCGCCGCCTCCGCCGCCGGAGAACCCGCCACCGCCGAACGAGCTGCCGCCGCCGAAGCCGCTGCCGCTGCTGCCGGAGGAGGGCGCCGGCGTGGCGGCACTGGTGAGGCTGCCGGTGAGAAAACCGGTGTTGAACGAACCGATGTGGTAGGTGCCGACGTACCAGTACGGGGTGGCGTCGGGGAGCCGGCCCATGGCCACCAGGTCGCTGCAGATCTTCGCCCACCGGTCGGCCAGCTCGAAGATGATCGCCCAGGGCAGGTACTTGGAGAAGATGTCCTCCCCCTCCTCGAACCGGAGCTGGTCGGCCTCCGCCGTGGCCAGGTAGGTCTTGAAGCCCTCGATCTGGTCGGTCACCGCGCGGCCGTCGGCGGTGCGCTGCCCGCGCCGCAGCTTGATCCGGATCACCGCCATGGTGACCAGGATCGGAAGCAGCGGCACCAGGATCCAGAGCACCCAGGCGCCGACCGAGAAGGCCAGGAAGATCCCGAACGCGATCGCCCCGAAGCCGAACGTGCCCGTGGTCGCCGCCGATGGCACCTTGCGGAACCACCCGCGGGACGCGACCTGGTTGCGCACCGAGTCGCGCATCTTGGTGTGCGCGGTGACCAGGCTCCCTCGCGATGAGAGGTCTTTTGTCGCGCCAGGCGGCTGACCGTCGAACAGGGTGGTCAGCAGCACCATCTCGTGCGGTGCGGCGGCCCGGTCCGGGTCCACCAGGGTGACCTGGAAGTCGTCCTCGCCCGTGCTCTGCACGGTCAGCGCGCCGCGGACGGCCAGGTCGATAATGGTCGCCGCCGTCTCCCGGGTGTCCACCTGGCCGTCCACCAGCAGGCCGGCCTCGGCCACCGGGATCCGCGGCGGGGTGAAGGCGACCGGGATGGCGATGTCGGGGTCGTGGGCCACGATCTCGGCCGTCTGCCCGGCTAGCGGCACGGTTCCCGGGGCGAGGCCGGCGTAGCGCTGGTCCCGGCCGTTCTTGCGCCACCACAGCACCCCGACCAGCGGCGAGCCGATCAGGACCGCCCCGAAGGCGGCGGCCAGGCCGATCACGCCGGCCCGCTCGCCGGAGGTCAGCTTCGAGCCGTCCGGCTCAAGGTGCGGCGCGTTGTCCGCGACCAGACCTTGGGTGATCTTGACGCCGATCGAGATTCCCGAGCCGGGCGGGAGGTTGCCCTGGCTGAAGGTGGCAGATCCACCTGGCGAGAAGTCGACTTGGTCACAAGTGTCTTTGCTGCCCGGCGGACCGGTGAAGCAGGTGACGTCCTGCGCTCCGCCCGGCACCTCGGCCGTAACTGACGCCTGCCGGATCTGCGGGTTCTCGAAGCCGGTGGCGTCCCAGAAGAACTCGTCGTAGCCGCTGAAGGTGCGCATCGCCCCACTGACCTCGTAGGTGATCACGTACGTCGCGGTCGGCGCCGAGATCGTCTCGTCCGGGTCGCCGATGCGGATCCGCTTCTGCACCTCGCGGCCGTCCTTGGCCTCGTCGTCCCGCTCGCTGAACTGGGTCGCAACACCGGGGTCGGGACTGTCCACGTCGATATTGCGGATCTCGTAGACCGCGTCCTGCTCGTCGTCGTAGGGCTCCCGGGTGATGAGGTAGCGCTCGATGCCGTGCCGGCCGGAGCTGTCGCCGAACCGCCAGACGATGGTCTCGGTCACGCTCAGCACGCCACTGGGCTGCATCACGTAGCGGATGTCGAAGCTCTCGATCAAGTCGTCGGCCGCGTATGCCGGGGTGGGCCGGAGCACCGACCAGGCCAGCACGGACACGGTAGCCAGGGCGATCGCGAGCAGGAGCCGCACGGGCCGGGCGAGCGCGCTCATTCGCCGCCCCGGTTCCGCGCGGCCAGCGCCCGCTCCGCCTCGCGCTTCGACTCCCGGGCCGCGATGGTCTGCCGCTTGTCGTACTCCCGCTTGCCGGTGGCCAGCGCGATCTCGACTTTGGCGTACCCGTCGGAGAAGTAGAGGGCCAGCGGCACCAGGGTGGTGCCCGGCGTGCCCAGCTCGCGCTCGATCTTGTTGATCTCGGCGCGGTTGAGCAGCAGCTTGCGGTTGCGCCGCGCGGTGTGGTTGGTCCAGGTGCCGTGGCTGTACTCCGGGATGTGAGCCGCGCGCAACCAGACCTCTCCCTCGTCCACCGTCGCGAAGGCGTCGGTCAGGTTGGCCCGACCCTCGCGCAGCGACTTCACCTCGGTGCCGCTGAGCACGATGCCGGCCTCGTAGCTGTCATGAATGTGATAGTCGTGCCGCGCCTTGCGGTTCTGGGCGACCAGCTTGCGGCCCTTCTCCTTCGCCATGGCCCTATCCTCCCCGCTGACGGGCCAACGTGCCGCCACAAGGACCCCTCCTCTGGTGTCGGTTTCGCACGTACACCCGAGAAACTGACACTGGACCCGGGAAACTTGATGGGTGAAGTGTCAGTTTCCCGGGTGAAGCTGACCGGTGGCGGCGGCCTCGCCGCCGCGCTCAGACGAGAATCGCGCGGCTGCGGCCGTAGAGGGCGCGGGACTGGGCTCGCTCCGCGTTCAGCCGGGTGATGAAGTCCTTGACCTGGGTCGTCGACAGGTCGGCGAACACCCAGCGGCTCATGCCCAGCAGCTGCGCGCGAACGCGATCCTCTCGTCGCTTCTCCCGGAAGACGCCGTCGCCGGGCGACTCGCCCGATCGCAGGAGTCGGCCGTACTTGATCTTCCCGTCGAACTCCCCGACGTGGTGGTCGTCCTCCCAGTAGAAGTCGCAGATGCCGATCAGCTTGCCGTCGGCGTCCAGCACCGGGTGCTGCAGCGCCGGCATGGGCACGCCACAGCGGTAGAACTTCACCCTGCTGTAGGACTCGCCGGGGCTCTCCGCGCGACCGTCGGCCAGACGGACCGCCTCGCGAGCGCGGCGCGAGCCCGGTCGGGAAGCAAACGTCGGGGCCATGGCGGCCAGCTCATCAGCGAGCTGAGGGTTCAACCGAAGCGCGGAATCCACAGTGGCGACGCCGGCTTCCAGACTCGAACGGCCCGCCACCTCCCAGACCGTCCGAGCCAGACTCGTCGCGGGGATACCGGCGACCATCTCGATGTGCTGGGCGATGTCGTCCCGGACAACGTGATGCCGCGTCCGCACCTCCTGCCGAGAGGACCCCGAGTCGAGGCGGACGAGGTCCGCCGTGGTCAAGTCATGACCGAAGACACATAGGCCGTGCGCGGCGGCGGCCGAGACGCCCGTAAGCGCTACCGACCCCCGCTGACGGGCCAATGCGGCTCGAGCGAGGACAAGGTGCCGAACGGCTTCCGTCGCTGCGTCGTACGTGCCGGCCGGAGCGTACGCGCCATGCCGGATGTGACGGAGGATGCCGAGCCGGCAGGCCGTTGCCAGATCACGATCCGTCCACCCGCGGTCCAGGGCTTGGGCCCGGGTGAAGAACCCACCGTTGAGCTCGGCGGCCGCCGTCAGTGCCTGATCCATGGCCGCAGTTTGCGGATGGCGCCGGTAGGACGACCGCGGTCATGAAACTCTGTGGAAAACGCTGCCTGCCCCAGCGCGGCTGTGGACGGTGCCCGCTCACGCCAGGTGTGGCGTACGCCCAGAGGACCGGCACTCTGCCCGGAATCTTGACGCTGTACCCATCAAGTTTCGCGGGCAGAGTGTCAGGTTCCCGGGTATACCCGGGAAACTGGCGGAGGCGGCAGCCTCCGGGTTGTAGGGGCGCCGTCAGAACCAGTGCATCGGGTTGGTGACCCGGCCGTTGAGCCAGACCATCAGGTGCAGGTGGCATCCGGTCGAGTAGCCGGTGCTGCCTACGTAGCCGATCACCTCGCCCTTACGGACCCGCTGCCCGATCCCGACCGTGTACCTGATGGCGTGGTTATAGCCGGTGGTGACGTACTTCCCGCGCACGTAGCCGTGGTCGATCATCAGCCGGTTGCCGTAGCCGCCGCTGTAGTACTTCTCCTCGACGCGACCCGCGTAGGGGGCGCGGATCACCGCGCCACAGCCGGCTCCGAAGTCGGTGCCGTCGTGCAGCTTCCAGTAGTGCAGGATCGGGTGGAAGCGGAGCCCGTACGGCGAGGTGATCGCTCCGCGCACCGGATAGATGAAGCTGTTGCTGGCCCGCTGCGCGCTACTGGAGTCGGACGACCCCTTCACCCGCCGCTGCGCCGTCCGCGCCCGGGCCTTGGCTGCCTTCGCCGCCCGAGCCGCCTTCGCCCGCTGCTTGGCCCCGCGGGCCTCCTTGGCGCGTTGCTCGGCCCGGCGGGCCTCCGCCGCCGCCCGCTTGGCCGCCCGCTCCCGCGCCGCCGCCGCCCGGGCCCGCTCCCGCGCCTCGGCTCGCGCCTTCGCCGCCGCCTCGGCCTTCGCCTTGGCGATTCGCGCCGCGATCCGCTTCTCCACCGACGCCCGCTCCCGGGTCAGTTGGGCGTACTGGGCTTTGTCGTCGGCGACATCGTCGGCCGCCGCGGCCTGCTGGACCTGGCGCTGCTCCAGCAGCGCAGCCACGCTGGCCTGCTCGGCCGCCGCCCGGGCCTCGAGGGCCTTGCGCAGCGCGAGGTTCTCCGCCGCGGCCTTCCGGTCGGCCGCCACCTGCTTCTCCAGGGCCGCCTGGCGGGCCTTGGCCGCCTCGAGCTTGCGCTGGATCCGGGTCAGCTCGACGATCTCCGCCTGCGCGGTGTCGAACATGGTCGTCGACCACTGCAACCGGGTCTGCAGATCCTCGGGCGAGCTGGCCCCGACGAGCAGCGCCACCGGCATCAGGTTGGACTGCTGCTGGTACTGGTCGCGGACCAACCGCCCGGCCATCGCCTCCTGGGCGTCCAGCTCACGCTGCCCGGCCTGGACCGCCGCCTTGGCCTTGCGGAGGTCCTCCTGGGCCTTACGGAGCTTCGCCGCGGCCGCGGTGTCCTTGGCCTTGGCCACCGCCAGCTCGCTCTGGGTCTTGCGCAGCTTGGCCTCCGCCACATCGAGCCGGCCCTGGGTCCGCGCCACCTCGACGCCGGCCTTCTTCAGGGCGGCGGAGGACTCGCTCAGGTCGTGCTTGGTCCGGTTGATCTGCTTGGCGATCTGCTTGCGCTGGTCGGTCAGGTCGTCAGCGGTCGCCGGGGTCAGCAGGGTCAGCCACACCGCCGAGGCGACCGAGACGGTCAACGCCACCAGCAGCCCGCGCCGTACACGGCGTAAGCCGGGCATGACCCCGCGAGTCAGGTATTTGGTTGTGCCCAAGGACGCGGACTGAGTCGTACCCCGACGTCTGACCAGTCCGGCGAAGCGACCACTCGCCTTCGGTGCTTCGCTGTCGTCCGGAACGTCCTTGCGGACGTAGGGAAGATCCGGAACCACAGCTTTCCCCATCCCATGTTCGGTTGTCGAAGCCGGTGGACGAGGGAGGAGGACGTGGTCGGCGGCGCCAGGTCCGAGGTCGGACAGGAGCCGTGACCAGGTCGTCCGCCGCCCCACGGTCGTACCAGCCTCGGCATGATATGCAGACCGGCGAGCGATCTGGCAAGGCGAAACGGCGTGATTGCTGTGACTAATGTGGCAATTGTGACTTAAGTCTCAACGAAGAGGAGTAAATCGAGTAAACAGCAGTCACCAACTGTGACAGATGTGACTCTCAGACGCGCAGGTAGCGCCGCGTGGTCACCACGGTCGGGATCACGGCCAGGACGATGCCGACGGCCAGGATCGCGAGCATCGCCAGGCCCGTCTGCCGCCACCCGATCCAGGCCACGAACCGGATCGACTCCCGGACTCCGCGGATGATCCAGACGTAGACGCCGACGGCCAGGGTGAGGCAGGCCAGGGTGACGCCGATCAGGGCCGAGATCACCGCCTCGAGCAGGAACGGCACGGTGATGTAGAAGTTGCTCGCCCCGACCAGGCGCATGATGCCGATCTCCCGGCGTCGGGCAAAGGTGGCCAGCCGGATGGTGTTGCCGATCTGCAGCGCGGAGGCCAGCAGCAGCAGGGCGGAGGCCCCGGCCGTCGACCACTGCAGCACGTTCAGCGCCCGGAAGAAGGGGTCCAGCAGCTGGTGCAGGTCCTGGACCTTCTGCACTCCCTTGAGCCCGACCACCGAGCTGACCACGCCCTGGTACTCCTCCGGGTTGCGCAGCTTGACCCGGAACGACTCCTGCATCTGGTCGATCTCCAGCGAGTCCTGGATC
>OCZS010000419.1_pt1 | contig 13728 bp, 13 predicted proteins | sample 1539071 | NCBI WGS metagenome assembly OCZS01 (sample SAMEA3113584, study PRJEB22503) | soil metagenome
ACCCTCGACCTACCGGTTATGAGCCGGTCGCTCTACCAGGCTAAGCTATAGGCCCAACTATTTCAATTATAATCAATAAAGAGGTTATAAAAATTTAAGTATGAAGAAGAGTTATGGGAGAAAAATTAATTCATAATATCTTTTACATAATTATTGTAGATTGCATCAAGGATTTGATTTTGAGAATTCAATGAACTTACTGATGCATTGAAGATAGTTTCATTTAACACTTTGGTCTTTCCAACTACATTGAAATCAAGTAAAATTGTTTTCCATAATCGAGCATGCTCTATATCTGCAATTTGATGTATCTTAAAATATGTTATAGCTTCATCCGTGAAAATATTATAGAATTTTTTTAATCCTTCAATCTTTGCTTTACTAATTTGTGGGATTTCCTTCTCAAATGAATACATGGTTGATGCACCTTCGCATATCGACGAAAGACATAATTTTTTTAAATTTTTAATAGCCAGATTAACGTCACTATTTCCTTCATATTCCACTAATTCTTGTTTTTCAATTCCTAGTGACTGTGCAAATTGAATCCATGGTTGGATGTGTTGATCTTCTTCATTGTGAGTATTTTGTACTGCTTTGACATATTCATTTCCAGCATCATTATTTTCAAGATTCTCTTGAATGTTATAAACTAATTCAGGAACAGCTTTTACCAATTGAAAGTATTCTTTAGAATAACCACGCAAATGGTTCAAGGTTAATTTTCCTTCTCTCCACAGAATATAAAATCGATGATTTAATAAGCTTCTTTTACTTATTTCATCATCGATTATTTTGATTAATGAGTCTAAATTACTCGAATTCGCATCATTGCATATCATACATATTAAAACATAGAAAGATTAGAAAAACCTTTTGTATTCTTATTGTTATTAGAGTTTTAAATTAAGAAAAGATTTTATAGAAATTAAAATTACAAGTCATCGTGCTCCGGTGGTGTAGAAGCTTTGTTCTGGCTGCACAATCCGGTCAAGCATTGTGGCCTTTCGAGTCGCAGATCCCGGGTTCAAATCCCGGCCGGAGCAATGAAAATTTTTGCATAATAACTCACTATTACCGATAATTACTAAGCTAGCTCATAGTAGCATTAATATTCTGATTATTTTTAACTAAAGGGAAGATTAAATATTTGGATGGAGATACTCTAAAGGGAAAAAATACAAATCAAGAATCCAGTAGCTCATTGATGGAACAATTTGGGGATTTTTTAATAAAAATTAATGCTACTTTAGAAAGAGAATTGAATTTCTATTCCTGGTCTGAATTTTATTCTTCTCTTAAATATGCGTGTGAAGGAGGGAAACGAATCCGTCCTCTTATCTTGCTGTTATCATCTGAAATAATTAAATCAAAAAATAATGATAATACTCGCACAAATTTTTCTCAAGGTATTTCTAAAATAGATGACCAAAGATTTCTTGCAGCATCTGCAATTGAACTTTTACATACCGAGTCAGTTATACATGATGATATTATTGATGAAGAAAATGTGAGAAGAGGAAAACCCTCGTTTCATATCAAATATGGATATAATAACAGTATTTTAACAGCAGACTTTGTACTTGGTATTATCTTAAATATAACCTCGAAATTAAATAATCCTCGCATTTCCTCAGAGATTGCTAATGCGGCTATTCGTATGAGTGAAGGTGAAATAATGGAGATTAGATTGAACAAAGACCATACAATTACAGAAGACGATTATATCAAGGTATTGGAACATAAAACAGCATCTCTCTTTGAATCTTCTACTCGAATTGGTGCCATTTTAGCTGATGCAAATGAAGAAGATACGAGAGCAATAGGAAATTTTGGTCATTTGATGGGAATAGCATATCAAATTCACGATGACCTTGATGATTGGAATAATGAGGATAGATTATTTAACTTACTCATGAAACAGAATAATCATTCTCAACTTCTTGTTAGTAAAATGGAAAACTTATACAAATCTTATTCACTCAAAGCAAAAAATGAACTTAATTTGGTCATAAGTAATATAACAAATAATTATACCAATCGCTTAAAACATCAATTAGAAGAACTTACTAATCTTAATATGTTACAATTTGACTCTCCTTAAATATCCTTACTAATTTTATTAGGTCCAATTCTGGTAAAATTATTCTTGTGCTCTACGTAAAAGGTAAAAAAATTAAACAAGATAACTGAAATGCTCGAAGTAAAATTGCTCAGATTTATTGTTAGTCATTTATTTATTTCTTAACTGGGTTTCATCAATAAACTTTGTCTAATAAAAAATACTACTTCCCAGATTAGGAAATCCACGTAACTAAAGAATTATTCAAAGAAATTATAGAAGATAAAATTTGCAATTATCTTTACCATTATCTCATTCCTAGAAAGACAATTCTAAATAAAGCTTTTAAGAATGTTTTTTATATAACTGTAATATATCCTAAATATGGTATCCGGAAGGTATTTCAACCGAGGAGTGAAAACTTTAGATAATCCAGATATTGGGTACGTTGTAAGAGAAACTCCAGATAAGATAATAGTTTTTGGTGGAAAAGGAAATAGATATGATATTCCATTATCAGAGATTCAACAAGTAGGAGCAAATGTTCTTATAGGTCTCCCATTTTCCGAGTTAGAAAGAAAATATAGGGTAAATCGTAATCATCCACTTCCAACCAGCAGGAAAGATCCATGGAAAGATGAGAAACAACAAGTTGATTTAGCATATTATGAAGGAAAATATCCCAAATCTCTCTTTAACAAAGGAGTTAGGGCAGAGAATGAAGATGATCTTGGTTTTGTAGCAAAGGAAACTCCGGATAAGATAATAGTGTTTGGATATTCAAATGACAGATATGATATTCCCAAATCTGAGATAATAGCAGTAGGAATGAACGTAATAATTGGAAAAAATTTTCCAGAATTATCCAAATATAAAGTGGATAGGAATGCCCCATTACCGACAGGTGAATCAATTGAAACAATTGCTGAAGAAGCGTTTCCTGAAAATAAGTATAAAGAACCAGAAGATTAGAAGGATATTTCTACTCACATATAACTAGGGACAAATTCTTAGATTTATTTTTCTTTTAATCATAATTATGAATTATTCGATCGAGTTTCTAATTTTTTATTAAGGCTCTACAATAAATATTACATTATGCTAGTGAATGCAGCATTTAATTATTATCCAAAGTTATATAAGAAATACTGACTGTATCTATATTGATGATTTCTAAAAATATATTTTCTGCTATAATGTTATTCTTACTTCACCATGGGAAACAAAGAAGGAATATAAGAATATTGGGAGGGTCCCTTCTAGCAATAGGAATTATTGGAATGATAACTAGTGGTTCTATTGTAATACAAGATACAGTTAATAACAACTTAACCCCCAAGGGTTATCCTAAAACAGAAGTTCTGGGAATTTCTGTCTATTCATTTGAATATGCATTTCTATTTACAACAATTTTTGGAGTTTTTTTATTCACAGGTGGAATGATCGGAATGGACTCAAAGATAAAACAAAAATAAATATTATATGACTTTTTTAAATCCTAGCCTACCTATCCTAGATTACTATTATGACAAAAAGTCAACTTTGTCCATTAAATTCTAATTCATTTAACGAGTCAGTCCTAGAAAATTGATAACAAAAAAACCCGTTTATACCAAAATAGTTAACCATTAATAAATATCTATAAACTTCAGTTCAACTATATTATGGAATAAAGAATCACTAATTAATTATCTAAGAAAAGTTATTAATTTACTTTTATAATATATTAATATGCTGGCAAAGATTACTAGCTATACTGAAAATATAGTTAGGGTTACTCAATTGGATATTGATGAGTATGGCTCTATAATACCAGTTGGAGAGGTTGAATTATTATTCTCTCAAAATAATCGCAATTTATATGAATTATTAAAAAAATCAACGTATGCTGCAATATTTACTGAAAAAGATCTGCATAAGGAAGGATCGTTAGACTTCCCATTAGATGTAAAGTTAAATAATATTATATTAGTAATTCCTATGACACTAGACGAACTTAATGATGAAAAAAAGAAAGTAATTGAATCAGATGAAAGATTTAAGAATAAAAACCTAGAGTTAAATAAACCTTGATAAAAGATATATTTAATTCAAATTGTAAAAATCTTAAGGAATATCAACATAGATATTATTTTCTTTTTCAATTATTTTATAAGTAACTAAATCATTTGATTTTTTCCATTCTGGATTTTGAGTCTGCCATTTGGAAGGAATATTTTCAAGTCTCCCTGTACTAAGATTATACTCAAAATCATGTAAATAGCATATAATACGGTGCTTGCTATATGATATAGCACTTTTTGATAAAGATGCACCTCGATGTGGACAATAATTATCACATGCAAATAATTTTCCATTAATATTAACAATCAGAATATCGATTACTTTTCTGTCAGGTCGTAAATGAAAGACTTCCATGCTATTATTTTTTATAGTATTGCTATCACATATCTTATGAAGCATATCTCCAATTAGTCTAGATAGGATCTTATTTATTTTATAGTATTTAGTTTTAGGATATTTTATTCTCATAAATATTTTTACAAGTAAGAGATATTATGGCTATGAAAGTTAAAGTATAACTAAATTTTAGAATTATCATTATTTCATATATTAAACTTCTTAATAGATATCAACTAAACATTCCGTTTAATATCTTTTTTTTGAAGTTAAAAATACTAAAGTTGAAATATCTAAGAAAATATAGAATGTATGAAAACATTGAGAATAGCTAGTTTTTTACCAGCAACTGAATTTAGAACATATCTTTCAGACAGATCCTATGGTGGAGGATATAGTGGAGGCAGAAGAAGTGGTGGTGGAGGATATGGGGATAGAAATAGACCTAGACGTTTTCGTCATTCACCAGTTAAGGTAGGCGAACAATACGATGTAACAATTGAAGCTATTAGCAACAGGGGAGATTCTGGAGTCGCAAAGATAGAAGGATTTGTAATATTTGTTCCTGGAACCAAGGTTGACGAAAAGATAAAGGTTAAAATAACAAAAGTTGGAAATGGTTATGCTACGGCAGAATTAGCACAACAGACAAGCGATCAAACTTCTTCCGAAAACTCAGAACAAGCACAAGAAGGTAGAGATGAAGGAGAAGAAATAGAAGAAGAAACAGAAGAAAAGACCTAACAACATCTTTATGTATGAATTCTAAAAATCAGGACAGGATTGTTTTTATTTCGAAAGCAATTTCTGATTTATTTCTAAACTAGATTTTTATTTTTGATAATCGCACCAAATTATTGTAAAAAATATTGACATAAATATAAAATCAGATAGAAGGTGATATAATTGTCATCGTTATTAACTAGAAAGAAATAGATCTTAAATTATTATCATTACTAGATTAAAAGGATCTAATCTTTTATCTTCTTCTGTTGAATAATCTTATTTATATATATCATTACCTATCAATTAATTTCCTTAATAAAGACAAAAAATAGGATTAAAAAAGTAATTTTAATTATTTATTTGGTCTTAAAGTAAATGTTCATGAGTTTTATCTTAATTACACAACTATTTATAATCATTCTCGATCTTCTCCTAACGTAGTAGAGAATCTTGTAAATTATTCATTGGATTCCAAGAAATGTGTTTATTGACATCATAAAATAGTTGTATCGATGAATAATTGACAGAATTTAAAAAAAGAATTTCAATTTTGAGTTATATTTCCAAATAAAGGAACTAATTGATCGACATGCGTAGGAACAGATATTGAGGCGAATTCTAGTAATGGCGCATGCCATATTCCAAATCCTACCATAAAAATAATCGCAAATACTAATACACCTAGAATGGCCTTAGGTTCTTTTACCCTTGACATATCACCACTTTCATCAAGGTACATTTTTTTAATAATCCATAAATAATAACCTAGGGATAGGGCACTATTTAATAATCCAGCGATCGCTAAGTAAGGACCCCATGATATTACTGTGCCACTATCTATCGCAGATTGAAAAAGTACCAACTTACTCCAAAAACCATTCAATGGAGGAACACCAGCTAATGCTAATAATGATATTGATAGTGCGATTGCGGTGATGGGCATTTTTCTACCCAGTCCACTGTATTTTTCTAAACTGTAACTGGCTAATGCTATTGCAACAGCAGCAATAGCTAAAAATGAGGCTGATTTCATTACAGCATGATTAAGAATGTGAAAAAGTGATCCGTCTAAAGCAGAACTTGCGTAGGGGGCTAGTGCTAGTCCAATCATCATATAACCTGCCTGGGCTACACTAGAATAAGCCATCATTCTAGGAACACTTCTTTGTATAAGAGCACCAAAATTACCTACAGTCATAGTAATAACTGCTAAAATGGCAAGGACAATACTCCAGTCCAACCCAACAGCGAACATTCCTATTACTATAACTCTAATGGCTGCTGCAAAACCTGCTTTTTTTGTTCCTGCAGCCAACAAGGCACCTATTGTTGTAGGTGCACCTTCATATGCATCCGGTAACCACATATGAAATGGTACCAAACCCATTTTAAACCCAAAGCCAGCAACAAACAAACCTATTGCAAGATATGAAATTGGAATAATACCTCCTAGTTTATCTGAACCTTGATTTGGTGCTGAAAGTTCAACAAGAATTGTTATAGAATCACCAATATTAGTGGTTCCAGTAACTGCATAGACAAATCCAATCGCAAGCACTAGAATGGCAGATGAGAACGCTCCAAACATAAAATATTTTATAGCAGCTTCATTTGAGATTGGATCTCTCTTGGAAAATGCAGCAAGAGCGTATGTGGGTATTGACATAAGTTCCCACGCGATAAACAACATTACAAAATCGGTTGAATAAGCTATCAATACCATTCCGATGGTGGATAGTAAAATTAAGGAATAATATGAAGAATAATTTGAAATTCCTCTCATATAGTTCCATGAAGAAGCTGATACCATTATAGAGACGATTAAAAGAGAAACTGCAAAGAAGGAGCCGAACATATCATCTGCAATCACATCATGTCCAAAATACATCGCAGGAAGAGGTTCTCCACTTATTACTCGAGAGATTACTATAAGTAATGCTATAATTAAAGTACCAAACGTTATGGCACTAAAAAGTTTATTTTTACTTTTTCCTTTTTCTTTTTTATAGGCATCTACTATAGGAATTCCAAGACCAACTGAACCAAGAAGTATAATTATTATAATTGGCGTAGACGCAATATCAATCATTTTTTATCTCTCCATTCCTCCTATAAGTATAACATGATTAGAACAATGATTATTCCTGCCGCAAAGACAAAAAGATATGTTTGTGTAACTCCAGTCTGTGTATATTTTACCCATTTTGACAAATAGCTCATAGAAAACTGTAATGCCGGATTAATTCCTTGTGCAATAATATTCTCAAAATATAGCCAAATGATTTGATATAGACGTAGAGGTATTGTAACAAATCCCCAATATAATAAACTATTAAGATACCATCTATTATACAAGAAAGACCATGCCTTCTTTAAGATAGGATAACGTGAAATAATTTCTGGATCCTTTTTTCTAATGATATAGAATAATATACCCAAGCCAGATCCTATACCAAAAGCTACAAATGAGGACACTAATGCTATAGGATTTAACGCTTCTGTTGTCTGGCCTGCAATCTGCTCTATGTTGTTTGCCGAATTATGAGTGCTAATTGCTTCTCCAATACCAAATGAGCTAAAAAGATAAGATGCCATGATGGAATGAATCTCTTCTTCAAAGATAAATCCAACTAATCCAATTAGTATGGTGGAAATTGCTAAGATTGCGAAGGGGACCCACATTATTGGTGTGACCTCATGAATCTTGGGTTTCGTATCTTGTTTCAAATTATGATGGTCATCTGCTGAAGGTTCAGAAGAGACATACGACACAGATTGAGACGTGTGAGAAGAGGTTTGTTCGAGGGCTTGTATATGTTTACTCTTCGTACCGAAAAAGACCATACCTACCATCCTGAATGTATAAAATGCAGTCATTATTGCAACTATAAACGCAATAATGAAAAGCGCACCCCCTGTTGATGTTCCTGATTCTAAAAGGGCCGCAAAAATCGCATCCTTACTCCAAAACCCAGAAGTTATTAAAGGAGCGCCTGCTAATGAGAGTCCTGAAAGTAACATAAAAATAAATGTTTTATTCATATTTTTCCTTAATCCTCCCATATCCGTCATAAATCTGGATCCTACTACATGTAAGATCGCACCCGCTGCCATAAACAATGATGCTTTAAACATCGCATGACTCATGAGATGGAAAAATCCAGCAGTATAACCATCAACGAATTGAGTAGAAAGGCCTGCTATTCCTAGTGCCATCATCATATAACCAATTTGTGAACCTGTAGAATATGCCAATACCTTTTTGATTTCAGGATTCACAATGGCTTGGGTTGCAAGGAGAAATGCCGTTATCGCTCCTACCCATGCAACCACCTCAAAGAAAACTGCAGCATCAAATGCCGCCAAGGCAAAAAATAATGGGCCAATCCTAGCAACAAGAAAAACACCAGCTTTAACCATTGTAGCTGCATGTATCAACGCAGAAACAGGTGTAGGACCAGTCATAGCTTCTAATAACCATTCATTCAAAGGAAATTGAGCTGACTTACCTATTGCTCCACCAAACAGAAGAACAGCAGCAGGTACCAAAAGGTTTTGTTCCATCATAGTATGAGCCCAAGTTTGATCAGCTAACAGTTCTTTAAAACCAAAAGTCCCTGCATACATAAAAATTAAAAACATGCCAGAAAGCATCATAACATCCCCTGCTCGTGTCATCAAAAATGCCTTTATTCCTGCATGTGTTGGGGATGCCCACATTGCTATTCCTTTTACAATATGACCTTCTCTGCCAACATAATCTTTCTTTCTATCTGCATACCAAAATCCTATCAATGCATATGATGCAAAACCTACACCTTCCCAGCCAAAAAATACCATCAAGAGATTATCTGAAAGAACAATCAATTGCATTGATCCTATAAAAAATAACATAAAGAACCAATATCGTACCAAGTCCCTATCTCCATGCATGTAACCAACAGAGTAAATAATAATTAATGATGATATCCATGCAACAAGATTTGTCATAATAATACTAAGTGGGTCTGCTAGGATCCCGGCTTTGATATTTAAGGCAGAGATCCAAGGGATCTGACTATGAATTTCAGTTCCGGAGATAGCAAGTGGAATAAGAGTAGCGGCAAGAAGAGCACTGATTATTGCAAATCCAACAGCACTCATATTTGAAAACCTGGTACTTTTTTTAGCTAAAGCAGGAATTAATGCTGCACCTACAAAGGGCACTATCCATACAAGCCAAACATTTATAGCAATTCCTTCAAACCCGACTGATACAACCATTTTTTCTTTTCACTTATTCTCCATATTTTTTATACTTTTAACCTGTTTTAACTGATGAAGATCCCTATCGTATCCGTCTAGAAAGCTTTCATATTCGTCTTGTAAAAATATTCCGGAGGAAACAAGAGTATTATTCAAATTAGTAATTGTTGGAAGAGAAGCAATTTCGGGAGTATCTGAAAAAATTGCTTCTGAATATGCAATTATAGGATTAATAATAGGATCAGGATAAACACCCAAAAACAGTGTCAAACTCGCCATAAATGCCATCGGAAGTATTGCATACCTGTTAACATCTCGTAATTTTTCAAAGCGAGGTGAAATTTTCCCAAAGAATATTTTTTTATACATCACCAATAAGTAAGAAGAGGTCAAGATAGTAGTAAGAATAGCAAGGGAAAACAAAACAACTCTAAACGAATCCATATTTTCTGTTCCCGTTTGTAAGGCCCCAGTGAACAGTATCCATTCAGCCATAAATCCAGTAGTTGGAGGCACTCCTATCATTGTTAGTACAGCGATCATTGCAAAGGTAGCTGTATAAGGCATTTTTCGTGCAATCCCTCCCAAATTGGACATGCTTCTAGTGCCTGTTCGGAGAATTAAAGAACCTGCCATCAAGAAGAGAATTGTCTCACCGAGAGCATGAGGAATCCACATTAATGCACTACCGGTTATACCTAACATACTTTGACTTCCTAATCCGAAGATAATGTAACCCATATGGCTGATACTCGAATATGCCAATAACTTTTTAATATCATCCTGCATCAAAGCCATGGCACCTCCGTAAATCATAGTTATTACTCCCCAAAAGTTTATGTAAATACTATAATCAGAATACGATATAGCTAGAAGATCTATCCAAATTCTTAATAGTGCATAAACGCCTATAGCGCTCATAGGGCCAGCAATGAGGGCAGAAACGGGAGTAGGGGATTCCGCATAAGTATGTGGAATCCATATATGAAGAAGAAAAGCGCCTAATTTTACTGAAATTCCAATAACAACAGCAAATACAATAAGCGTCATCCATTGTGAAGGAATTGTTGATACATTGGATTTAATTGTGTCAAAATCAAAGCCACCTGCAAATAAACCCATTGCAAGCATGCCCAGTAATAAAAGAACTGCACCTACATGTGTCCAAAAAAAGAACATAAGAGAAACTCTCTTTCTCGTAGAATAACCATAGAGAGCTATTAGAAAGAAGGCAGGAACAAGCATTAATTCAAAAAATACATAAAATTCGATAAGATTTGTTGATAAAACTGTACCGACCATTCCCATAGTGAATGTAAGAAAAAGGGCAAAATACAATCCCATTTGAGTATCTATATGTTGTTTATATGACGGCTCAATATGGAAAAGGCTCTCAAGTTGTCCTCTTCCACCAGGTGATATCCTATTTTTATTTAATTTTTCCTCATCAGAATTATTATTTTTATTATTACTATTATTAATGGAGGGAGGGCTCGACATTTCTAGATTATCAAAATGCCCAGCAATTTTTCTAACCATATATTCTCTGGAAAATAATGCTATTACAGCTGATAAGACATAAATGGTTACAGCAAATGATATGCTGTATCCATCGAGTTTCAATCCAAAATCACCAAATTGGCTCCAGACATAAGATTCTTCATAAACAGGATTTTCTTCTGAGATAGTAAGAGCTGGTATGATCAATAAAATAGTGGATAGAACTAAAGTACCAAACGAAAACCAAGTAACAAAATTTGCTCCTCTTTTTTTTCCTAAAAAATAAGATAATGGAGCGAGTAATAAAGGTAGAAATATAGATGCCAGTAATATTCCAGATTCAGAAGCCATCTATCTTTTTTCTCCTTTATATATAAACTCTTTAAAAACTAGCATATTGTTAACCTCGCAAATATTTGTATTGGGTAACGTCAATATCTTTGTACAGTCTATAAGCAATAATTATAATCGCTAAGCCAACAGCTACTTCTGCTGCGGCGATTGCAATTGCAAATAGTGCAAATACCTGTCCTTGTATATCTCCTAAATAGCGTGAAAAGGCGATTAGATTTAGATTTGCAGCATTTGCAATAATTTCTATTGCAAAAATCATTCTTATTGCATTTCGCTTAACAATAAGCCCGTAAATTCCTATGCCAACAAGAATCAATGAAACAGTAACAAAGTTAATTAATTCAGTCATTAATTACACCTGCTCCTGTTCCTCGTTTTTTTTATCCAGGTATATTTTTTCTTCATATTGTGGACTAGGAGTAGTAGAGGTCTGATCGCGTTGATCACTGTCTTCCCTTCTTGCCAAGGATAAGGCTCCTATAATTGAACCTGCTAGCGTTAGAGCAAGTAATATAAATACAGGAGAATAATATGTTAGCATCTCATTACCGATTTTATTAACCATCTTTTCCATCAAAGGATTGAACTCAGCGCTTGAAAACAGAGAACTAAAAAGAAGAACCCCAATTCCTACCATCATCAATAATGAAAATATTAAACCAGCGATTCGTCTCCCCTTATCCTCTTCAGTAGAAAAGAGAGATTCAGTCCTTACTAACATTACAATAAATATCACCAAAACAGCAACTGCCCCAACATAGACTGAGATCTGAAACATTGCGACAAAAGGAGAATCTAGTAAAATAAAAAAACCCGCTATGCCAAGCATTGAAATAGCTAAAGCAATTGCACCATAAATAATTTCTCGACTTTCTAAAGCAAATATTGCCGATCCTACTGTTAAAATAGATAAACCTATGAAAGCGGCATCAGCCATGAGAAGCTCCTCTTTCATCAATCTTTACTTCTACTGTCCCATCATACTTTGGCTTGACTGCTAATTGTGCTGGTGTATATATCAAATGTTCTTTAGTAAATGATGATAATTCAAAATCATTAGTCATATACAATGCATAAAATGGACATGCATCAACACAGAGTCCACAGAATACGCATTTTCCATAATCAATTTGTGGCATTATACTCTTTTTATTTTGTTTCCATTTTTCATTAACTTTGACCATTTCAATCGCTTCAGCAATACCTTCACATGTTATTGCACAGAGTTGACATCCAGTACATTTCTCATGGAAAAGAATATGTCGTCCTCTACTCCCTGCTATTCCTACTCCTCTCTTTGGGTCAAATTGGTATCCATCTCCAACAAACTTCAGTTTTTGCTCGGGAAATCGTAGTGTAAATCGTTTCATAAGAAGATGTTTAGAACCTGATTCTATAGCTTTAATAAATCCAGTTGCTGTTGATGTTTTTTTAATAATTGATGATGACATTTATTACTGTAAGCCTCCTTTCAAAGTACTCTTTTTATCAATAATTGCTGTTAAATTAATAGACAAAATGAAAATATGATTCATACTCATTATATAATATATCCAAAAACGTTATTATACCTTTAGTAAACACTTCTACATTCCCTTATCTTTTCATTCTATATGTAAATATTTACCAGTGTCATGATAAATATTGTCATTAGAAAGATACAGTCTATATTGTCTTTACAAACCCAATTTTTTTTCAAAACTCTTATAGATGTATTATTTCCTAGAAAGATGTTACTGAAATTTCACTTAATTGTAATATATCAAATACATAGTTAACAGCTAATCAATACTATCTGTCCGCTATACCTTTACCTTGATATGGTTTTAAGCCCGTACCCTATTTTTGCTTTCTTATGAACAGAATCAATTCTTTAATATGTATAGTTCCAGGTAATACATGGCTTGATTATAATGTATTATTATATATTATAGCAAAAGTTATAGCATTATGTGACTAAATTTTCCTAACTAAATTTTATAAAATTTAAAGCCATCATAATTAGTTAGGATAGGAAACTTCATAAAGATATTAGATATATCATAATCATAAGATTGACTATAATTATTGCATCATTATTTGAAGTTCTTTTATATTGACCAATTCTTCAAATAATCTTAGAAAAGATGAATAATTCATTTTTATTATTCTATATTATATAAAAATATTTGACTAACATAACTATAATGCAAGATTAGCTTTCAACTTCGCAATAGTTTATTTAGTTTCACAGCTTTACTATATGTTAAAATAAGTTTCTATTATAAAAGCAAAGCCAAGTTAGATTATTCCAAACTATTAGTATTTTGTGATTTGTATGCATATCAAAAAATAGGTGATAAAAATTTTGGAACTTAAGGACTAAATTTCTTAACACTATTATACCTAGAGTTAAAATATAAGAAAAGCAACTAATGGACTTGATGTTATAACAATGACTA
>OCZS010000420.1_pt1 | contig 13720 bp, 16 predicted proteins | sample 1539071 | NCBI WGS metagenome assembly OCZS01 (sample SAMEA3113584, study PRJEB22503) | soil metagenome
CCATAGATGGCGCTAGTTGCTGGGGTATAGTAGTTAGTCGTTGTTTTAAATGGCTATTGAGAATGTTTTCTTCTATGGCAGGGAGGACAAAGCAATACGCAATTTGAAGCCTTATTGTTAGCTCTATCATTATCTTTATGATCGGCATCAACTCCGTAGGCTTCGAGTCTCCTCTTACATCTTTTGCACCTTCCCTTTTGCTTCTGGATAGTATCTCTTCTAACAATTTCTGAAAAGTGCCTCCGCTTTTGCTTTGAGGATTTTGAAATCAACACCCATAGCAAAATACTCAGGAGAACTACTGCGATAAACCTCTGTTCGAGCGGACCTATATTATATTCAGACCACCATGAAGCTGTAGAAAACCAACAAACATAGCTAGAAAAACTTAGAATGCTTCCTATGGCTGCTCGGAATATTTTCCTTCGTTTAATGAAGATTACGACCAGAAGTGTAAGGAGAGCGATAGAAAAAAGGAAGTTTACGTCAAGAACAAAATTATGTGCATGCTGTAAAGGTAATGCTACTGTCTCTCCCCTTATTCCTATTTCTATATTCCAGAAGATAAATAGCGTGACTGCAGCAAAAACCAATCCTTGGAGGTATACTCCGTTCGATCTACGCATAGGAATTAGCATATTAACTAGAGCTCAAATTAATGGCATTTTCGAGACACGAGGGTCTATCTAACTTATACAATATTATCATAGAAGTTTGTTAACTACCGTGTGTGTCCATTGCATGGCCAGATTACGCTTATGAGGAGGAAGATCTTTTATTTGAATTATGCAATCTATTACATCACATGTATGATGTCATAGTTATCGGTGGAGCATCTGCAGGTTTAACTGCTGCCATGTATGCCAGTCGCCAAGGCCTTAACACGCTTATAATTACAAAAGACATAGGTGGACAGGCACTCCTCACCAACGATATAGAAAACTATCCATCTTTTGAGCATGTAGGAGGATTTGAGCTCATGACTAGGTTTGAACAACAGGCAAGAAACTTTGGAGCTCAGTTTGTATATGAAGAAGTTTCCTCTGTACAGAAGGATGAAACAAGATATCTTACAATAAAAACTGCTACTGATAATCAATATGATACTCGTACTATAATTCTTGCTTTTGGTAAAACACCCAGAGACCTGAATGTGCCTGGCGAAAAGGAATTAATAGGGAAAGGAATTTCTTATTGTGCTGTTTGTGATGGCCCGCTTTTTAAAAATAAGACCGTTAGTGTTATAGGCAACGGTGAATCAGCCCTAGAAGCAGCAATATATCTCAAACAATTGGCATCAAAAGTTAACATAATCCATCGAACCGACAAACCTATAGGCTCAGAGGAAAGTATAGATTTGTTGCAGCAGCGACAACATAACAGCAATGTATCATTTATTGCAAACTCCATAGTAAAATCAATAAATGGTGGTTCTAAAGTTGAATCACTTACCCTCTTCAGTTCTAAAACCAATTCAGAATCTAAGATCGCAGTTGATGGAGTTTTTGTAGAAATGGGATATATCGCAAAGACTGATATTGTGAAAGATCTGGTTCAGTTAAATGACAATAAAGAAATAGTTGTAGATAAGTACTGTGCTACATCTTACGAAGGAATATTCGCAGCAGGAGATGTAACAGATGTACCATACAAACAAGCCGTTATCTCCGCTGGCCAAGGAGCTATTGCTGCTTTATCTGCTTACAATTACATCCAAAAATTGGAAGGAAAACCAACTGTTAGAACTGATTGGAAATCTATCAAGAAATGAAGATGAAATTGAATTTAGTTGGTATTATCAACAACAACTTCTTTTTACTGGCGACAATCTCTACAACTTCAGTTCTCGGTGATTATTTTGATCCCATAGCGTCTTACAAATGAAATGAAATGAATTGCTAAATCGTCAAAAGAATTTGAGCGTTTGCTATCCAATTCTATCCACTTGTTTTGTTTCTTTATCGAGTCTGGAACCTTAAATGATAAAATTGTATCGTTTTGTCCAAGATGTCCTGAGTCTAATGCGTATATCAATCTAGTATTCTTATATTCAATAGTCCAATCGCCTTCTTGGCTAACTCTTAGATGTTCCAATTTGAGAAAGTTGACAGCATATTGATAAAAATCTTTCAGGATGACCTCTAGTATTATTTTTTTCTCCTCCAATGATAATTGCCCTGTGTTCTTCTGACGAATAACTTTAGCAGGGACGCCTGCTGCAAAAACTGATTGGGGAATACTCTTTGTTACGGTGGAACCACTTCCAATAGTCGCGTCTTTTTCAATTGTTACTCCTGGCAATACAGTCACATTCCAAGGTAACCAAGAATTATCTTTTATTTCAACATCTGCAAACTTGTAAGGATTACCCTCCAAAACGTTTTGCCAAGCGCTGTGTGTAAAGATAAGACAATAACCTCCTATGCCTACATTGTCTCCAAGGACTATTCTTCTGGTGGTATTAAGGTACGATCTGTAAAGGATTACAGACTCATTTCCAACCTCTAGGGCGCTTTTCTCGCTTTGCATTCCTCCCACAAATACGTCTCTGTCGATAATAACGTGGTCGCCAAGGGATACTGATTTGAAGGCATTAATTATTGTCCGTTCTTTGATTGTAGTATTTTCCCCTATCACAATATTTCCATCTGAAAAAATTTTGCATCCAGTTAGAATTGCTCCTGCTTTTACTACTATTTCCTTTGCTTTGATTTCTACATCTGTTAGGCTTGCACCTTTCTCTATAGAGATTTGGCTAGAACACAATTTAGAATTTTTTAAGCTTGCGGATGAAGATATGTTGCTCATCTATGATGATACTATAGCTGGCTGGTTAATCATTTTTGCTAGGTCAATACCTCTGCATACCTTAACATCGTCTCTAGATGTCAGATATTGCAAAACGCTGGAATACATCCTACCTCCAGTCATTTTCAATACATTGTCGTGCCAAATAACTGTTATGATATCTTTCTTTACATTTTTGCAATAATCTAAGGTTTTCTCAAATAGTGCAACTATTTGAGGCTCTTTGATTTTCATATAGGTAAATAGGTATGCATCCATCAAGGTGACAGGAAATTCAATTAGATTTCCGATCTTGTAGAACCCCAGATCGTCCTTGGTTACTCTATCCTTACGTTTCTTGACAGAGGAGTCATAAATGAATCCTAGGGATTGCAACATAGAGGCTAATTTCACATCACCATTCAAATAGTGCACCCGGTTAGCAGTAATGGGATGCTTTGTTATTAACTCAAGTCGCTCTTTTTCGTCCCCTAGTTTTTCAAGACTGTTGACAGATTTTGGATCAGAATGTAGTCCTATTTCCCATCCTCCTCTAATTAAGGAATGGATTTCATCTTCGTATTCACTGAAATATCCGCCCTCGTAGATGGTCCTGAAGAAAAATGTTGACTTGACCCCGTACCCCTCTTCTATCCCCATATAGTCTGGGATATTGTAATATGGATTTCTCGTTCCTAAATTATCAATTGTGACTTTATCGAAGCGTTCTTTTCTCTCGAGGATGTGCTCTATTGGAGCGCCTTGTTTTCGCCAGTCAACGTCGTGGCTCAAGAAAATATATTGCACTATATATGAGAAATGTAGCGTTATTGGTAGTAAATATTTGTAACTCGCAAATCTCCAGATGTTATTGTATAAAGCCCAGTATAATGGTCTAAAAAAAGGCGTGTTGACTTGGCTAGTGTTGAAGATTAGCGAAACCTAGTTATGCCATTGATTTAGTCTCCCTGCTACCTTCTACAATGGATCGATAATTACCGATGAGTAATAATAGAATTCTAGTTGCAGATGACGAACCTGACCCAACCAACTCAGGTTTCTACCTTAGCTTTAGAGTAATACGGATTCAAAGTTGATCCATTTAATGATCCTCAGAAAGCATTATTAAATTATAAACCTGGTTTGTATGATTTAGTTATTCTTTATGGCTTATACTGCTGCAGAGATTTTACGTGTTTTCATGATAAAAATAAGATTATGCATTCCTAGAGTTTTTTAGATAATGTCCAATTATCATTTGATTGTATTGTATGTCTCCTCGATTTCATGTTTGAGACCTTCTAGTTCTTGTGTACTCTTCGCTATATAGCTAGCAGGCGTCTCAGTTCTACCTTTTCTTATAGAAATTACTAAGCAATCATTTCTTGGTTGTATATCTAGAAAGGTTCTAAAGGTCAGGGATTTGGCGTAGACTATTCTATGCGGTCTTATTTCCTCGATGACGTTACTACCAAGAGATCTTGCGAAATTTCGCAAGTCAAGTAATAACGCTTTTGCATGTTCTTCCAGTCCTGACAGATGGCTTTCAAATGACACCGCTGGCTTATCGGAATAAAATCCGGACTTACTCATTGGTTAGGATATAGTATTTAGACTATTTTAACCATCATAATCCATATCCGTAACACCAGTTGATCGTAATCCTCCAGAAATGTATCTGCTATTCTCCTTGCTCCTTATCTGTGACTCTTGTAACTCTTCTTAACACTGTTGTACATCTATATCGCTGTTAATCAACATGATTCTTGTTTTACTAGAGCCATGTCACTAGTTTATGAACATTAAGATATTTTGACAACAGTAATACTGTAATATTTGGATTTTGTTGGCAAGAAGCATGCAACTTGAATCGTAACTCTGATAATCGTATATCTATACAACTCACGGTAGACATAGAATTTAATAGTACCCGTTAGTAAGCTAGCTTGTCATGGTGATTGAACACAGAATTCACATGGTGTCAGCGCTAGTACTGTCTATAATGATCCTAAACGTACTGACATTTTACACACCGGTCGTTGAAACAGCAAAAGCACAAGAGGAATATAAAAGAGCATTCCTCTCACCGGCAGTAACGACAATCTCTAGTGTTACTAACAGCATCAGCACAACAGGACAGACAACACAAAATCAAACAGTGACTTACTACGAGAATGCGTCAGGATATCTTGTTTATCCTTTATCGAATTCACCTAATAATGCATCGGTAGCTACAGAGAAACTTCCTGCAATTGTTATGATTCATGAAAACAGGGGACTAAATGACAATATCAAGAGTACAGCAGACATACTAGCTAAACAAGGCTATGTTGTATTAGCAGTTGATTTATTTCAAGGACAGGTAACTGCCGATCCTAATCGCGCTAGAGAGTTATCTTCGGATGTAAGGAACAACCCTGGCGTTGCTATTGAAAATATGAAATCTGCAGTTGCTTATCTTAGCTCTCTTCAAAACGTTAATGCTTCTAGGATAGCCTCTATAGGGTGGTGCTTTGGAGGAGGTCAATCTCTTCAGTTAGCATTGAATAGTGAAGACCATCCCTTAGCTGCTACCATAATATACTACGGTCAAGTGGTAAATGATACCGGAGAACTTTCCAAAATAAGATGGCCAGTACTTGGTATATTTGGAGACAAGGATCAAGCGATATCCGTAGACTCAGTAAGAGCATTCGAGAAGGCTCTTAATGAAACAGGCGTCACAAACCAAATCCATATTTATCCTGGTGTAGGACATGCATTTGCAAATCCGTCTAATGATAACTATGCTCCACAAGAAACAGCAGATGCTTGGATGAAGACTTTGGCATTTCTAGACAAATATGTCTGAACTCGGCAATACGATCTTAAGGTATGCATAGCTAAAATATGCAAGTGACTTCATCATTTAAATTTGTAGACATTCTACGACTCGTTTTGACTACACATCTTTTTCTTTTTCATGAGTAGTATGCATCCTTAATATCGTAAAGTCTTTGGAAAGTACCCCAAACAGTCGTTGAATCTTTAGATGCACAGGTAACTTATGTTATTCAAGCAAATATTCTGAAGGATGATAACTTAATAACTTTAATCTGATTTATATCGTTTCGGATCAAGAGTATGTTTGGCAAATATAAAAAGGAAGCACAAGCAGAAAAAGAGAAACAAGCTCGAAACTTCTATACGTTGTTACAGTTACTAATGAATGAACTATTTGAATATGCCTCCAAGGATGGACATGTTAAGATGCCATACAATGTATCTTTTGGTTTAGTTTATGATAAGAGAAATGTGCTGTTACTCACCGGGATAGATCAAAAAACCGGTAAGAAGGTATATCTTTACAATCTGAGGATAATTGCAAACACTTTTGAAGAAAGAAGAAGCCAGATGAAGGCAGACAATACTCCTAGTTCTCTATTTAATTGGATCTACGAAGTTTGTTCTCTTTATATTAACCCATTTGTTTATGAACATGTAGTAAATATCCAGCATAGAGGGAAAGCAGCTGCAGATAGAACCACTGCGCATATTGTCAGAGGATTTATAAATAAACTACTAAATGACCCAGATCTAAAATATGTATTGGATGCTGTTAGAAATGAAAAGCAATCAAACAACGGCGAAAAGCGTGGAGAATCTAAGATACAATAAAAACTTGGTCTAGTAATTGTTAATTTAGATAACAAAAAATTGAAAACCCTGCTTATTCTGCGTCATGCTAGGTCCAGCCTCAAAAGTCCAAACTTGTCTGACCATGACAGGCCACTAGATGAACTTGCAAGGCAGGACGCATTACGGATAGGAAAGTTACTCAGAAACAAGGAATTAGTCCCTGATTTTATCGTGAGCTCGACAGCACTTAGAGCTAAAACAACAGCAGATCTTGTGGCCAAAGGCTGCAGCTTTGTAGGAGAGGTTGTTCTTGACCAACTACTATATCACGCTAAACCAATAGACTACATTAAAGTTTTAGAACGACTTTCTGATAGATATGAGCGAGTATTGCTAGTAGGACATAATCCCACGGTTGAAGATGCAATAGAAATGCTCATTGGTTCACCTGATACAACAATGTCCCCATGTACCTTAGCTCATCTAGACCTGCCAATTCAAAAATGGTCCGATCTTAGACAGGGAAACGATGTCGGAGCAGAATTGATTGACGTGCTTAGACCATAAGAATTATCTTATACCTAAGTTGCCGCTAAGCAACAGGCTGCATAATACCTAAAATTAATCAATTAAGGGAGCATTATGACGCGTATCAGGTCAAACGGAGGTTTTGGATGATAAGCATAAAAGTAAAATTATAAAAATATAATAATAACGTAATTGTCTGCGAAATAAAATACATACTATAGAGGTGGGTGGGTATGCTTCCTAGAATATCTTTAAATTCTTCTAGTCTTAAATAATATGTGTCTCTAAAAGCAACAAGTAAACAACAAAGGAGCAGCAGAGTAGTGTCATTTTTACCAAGCTCCACTGAAATCGTTTATGCTATTGGCGCGGGTGATCAAATTACAGGAGTGACGCATGAGTGTAAGTATCCTGATGACGCAAAGAGTAAGCCCAGAGTCATAGACTCTGCATTTGACCCTACTAATATGACAAGCAGAGAAATTGATAATAAAATAGTTGGATTAATGAAAACAGGAGGAAACATATACGTAATAAATGACGAAAAGCTAAAGGAAGCAAAACCTGATCTCATCATAGCTCAAGGTGTTTGCGAAGTATGTGCACCTTTTACCAAAGAAATAGATCGCGCAGGTTCTGTTTTGGGATATAAGCCAGATTTACTCATCCTTGATCCTCACGATCTTGAGGACATCTTGGTAAGTATAATGGATATAGCAGAACGAGTCGGAAGAGTAAGTGAAGGTCGCAAATTAGTAGTATCGTTACAAAACAGAATTGATAATATAAGAAGGATAGTTGGAAAAAGAAGAGAAACAAAAAGAGGTAGTATCAATGGTATAGAAAACCCTACAAATGGAACCAATCCAAGAATAGTTTGCATAGAATGGATCGATCCATTCTTTACTGCAGGTCATTGGATTCCACAGATGGTAGATATCGCAGGAGGTAATAATGGTTTAAGTACTGTAGGACAACCATCACGCCGAGTGTCCATAGAAGAAATTATGGAATTCAATCCGGATAAAATCATCCTAATGCCCTGTGGATTCGATTTAGACAGAACTTCAAAAGAAGCAAAATCATTAAGTAATAACGACAAATGGAAGTCATTGCAAGCAGTACAAAGAAACGAAGTTTATGCTGTCAACGCAAATGCATTTTTTAGCAAACCAGGACCAAGGACAATTACTGGATTAGAAATACTTGCAAAGATAATAGATCCAGAAGGTTTCGGAGTTATTGAATTACCCATTAATTCATTTTGCAAAATAACAAACAGTTAGATAGCCGCTTTTACTATTCGACCCAAGCACGAAGATTTTGTTTCTGAGCTATTATTTATCTTTCCAGAAGTCTGCGGATTAGCAAAAACGTGTTACACGACTACGCTAATACAAAATAAAATCGGTAATAGTAAACTCACTACCCAGTATTTTGGAATTGGAAAGCCCTTTTCCCTATCTCATGGTCCCATCCCTTGCATTGGAGCCTCAGAATATTTCAGCATTACATATTAAATATCATGTTAGACAGTCACTATTAAGGTTAGAACAATTGCAGAAATCTAAACAGAAGGAACGATTATCAGAAGAAGGAACCATTCGCCAAAGATTTGGTGAGATCGAAGCAAACCCAATATCTTTGCCTGAAGAGTACTGCAAACAAGCAGTAGAACAGCTCAACACTGATCTTGCTAGTCATTTTACGATGTTCTTTCAATTCAAGAAGCAACATTGGATTGTAGAGGGACCAGACTGGAAGCATCTTCATGAGGCACTGGACAAATATGCAAAAACAATAGCAGAGGCCGCTGACAAATTGGCTGAACGGATAAACTTACTTGGTGGACTTCCAGTATCGAACCCATCTCGGTTTACTGAGCTGGCTTATGTAAAGTTTGAAGGAGAAGACAAAATTGATCTTCGAGCCATGTTGGAAAATGATTTACATGCCGAACAGATTGCAATTCAAACTCTAAGAGAAAGAATACAACTTGCTCAAGACAATAACGATTATGGTACTGATGAAAATCTTAAAGATATTTTGGAAGACCATGAAGAAGTTGCTCATGAGTTGGATCATTATCTTAGAGATACAAGTTTAGAAGAGACATTGAGGAGATAGGATGAGGGCTAATAAGCTAGGCCCCATCTGAATAAGCATAGAATTGGAATTAGAATTTCCTTTTGCATCCTTGAAGTACCTCATATAACAAAATAAAGGTACTACTATCCACAAACCAGGTCTTGACTTACAAAAGGATAATGATTGGATAGAAAATATTCGGACAGGAAATGGAATGCCGCCTGTGTTCCGATACCATAGGTTATGTCCATTACAAAAATACATCTGGAGATCTTAGTAATTTTGGTGACTTAGTTCACCAACATGAATTATCTTCCATTTACAGTTAACTCCTAGCGTTTCCATATTTATCATAATAAACCAACTTGCTAAGAGCAATTCTTTCAATCCTTACGGGCTCTTCATCAGGATAGCCCACACATATGATTCCGATTGGTCTGACTTGGTTAGGTATCTCTAGTATTTTAGATACCTTAGTATCATCAAATGCACCAACAAAACATGCACCAATTCCCTCGTTTACTGCTGTAAGTAAGACGAGCATTGAAGCAAATGCTCCATCAATTATGCTATAAAACTCTCGTCCTCGAATGCCATATCGACCAACCGAACGAGAAGTATTAGAACACACTATAATTAACAGAGGAGCATCCTCAACATACTCTTGGTCTACAGCCGCTATTCTGAGTTTTTTCTTTATCAGAGGATCTTTTACTATGATAAATTCTTGAACCTGTGTATGCCCTGCGCTAGGTGCTCGATGTGCATTTCTGATCAGTTTTGTTATTATCTTGTCGGATAAAGGTCTGTTTTGCTTATACTTCCTTACCATCTTTCTCTTTCCAATGACATCTTCAAAGTCCATAGCAGTTATTGTCATACATACTTATTGAAGCCTTGAATTAAGGGTTCAATTAGATATAAACCCCCGTTCGTGTTAGTAGTCTACTGGACGCATTTCTACAACTATCCTGTATTCTAAATGACTCGGATTGTCAACTACATGATCTCTAGCAAAGTCTGAGTTAATACTTCTTAGTTCTAAACCACAAGTAAGACATTTGGCCGTATACTTCCTAGGGCTCTGGGTCGGTTTTTCTCTTAATGCAAGTACGCCAGATACTATATACAATGCCAATCCTGGGAGACCCCATAACTGTACTGTTACCAATAAAATGGCACCGCAACTAATCAAGATTATTCCAACTATCTTTGTATTTTTGAGATAAAAGGCAACAAAAAGTGCCGCGGCATTAATTGCAATTATTAAGACAGCAATAAGCATGACACCTCCCAAGAAAAGTGCTAGAACAGGAATACCAATTATACTATTAATGAAAACATAAGCAACGACTCCTAATAACGGAATAACAAGCCCTAGAATTGCAGTAACCAACGTTAGCTTTTGGAAGAGTTTCATTCTTGATTTTATACGGTATTATTCATAATACTTTCATCTTTAGGGCTGGTCTGCGAGTACAATTTTAGAGTATACTGGCCAGTATGAAGAAGGTAAATCGCCAATCATGAATGAGACGTGGGAGGCTGGTGCTGATAACACCAGCCAGCCAACGAACCTTCAGAAAAATCACTAGATACCAAAAAGGTGAATTAGCAACCCAACATATCTCATCTCTGCTTTTGGAATCCTGACTCACTTACGGCGTTAAGTGGGATGACACCATTTGTGTTGAGAGTAAAATTACATCATCGCTGTCATAATATTTGTGCAGCAGTGCTAATACCGCTCTGATTTGCAAAACGTTATCCGGTGGCAATAATTCTTGTCTACTACTAATGCAAACACCTTACCATCCATGTACAGGTTACTAATGGTAACGCTACGACTTCTCTTTCGTGTTCCTGATTGCATCTTTTAATAATTGTTCATAAATTGATATTGCGGCGACAGCACCGCTGGCTGCAGCAAAGACAACGTAATGTCTATCGGTGTCAACATCTCCAACGGCGTAAACGTTGCGAACTGTGGTTTGCTGTGAGGAATCTACCTTAATGAATCCCTCTTCCTCGTCTAATTCACATCGAAGCTGTTTGGCAAGCCGATTTTGAACTTTATAACCAAGATAATAAAATATGACATCTACCTCATAAGACCCGCTGCCCTGACATACTATTGTCTCAATACGTCCATTCTTATTACCAGAAATTTCGATAATGTTATCATTTTCAACAAGCTTAATACCCAGAGTTTTAGCATCATTTCTGTCCATATCTGTTAATTGGTAATTTCCTTGTACAAAGACAGTGATATCTCTAGTCCATCCCAGAAACTCTTTTGCATATGGGATAGTATTTTTTCCATATGTTATAATCCCTAGTTTTTTATTTGCGGTCTGAAACCCATCACAATGAGGACAATGCCAAGCACCGTTTCCATCATATATTTCAAAGTTTTCGATATTTGGTTTTGAATCCTGCACTCCCGTGGCCATTATGAGGTATCTTGCTTTGGCTATGGGCTGTCCTGAATTAGTACTTATTTTAAAAAAGACGCTGGTGTTGTTGTCAGCGTTTCTTTCCACCTTTGTAACTTTTTCCCTAACTACTTTGATTGAATTGTACTGAAGGACATCTTCCCATGCTTTTTGTATGAATTCCTGTGGCGAACTGTTTTCAAAACCTAGATATCCATGAACATGTTTGCTTGTATGATTTCTCGTCCTACCGTCATCAAAGACCACTGTTTTGCGGAGGTATCTTCCAAGCAGCAATGCAGCAGATAACCCTGAAAACCCTGCACCAATTATTGCGACATCAAATACTTCTTCCGGGCTTTCCTGACGCTCCTCCGCAGTTTCGTCTATGATATTGTTATTACCTTGATTGTTTGTTGGCGTGGGCCTATTTGTAATTTCTGAGTTAAAATTAGTCATAAAACTTCGATTTTCCTACGTTTGTTTTTCGCTAGAGATCCGCGGATATAAGAGTTGGCTATTTTTTGCATGCAAATAAGCTCTCAATCTGCTATCGTTCTATCCAATTGATAAATAGGAAGCAAGACTTCTAGATATATGGTGTCATTGAATTAACATGGAAGAGTCAGTCATTGCCAAGTCAACAGGTGAACAGGAAGAAGAAGATATGGAGCCTCAAGATGCTGCACTTTTTCGATATCTAAGAACAAGAAAAAAGACGCCCAAGGAAGAGGCTAGCTATAGAGAACAAAGACAACAACAACAACAGCAAGACAATACGAAATCAGCTAATGATAGCGGTCAAGCGTGTCTAAAGTGCAAATTTAATTTACCAGATGAAAATATGTGCCATATAGTCGAGGGCAATGTCGACAATGAATATGGTATATCAAAGTATTTTTCTCCAAAAGGCGAAGGTATGTTGCCTGGTGATATAGTGTGGGAGTTTGTTAAGAGGACAGGAAAAAAACTTACATATGAGGAAGGTCATGTTATTGACAAAGGTGCAGAAAATTTTCAATGCAGAGATTGTAAATACTATATGTATTATGGTAATTGCTTGTTGATAAGAGGTTATACTATGGATAACAATAGGAGTGAGTCTAGGTTTACTCCGGAGATGAGTTGCGGTTTTATTGTGAAAATTGGTCAGGGAACCGAAATTTAATTCTGGGGGTTTACAGGCAAGAGGCAGTAATATAATGAAAATCTCTGAACCATGCACACTTAACTGTGGACAATGTTTAGATAAGGAACAACAAGGCTTTTTGTATTTATTACATACGACAGTTGATGCATGCGATGCGTTTTCAATCACAATCAAATATATCGCCCGGTAATTCAGAAATATTTACTCCAAACTCTTTAAACAGACGGTAATCATGAGAATCGAAGGGACCGTAAATCTGTTTGTAAGCCTTTTCAAAATACTTTTTGTGGTCATGAATTATAAGAAACCAGACCGCAAGCCCAGTGGCATAAGTTCCGTATTTGGAAGGCGGAATCTTACGATATCTCTCCTTAACCTTAGGGGGATAAACACCTTAAGTGAGTAAAAAAACTATTAATATAACTCTGTATTTGTTTTTGCAATGCTTTATCTTATAACAGGAGAATGGATAGAGGATCCCACCGTATCTCTGCAAGAATATGCTACACTATGGGATCAAATGATTCGTCCAAGTCTTGAAACCCTTTCAAATACGGCTGATGAGAAAAAGACTGGAGGAGTCTTTGCTGGTCAGAGAGCAGGATGTTTGATACTTGATGTTTCTTCTCATGAAGAAGTAGGTCAGTTCTTGGGAAGTTTGCCATTTTTTGGCCGTCTAAAGTGGAATGTGATACCACTCCAATCATATCGTTCTGCAATAGAAAGAGACAGCAAAGCACTAGGCGGCAAAGGTTGACATTTAGCCTCTTGTTGTCAATTCGCAACTGTCATACCACATTCAAAACTGGTTAACTAATAGCGATTGATTAATCAACTAACTAACTGAAGGGAAATCTCACCATTCCTCTCTTTATCTTCTTGCTTGGTTATAGTTATGGCATTTGCACTGGTATTTAGCTATTATTCATAGAATAAACTATCATTTATGTTTGTTAATCAAAGGCAACTTCACCCCGGAGATGAGTTGCGGCTTTATTGTGAAAATTGGCAATGGGACCAAGGTTTAAATCTTAGATTTTTGAATCGAATTTTACCTAGAAAAACTACAAAGACATATCCAAATAAACTATAGAGTATACCTGTATAATTGAAC
>OCZS010000421.1_pt1 | contig 13720 bp, 14 predicted proteins | sample 1539071 | NCBI WGS metagenome assembly OCZS01 (sample SAMEA3113584, study PRJEB22503) | soil metagenome
CGGGCGCCAGCGCCTCGACCAGACCGGGCAACAGCCGGCGATGCTCGGGAACCCACTGCAGCGTCGCGTTGCTCACGATCACGTCGACCGGCTCCGCCGGCCGCCACGTCCGCAGGTCCTGGACGACGAAGCGCAGATGGGAGTGGGCGTACACGTGGGCCTTGTCGATCATCTGCGGTGACGCGTCGAGCCCAAGGACTTCGGCCTCCGGCCAACGATCGGACAGGCTCGCCGTCAGCTGGCCGGGACCGCAGCCGAGGTCGACGACCCGCTCCGCGAAGTCGGCGAGCACGTGCACCATGAGGTCGCCGAACGGGCGGGCGCGCTCGTCAGCGAACTCCAGATAGATGGCCGGGTCCCACACAGTCGCTAAGTTTGCCCGGTGAGCCAGCTGACCGCCGAGCCGGTATCCATCGACACCGACGACGGGCCCATGCCCGCCTACCTGTGGCTGCCGCCGTCGGGCACCGGCCCGGCGCTGGTGCTGGTCCAGGAGATCTTCGGGGTCAGCGCCTACATCCGCGACCGCGGGCGGGACCTGGCCGAGCTGGGCTATGTGGTCTGCGCACCCGAGATCTACTGGCGCCTACCCGATGCCGAGATCGACGAGAGCGACCCGGAGGTGCTGGCGCAGGCCATGTCGGTGGTGTCGCGGGTGGACTGGCCGGCGGCTGTCCGCGACGTGCAAGCCACCCTCCGCCACCTCCGCGGCCGGGCCGAGGTCACCGGCGGGGTCGGGCTGATCGGCTTCTGCTTCGGCGGCGGGCTGGCCTTCAACGTGGCCGCGGTGGACCATGTCGACGTCCTGGTCAGCTACTACGGCTCCGCCCTCGGCGATCTGACCGCGCTGGCTGGCGACGTCGAGGCGCCGAGCCTGCACCACTTCGGCACCGCGGACGCGTTCATCCCCGCCGAGACGATCGAGCGGGTCCGCGCGGCCGTCACCGCGCACGGCGCTCAGTTCGAGACCTACCCGGGGGCCAACCACGCGTTCGACAACCCTTCGCCGGCGTTCCACCATCCGCAGGCCTGCGCGGCAGCGTGGCGGAGCACCACACGTTTCCTGAATCAGCACTTGCCGACTTGACAAAGGCTAGGCTTGGATCTCAAGTCGTACAGAGGGGTAGGCGACGTTGGGGACCGCTCGGGGGAGCGTCGGCAATGGCGTACACAAGCCCGCATTGTCGGTGTTGATCAATGTGCGCCGAGCCCTGCCCTCATTACGTCCCGCGGAGCAGCGGGTCGCCCACGCCGTTCTGGCGGATCCGGCGGGCATCTCAGAGAGCTCGATCACCGCGGTAGCGCGGATGTGCGACACCTCCGAGACCACGGTGCTGCGGTTCTGCCGCGCAATCGGCCTGGCCGGTTATCCCGAGCTGCGGATCGCCCTGGCCCGGGCCGCTCAGTTCGAGGAGACCGACCACGGCGGCGGGCCGCCGCTCAACGGGACGATCAGTGCGACCGACGGGCTGGCCGACGTGGTGGCCAAGATCGCCCACGCGGACGCCCGGGCCATCGAGGACACCGCCGCCACGCTGGACCTGAACGCGTTGAAGGGCGCCATCGACGCCCTGATGAACGCCGCCCGGATCGACATCTACGGTGTCGGCGCCAGCGGGCTGGTCGGCCACTTCCTGCACCAGAAGCTTCACCGGATCGGTCTGATCTCCTTCATCGCCACCGAGGCCCAGTTGGCTCTGACCTCCGCCGAGCTGCTCGGCCCGAGCGACGTTGCGCTCGGAATCACCCACTCCGGCGTCACCACGGCGGTGATCGACGCCCTGCAGGTTGCCCGGCGACGCGGCGCCACCACGATTGCGGTGACCAACTACGACCGGTCGCCCGTGGCCACCCAGTCCGATCTGATCCTGACCACGGCGGCGCGGGAGACCACCTTCCGGTCCGGCTCGATGGCCAGCCGGATCACCCAGCTCGCGGTGGTCGACTGCCTGTTCGCCGGGGTGGCCCAGCGGGCGTACGACGCCTCGATCGCTGCGCTGCCCAGCTAGCGGCGACTCGCCACTAGTTGCCGCCGACGTCGTCGGTGGCGGAGCTCGCCCGTCTCAGCCCGCATCCTTCGAGGAGGCCGTGGCGGTCCGGGCTCGGCGCACACGGGACTGCCGCCACAGGTTGAAGAAGATGCCGGCCAGCAGAGCGATCGAGAGATACCACGAGTACCGCCCGATGATTTCGACCACGCGTACGGCCGGCTCGCCGATCTGGTAGCCGAGGTAGATGAAGATGGCCCGGGTCAGGGCGGCCGTGGTGATGTCCACGGCGAGGAACGTCCGTAGCCGCATCCCGGCGGCGGCCACAGAGGCGTAGATCACCCCGGCGGGCAGCGGCACGATGTAGGTGACCACGATGGCCAGCGGTCCGAACCGGCGGGCCAGCCGTTCCGCCCGCTCGGCGTTGCGAGCCGCGCGCGGGGAGCGGCCAGCGACGATCTCGATCAGGCCACGGCCCCAGAGCTTGCCCGCCCACCAGTAGAGCCAGTCGAACTTGACCGCGCCGAACGTGCCGAGCAGCAGTCCGAGCGGCCAGAACCCCACGCCGGTCGCGGCGAGGGCGCCGATGGTCACCGCCGAGGTACGCGAACCGCCGAGCGCGGCCAGCAGGTACGGGTTGGCGCTGATCAGCACGGGACGGAAGGGCAGCAGCACCAGCGCGTAGATGCCGGTCAGGGAGAAGCCGACCCAGCAGGCGATGTCGCTGCGGGTCGGCTTGCCTTTCCACGGAAGCCGCTCGTCGTCCCACCAGGGTTTCTCTGCGGGTGGGTCGTCCGGTCTAGTTTCGTCGATGGTAGGCCTCACGCCAGGTCGGAACGGTCGGCTTCCATGCCAGTCGCATCCTGGCCTCGCCGGGGGTGCGGTTCGCCTTGAGGTTGTTGCACCGGGTGCAGGCGGCAACGGTGTTGAGCCAGGTGTTCAGGCCGCCGCGGGACTGGGGCAGCAGGTGGTCCACCGTGTCCGCGGGGCCGGAGCAGTAGGCGCAGGTGTGGAGATCCCGGCGCAGCACTCCGCGCTTGGACCAGGCCGGGCTGCGGGCGTACAGGAACGTCGTCTTGACGTAGCGGATCAGCCTCAGCACCAGCGGCCACGGGTAGGGACCGATCTTGCGATCGGCGTGGGCCTCCTCGACGATGGCGACCTCGCGGACGAGCATCCGGATGGCGTGCTGCACCGAGACCGTGTGCAGGGCGGTGTTGTCGGTGTTGAGGACGATGACGCCCGACACTGCACACCTCCTTACGCCGCAGCCGCCTCCCCAGGTTGCCCGACCGCTGAGGGGGCTGTCCATGAGGATTATGACCGGCCGGTTCAAGATCTGATCGCATTGTCACGCAGAGTTCGCACGCGAGAACGCGGAGGAGCCTGCGCGCGCGGCGGTATCCCGCGGCGGGAGCAACGCCGGTGCCGCTGAAGAGCGCTGGGTAGTGTGCTCGCGTGGTGAGCCCGCGAGTTGCGTATCGACGGCTCCAAGCGCGCCGGAGCACCCTGTTCGCGGTCGTCGGCATCGTCCTGATCGCCCTTGGCGTGATCCTCACCCTGACTCGGGTCGTCGGCGACCTGCTGCCGACGGTGCTCGCGGTCGCCGGCCTGGTGTCTTTGGTCGTCGGCATCGCGACGGGCAGTCTGCTGGTCTTCGAGAACTTTCGCTACTCCCGGAGCCAGCCCTACTACGACGCCGACGAGGACGAGGACGAGTAGCTACCCAGCCGCTTGACCAACTCGAATAAACGTTCGATTATGGACAGGTGTCTGTCGCTCTTCCCGCCAACCCTCGGGTGCATGAGCTTCGGCAGCGCGTGCTGCGGATGCAGGGGTCCGCGGTCACCCGGACCCTGGAGTCGTTACCGGGGCTGGCTGGGGTTCTGCCGCTGCGGACCGGGGGAGCGTACGCGACCGACAGCCTGAGCCTGGCCATGGCCCTGATGGCCGGGCCGTCCGCGGCCGGGGAGTGGTCGGCGGTGGTCGGGATGTCCGACTTCGGGCTGGAGGCCGCGGCCGCGTACGGGGTGGACCTGGACCGGACAGTGGTCGTCCCCCGGCCGGGCGAGCACTGGCTCAGCGTGACCGCCGGACTGCTGGACGTGGTCGGGGTGGTGCTGGTACGCCCGTACGCGGCGGTCAGCGAGCACCAGGCCGAGCGGCTGCGGGCCCGGCTGCGACAGAAGGACGCCGCCCTGGTCTGCCTGGGCGCCTGGCCCCGAGCCGACGCCACGCTGCGGGTAACCCGTTCGACCTGGGTGGGGCTGGGGCAGGGCTACGGCCACCTGGTCGCCCGGCAGGTGGAGGTGGTGGTCCGCACCGGCGCCTCGCCGCGGACGGTGTCGCTGTGGCTGCCCGCACCGGACCAGCGGGTGCACGTGACCGCGGGGACCGAGTCCGAGGTCGAGCCGGCCGGGCGGGCGGTGGGGTAGTGGCGGCCGATTTGGAGCGCAACGTGCTCGACGCGGCGCCGAGTGCAGCAGCCGACGGCGAAGCAACGCTTCTCCGCTTCGCCGGCGGCGACGAACGAGGTGCCTTGAGCGGAGAGCACAGCGAGCGGAGCGAGCAGTCAGACACTGCGCGAGCGAACAGACCAAACCAAAGGGTGATGGTCGTGTGGTGTCCGGACTGGCCGGTGGTGGCTGCGGCGGCCCAGCTCGGCGAGGACCCGCAACGGCCGCTGGCGGTGGTCGAGCACGGAGAGATCTACGCCTGCTCCGCGGCGGCCCGTCTCGAGGGTGTACGCCGGGGGATGCGTCGTCGGGACGCGGCCGCCCGCTGCCCCGAGCTGATCGTGATGGAACGGGCGGTCGAGCACGAGACCCGAACCTTCGAGATCGTGCTGTCCGCCGTGGAGGAGGTCGCCGCCGGGGTGACCCCGATCCGGCCCGGGCTTTGCGCCCTGGGGGTGGCCAGCCGGTACCACGGCGGAGAGGCACAGGCGGCCGGGGTGGTAGCCGAGCACCTGGTGGCCGCCGGGCTTTGGGACTGCCGGATCGGCATCGCCGACGGCATCTTCGCGGCCGAGCAGGCGGCCCGGCGGACGGTCCCGCAGGACTGCTGCGTGGTGGCGCCCGGCGGCTCGGCCGCATTTCTGGCCCGGCTGCCGGTCAAGGTGCTGGAAGACCCGGACCTCGCCATCCTGCTCCGCCGGCTGGGCATCCGCAGCCTGGGCGACTTCGCCACCCTGGCGCCCCGCGACGTGCTGACCCGCTTCGGCGTCCACGGGGCCGGGCTGCACCGGCTGGCCCGCGGCGAGGACGGCCGGCCGGCGGTCTCCCGGCGGCCGCCGCTGGAGCTGGACCAGCGGGTGGCCTTCGAGCCGGGGCTGGAGACCATCGAGCCGATCGTGTTCAGCACCCGGCAGACCGCCGACCGGCTGGTCGCCGAGCTGTCCCGGCACGGCCTGGTGGCCACCCAGGTGCGGGTCGAGGTGACCACCGACGGCGGCTGGACCGGATCCCGGGTCTGGGCGCACTCGCGCTGGTTCACCGCGCCGGACGTGATCGACCGCCTCTACTGGCAGCTGCAGGGTGGCCCCTTCCCCGAGCCGGTGACGGCGGTGCGGCTGGTCCCCGAGGCGGTGGAGTCGCTGGCCGACCACGGCGAGGGGCTGTGGGGCGGCACCCGCGACGACCAGGTGGAGCGGGGGATCGCCCGGCTGCAGGGGATGCTCGGGCCGGAGGAGGTCCTCGCCCCCGCGGTGCAGGGCGGCCGCAGCCCGCGGGACCGGCAGTCGCTGACCCCGTGGGGGGAGCGTCGCGGTGCGGGGCGCGACCCCCGGCTGCCCTGGCCGGGGAGCATCCCGCCTCCTGCACCGGCCCGGGTGTTCGCCGAGCCGCAGTCGGCGGAGGTGCTGGACGCCGACCGGCGGACGGTGCTGGTCGACGGCCGCGGCCTGCTCAGCGCGGCCCCGGCGGTGCTGGCGGTCGACGGCACGGAGCCGCTGCAGGTCGAGGCATGGGCGGGCCCGTGGCCGATCGACGAGCTGTGGTGGGACCCGGTCCGGGCCCGCCAGGTGGCCCGCTTTCAGGTGGTCGGGGTGGACGGCAGCGCCTGGCTGCTGCGAGTGGAGGACGGCAGATGGGAGACGGAGGCTCGCTATGACTAGTTTTTTCGAGCGACGCGACCAGGTGCGCGCTGGGCTGCTCACCGGGGACGCGCGGGCCTGGCTGCACGCTCCCTGGTTGGAGATCTGTGGCCGGTTGTTGCAGTTCGGGGCCCAGATTTCTGCCACAGCCTGCAGCAGAAGACTCGCCGGCAGTCGGTAAGCGATGGGCTGGTTCAACCCGGACGTCTCCTGGGCCGAGCTGGAGCGGCAGATCTCTGGCCGGACGGCCCGCGACCGGACGGCCACGAACCCCGACGGGGACAGCGCGCCGGGCTACTCCCACAGGCGCCCCGCGTACGCCGCGGTCGCCGAGGGGCTGGTGCAGCCGCCGGAGACGCCGACCGTGCCTTACGCCGAACTGCACTGCCACAGCAACTTCAGCTTCCTCGATGGGGTGAACGATCCGGAAGAGCTGATCGAGGAGGCGGTCCGGCTGGGTCTGGACGCGCTGGCGATCACCGATCATGACGGCTTCTACGCCGCGTCCCGGTTCGCCGAGGCGGCGGCCGCGTACCCGTTGCGCACGATCTACGGCGCCGAGCTGTCCCTCGGCCTGACCGAGCCGCAGAACGGGGTGGCCGACCCCGAGGGCCAGCACCTGCTGGTGCTCGCTTCGGGTATCTCGGGCTACCACCGGCTGTCGGCGGCGATCACCGAGGCCCAGCTGCGCGGCGACGAGAAGGGCCGGCCGCTCTACGACCTGGACGAGCTGGCCGAGCAGGCCGACGGCCACTGGGTCATCCTCACCGGCTGCCGCAAGGGTGCGGTCCGTTGGACTCTGGACCACCAGGGGCCGGCCGCCGCGGCCGAGGCGCTGGACGAGCTGACCGCAAGGTTCGGCCGCGACCAGGTGCTGGTCGAGCTGATCGACCAGGGCCGGCCGATCGACTCGACCGTCAACGACGCACTGGCCCGGATCGCCGCCGACTCCGGTCTGCCGCTGTTGGCCAGCAACAACGTGCACTACGCCACCCCGGCCAACGGCCGGCTGGCGGCGGCGGTCGCCGCGGTCCGAGCGCGGCGCAGCCTGGCCGACATGGACGGCTGGCTGCCCGGCCCGGGCGCCCACCTGCGCTCCGGCGTCGAGATGCAGCGGCTCTTCGCCCGTTATCCCGGCGCGGTGGCGCGTACGGTCGAGGTCGCCGACCGCTGCGCCTTCGACCTGCAGCTGGCCAAGCCGAAGCTGCCCAAGCAACGGGTGCCGCTGGACCACACCCCGATCAGCTGGCTGCGCGAGCTGTGCCGCCGCGGCGCCGACCAGCGCTACCCGCGCATCCGGAAGCAGGCCGAGGACCGCCTGCAGAAAGAGCTGAAGGTCATCGAGGACAAGGACTTCCCGGGCTACTTCCTGATCGTGCACGACATGGTCGCCTACGCCCGGGAGCGGGGCATCCTCTGTCAGGGCCGCGGGTCGGCCGCCAACTCGGTGGTCTGCTACGTCCTCGGCATCACCGCGGTCGACCCGATCAAGTTCGAGCTGCCCTTCGAGCGGTTCCTGTCCACCACCCGGGAGGAGGAGCCCGACATCGACGTCGACTTCGACTCCGACCGCCGGGAGGAGGTGATCCAGGAGGTCTACCGCCGCTACGGCCGGCACAACGCCGCTCAGGTCGCCAACGTGATCAGCTACCGGCCCAAGTCCGCGGTCCGGGACATGGCCAAGGCGCTGGGTTACTCCACCGGCCAGCAGGACGCCTGGAGCAAGCAGATCGACACCTACGCGCAGATCGCCGATGCCGACCACGAGGTGCCGGAGCCGGTGGTCGACCTGGCCAACCAGCTGCTCAAGGCGCCGCGGCACCTGGGCATCCACTCCGGCGGCATGGTGCTGACCGAGCGGCCGGTCGGCGAGGTCTGCCCGATCGAGCGCGGCCGGATGGACGCTCGCACCGTGCTGCAGTGGGACAAGGACAGCTGCGCGGCGATGGGCCTGGTCAAGTTCGACTTCCTGGGGCTCGGCATCCTGGCCGCGATCCAGTACACCTTCGACCTGGCTGCCGCCCACCCCGGCGAACGCTGGACGCTGCAAACTCTGCCCAAGGAGGAGGCCGGGGTCTACGACATGCTCTGCCGGGCCGACTCGATCGGGGTCTTCCAGGTGGAGAGCCGGGCCCAGATCGGCACCCTGCCCCGGCTGCAGCCGCGCCGGTTCTACGACCTGGTGGTGGAGATCGGGCTGATCCGGCCCGGCCCGATCCAGGGCGGCGCGGTGCACCCCTACATCCGCCGGGCCACCGGCAAGGAGCAGGTCAGCTACCTGCATCCCGCCCTTGAGCCGGTGCTGAAGCGGACCCTCGGCGTGCCGCTGTTCCAGGAGCAGCTGATGCAGATCGCCATGACCGTCGGCGGCTGCAGCGGCGACGACGCCGACCTGCTCCGGCGGGCGATGGGCTCCAAGCGGGGTCTGGAGAAGATCGAGCGGCTGGAGGCCAAGCTGTACGAGGGGATGCGGGACCACGGCATCACCGGGGAGCTGGCCGACGACATCTACCGCCGGATCCAGGCCTTCGCGAACTTCGGCTTCGCCGAGAGCCACGCGATCAGCTTCGGGCTGCTGGTGTACGCCTCGTCCTGGCTCAAGCTGCACTACCCCGGCGCCTTCCTGGCCGGCCTGCTGCGGGCCCAGCCGATGGGCTTCTACTCCCCGCAGTCCCTGGTCGCCGACGCCCGGCGGCACGGCGTCGAGGTGCGGCGACCGGACATCGCGAGGTCCGGCGTACACGCCGACCTCCAGCCGCTGGGTTCCGCGCTCGGCGATGAGCCGACCGGGATGCCGAGCTGCCTGGAGTTCGAGCAGCCGCCGGTGGGACCGTTCACCCGGGATGCGCCCGACCCGACGGCCGCACACCGCCGGGACGGCCATTTCGCGGTCCGGCTCGGGCTGACGTCGGTGCAGGGAATTTCCTCCGAGCTGGCGGCGACGATCGTCGCCGAGCGGGAGCGGGGGCCCTTCACCAGCATGAACGACGTGGTCCGCCGGACGGGACTGACCGTGCCGCAGACCGAGGCCCTGGCCACCGCGGGCGCGTTCGACGGCTTCGGGCTGTCCCGGCGGCAGGCCCTGTGGAACGCCGGGTACGCCGACAGCGGCAACACCCTGCCCGGCACGGCCATCGACGCCGCGCCCCCGGCACTGCCGGGGATGAGTGCGGTCGAGCTGACCCTGGCCGACATCTGGGCGACCACGATCTCCCCGGGCGAGCACCCGATGCAGCATCTGCGGCCGGTGCTGGAGGAACAGGACATCGTTCCGATCGCCCGGCTCGGCGAGGCGTACGCCGAGCGCCGAGTCCGCGTCGCCGGGCTGGTCACCCACCGGCAGCGGCCGGGGACCGCGGCCGGGATCACCTTCCTCAACCTGGAGGACGAGACCGGCATGCTGAACGTGGTCTGCTCGCAAGAGCTGTGGCGGCGGTTCGGCCGGGTGGGCCGGAACGCCGCCGGCATGGTCATCCGGGGTCGGGTCGAGTACAACGACGGGGTGACCAACCTGGTCGCCGAGCGGTTGCAGCCGCTGAGCTCGGTCTACCCGCGGGCCGCCGGGGTGCTGCCCGCCGGGCACCGCTCGCGGGACTTCCGGTAGGCGGACGACCGCGTACGCGTCAGCCGGGCGGGTAGCCGTCCGGGTACCCGTAAGTCGGCGGCGCCGGGTCGTACCGCGCCCCGTTCGGTGAGGCCGGCATCACGGTGAACACGAGCAGGATCAGCCCGCCGAGCCAGGGGATGAGGGTGAGCAGGACCAGCCAGCCGCTGAACCCGGCATCGTGCAGCCGCCGGACCGTGACCGCGAGGGTGGGCACCACCACGGCGAGGTAGAACACACCGATCGCCACCAGCAGCGGGATGGCAGGGGCGCCGGGCGTCTCACCGCCGTCCGGGGAGGTGAGGGTGCCCAGGACCGCCGCCGGGATGCCGAGCACGAACGCCGTCACGAACGTGAACAGGGTCCACCACCAGTACTCGGCCCGGCCGGCCCGCCCGGAGAACCTGGCGTACTTGGCGAACCCGCGGCGAACCGCGCCACCGAAGCCGATGCCGTAGTGCGGCCAGTCCAGCGGGGGCGGCGGGGCGTAGAGGCTCATTTCGACTTTGTTCCTCTCAGAAGCCCGAGGGCATCCTCAATGCTGGCTCGGCGGAGGTTCGTCCCGGTGCATCATCGGGGCCGGGTGTGGTCGACCTGGCCACCATGCCCGCCGCGGGGCAGCCGGTGACGCGTGACGGCCGGACCGGTGGCGGGCGGCGCGGAGGCGGTCGCGGACATCGACGCCCGGGAGCGCGGCAGGGTCTGCCCCAAATGGGTCCAGCCGGCGCTCAGTGAGCGCTCAACAACCGCTCAACGCAAGATGACGATGCGGTCGGGATCTGTCCGCCTAGCCGGGGAGTCGTGGATCGACCTGGATCTTAGGTCCGGGCCCGGCAGCGTCCGGTCGCGTCCCGCCCAGCACCGGACCGACCTGGTCCAGGCTGACCGTCGCGGCGACGAGGGGCCGCGGGTCGACCGCCCGGGTGGCGTAGGCCTCGATCGTCGCGTCCAGCCCCGGTGACGCGGACAGGATCCCGACCGCGGTGACGTCCTTGAGTGCGAGGATCCGGGTGTCGACCAGGCTGGGAGTTCCGGCCAGACCGATGTACACGACACGGCCCGCGGGCTCGACCAGGTCGAGTGCCTTGGCGGGCAGATGCGGCGCGTTGGACGCATCGATGACCGCGTCGAACCGAAGGTCCGGCAGGTTGTCCGCGGTCCACGCCTGATCGAAGCCCAGCGCCCGTGGGAAGGTCAGCAGCTCCTCGGAGCGACCGAGCAGGTGGATCTCAGCACCGGCGGCCCGGGCGAACATGGCGACCAGCAGGCCGATGGTCCCCGGACCAAGGACAAGCACCCTGTCCCCGGGCTGCAGGTCGGCGGCCAGGGCGGAGCGCAGCGCATTGCCGCCCGGTTCGACCAGGGCACCCAGGACCGGATCGACCGTGTCCGGCAGTGGATGGAGCGATGTGACCGGAACCGCCAGCTGCTCCGCGAGGGCGCCGGGACGACCGCCGCGAATCCCCACCTCCTGCCGGTTCTCGCACACGTGCTGGTGTCCTCGCCGACAGCGGCGGCAGACGCCGTCCCCCAGCATGGTGTCGCCCATCACCCGCCGGCCGACCCAGCCGGGGTCAGCACCGTCGCCGACCGCGGTCACCGTGCCGCACCACTCGTGACCGAGCCGCATCGGGAAGCTCGCATGCCCCTGATGCAGGTAGGCCATCTCCCCGGTGAAGAACTCGATGTCGGTACCGCATACGCCGACCCGCTCGACTGCGACGACGGCCTCGCCGGAAGCCGGCTGGGGAACCGGTACCTCCTGTACGGCGTACTCACCGGGCGCGGTGAGCACGAACGCGCGCATGCCTTCGCTCACCGGGGAGCCAGAACCTCCTGCCGCTGCGCGCCCAGGCCCGAGATGCCCAGTTCCAGGACGTCACCGGGTTGCAGCCAGATCGGCGGTTCGAAGCCCATGCCCACGCCGGGCGGGGTCCCGGTGTTGATCAGGTCGCCCGGCTCCAGCACCAGGAACTGGCTGACGTAGTGCACAAGGAAGAACGGATCGAAGACCATCGTCCGGGTGTTCCCACTCTGTCGCCGTACTCCGTTGACATCCAGCCACATGTCGAGGTCGCGCACATCCGCGACCTCGTCAGGGGTGACCAGCCACGGCCCGGCGGGGTTGAAGGTCTCGGCGGACTTGCCCTTGACCCACTGGCCGCCGCGCTCCGTCTGAAAGGCCCGTTCGCTGACGTCGTTGACCACGACCCAGCCGGCTATCGCGCCGGCGGCCTCCGCCGGGGATTCGAGGTAGCTGGTCCGGCGCCCGATGATGATGCCGAGCTCGACCTCCCAGTCCAGCTTGGTGGATCCCCGCGGGACGCGGACCCCGTCGTTCGGACCGACAAGAGTGTTCGGGGCCTTGTTGAACAGGATCGGCTCACTGGGGACGGCCTGCCCCGTCTCCGAGGCGTGGTCGCGGTAGTTCAGTCCGATGCACAGGATCTGGTGGGGGCGGGCGAGAGGCGCACCGATCCGCTCACCGGAGAACTGAGACACCCGGCCCGCCTTCGCACGCTCGGCGACCACGGGACGGACGCGATCCAGACCACCGTCGGCGAAGAAGGCCTCATCGAAGTCGCGGACCAGGTCGGAGAGGTCGACATACGTGTCGTCGTCGATCCGGGCGGCGGGCTTCTCGCCGCCGACGGCGCCGATGCGCATCAGGTACATGGGTATTCCAAGGTCAGGGCATGGACGGGTCCAGTGCGACTCACGACTCGTATCCAGGCGCGGTGGATGTAGGTGTTGCGTGCATCACCGAAGTACCACTGCACGGTGCGCAGCGCTGTCCATCCTCTGCACACTGACCCGATGATGCGGTCCATCTTCGCGTCCCATCCGTTCGCGGCCGCGGCAACCCGGCCCCGATGCGCCACAGCCAAGCCGTCGCCCAGCCCAAGGCCCACCTCAACACCGACCGTGGCGCCCAACACCTTGGGGCAAGAGATCATCACCCTATCTAGCGTCGCCCCCGACTCGCCCCGTAATGGATCATGAACGCCCTACATCTCCCGGGACGCTGGGCGGGACCCTCACGGGCAGTTCCTTAGCGCGGCTGCTTCTTGATCCCGTTGTCTCTAGCCGACCACAGCTCATCAGCCATGTTCTGCCAGAACGACATATCGGCGCCCCGAAGCACATCCTTTCGCGACATCCGGTCCGCTTCCATGCTGATCCAGGCACTTGCGGCGGAGACCGCGGAATCGCGCTCGTAGGAAGTCAGGCCGTGCACGGGAAGCGCCGGCACATCACCCGCAGCGTCCACCGCGTCGCCCACGGTGATGATCTCCGTGCCAGCCTCGCGAGCCGCCTGCAGACGCGTCATCCATGGCCGCATCGCATCGACATACTGGCTGAATGCCTGGTCGCCGGGCTTTGGTTTCTTGCTGAACAGTCCCATAGCTGTTGCCCCACTGTTGTCTTCGTGCGATTCGGGTGACTCCCACGCCCCGCCGTTTCTTCGCCGGCCCCGGCGTCCGACGGTCGACTTAGGCTGGCCACCCCGAGGACGAACGCTAGGGCCTGTGGCGCACCGTGTCAGGCCGAATCGAGTTTCCGGTCCTGCAACGGCTGTCTTTGGCGGGCGGCCCAGGAAATCTGGGTGCCTTGCCCCGAACCGAAAGCCGAGACCGTGAGGGGTCCGCCCGTCCGGCGCTGATGGCTTGCTGTACGGCGGCCTTTGAACACTGCTCAGTGATTACGGCGCTCTCCAGAGAGTCGCGGGGGAGTGTGGCGGAGATCAAGCGGCCAGCCGACGAGCTACAGCACTGGCGCTGGCGTCGCAGACCGGCACGGACTTTCGGGGTGCCGTAGAGCTGGCCGGCCAGGGTGCAGTTCGTGATGTGGGCGGCCCGATCCAATGCAACGGTCGACTTGCCGAGACTTTCAGCGCCGGCCTACACGACGATGCCGCCGAGGGGTCGCCGCGCTGTTCACCAGTTGGCAGCCCGTTGGCGCTGAGGTAACTGGCATGAGGGAGAACGCGGCTGATAGCCCATTGACTGTGTCCGAGGGGGGACCTGAACACCG
>OCZS010000422.1_pt1 | contig 13716 bp, 12 predicted proteins | sample 1539071 | NCBI WGS metagenome assembly OCZS01 (sample SAMEA3113584, study PRJEB22503) | soil metagenome
GCCGAGCCGACCGCTGCCGAGCCCGCCGCTGCCGAGCCGACGGCTGCTGAGCCCGCCGCTGCCGAGCCGACGGCTGCTGAGCCCGCCGCTGCCGAGCCGGCTGTCGCCGCCGAGCCCGCCGCTGCCGAGCCGGCTGTCGCCGAGGAGCCGGCCGTCTCCGGAAGCGCTACCGAACCGGCTCCCGGCCAACCGGCCGCGGCACAGAACGAGGCCTCGGGTGCGCCCGCCGAGCAGCCCACACCCAACGCCGCGGCCGATGAAGCCACGGCCGAGACTGCCGCGGGCCCCCGCGAGAACCCCACCGAGACCCAGGAGTCCTGAGCCCCGATGGCCGACTTCACCGCCAAGGACGTACAAGCGCTACGCCAAGCCACCGGCGCCGGCATGATGGACGCCAGGAACGCGCTCCAGGAAGCCGACGGCGACGTCGAGCAGGCGAGAAAGATCCTGCGCGAGAAGGGCCTCGCCAAGGCCGACGATCGCTCCGGGCGCGAGAACGCCCAGGGTGCCATCGCCATCGCGACCGGCGTGGGCACGGTCGGCCTGGTCGAGCTCAAGTGCGAGACCGACTTCGTGGCGAAATCGGCCGGCTTCATCGCCCTCACGCAGGAGCTGGCCGATTCGGTCGCGGCCCGCGGCGAGACCGCCGTCGACGACCACAAGGACGCCATCGACGACCTCAAGGTCACGCTCAAGGAGAACATCCAAGTGGGCCGCGTGGTCCAGCTCGAGGTCGCCGAAGGGCAGGTGGTCGACACCTACCTCCACCGGCAGGAGGGCCGCGGGGTCAATGGCGTCGTCGTCGTGCTGCAGGGCGGCACACCCGAGCTCGCCCACGACATCGCCGTGCACATCGCGTTCGCGAAGCCGCAGTACCTCAGCCGCGACCAAGTACCGGCGGCGATCGTCGACGAGGAGCGTGAGACGCTGCTCAACATCACCAAGGCCGAGGGCAAGCCCGAGGCAGCGTGGCCAAAGATCGTCGAGGGCCGGCTCGGCGGCTGGTACAAAGAGCGCGTGCTCCTCGAGCAACCGTTCGTGCGCGACGAGAAGCAGACCATCGCCCAGCTGGCGGCCGCGGGCGAGGCGGAGATCGTCCGCTTCGCCCAGTCGTTCATCGGCGGCTGACGGTCGGCCGGTGACCGCTCCTCCCGACGACGGCGGCGGCACCGAAGGCACTGCGAGCACTGGCCGCACCGACGGCACCGACGGCACCGACCGAGGCACACAGGCCGCGCCGGGTGAGGCGGTCACCACGGGTTTCCGTCGCATCCTGCTCAAGCTGTCGGGCGAGGCCTTCGCGGGTGAGACCGGCTACGGCATCGACGGCCAGTTTGCCGACTTCATCGCCACCGAGATCGTCGACGTCCGCCAGACCCAGGGCGTCGACGTGGCAGTGGTCGTCGGGGGCGGCAACATCTGGCGGGGCATGACCGGCGCCGGTGCGGGCATGGACCGCGCCCAGGCCGACTACATGGGCATGCTCGCCACCGTCATCAATGCGCTGGCGCTCCAGGACACGCTCGAGCGCCTCGGCCAGCCCACCCGGGTGCAGACGGCGATCCACATGGCGCAGGTCGCCGAGCCCTACATCCGGCGGCGCGCGATCCGGCACCTCGAGAAGGGCCGCGTCGTGATCTTCGCGGGCGGCACCGGCAACCCGTTCTTCACCACCGACACCGCGGCCGCTCTGCGGGCCGTGGAGATCGAGGCCGACGCCATGCTGCGCGGCACCCACTCGGGGGTCGACGGGCTCTACACCGACGACCCTCGGGTCAATGCGGGGGCCACCAAGCTCGACGAGGTGAGCTACCTCGACGTGCTCAACCGGGGGCTCAAGGCGATGGACTCCACGGCGATCACACTGTGCATGGACAACAAGCTGCCCATCGTGGTGTTCGACCTGCTCGCCAAGGGCAACATCCGGTCGATCGTGGGTGGCGAGGCGATCGGTACGCTGATCCGCTGAGGGAGGGGTGAGGGCGAGTGAGCAGCGATGAGCGACGATGAGTGACGATGACCTGATCCCGATGGTGCTCGACGAGGCCCGCGACAAGATGGCCAAGGCACTGTCGCACGCCCGCGAGGAGTTCACGACCATCCGCACCGGCCGCGCCGCGCCCGCGCTCGTCGAGAAGATCCCGGTCGACTACTACGGTACCGAGGTGCCGCTGCAGCAGATCGCCGGATTCACGGTGCCCGAGGCGCGCATGCTGGTGATCAGCCCGTACGACAAGAGCTCGCTGGGGGCCATCGAGAAGGCGATCCAGCAGAGCGGGCTCGGGCTGTCGCCGAGCAACGACGGCCAGATCATCCGTCTCAACTTCCCGCCCCTCACCGAGGAGCGGCGCAAGGAGCTCGTCCGGCTGGTCAAGAGCATGGCCGAGGAGGGGCGGGTGAGCATCCGCCACGCGCGCCGCGGCGCCCGGCACGAGCTCGAGGCCTTCGAGAAGGACGGCGACATCTCGGCCGACGACCTCGTGCGGGCCGAGAAGGAGCTCGACAAGCTCACGCACCGGTTCGAGGCCGACGTCGACACCGCGCTCGAGCACAAGGAGCAAGAGCTTCTCGAAGTGTGAGGCGCGGCCCGCGCGCCGTTCGAGCGCCGCGAACGGAGCCCCCGCCGCACTCACGACCCGGTCTGTGAGACCTTTGCCACCACCTGGGGTCTCCGCGCGTGCAGGATGGGGGAGGTCGAGAACGGGATCGGACGACACAAGGCGGGCCGTGACGAGAGGAACAGGGTGTGACTGACTGGGAAGACCGCCGTCAACGGGACCAGCGCGATCCCACCGAGGGCGTTCGCCTCATCGGCGCCGACGAGGCCGAAGAGGTGCTCGAGCGCGACGACATCCGCCACCGACTCGGCGACGACGAACCGCGGTTCGGCGACCGCCCGCCGTCACCGGCGCCCGAGGGACCCCGCCCCGCCCTCCGCTTCCCGCTCGGGTCGTACGACGATCCGACCACGATCGAACGGCCGGCCGTGGTGCCGGTCCAGCCCCGCACCCAGGCACCCGAGCTGTCGCACTGGGCGGGCTCCGCCGCAGAGGAGGTCCCGAACATGAGCCGCCGTGATCCCCGACAAGGCGATCCCCGGCAAGGGGACCCCCGGCAGGGCGACCCCCGGCAGGGAGACGACGCCTGGTCGACCTTCGCCGATTCCGATCCCCGGTGGCGCGACGACCCGTCGATGCCGCCGGCGGGGCGCCCCCCCAGCCGCCCGCCGGGGCCGCCCCCGGGGCCGACCCGCCAACAGCCTGCGGGCACCTGGCCCGATCCGGCCCCGCCGGCGCCGCCGGGTGAGCCCCGGCCGGGCGCACCGGTGTCGTACGACGACGACGTCGACCAGCCGCCGGCGCCCGGCCGCTCGGTGTTCGCCGACGGCGGCGGAGAACCACCGGCCACGTACGAGGATGCGTACGCGGAGGAGGGCTACGCCGACGAGTACGAGCCCGCCTACGACGAGACCTATGACGACGTCTACGAGGAAGACGTCTACACCGACGAGCCTGCCGCCGGTGGGTACCCGGCCGACGCCCGGGGCGCTGTGGTCGCGCCGCGGCGGCGCGCGCCCGGGCGCGCGCCGCGGCGGATGCCCGATCGCGACCTGCGCACGGCGGTCGGGGTCGCGGTTCTGTTCGCGGCGGGTGCGCTGGCGCTGTTCCAGTTCGGCGAGGAGCTCGGCGGCATGATCGTCGCCGTCCCGGTGGTGACCTACGCCGCCTACGAGTACTTCGTGGCGGCCAACAAGGCCGGCCACCAAGCCATGATGCCGGTGGGGGTGGTCGCCACGGCCGCGCTCGTCATCGCCGCCTACAACTACGGCGAGGGCGCCATACCGCTGGTGATGGTGCTGGCGGTGGCCGTGTGCTTCCTCTGGTACCTGGTGCGGGCCAGCACCGACGAACCGGTCCCCAACATCGGGGCCACGCTGCTCGGCATCGGCTGGATCGGCCTGTTCGGCTCGTTCGCCGGCTTGCTGCTGTCGGACCCGGTCGGCGGCAACGGTGTGGCGCTGCTGCTGGCGGCCGTCATCCCCACGATCGGATACGACGTGGGTGCGTTGTTCGTCGGCCGCAGCGCCGGATCGCGCCCGCTGTCCGACGCCAGCCCCAACAAGACCATCGAGGGGCTGCTCGGCGGCATGTTCCTCGCGGTGGTGGCAGCGGTGGTGTTCGCCGGGATCGTGGAGGTGCACCCGTTCGACTCGATCGGCGAGGGCATTACGCTCGGGGTGCTGGTGGCGCTCGTGGCGCCGCTCGGCGACCTGTCGGAATCGCTCGTCAAGCGCGACCTGGGCGTCAAGGACATGGGCAGCGTCCTGCCCGGCCATGGCGGGTTGCTCGACCGCTTCGACGCCCTGCTCTTCGTTCTCCCGGCGGTCTGGTACCTGGCCCGGGTGAGCGACTTCTTCCTCACCTGACGGAACGCCCTACCCTGGCCCGGTGGCCGTGACGACCGTCGCCATCGCTGGCTCCACCGGGTCGATCGGCACCCAGACAATCGATGTCGTGCGGGGCGAGCCCGATCGGTTCGAGGTCGTGGCCATCGGTGCCTGGTCATCGGCAGACGAGCTGGTGCGTCAGGCGCACGAGCTCCGCCCCAAGCTGGTGGTGGTCGGCGACGACGGGTGCGCGGCCCGGGTGCACGACGGGGTGCCCACCGGCACCGAGGTGCGCACGGGCGAGTTGGCCCTGGCCGAGCTGGGCACCGTCGCCGACGTGTGCGTCAACGGGGTGGTCGGCTTCGCGGGGCTGCGCGTCACGCTCGCGACCCTGCGCGCGGGACGCCGGCTGGCGCTGGCCAACAAGGAGTCGCTGATCGCCGGCGGGCCGGTCGTGCGGGCCGAGCTCGACCGTCCGGGGTCCGGCCACATCGTGCCGGTGGACTCCGAGCACTGCGCCATCCACCAGTGCCTGGCGGCCAACGCCAGCGGCGACCCCGGCCGGGTGGCGCGCATCGTGCTCACGGCCAGCGGCGGGCCCTTCCGGGGACGCAGCCGCGCCGGCCTGGCCGATGTCACCGTCGACGACGCCCTGGCCCACCCCACCTGGTCGATGGGACCGAAGATCACCGTGGACTCGTCGACGCTGATGAACAAGGGACTCGAGGTCATCGAGGCTCATGAGCTGTTCGGCCTCGGCTACGACGCCATCGACGTGGTGGTGCACCCGCAGTCGATCGTCCACTCGATGGTCGAGATGACCGACGGGTCGACCATCGCCCAGCTCTCCCAACCCGACATGCGCCTGCCCATCGGCTACGCGCTGGCGTGGCCCGACCGGTTGGGTACGCCCTTCGGCCGGCTCGACTGGTCCGGGGGTGCGCGGCTGGACTTCGAGCCGCCCGACCACGAGGCGTTCCCCTGCCTGGGCCTGGCCTACGAGGCGGGACGGGAGGGGGAAACCGCCCCGGCCCGCCTCAACGCCGCCAACGAGGAGGCGGTGGCCGCTTTCCTGGCCGGGGAGATCCGCTGGGTGGCGATCCCCGACGTCCTGAACGCGGTGCTCTCCGGGCATGATGGGGGACGTGCCGACGGGGTCGACGCCGTGATCGAGGCCGATCGACGAGGTCGCGAGGCCGCCCGGCGCGAGATCGAGAGGATCGCCGGCAGGTGAGCGAGCGCAGATGACCGACACCGATCGCAACCACGAACCTCCCGGTGGTTCGCGCACCGGGCGGTCGCAAACGCCTCCGCCCGACCAGCCCGACTACGAGACGGGCGGCTTGCGCCTGGCGCTGCTGGTCGGTGCCATGGTGGTTGCCGGACTGTGGTGGGGATGGCCGGTCCTGCTCATGATCCTCGGCATCGTGGTGATGATCTTCCTCCACGAGCTGGGCCACTACCTCACGGCCAAGTGGGCGGGCATGAAGGTCACCGAGTTCTTCATCGGGTTCGGCCCAAAGATCTGGTCGTTCCAGCGGGGCGAGACCGAGTACGGGTTCAAGGTCCTGCCGGCGGGCGCCTACGTCCGCATCATCGGGATGAACAACCTCGACGAGACCGACCCCGCCGACGAGTCCCGCACCTACCGGCAGCAGTCGTTCCCCAAGCGCCTCCTCGTCGTCTCCGCCGGGTCGCTCATGCACTTCGCGCAGGCCTTCGTGCTGCTCGTGGTCCTGCTCGGCGTGGTCGGGTTCCCCGGGCGCAGCATCGCCAACCCGCCCGACCGGGCCCCGGCGTGGGACGTCAACGAGGTCGTGGGTGACAGCGCCGCCGAGGCGGCGGGCCTGCAGGAGGACGACCGCATCGTCGCCATCGATGGCCAGCCCGTGACGCGCTTCGAGGGCCTCTCCACCGTCATCGAGTCCCACGACGTGGGCGACGAGGTGCGGTTGACGCTCGAGCGCGACGGATCCGAGCGCACGGCCGTGGCCGAGCTCCGCCCCCGGCCCGACGACGGATCCGGCGAGGCCGGATCGCCGTTCCTCGGCGTCGGCACGTCGAAGCACTTCTCTGATGACCCCATCGGCCTCGGTACGGCCATCGTCCGGGCGCCGGGCGAGATGCTGCGGTTCAGTGGCCAGAGCCTGGGTGCCCTCGCCGGGGTGTTCAGCCCGTCAGGCATCAGCGACTTCGCCAACAACGTCGGCGAGGCCAACGACCCCGATGACGCGGAGTCGGGCTCTGGATCCGGCTCGGCGTCGGAGGGCGACGACGACGGGCGCCTGATCTCGATCATCGGCGTCGTCCAGATCGGCTCGCAGGACGGCATCGAGAACCGGGCGGCGTTCCTGCTCGCCCTGTTCTTCCAGATCAACGTCTTCATCGGCATCTTCAACATGGTGCCCCTGCCGCCGCTCGACGGCGGCCACGCCGCGGTCGCCATCTACGAGCGCATCCGCTCGCGGGCGGGCCGCCGCTATCACGCCGACGTGACCAAGCTGCTCCCGCTCACTTACGCCGTCGTGATGGGACTGGTCGTGGTAGGTGTGACGAGCATGTACCTCGACATCGTCAACCCCATCTCCGGCTGACATGGACATCGGCCAGTCATCCCATCCCCGTCGCAAGACCCGCCAGATCATGGTGGGCGACGTACCGGTCGGCGGCGACGCCCCGATCACCGTGCAATCGATGACGATCACCAAGACGGCCGACGTCGAGGGCACGCTGCAGCAGATCTACGACCTGGCCATGGCCGGCTGCGACATCGTGCGCTGCACCTGCAACGAGATCGAGGCGGCCGAGGGGCTGGCCCGCATCGTGCCCCGCTCGCCGGTGCCGATCGTGGCCGACATCCACCACAACCACCGCATGGCACTGGCCGCGCTCGAGGCCGGCGTGCACTGCCTGCGTCTCAACCCCGGCAACATCCGCAAGCCCGAGCACATCAAGTTGGTGGCGCAGGAGTCCAAGGACCGGGGCGTGCCCATCCGCATCGGCGTCAACGGTGGCTCGCTGCACCCCGACCTCTACAAGCGCCATGGCGACAAGGTCACGCCAGAGGCGATGGTGGAGTCGGCGCTGATGGAGCTGGCCTACTTCGACGAGGTGGGCTTCGACGATGTGAAGATCTCGGTGAAGGCGTCGTCGGTGCCGCTGATGATCGAGGCTTACCGCCAGCTCTCCGAGGCGGTCGACCACCCGTTGCACCTCGGCGTCACCGAGGCCGGGCCGCTCCCGGGCGGCGTGATCAAGGCCACGGCCGGCATCGCAACGCTGCTGGCCGAGGGCATCGGCGACACGATCCGCTACAGCCTCACCGCCGACCCCATCGAGGAAGCTCGGGCGGGGCGGGCGCTGCTCGAGGCCATGGGACTACGCGACCGGCGCAACATCGACCTCATCGCTTGCCCGTCGTGCGGTCGGGCCGAGATCGACGTGATCGAGGTGGCCCGCAAGGCCCAGGAGGCCTTCGGCGACCAGCAGATCCCGCTGCAGGTGGCCGTGATGGGCTGTGTGGTCAACGGCCCGGGCGAGGCCCGCGACGCCGACCTTGGCATCGCCGCTGGCAACAAGAAGGGCCACCTGTTCGTGCGGGGGCAGAACGTGGCGGTCGTCTCCGAGGCCGACATGGTCGACGCGCTCGTGGAATGGGCCACCTTCATCAACGAGCACGGCGTCGACGCGGCGTTCGAGCGGGCCAAGTCGACGCGCGAGCAGGCGCGACGCGAGGCCGAGCGCGACCGCGAGGCGTTGGTGGGCGCGCACGGCGCCGACGTCAACCAGAGCGAGCAGAAGGTCGAGCTGATCCGCAAGCTGTAGCGGGTGCAGGAGCGCTCCCGAGGGCGACCGTTCGGTGAGCGGTGGCGCCGGTAAGGTTTCGGCGTGGCTCGACCGGCGGAACGCGGGCAGGGGTTGCTGGGCAAGATCGGCGTCGCGCTGCTCGTCGTCCTGGTCGCCTGGCTGGTCGTGCAGCTGTTCCTGGGCTTCGTGTTCTCGCTGAACCGCACGGCGCTGTTCCTGGCGCTGTTCGCCGTGGCGTGGTCGCCTGGTTCGTGCTCGTCGGCCCGCCCGACCGTCGGGAGTAGGCGACAACCGGCGATAGCGACGCGTGATCGCAACCGATCCGCAACCGAATCGACACACACATTTCGGGTATCGTCCGCCGGCCGTGTCTCCTCGCTCTCGCTCCCACAGCCGCCTCGTGCTGGCAGGACTCGCGATCGCGGCCGCGCTCGTCGCCGTCGCCAGCAGCGACCAGTCGTCGCGGCCCGCCGACGCCACGCCGATCGCCTCGGCGGCGGTCGACAGCGACACCGCCCCCCGGCCCAACGACATCCGGTCGGTCGACTTCGCCGAGGTGGCGCCGCCGGGCACAGTGTGCGACGACGGCCTGCGGTTCACCCCGCCGGCGCGCATCCCCGTCCAGGGGGGCCGCAGCGCCGTGCTCGACCTCGGGCGGCTCACGCGGGTCGAGGTCGATCCCGACGTCGCGTACGGCGATGTCGACGGCAACGGCCGCGACGAGGCCGTGGTGCACGTCGTCTGCTCCTACGGCGCCAACGGGGCGGAAGACACAATCCACGTCTGGGGGCTGTCGGCGGGCCGGGTCGTGCACGTCGCGAGCGTGAGCGAGCCGCCGGCGTCGGTGACCGGCGCGCTGCCCCCCACGGTCGCCGACCTCGCGGTGGCCGGCGGCGAGGTCGAGGTCACGTGGACCCATTACGCCGACGACGACCCCAACTGCTGCCCTAGCAAGCAGACAGTGGTGACCTACGAGCTCGACGGCCGCACCCTCGACCGCGTCGGCCGGCCGGTCACGCGTCCCGCCCGGTCCCGGGCCTGAGTCCGAGCCCGCCGCAACCCGCTCCGGCAGGAACCGGGCCGGCCGGTACGATCCGTCGCCTATGGCGAAGGTGCTCACCGCGCAGGCCGACGACTTCCCCCGCTGGTACCAGGACGTGCTGGCCAAGGCCGAGCTGGCCGACAACGGCCCCGTGCGGGGCACGATGGTCATCCGGCCCTACGGCTTCGCGCTGTGGGAACGCATCCAGGCCGCGATGGATGCGCGCATCAAAGCCGCCGGCGCCGAGAACGCCTACTTCCCGCTGTTCATCCCCGAGAGCTACATGCGGCGCGAGGCGGAGCACGTCGAGGGGTTCAGCCCCGAGCTGGCCGTCGTCACCCACGGCGGGGGCAGGGCACTGGATGAGCCCATCGTCGTGCGCCCCACCAGCGAGACGGTCATCGGCGAGTACATGGCCAAGTGGATCCAGAGCTACCGCGACCTGCCCCTGCTGCTGAACACCTGGAACAACGTCGTGCGGTGGGAGAAGCGTCCCCGCCTCTTTCTGCGCACCACCGAGTTCCTGTGGCAGGAGGGCCACACCGCGCATGCCACGCGTGAGGACGCCGAGGCCTACGCCATTCGCATCCTGTACGAAGCCTACGAGTACGTGATGGTCAACGTGCTCGCCATCCCCGTGTTGGTGGGCCGCAAGACCGAGAGCGAACGCTTCGCCGGCGCAATCAACACGCTCACCTGCGAGGCGATGATGCGCGACGGCAAGGCGCTCCAGCTCGGCACGAGCCACGAGCTGGGCCAGAACTTCGCCAAGGCGTTCGACATCACGTACCTCGACGCCGATGGTGCTACGCAGCACTGCTGGACCACGTCGTGGGGGTCGTCGACGCGGATGGTCGGCGGGCTGATCATGGCCCACGGCGACGACGACGGCCTGGTCGTGCCGCCCGCGTTGGCACCGACCCAGGTCGTCGTGCTCCTGGTCAAGGACGACGAGGGAGCGGGAGAGCGCGCCCGCGCCCTAGCCGACGAGCTGGCGGTCGCCGGCGTGCGCACCCGGCTCGACGACCGCGTGGAGCAGAGCTTCGGCCGCCGGGCCACCAATTGGGAGCTGAAGGGTGTGCCCGTCCGTGTCGAGCTCGGGCCGCGTGACCTGGCGTCCGGGGTCGCCACCCTGGTCCGCCGCGACTCGGGTGCCAAGGAGCAGGTGCCGCTGTCCGGCCTACGCGCCGAGGTCGAGCGCCTGGTCGGCGACATGCAGGCCGACATGCTGGCCGCCGCCCTGAGCCGGCGCGACGCCGCGATCGCCGACGCGTCCACACTCGAGGACGCGGCCGAGGCCAGCAAGACCGGCTTCGCGCGCCTGCCCTGGAGCCTGTTGCGGGGCGACGGCGAGGCGCGCCTGGCTGCCGGTGGCGTGACCGTGCGATGTCTCCAGCGCTCCGACGGTTCACTGCCGGCTTCCGACGACGAGGACGACCTGGTCGCCTACGTCGGCCGCGCCTACTGACCCCTCACGCCGTCGAGCGACACGGCAGTCGGCCAGGGGCGCGCGGAGCGCGCGAAGCCTGCCGGATCCGTGCGGTCATCTGTACGCGCGATGGCTATACTCCGGGGTCCGTTCCGTTCGATTCATCGAGCGAAGGCGTGGGCCAGTGCCCACGCCTTTCGTATGAGAGAGGAGGTGCAGCGAGGTGTCCGTCGCCGACCGCGTGCGTGATCTCGTGCTGCCTCTCCTCGACGACCGCCATCTCGAGCTCTACGACGTCGAGATGCAGGGCCCGGTGCTGCGGGTGGTCGTCGACAGCTCGGCCGAAGGCACCGAGGGCCTCGATCTCGACGTGCTCGCCGATGCCACGCGGGCGCTGTCGCGGGCGCTCGACGAGGCCGATCCGATCGCCGGTCACTACACACTCGAGGTCACGAGCCCCGGGCTCGAGCGCGCTCTGCGCCGGCCAGAACACTTCCAGCGGGCGGTCGGCGAGACCATCAAGGTTCGCACGGTCTCCGGGGCCACCGACGAGCGCCGGGTCAGCGGCGAGCTGGCTGCGGCCGACGCGAGCGGCATCACCCTGCGCATCGGGGTCGACGACGACGGCTCGCCGATCGAGCGCCGCCTCGCCTACGACGACATCGAGCGGGCACGAACAGTGTTCGAGTGGGGCCCGGCCCCCCGCCCCGGGGGCCCCCGCAAGCGCGGCCCGCAGCAGAGCGACGAGAAGAGGGAACAGAGGTCATGAGCGAGCACGAAGTGCGAGCGAATCAGATGCGCAGTGCGTTGCTCGCCGCGCCGCGGCGATCGCTCATCGGCGAGCGGGAGGCGAGCTGATGAGCGAGATGATGGAGGCGCTGCAGGCGCTTGCCGCCGAGAAGGGCATCTCGGTCGACACCCTCATGGCGGCGCTGGCCGACGCGCTCGAGTCGGCCTACAAGCGCATGCCGGGCGCGCACGAGTACGCGTGGGTCACCATCGACCCCACCAACTTCGACATCCGCGTCTACGCGCAGGAGATCGACGAAGACGGCGAGCCCTACGGCCCGGAGCTCGATGTCACGCCCAAGGACTTCGGGCGCATCGCCGCACAGACAGCCCGCCAGGTCATGACCCAGCGCATCCGCGAGGCCGAGCGCGAGCTGCGTTACGAGGAATACGCCGGACGCGAGGGCGATATCGTCACCGGTACGGTGCAGCAGGGCGACAGCCGCTACACGCTGCTCAGCCTGGGGCCGGTCGAGGCGTTGCTGCCCCAGGCCGAGCAGGTGCCCCACGAGCGTCCCGAGGCCAACAGCCGGCTCAAGGCCTACATCGTCGAGGTGCGGCGCACGTCGAAGGGCCCGCAGATCGTGGTGTCGCGCACGCACCCCGGCTTGATCCTCGAGCTGTTCAAGCTCGAGGTCCCCGAAATCGCCGATGGCGTGGTCGAGATCAAGGCCTGCGCCCGCGAGCCCGGGCACCGCACCAAGATCGCCGTGTGGTCCAACGACTCCAACGTCGACCCGGTCGGCGCCTGCGTCGGGGCCCGGGGCGCCCGCGTCCGCCAGGTCGTCAACGAGCTGCGCGGCGAGAAGATCGACATCGTCCCCTTCTCCGACGACTCCTACGAGTTCGTGGCCAAGGCGCTGTCGCCGGCCAAGGTCAAGGAGGTGCGCATCCACGAGGACACGGGCGTGGCCGAGGTGATCGTGCCCGACTACCAGCTCTCGTTGGCCATCGGCAAGGAGGGGCAGAACGCCCGCCTCGCTGCCCGGCTGACCGGTTGGCGGGTCGACATCAAGAGCGAGACCCAACTCGTCGAGGAAGAGGCCTACAGCCAGCAGGATTGGGCCGAGGGGGAGTGGGTGGTCAACCCCGATACCGGCGAGCAGGTGTGGCAGCCGGCCGAGGGCGGTCCCGCGGTGTCGGCCGAGGAGTGGGAGGCCGCACTCGCCGACGGCGGCGACGAGGAGAACCCGGCCGCGGCGTCCGAGGCGGCAGGTGCCGCAACTCCGGGCGCCGACGCAGGCGGGGCCGCGGCCGAGGCGCCGGAGGCGCCGGAAGCCGGCTCCGCCGGGACGGCCGGGTCGGGCGAGGCGGCCGCGGTCGACAACGGTGCCGAGCCCGCAGAGCCCGCCCCGTCCGACGAGGCTGACGCGGCAACGCCGGAGGCCGAGACGGCTGTGCCGGAGGCCGAGGACGTTGATGCGGGGTCCGAGGTCGCTGAGGTCGCCGAGGTCGCCGGTCACGAGGCTGCCGGCGACGAGGTCGCCGACGACGACGAGGCTGCGGCCAACGAGGCCGACGTCCCGCCGACACCGTCGAAGTGAGCGCTGATGGTGGCGGCGAGGCCGCCAACGGCGACAGGGAGTAGCGGGATCGCGCCGATCCGCACGTGCGTGGGATGCCGGAAGCGGGCGCCCCAGCACGAGCTGGTGCGGTTCGTGCGCGGGGCGGAGGCATCGATCGTCGAGGGCCGTACACTTCCGGGGCGCGGAGCGTGGTTGTGCAAGAACACGCTCGACGAATGTCGGCAGTTGGCCGAGCGACGAGGAGCGTTCGCACGAGCGTTCAGGCTCGGCGATCGGTCGCCCGGCCGTCGTTGAGCTTCGGGCGGCACGTCGCCCGGAGCCCGTGTTCGTGCGGCTGCCGCGGTCTGCGCGAGGATAAGTCACCGCGATGTGCGCCATGAGGTGCGCGGATCGCGCCCAGAGCAAGACGAAGGGCTGGTCAGAGACAACTTGGCAGCGAAGACCAGGGTCCACGAGCTCGCCAAGGAGCTAGGGCTCACCAACAAGGAATGCCTCGATCTCTGCCTGAGATTGGGCATCGGGGTCAAGACGCACTCCTCGGGCATCGAGGAGGCGCAAGCCGACCGCGTCCGCCGTCGCGCCCAGCGCGACGGGCTGGTGCGAGACAAGCAGCCCGACCCCACCCCGGCCGAGACGGCGCCCGCCACGAAGGCGCCCGCGAAGAAGGCGCCTGCGAAGAAGGCGGCGGCGAAGAAGACCGCAGCCAAGAAGTCCGCCGAGGCGGAGGCGCCGGCGG
>OCZS010000423.1_pt1 | contig 13703 bp, 6 predicted proteins | sample 1539071 | NCBI WGS metagenome assembly OCZS01 (sample SAMEA3113584, study PRJEB22503) | soil metagenome
TGAAGAAGAACGACGCGGTGCTCGCGCCCACCACCGCCGTGAACGCGCCGGCGCACTTCTCGAGGTGCTGCTGTGCTCGGGCGTCCCCACACAACTGCTGATCGGACAGGTCCTCGCCCTCGGCGGGTGGAGTCCGTTCACCCGAGCCGGAGTGCCGCAGGCTGGCCCGCTCTTCGCCCTGGCATTGATCGACACCCTCGTCCTCGTCGCGTTGATCGCGGCTCTGCAGCGCGCACGAGGCGAGACGATGGGCGGTCTGCTGCTTGGCGGCCGATCGATCCGCCGCGAAGCGTGGTTCGGTGTGGTGCTCGTTCCCGCGCTGTTTCTGGCCGTCGGTGTGACGGTGCTCACGCTCCGCCAGCTGTTTCCGTGGCTGCACAACGTGCCGGCGAACCCGTTCGAACAACTGATCAGGACGCCGCGCGACGCGGGGCTGTTCTCGATAGTCGCTATCGTGGCCGGCGGTCTGCGTGAAGAGGTGCAGCGCGCGTTCCTGCTGCGCCGCTTTTCGACGCACCTCGGCGGACCGACCGTCGGCCTGGCCGTTGTCAGCGTCGCGTTCGGGGCAGGGCACATTGTTCAAGGGTTCGATGCCGCCGTCGCGACTGGCATGCTCGGGTGTGTCTGGGGCCTCATGTACCTCCGCCGCGGCAGCGCTGTCGGCCCGATCGTGAGCCACGCGCTCTACAACGGCACACAGGTGCTGCAATTGATGCTGGTGCGCAGCGTCCCCTTGTAGCTGCACCGTCGCACCGGTGTCGCAGCGGTCGCACCTTTGCGCAGGTCGCACCTGCTTCTCAGTCCCGCAGCGGTGGCGTCGTGCTCACGCCGGCGCGCGCCCGTAAGCCCTTCACCCACTCGGCGACGACGGCCTCATGTCTCTCGGCCGCCACCCGCTCCCGCGCGAGGCGCTGAACCTCCGGGTCGTCCAGCGCCCGTCCCGTCCGCCGCAGGTCGGCCTCGTGCCGCCGGATGTAGCCCTCGACGTCCTCCTCGCTCGGATCGGCGGCGTCCGCGAACCGTTCGCGGAGGTACTGGGCGATCCGCAGGTCATTGCGAGCCCACTCGGTGAGCGCGGCGTCATCGAGTCCCGCTGCGCGCAGGGCCGCATCTGCCGCCGCCTCGGATGTAAATCGCGCCCGGATAGCCGCCACTCCTTCGCGGATTGCGGCTGGATCCGGTTCGGGAGGCGCGTACCGCTCGACCTCGGACAGGATCACGCGGCGGTTGATCAGCCGATCGAGCGCCGCCGTCATCACGTCCCCCGACGAGTCCGCCGCGACCAGCCCGAACCGCACGGCGGTGCGCACGTCCGAAAGGGTGATCACCCGCCCCTCGACCGTGGCAAGCACCCTGTCCAGCAGATCGTCCCCACGACCCGGCGCCGCGGGTGCCACGAGCAGCACACACGCGAGCGCGGCGGACAGGCCGGTGCGCTGCGAGATCAGAAGGCCTGCCCCAGGCTGATGAACAGCGCCGTCGGCCGCTCCCGATTGCCGTTCGGCAGCACGCGCCGATCGAGCTTGAATCCGAGGTCGAAGCGCAGCGGCCCGATCGGCGAGCGATAGCGCAGGCCGAAGCCGGCTGCGCCGCGAATCTCCCCCAGGTCGAAGTCGTCCACCCGCCTGAAGACGTTCCCCGCGTCGAGGAAGGTGACGACTCCCACATCACGCCAGAGCGGCACGCGCACCTCGCCGTTCAGCACCAGCACCGCGTTCCCGCCCCTCGGAAACCCGTTCGGATCGAGCGTCTCCTCGGTACCCAGCTGGTCGAGGCCGAATCCACGTACGGTTGTATCGCCGCCGGTGAAGAACCGCTCGCTCGCCGGCAGGTCGTCGATGCGCACCAGCACTGGGGCACCGTCGGGCCCCAACACGGGACTGCCCTCTTCATCCACCTCGGGAACCTCACGCGAGAAGCCCGCGGCCAGGCCGAGGCGGGCGCCCATCGCCAGGATTGCGCCGCGACGGCCCGGCAGCCGCCGGTAGGCGAACCCCTGCACGAAGCTCTTGACGAAGCCCACCTCCGAACCGATGGCGCGTCCGGCCACCTCGTTGTCGATCCCGACCAGCGTGCCGCCCGATGGTCCCAGAGGATCGTCGCGCGTGTCCCTGATGAGCGACGAGGATACGGTGGACAGGCGCACCTGGGGGAACAGCCGGTCGATGAGCAGCTCGTCTTCCCCCGAGACCGTCTCGTTGAACACCTTCGTGCGATCCAGCGCATAGCGCCCGCTGAGGCTCCACCGCGGACCGAGCCGCCTGGCGAGCTCGGCACGAGCGCCGCGGCGATTGAAGTCGAAGCTCGTGCGGGCGCCCTGCTCGAGGAACGCGCTCGCCACGAAGTCGGTCGTACCGAAGATGCGCGGCTGGCGGTACGTCCCGACGATCCGGTACTCGTTGAACTCCGTGGCTGGTTGCACACCGTCTTCAGTAATGACCGAGTCGCCGCGGGCGCGGAGAGACACGCGCGTGAACAAATTGACGGATCGGTTGCGCCCGAACAGGTTGCGGCGCCCGATCTCTGCGAACCCGCGCGGCGCGAACTGAAATTGCTCGTCTGGAACGGCGGTTGCCGACGTGCGGACGAGCTGCCGCGTCACCTCGACGCCACCGCCGTAGCCGAGCGTCGTCGCGGGGGCCTCCTCGACCGTGACCAGCACGTCCCGGCTGCCGGCGGCCCCATGATCGATTTCGCTGATGCGGACACGCCGGAACAGGCCAAGCGCGCTGATGCGGCGCTGCGTTTCCGCCACGCTGTCGAACCCGAGCGGATCGCCGGGGTGCAGCACGATCTCGCGCCGGACCGTCTCGACCTTCGTGCGCTCGTTCCCGACCACGAGCACGTGATCCACGAACACCTGCTGGCCTTCACGCACCTCGAACCGCACGTCCGCACGTGATCGGTCGGGGCTGACGTCGACATGCACGTCGATGTCCGCGTTTCGATAACCGAGATTCAGGTACTTGAGCAGCATCCCGTCCCGGTCCTGCGCGAGTTGCGGCTGGTAGAGCGGCTGACCCGCTGCGGACCGCAGCCCGTCGCGCAGCTGCGCCTCCGATAACGCGGCGTTTCCGGTGATCTCGAGCGTGCCGAGCACCACGCGCGGTCCTTCCTGGATCGAGAGGCGCACGAAGGCGGTGACCGGGCCCGGGCCCGGCTCGGGAACCACGGCAGCCTGTACCTTGACATCGGGGAACCCGGCGCGCCGGTACGCGTTCACGATCGCTTCGATATCAGTGTCGAGCTGCGATTCGACGAACGGCTCGCCTTCCCGCGCGCGGACCAGCGGCGCGATCGTCGTGAGCGGAAGGCTGGCGTTGCCGGAGATCTCCACGCGCCCCACCCGGAACAGGGGCCCGCGCGCCACGCGGAACACGATCGCGAGCTCCTGCTCGCCCGGGCTGCGCGTGTACGTGATCTCGGCGTCCCGATAGCCCTGCGCGCGGAAGTGTTCCGCGAGCGCGCGCGCCGAGTCTTCGAGCAGATCCTCGTCGACGGAGGCTTCACGTTCGATCGGCACCAGGTCGGCCCGCACCTTGGGTGGCACGGGGTCCCCTTCGAACTGCACGATGATCCGCGCGCCGCCGTCGATGTGGACGACGAGCTCCGCCGAGCGGCCGTCATCGGCCACGTTCTCCAGCGCGTGGTCCCCCTGCGCTTCGTAATAGCCACGGCGCCGGAGGGTGGCGATGTACGAGGCAATCCGCGACGCCACGCGCGGCCGATCGTACGGCTGCCCCGCGACGAAACCGAGCTGTGCCTCAGCCTGCGCCAGCGTTCCCGGGGCGTTTCCGTCGAAACGCACGTTCGCCACCGTCAGGCGCGGACCGGCGTCGATTTCGAACGTGAGGGTAGTGCGCTCCTCGCGGTGCTCGACGGTCACGTGCGGCTCGATGCGCGCCTTCAGATACCCGTGGTCGCGATAGAGCCCGGACAGCGTCCGCGCCACATCGCCGGCACGTGCGGCGGCAGGCGTGACGCCGAAGCGCTCGGTGATCGTGCGGCGCAGAAGCGATTCGTCGAGCCCGATCTCGCCGGTGAATGCCATCCGACCGACCGAGTGGACAGGCATCAGCTCAATCCGAAGCGCAACACCACCTGCAGCTGGTGCGGCGTACACGCGCACGTCTTCGAAGCGGCCGAGGCTGAACAGGTGCGCGATGCTGTCACGCACGTCGCGCGCGGACAGCGGCTGTCCGGCACGGGTCTCGATCAAATCCACGAGCGCCGGTTCTGCCGTCGGCCGACCCTCCAGCGTCACAGTCAGCGACACGATCGGCTGACCCAGGTACGCGGCCGTCGGATTGGCCGCCGCGTCGGGGTCCTGCGAGGCGGCGGCCACCCCGCGGGCCTCGACGGTGAGCGCCGCAAGCAGCGCCAGGACTTGTACGCACCGCAACATCAGAACGCGTGCCTCACGCGCATCTCGAGGGCGTACGTGCGGTCCTCGTTCTGCGAGAGCAGCCACGACAAGCGGTCTGACTGGTCGTACTCCAGCAGGATGACCTGGTCGCGGCTGGTGGACTGCGGCGTCAGGCTCTGGGAGAACGTCAGGTACGCGCGTGACGAGATCCGCTTCCCGATCGTCACGCGGGCGCCCGGGTTGAAACGCGACGACTGCTGCGTCGGATCGTTCAGCGAGGGCGTGATCTGGAATGTGTCCACGCCGAACGTCTGCTCCACCACGCGGCCGACGCCGGCGGAGAGCGGGCTGACCAGCAACTGCGCCGCCCGCGCCTGCAGCAGTTGCTGCTCAGTCTCCTGGGGCGAGCGCAGCCGGGCGAGCTCGGGATCCACTGGCGCCGTGTTGCTCAGGAGCAGCGAGAGGATGTCGACCGTCGGCAGCGGGGGATCGGCGTCGAGGCCCCATTGCACGCGGGACATCGTGCCGGCGATGCTCGCGGTGACCCGATAGGTCTGCCCCGGCACCCGCACCCGCGTCTCTGCCTCGAGGTCCACGAACGGCTCGATCCGCGCCGGGTTGCTGAAGTCGATGGTGCCACGCGTGATCAGGTACCGCTTCGCCTCGAACACGAACTCGCCGCGTTCGATCTCCGCGCGCCCGAAGAGGAGCGGCCGGTCCAGTGTGCCCCGCAGGTTCAGGTCGGCGCTGGATACGATCCGGAGCACGTTGTTCTCGACCCGCAGGCTGGAGGGCGCGACCAGGCGCACGTCGAAGCGCAGAGGGAACCCCGTGGTCCCACCAGGTGCCGCAATCGGGGCCGGTCGTCCGGCGAGCTCGAGAAAATTCACGGTGGTCTCGAACCGCCGCGAGAACACCGCGCTCTTCACGAGCACGGAACCGCTCAAGACAGGTCCGTCGGCGCGTCCGCGCAGCGCCAGGTCGGCGTCGACTACGGACCGGAACCCTTCGGGGTAGCGAAGGCGCATGTCTTCGCCGTGCGCGGTCACGTCCAGGTCGCCGGGCGCGTACCCGGTGAGACCGATGCGGCCACCGAACCGCACGAGGCCGCCGCCGAGGCGCGCGGTGAGACCGTCCAGTCGCACCCCTGCGGCGTCGAAGGTGACACGGCCGTTCATCGCGTCGAGCGAGTGCGGGAACGCGAAGTGCCGGATGCGGCCGCCCGCGAGCGAGGCGCTGCCGGCGAAGACGGGCTTGTCGATCGCCCCGCGGACGTCGGCCGCCAGATCCGCCTGGCCCGAGCTGCGGATATCGCGGAAGAACCCCTGCAGGATGCTGAGGTTGGCGTCGCCGGTGGCGTGCAGCGCAATTTGCCGGTCCGCAAGCCCCACCGTGCCGCTGACGTCCAGGCTCGTGTTCTCTCCTACGAGCCGCATCTGCTCGACCTTCACGACGTCATCGTCGAGGAGGAGGCGAATCGGGCCATCGTTCCGCAACGCGTAGTCGAACAGCCGCAGGTCGATCCGATCGACGGTACCGTCGACGAGCAGGTGCTCCACGCGGCTCAAGTCGCCGACGACCCGAACGCTGCCGCTGGCGACGGCGGTCGTGAACGGAGAGAGCCTCGGTTCGAACGCGCGCACGTACGGGTCGAACGACGTGTCGGTGAAGCGCAGGGTGAGCTCTGCGTCGGAGCCCGGCGTCAGGGGAATGCGGCCGGTAGCGGAGACCGAGAGCCGGGGCGAGGCCGCCTCCATCTCCACGGTGATCACCCTGTTCCGCATGGCAAGCCGCCCCGTCACCTCCCCGACGCCCTCGTCGCTGACGAAGAGGTCGCTGACGCTGAACCGCACGTCGTAGCGCGGCTCCTCGAAGCGCCCGCTGCCCGAAGCCGTGAAGTCCGCCAGCCCGGAGAGCGGCGCCTGTGGGTACGACACCGAGGTCATCGACTCCACCGGCACACGGCGGCCCGAGACGTTGAAGGAGTACGTGCCTGCCCAGGCCACGTAAGCAGCACCGGCAATCGGGCCGCCCCCCTTGCTGGCTTCGATCGCATCGAGGCGGACCCCGGCCCCCTCGAAGCGCAGCGCCGCTGACGCGCGCTCGAAGGGCTCGCCGTAAGCGACGCCGTCGGCAATCTCCAGCTTGCCGAAGCCGAACGGCGTCTCGTACTTGCCGTACAGGTGGAACTCGCCCGAGAGGCGGCCATCCACCGGGTAGTCGTCGAGCAGGAACGCGTGACGCAGGTCGGCGATCGGCCGATCGGTGAGCCGCACGCGCGCATTGATCTCCTCGCCGGCGTCCTTGCGCGGGTAACCCAGCGAGAAACGCCCCTCGGCCTCGATCAGCGACGCGCCGCTGCGAAGGGAGGAGTTCTCGACGGTGACATAGCCGTGTTCGATGACGATGTCGGCCGCCCCATCGCCCCAGACCACGTCCCAGGCCCGCATACGCTCGCCGCTGAAATGCCCGTCCACCCGGGGCGCCCTGAACGCCTGCGTCATCACGCCATCGAACTCACCCCACCCCCCGACATCGACGGCGCCCGTGTCAGAGCCGAAGGCGTTCATGATGCCGACAAGGAGGCGGTCGCTCTCGAGCCAGTCGGCGCTGGTGACGTGGAAGGGAATCGTGGAGTTCTGTCCCCAGGCCGTGCGCCCCTGGAACTCTACGTACGTCTTGCGCGTGGCGAACCGGCTCCGTCCGATCTCGACCCACTCGGGGTCCAGTCTGTAGGCGAGCTCCGCACCGATGGGCACGCGCGCGATCGGCAGGCGTGACGCGAACGGCCCCCACGCTTTGCCCAGCCGCTCCTCATCGCTCGTGAGCTCGCCTGGGGCGATGCGGCCCAGCACCAGTTCCCCCGCGGGCGGCCGGACTTCCACCTGCCCCGTGCCGCGAAGCCCCGCGGAGAACCGGCCCAGTGGCCACTCGAGGCGAGTGCGACCGGTCGCATCTCCGGTAAAGCGGATGCCGCGGAGCGCCAGGGTGTCGCCCAGCCGGCCGACGTCGACATCGCGGTAGGTCGCGTCGAAGACTGCCCGCGCCGGCGTGCGCGTGCCGATCGGTGCCATCAGGTAGCCAAATTGCGCCGTGCCGCCGTAGACCCGCGCCGTCGCCCTGGTGACCTCGAACTTCTGCGGCAGCCACACCAGCGATCCCTGCAGTGCCTGGAAGCCGTATTCATTCACACCAGCCTCTGCGCTGGCGAACGTACCCTTGAGCTCGCGCCCTCCCTTGAACAGGTGGAACACGCCGGTGAATTCGCCATCGCCCTTGAGGCGCCAGCGCTCCTTCGCGAAGAAGATCTCCCGCATGCGCGGGAAGTGCACCCGCGATTTGACCTGCCATGTCTGCTCTGGCCAGCGGCCAAGGTCGACCGAGCCGGTCACCTGCGACCGCGAACCGTCGGCGATCAGCTGCATCTGGCTGAACCGGGCGATGCCGGCCTCGATCGTGAAGCGTGACGTCATGTCGGTCCGCATGGGCAGGTGATTCTGGATAGTCACCGTGCCGTTCGAGAACCGCGCCGTGCCCTCGTAGGTGGCGCCCCGCGTCACAGTCACTTCGAGGTTTCGCGCCACGGCGCTCCAGGGCGTGCCGTGGTCCTGGAAGATGAACTCGCCCTCCGTCGCCCGTACGGAGCGCACGGTGGTTACGAATCTTTTGGGCCCGCTCGGCCCACCACGCGTGAATCGCGGGAAGCTCTGCTGCCCGTTCGGCCATGTCTCCACGGCCATGGTCCAGCCGGTCATCCGCACCGACTCGAACAACACCTCGCGCCGGAGCAGCGCCGACAGGCGCAGCGAGATCGAGATGCGTCTGGCTGTGAGAAACGGGCGATCGCCCGCGTGCAGTCCGCCGATGCGCAGGTCGTCGACAATGACGTTGCCAGTCAGCAGGCGCACCGAGAGGCCGCCAATCGCCATCTCGCGCTTGAGGTAGTCGCCGCCAGCTTTGGCTGCGCGCGCGCGCAGGGCCGGACCGAGATCGACGGACACGGTCGTGATGATCGCCACCGCCAGCAAGATGGCAAGGATGGACAAGAAGCGGACAGCAGCGCGGCCGACGCGGTGCGCCCAGCTGCGGCGCGGGCGCACGGGCGGCGTCTCGGACACCGGCGGCTCGACGCCGTCGACTGGGTCGTCTGGCCTCTTGGAGTGGTCCGGCATCCGATGGGCAGCAACAGCGTGCCCGCGTCCACGAGGGCGCCCTCGCGTGCGAGCACCTCGCCTACGATGCCCGCTTTCGGCGCACGAAGCTCGTTCTCCATCTTCATGGCTTCAACCACGATGACGCTCTGACGTGCTGACACGGCATCACCCGCCGCGACGAGGACGCGTACGACCTTCCCTGGCATGGGCGCAAGGATGGGGACCGGACCATCCCCCGCGTGACCGCCGGCGGCGTCCCTGCGCCGGCGGGGGTCGCGGACGCCGATCGGCACGGTCGACCCGTCTACAAGGACGGTCGCCGCGCCCTGGTGGCCGTTTGTCACGATGACGACCTCGTGGCTGCGGCCGTCGGCGAACAGCAGCGACCACCGCCCCGGCTCGATGGCAACCGCGTCGACGCTGTGGGCCACGCCGTCGAGCAGGATCTCGAAGCGACCCCTTTCGTGCGCCACTTGCACTTTACGGACCAGCCCGTCGACCTCCAGCTCGAACGCCGCCGGCCTCATCGAAGTGCCTCGCGGCGGGCTGCCGCCACCCAGCCGCCGGCCGGGGCCGGCGCCGCGGGCTGGCCGCCGTTCGCTGTCCCTCTGGCCGTGCACGCCTGGATCGCCGCTGCAATCGAGGCAAGGTCCGCCACGGGCTGATCGCTGGCCCAGAACGGCTCACCGGCCCGTGCCGCGAGCACGCGATCCAGCCAGGTCGTGTCCACGCCCGCGGTCAGATAGTCCTCGTTCGTGAGCAGCCAGCGGAAGAACGGGATGGTCGTCTTGATTCCCTCGATCTCGTACTCGCGCAGCGCACGGGCGAGCCGCGCGATCGACTTCGGCCGATCGCCGCCCCACGCAATCAGCTTCGCAACCAGCGGATCGTAGTAGATGGGCACTTCGCCCGGTGCGGTGAGCCCGCCGTCGTCGCGCACGCCCGGACCCGACGCCGCGCGGAGGTGGGTGACGCGGCCGGGCGAGGGCATGAAGCGATCGTCGGGATCCTCCGCGTAGATGCGAGCCTCGATCGCGTGGCCGCGGGGCGTGATGAGCGCCTCGGGATCGAGCGTGAGCGGCTCGCCCTGAGCGATGCGCAGCTGCCACTCGACGAGATCGATGCCGGTGACCATCTCCGTCACCGGGTGTTCCACCTGCAGCCGCGTGTTCATCTCCAGGAAGTAGAACTGCCCGTCCGCGTCGAGCAGGAACTCGATGGTCCCCGCGTTGATGTACCCGACGCGGCCGGCGACGCGGGCAGCCGCATCCGCGAGCGCCCGCCGTTGCCCGGGAGTCACTGCGACCGACGGGCTTTCCTCGAGCACCTTCTGGTGCCGCCGCTGGATCGAGCACTCGCGCTCGACGAATGGCACGACGGTGCCGTGCGCATCACCAAGCAGCTGCACCTCGATGTGGCGCGGGCGTTCGAGCCGCCGCTCCAGATAGATGGACGCGTCGCCAAACGACGACTGCGCCTCGCTGCGAGCCCCGCGGAGCGCGTCGGGCAGCTCGCTCTCCTCCACGACGAGGCGCATGCCCTTGCCGCCGCCGCCGGCGACCGCCTTCAGCATGAGCGGATAGCCCACCTCGCGCGCGGCACGGACCACGTCCGCGTCCGGACAACTCGCCGCCAGGGGCGCTCCGGTGCCAGGCACGACCGCCACGCCGGCGGCCCTTGCGACGGCACGTGCAGCCGTCTTGCTGCCCATGGCGCGAATGGCGGCAGGTGTCGGACCGATGAAGGTCAGCCCGGCGGCGCCGCAGGCCTCGGCGAAGGCCGCGTTCTCGGCGAGGAAGCCATAGCCCGGGTGCACCGCATCAGCACCGCAGCGTCGCGCGATCTCCACGACCGCGTCGATCCGGAGGTAACTCTCGCCGGGCGTGTTGCCGCCGAGCCGCCATGCTTCGTCGGCCATCCGCACGTGCGTGGCCGTGCGGTCGCAGTCCGAATACACCGCTACGCTCGCCAGGCCACGCTCGCGGCACGCACGCACGATGCGCACGGCGATTTCGCCGCGGTTGGCGATGAGGACTTTGCGGATCCCAGGCAAGACTGGACGATTCTATCTGCGCGAGCAGGGTGCGGGCTACAGGCTGCAGGCCTCAGGCACGTCGGGCCTGAGGCCTGACACCGCCTGCAGGCTGCAGTCTGTAGCCCGCGGCCTGCCGGCCCGTCTACAACGGAATATTCCCGTGCTTCTTCGGCGGATTGCGGTCGCGCTTGGTGGAGAATCGCGCGAGCGCCGCGATGAGCTTGCGACGTGTCTGCCGCGGCTGGATGACTTCGTCGATGAACCCGCGGCCGGCCGCCACGAAGGGGTTCGCGAGCTTCTCCCTGTACTCGTCCACGCGCTGGGCACGGAGTGCCGCCGGGTCGTCCGCTGCGTCGAGCTCGCGCTTGTACAGGATGTTCACCGCGCCCTCCGGGCCCATGACGGCGATCTCCGCCGTCGGCCACGCGAAGTTCGCGTCCGTCCGAATGTGCTTGCTCGCCATCACGCAGTACGCGCCCCCGTAAGCCTTCCGGGTGATGACGGTAACCTTCGGCACCGTAGCCTCCGCGTACGCGTAGAGCAGCTTGGCCCCGTGCCGGATGATGCCGCCGTATTCCTGGTTCACCCCCGGCAGGAACCCGGGCACGTCTTCGAAGGTGACCACCGGAATGTTGAACGCGTCACAGAAGCGGACGAAGCGCGCGGCCTTCACCGACGCGTCCATGTCGAGGGTGCCGGCGAGGTGGGCGGGTTGATTGGCGACCAGCCCCACGGACCCGCCGTTCAGCCGCGCGAAACCAACGATCATGTTGCGTGCGAAGTGCGCGTGCACCTCGAGGAACTCGCCCCGGTCCACGACAGACCGCAGCAGGTCGTGCATGTCGTACGGCTGGTTCGGCGACGGCGGCACGAGCTGATCGAGCGCTTCATCCTCGCGGTCCGGCGGGTCCGTGCTCGCGAGGATCGGCGCCGGGTCGACGTTGTTCGACGGCAGATATCCGAGCAACTCCCGGATGAGCAGCAGGCACTCGCGGTCGTCGTCCACGGCGAAGTGGGCGACGCCGCTCGTGGCGTTGTGCGTCATCGCGCCGCCGAGTTGTTCCTTGGTGACGTCCTCGTGGGTGACGGTCTTGACGACGTCGGGACCGGTCACGAACATGTAGCTCGTGCCGCGGACCATGACCGTGAAGTCCGTGATCGCCGGGGAGTACACGGCTCCCCCCGCACACGGACCCATGATCGCCGAGATCTGGGGGATGACCCCCGACGCAAGCGTGTTGCGGAGGAAGATGTCCGCGTACCCGCCGAGCGACAGCACGCCCTCCTGGATGCGCGCACCGCCCGAGTCGTTCAGCCCTACGATGGGTGTCCCCATGCTCATCGCGAGGTCCATCACCTTCGCGATTTTCGCGGCATTCGTCTCGGACAGGGAACCGCCGAAGACGGTGAAGTCCTGTGCGAACGCAAACACAGGTCGTCCGTCCACCCGCCCGTGGCCTGCCACGACGCCATCCCCCGGCACAACCTGCTCGGCCATGCCGAAGTCGCGGCAGCGGTGGGTGACGAGCTTGTCGACCTCTTCGAAACTGCCCGGGTCGAAGAGCAGATCGATGCGCTCCCTGACCGTGAGCTTGCCCGCCTCGTGCTGCCGGCGGAGTCTCTCAGCCCCGCCCCCGAGCTCCGCGAGACGTTCGAGCTCCGCCAGATTGTTCGAGTGATCCATGGTTAGGCGGTCAACGGTCCACGGTCAACGTTCACGGTTAACGCGTGGACGCGAGCGCCGCCTGCGCCTTCTCGTAGTCCTGCAGGAACTTCGCCAGGCCCACATCCGTCAGCGGGTGCTTGAACATGCTCTCGATGACAGCGGGCGGGCACGTGCACACGTCGGCGCCGAGCCGGGCCGCCTGCACCACGTGAATCGGTCCGCGCACACTGGCGACGAGCACCTCGGTCGAGAACTCGTAGTTGTCGAAGATCTCGACGATTTCCTCGATGAGCGTCATGCCGTCGGTCGCGATGTCGTCGAGACGTCCGATGAACGGGCTCACGTACGCGGCGCCCACCTTGGCTGCCAGCAGCGCCTGGGTGGCCGAGAAGATCAGGGTCACGTTCACCCGCGTGCCTTCGGCCGCAAGGGTACGGCACGCCTTCACGCCGTCTTTCGTGAACGGGACCTTGACCACGACGTGCGGATCGATCGAGGCCAGCTCGCGGCCTTCGCGGAGCATGCCTTCGGTGTCGGTGGCCACCACCTCGGCGCTCACGGGGCCCTGCACGATCCGGCAGATCTCCTTGATGATCTGGTGCCCGTCGCCCTTCTCCTTCGCCATCAGCGACGGGTTGGTGGTGACGCCGTCGAGGATGCCCAGGCTCGCGAGCGCCTCGATGTCCTTGATGCTCCCCGTATCCACGAAGATCTTCATCGCTCTCTCCTTCTTTGCTGTCTGCCTCTATCCCGCGATCACGGGATTGACCAGGTCGCCGACGCCGGAGACCCGCACCGTCACGACATCCCCTGCGGCGAGCGGACCGATGCCGGCCGGTGTCCCCGTGGAAATGATATCTCCCGGAAGCAGCGTCATGACGGCCGAAATGAAGGCGACGAGGTCGGCAGCGGGAAAGATCAGCTGCCTCGTGGACGAGCGCTGTCGGACGACGCCGTTCACCAGGCCCTGCACCTCGACGTCCGACAGCTCGAGTCCGACGGCAATCGCAGGGCCGACTGGAGCAAAGGTGTCAAACCCCTTGGGCCGCGTGTACTGGTTATCCCGGCGCTGAATATCGCGCGCGGTCACATCGTTCACGCCGGTCACCCCGAGCACGTACTCGTGCGCACGGGCCGCCGGCACGCGGTAGGCGCGCCGTTTGATGACAAGACCTGCTTCGGCCTCGTGATCCACCCGCCCGACGCCCGGAGGCAGCCGGATCGGATCCCCGGGACCAATCACGGCCGTCGAAGGCTTCAGAAATATCAACGGCTCGGCCGGCAGCGGTTTTCCCTGCTCGGCCGCGTGGTCCCGGTAGTTGAGGCCCACCGCCACAATCTTGCTCGGCAGCACCGGCGCGAGCACCCGCACGGACGCCAGCCCGCCCGGGATGGGCGCCCCAGCCCCGTATCGGTCGAAAATGTCCCCCTCCACCTCGAAGAGATCGCCGCCCTGCTGGACGGCATACACGACGCGCCCCT
>OCZS010000424.1_pt1 | contig 13694 bp, 14 predicted proteins | sample 1539071 | NCBI WGS metagenome assembly OCZS01 (sample SAMEA3113584, study PRJEB22503) | soil metagenome
AGAAAGCTGGGAAAGGATTTATATATAATGGAACATGCGAAGCAATGAAGCTAACGGTCAATTTAACTGAGACAGATACTAGATGGAAGAACACAGCATCGCGATGGACTTGTTGTCTAAATGAACAACATAGATTAAGGAAGATTATCGAAAATAAGTCAATCATAAAATAGTAACAGTTAAGCTACAAAAGTGATTAGTGCAAGCGCGTTGGAGTGGGACAATAAGAATTATTTGTTTTTCTAATTAGACTGTACTAAAAACCTAAGCATAAACCGCAGGAGGTTCAAGCGAAAGAAAGTGTTTGCTGTTGCTTTATGCATGCGTGAAGTCAACTTTTATTATCTCTAGCCATTCACATTATGAAGTAAGAGGGTTAAAAGAATACAGACAGTGAATAAAATTTGTGAAAGACAAGAAAAGTGTCTTTTATTGCACTTCTTTCGTTATTATCCTAAGTACAGTCATGTTTATTAGTTTTGAAGTAGATGCGATAGGCAGTCAGCAGCAGTCAGTTGAATCCAACCTAATCTTGAGTAACACCACAGCCACAGATGAAATAGATAGGACTGTCAATGGGATAGCGACTAGCAATATAGATCGGCTTATGAGTGAAACCATTCTTCCAGTTCTTACCAATTCTTCAACTTCTAAAATAGTGATTAGTGGAAACAATCAAACTACAGAAGGGACAGAAGCGGGTGGGCTAAACAACTCAGGCGTGGTTTCAAATGATCAAAATCCCAAGGGCACGCAAGTGCAAAACAATTCTCTTGCTACGAATATAGGAGGAAAAAATAGCAATAATAGTTCTGAAGTATTCATGATGGATCCTGAACCACGCCCCAGCAAAGACAGTAACGCACGAGCCCTCGCCGATAATGGAACTATTCTCTTGCAGCTTCAAAACCCTACGGACACTGATATAGTGAATAGATTAGAAAAGATTGAAACAATACTTCAAGACTATACAATGAGAAACGATGTTAACAGTACGTCCAAATCCATAGAGGAATCTAACAATCAAATTATAAACCAATTATCTGCAATAAAATCATCAATCAATAGGTCCTCTGCCTTGCCTGCAGTTACAGATCTAGATAGCACAGCCCGGTCCATCGAGGAATCTAACAATCAAATTATAAATCAATTATCTGCATTAAAATCTTCTAGTCTCTGGTCCGGGATAACTAGCGGTGCATTAGCAGCGGGGATTGTTTCTGCAGTAGCAGTTTTTGTGTTAACAAGATTATATGGTGACAGCAGAATAAAGTTAGGCGAGATGAGACTGAGGAGAAGAAACAATTCAAATTACACTTAAAATATTCTATATTGTACAGTTTAGCTTATGCTTATGCTTAATCGCAATTGCTTATAATTTCAATTGAAGACCATTCGGAAGCTTTAACAGACTACTGTCCTGTGTATGACGGTGTCGTACGAAGAAAACATAGCCTTTAATAAAGGGTGCAAGATCATCCCTTGCCTTGATGGAAATAAGGAAGGTGTCCGCGTTACTACTTACATCCATAGCGGTCGTCATCAGTAGCTTTGCACTATATACTCCGATTATCCAAACATCATATGCACAAGCAACAATTAATGATCCGAATCTAAGAGCAGAACTCATTACGGGAGGCATGTCTTTTCCTACTAGCATGGCATTTTTGGATAATAACAATATCTTAGTTTTAGAAAAAGAGGGAACAGTCAGGCTTATATCGAATGGTATTATACAAGACCCTCCGGTACTACAGATTCCTGTCGACAGTAAGAATGAGAGAGGTTTGCTAGGAATTGCCATTTCTAGAGGTGATGGAAATGATACATCTTCTCCTGCTAGCGGTCAACCAGCAACGGTGTTTCTATACTATACAGAAGAAGGAGAAGAAGAACTGAGAAATAGAGTCTACAAATACCAATGGAACGGGCAATCTCTCGTTAATCCTGTGTTGCTTTTGGACCTTCCAGCAGGACCAGGTACTAATCATCAAGGTGGCAAGATGGTATTAGGACCAGACGGTTATCTTTACGTAGTGGTAGGTGAATTACAGAGAGAAGGACAACTTCAGAATATTGAGAACGGACCTCCTCCTGACGATAGCGGGGTAATATTCAGAATAAATCCTGAAGACGGGTCGGCTGCTCCTGACAATCCGTTTCAGGACGATGCAACGAATCGGTATTTTGCATATGGCGTAAGAAACAGTTTTGGTCTTGCATTTGACCCTGTGACTGGCGTACTATGGGATGCGGAAAACGGTGAAGATAGCTACGATGAAATTAACATAGTAGATCCTGGATTTAATAGCGGTTGGAAGGCTATTATGGGCCCAATATCTAGGGCCGGAGTTTCAGAGGAAAGCCTGGTGCAGCTTCCTGGTTCCAAATATTATGATCCTATATTTAGCTGGGTCGAGTCTTTCGGTATTACTGATATAGAATTCCTCAATTCGGAGAACCTCGGACAAAAATATGCAAATAACATTTTTGCAGGAGATATCACGCAAGGAAATCTATATTTCTTCGAAGTAAACCAAGAGAGAAACGGATTGCAGTTAAATACCCAAAGTCAGTCGGGTCTTTCAGACCTAGTAGCGGATACAGATGAGGAGTCTTCTTCTGTAACGCTAGGAACTGGGTTTGGTGGGATTACCGATATAGAAACAGGACCAGATGGCCTCCTATACGTTCTCACTCACGACAGAGAGACAGGCGAAGGGAATCTCTACAAAATAAGTTCCGCTGCACAATAACCTAGCGGCATCATTAAAAGGAGCTCATTCGTCATATTTCGAAGGTATAATACTTACAGTTCTAAGTATTTCGCCTGCTATCTTCTGATTGAATAGAATTGGATAGGATGGTTATTAACAGCTAGGCAATAAATTAAGATCTAGGGAGTATTCTAAAGATTTTTCCCTGTCCAATAGATACGACGTACAAATATCCGTCCGGACCAACTTCCAGGTCAGTGATTCCGCCAAACCCTTCTGCGAACATGACATCTGCTAGTTCGGAGGTCGTGTTTGCGATCCTATCCTCAAGTGGACCAGGAAGTTTCAATTCTGTCCTATCTCTGTTCAGTTCAAAGTGATAAATCCGCCCATTATGAACATCTGCTACGAAGATGTCGTCTTTGTATTGCATACCAAGTTTTTCAGAGTGAAAAAACTTTATGGCAGTAGGTCCTACGGGATCTAACCAAATAAATTCTGGAAAACTATAATTTCCTTTCCCATTGAAATCTACTAGGCCATCAGGAATATCTGAAAATAATTTCCAATCAGTAACATTGGATTTAGGGTTTACTCCGTGTGACCAAATACCTTGTACAGGCGTATACCCACTGTTAAACCCCGGTTTTACTAAATTGATCTCGTCCGCATATGCAGGTCCATTTTCTGTGTCCCACATGTTTCCGGTTACTGGGTCAAAATCTATTCCAAAGCTGTTTCTTATACCATAAGCAAAGTAAAGGATCAAAGGAGAACTGTCGCCCAACAGACCATGGTTCTGTGCTGGTCTGCCATTCAGATCTACCACGAGGATGCCACTTCGGCCATCTACAAGACTTGAATTGACATAGTTCTGAGTCAACGTTCTAACAAACTGACCGCTTGGATTGACTGATCCATCCACATCACCTATGGGCACATAAAGACTGTTGTTGTCCGGTCCTAGCATAATAGCCCCGCCATTATGTCTTGGTCCCGGGAAAGCCGGCAAATCCAAGATTAATTGCTCATTAGCTAGAGTACCGTTCAGTATCTCATATCTATATACCCGATTGCCAATGGCCTTCCCCCCATCCGTCGATTCTGCCTCAGTATAATAAAGAAAAACGTTTTGGGAATTGTTCTTATTCGTAGAAATAGCAATTCCACACATGCATCTTTCAACTTCTGTTGCGACATTCACATCAATCACTGGCTCGTTCATAATCTGACCATTTACGATTCTCTGCACAGTTCCTTTATCCTTTTCTAACACCAATATATCATGTACGTTCAGAAAAGCCATGGTAGTTGGAAGTTCTAAACCCTGAACAACCTCTTCTACCTTAAGGTTTGAATCAAGAACAAATGGCATGGTATCATCAGTTGAAAAGCGTAAAGTAGGAGGAGTAGATCCTATAGCGTCTGCTGCATAAACAATATCAAAAAGGAGAAACACAATAGCGCAAACCTTATACAATTGCGAACTCTTTGGCGTGTATATCCCTTCAATAAAATGACTATATTTTATTATCACTAATGCAGAACCACCGTTGCTTAATTGTTAATTGCTATATATGAACAGTATCGCAAACAGAAAGATAGAGCATGATATCTAATGATATCGCTTACTTTCTCTATTTCTGTATATTGACAGCCCGTAAGTTCAGATGCTCCTGACATTGGCTGTCACCAGCATATCTTTCGGAAAATGTGAATGTAAATGTAATTGTATTTGTGACCGGTGCCCGTTGGCCACTTGAGCTAACCCAGTCATCATGATACCTATTTTGTTAGTCTTGACCTGTAATACTGATCGACCTTAAAATTTCTGCAAGCATCTAAACTGTTATCGGTAGCTCTACAGCTATTATCTACCATCTCTCTAAGCTGGCTATCGCATTCTGGAATTCCGGCTGGCAATGATTCCATGCAGAAGTCAACTATTCTATTAAGTTCAGTGTTAATATCCTGGTCCTCGACTCTATTCGAAGGAGTTCCTGTAAATAATGAAGATGCTCCCGCTGCAACGGATGATACAAGAACAACCATCAATACTATCACAAGGATCTTTTTAGTTGCTACCACCGTCTGTATTAACAGCATACCCGGATTTTTAATGTTAGTGATTATATCTTTTAATCATCAAATTTTAAAATCATATCAGATCTCTCATGCGGTTAATTGGTCACCACGTTTGCTGGTGTTCCCTTCAGTGCAAGAGCGCTAACTATTGCAAATTGACATGTATTATCTTATCCTCGTTATCTTGGCTAATTCCCGGATTGTTTAGTGCGTCTAACGTAAATGTTGAAAGATAGCAATTTGGTTGAGGATATATCACTTCCTACTTCTGAATTAGTTGTAAAATCTGGTCATCGTTAGCGTTTCCTATTCCAACAGCATTCTTGTTGGTCGTTAGGATATATAGTGATCCATCAGGAGCTTCGATAACATCACTAAGTCTCCCATATCCTACCAAGATATTATCCTGCATTCTTGTCTCGAGATCAATTTGATGAAGATGAGTTCCTCTTAAGGTAGCGAATATGACATCATTTTGGTATCCCAATCTTTCGGAAATGGGAATTGTAAGCCCGGTTGGTGCAATCGAAGGATTAAAGCAAAACAGAGGCGTTTCGAACCTCATAGTTGTAGAGGATAACGAATTGTTACAGACCTCTAGAGGCCAACCATAGTTTGATCCAGGTTCTATAATGTTGATTTCATCATTGCCAGCCGGTCCATGCTCTGTTGCATATAATTTCTCCGTCACCGGATGCCAGGCAAGACCCTGAATATTTCGGTGCCCATAAGAATAGATGGGTGAATCGGAGAATGGATTATCATTGGGGATTGTTCCATCATGTTTTACTCTAAGTATCTTGCCTGCTAGAGACTTGGCATCCTGAGCAAATTCTGGAGACTCCGAATCGCCGGTAGAAACGTATAACAGTCCATCTGGTCCAAATTTTATTCTTCCTCCGTTATTTAGATCTGAAGCTGGGATACCATCGAGAATAATCTTCGAGTCCACTATCTTATTACTCCTTTCGGTAAGCATAAGGACCTTATTGTATAACCTTTCCTCATTGATGTAGGTGTGATAAACATACATTAGATGGTTTTGTGTGAAGTTTGGATGAAGAGCAAGACCTAGCAAACCTGCCTCTCCTATATCTTCTGCTCGGATATTAGCGACAGGTTCTCTCGCAAGGGTGCCATTGGCATATATCACTTTTATCCTTCCGTGCTTTTCTGTAAAAAATATTCTACCATCCTCTGCGATGTCAATTGCCCATGGATTTTCTAAGTTCTGTGCTATGGCTCTAATACCCTTGTTCAATTGGTTACCAGTACCTGTAGTCATTGGTTCTGGGATCGGTATCGTTGTATCGGAAGGTGTTGACAGAATTGTTGCCACACTAACCGCTCCTGCTACAACAATAGCCGCTAGTATCCTAAAGGGGAATGGGAATGATTGAACCATGTTTTTCCAACTATTTCAACGTGTTATAGTTAAGTAGATAAGGCTATTATTACTGTATGATCGTCGTCGTAGCCCACCTGGGCACGATGTCTGAAAATTGTCATCCCTCAACTTCCAAAAGAATTGCATGGCTATATCGATTCTCCATCTTCAGCCAATTCGGAGGTCGGAATTTGACATCCATTCACCCGAAATTTCGGACTATCAATTGTTCTCAATTTGTTGTATCCATATTTTATAGTTAAGGGGCAATACCATTTTGGTTTGAAGGCCCCTTTCCTGAATAGCCTTCCGTTATGGAATGATGAGCCATTAAACGTACTTCTTTTAAAATATCATGATAATATACAAATGATACATAGACAAATCCCTTTTATAGTAACACCAAAGGGACCATAATTATATAACTTATATAATAATATAGATAGTAAAACGTAGCACAGTTATGTGATTTTTCTAATTATTCTTTTCGACTGGTCCTATAAAGACCTAAGTTTATTTAAGGTAATCTACCGAGTCAATCCTAGTGACAGGTACTAGCAATTAGACAATTTTAAAATCGACCTTATTAATTTTAAATGAAACTCCTTCTTCATAGAGACCTTTTGAGATGCTACGGACCAAACCCTCCTCCACTGCGCCACGCCTCTGGCTACTCTCGATAATATCTAATGGTAAGTCCACATCGATTTCCATATTTAATCTTCCTTTTTTTGTTTCGACCATTTTGGTACACTAATTTTATTCTAGGTTAAATCCTTAACTGAATCTATCTGAATCAGCAGCCACAAGGAAAATTGAGGCAAGTGATAACAAGCATCAGCTCAATTCTACATCCTCTATCGTACCGCTAGCAGCAGTATCAGTAGAATCTCCTCAGTTGAGACAAGGAGATCAACAGCCAGGTGTGAGCTTTTTAAAAAGTAGGTAGAACTGTAAAACCGTTTGATATTGAATATCAAACTGTTTTATCCTTTTTTTGGCTTGGCACATGTATGTGCTAAAAGGCCAGTTGTATCTATATCCCTAAAGGCCATTGTTCATCTCTCTTATTTTTTATTTCCGGCTTATTGGATTGAGTCAATTGATTAACCTGCAAAATCATCATTTACATATATGCTAAATTACAACAGTATATCTAGAGATGTATAGACTATGGCCGAGTGCAAACGACTTATGATATGCATAACCGGAATGCCTGGTGCTGGCAAATCTACTGTTGCCACTCTGCTTCGGAATTATGGATTCTCTGTAATAACCATGGGTGATGCTGTGAGGGAAGAGGCTAAACTTCACAATCTAGAAATGACTGATGCTAACCTTGGTAATCTGATGCTCGAGCTTCGCAAAGACTTGGGTCCAGCAGCAGTTGCTTATCTAATTTTAAAAAAAATACACCGGGATTCAAATTTCAAAGGTGATATAGTAATTGATGGTTTAAGATGCATCGATGAAGTCAAAGTACTGAAAACCGTGGGATGTGTCAAGCTTCTGGCGATCCATGCATCTGCCGAGACAAGATACAACCATATTAAGCAAAGAGGCAGAGCAGATGTTCCTCTAAATGATTCTGATTTCATAATCCGTGACAAACGAGAACTAGATGTAGGTATTAGTGAGGTAATTGCCCTATCAGATGAGGTAGTGTCCAATAACAATCTAACAAAGGCTGAACTACAGAATAAGGTTCTTGCTATAGTTAGAAAATGGCTCGACAAGACTAACAATAACGATAATGGATGCCTTGGGAACTCGGAAAGATGAAAAAATTGCCTGCTGAAATCCAATTTATATCAATAGCAGAGACTCCTCTGAACCCTTCGGAGTGTCCTGAAAAGGTAAGAGCCGCACTTAGCAATGTACTTGATAACGGAATGATTGAGGTAAAGCACGGCAGGGTAATTGGGAGGGCTATTGGAAGCGAATCGCTAAATACCATTTACGAACAAGTCAGATCTAGAGCCGCCCTAGGAGTGTTGAGAAAAGCTCTTCTTAATAACAGAACTATGGATTCTACCTGGTTTCTTCTGAACAAACAAGCAGCAGCAGCGGGAACTGTAGTTATTGTAGAACATAAGGATGAGTCACCATTAGGGGCAATAAAGATAACTATTGAGTGCGATGAATTAGACACTGTTATTGACTGGCTTTCGCCTGTGGCATAAAAATTATCAGAACCTCAGCGAATACATGAAGCAAGCTTTTGATAAAGAGGAACAGTGATGATAAAATTTGAATCTGAAAGAAGAGATCTTTTATAAGTAATTCCTCTAAATATCAACATGAGATCTTCAAGTGTTCCTGGGTCGTCGAAAGATCGACGGGGGGCTCTAACCTCTGAAATTTGTGCATGGTTGGAAAGGAAACGGTCTGTTGTGCTCGTGACTACCGCAGTTAGTTTAGGTTTGCTCTTCGTTATACATTCGTCTACTGTAACCATGCCGATCGCTTCAGGGTCTATTTTCCAGAATTTTATTATCCTGATCACTATTGTCCTACTTCTTCTTATTGCGACATCAGTTGTTTTGAAGGGCATAGTTCCTATAGCCATTTGCTCTTTAGGGCTTACGTTAGTGTATGCAGGAATACTCTACCCTTCTTACTTTATGGAGACGGTCGGTGAACTTTACTATAAATCCTCCTATGGGTTTATGTCGGAAAAATCCGTTTTGAATGCCGCTCACGGCTATTTTTTGCTTGGAATAGCCATGGTAATCCTGAGCATAATCATTGGATACAAGCCAACAATGCTCTACACTAAAAATAGGCCTGAGCCGTTAGATACTATTTGGGAGAAATATCCTATATGGTATGATAATGCAAAAGTTGTGGGAGGTTACGCTGAGCCTTCTGTATCACTAAAAAGCTTGATGACGGCTGAAGAAAGATACCTGTTATGGCGCTATGAATTTGTACTCACTAATATCTATGGGATACCTCATCTTGTTGAGCCAGATGGGCACGTACCTGCGAGTTCGAAAATATTAAGAGACAAGGAAAGTCTATCAATGATAGGGAAGGCAAGGTATACGGGCTATTTTGTATAGTTACTGGTCCTAACCAATAGTCATATATTTTCTATTAAGCCCAAACTATGTAGAAAGTTATAGAACCGATAGTTATTAAAGTGGATAAACAGTGAAATAATAAGACACAATCATCGCAGTTTGTTTAGTTCAGCACAATCGGCGAACAGGAAGTGTAGAACATAAACTTGCTTCTAAATCGTCATATTGCCAACTTATCTTATCTGACTATTAAAACAGAACGCTTGGCCTGGTGTAAAACTTTCTCAGATACACTTCCCAATATCATCTCCTTGAATCTTCCAGATCCCCTATGACCCATTATAATCATATCAAATAATTCCTTCTCGCCGTACTGGGTTATCTTTGATGCTGCGTCTCCTTCGATAAGAGCCGTCTTGACTTCTACGCCTTCATTGTTTCCTATATCTTCGCATTTTTCCAAGATCTGTTCTGATTGTTTTCTATAGTTCCTGAGCAAATTTTCTAACTCTTTTTGTGGATGGATATAAACAGTTGGAGCCTTTTCGATAACGTGCAGGGCCATTATTTTAGCCTCTATTTTTTTCGAAAGAAAGATAGCTGCTTTTAGAGCCCGAAATGAATTTTCAGAGCCGTCCACGGGAACCAGAAGTTTTGAAAACATTATCTCTGCTCTGTGGCATCATATCTTATATATTTACATTGATCCTTGCTGAATTGCATTCAGACCAGATGTATTTAATCCTGTCCAGCTTCTCGATCCTCTTGCACACGCAAATATCAAATAGCATAAGTACAAATGCGTTGCAACACATTTCTGTCATGGAGCCCAGCCCTAAGATTATCTCTCTTTTTCGTGCCAGATAGGCTACAAATTCATTTTTTCAATAGACTATATATTAAACTCATCAAAGTAAGTTATTTACGCTCTTTATTGCCTTCTTATCACGATTCTATATAAAACATATAGGTACTAAGCAGAATCCTAGGATCATTGTTATCGTAAATTCTTATATAGTGTATTGCGTTACCTTCTATCGCAATGAATACAAAAATCATACTAGCAGCAGTTGCAATTGTTGCAGCATTTGGCATCGCAGCAGTCGTTGGCCCAGTCTCTATTGCTACTCCAGCAGTAGCCCAGAACATGACAGGCGACAACATGACAGCAGGCGGCGGCAACATGACAGGCATGGGCGGCGACAACATGACAGGCATGTCACCACCACCAACACCATAATCGCGCACTCCTAGAACTTCATAAAATCCTAAAGGCAAACGTACCTTTTGGGTAATGATCCAATCTGGAGATTCCAAATTTTTTCTTTTATTGGTATGAATCTTATTATCAAGAATAAATTATGATGACATCCGTGGAAAGAAGTAAACAAAGTGAGAGCAGTGAAATAGATGGGGCACAGCATTTCATTGAGTCTAAGAGCTTGGAAATTGTATTTTCATGAATGAGATATGGTTTCCGCATGTCCTCAGAGACAAACAAAAGGCGAGGAAAGACGGAGAGATCATTCAATTTAAGGAAAGCCTTAAAGATGGATAGACCAACTTGAACCCTAAGGATTTGTCATCTACAGCCGAGCAGGATACACAGGAGGACAGACTGGCTCAGGTAATTAACAATTGGTCAGAATTGCTCAAATTACCTACTATAGGACCATTCCATGCTCTTTCGCAGGAAGTTGACCCCTACTTACAGGGAATACTAGATATAAGTCAGACTTTAATGAAGCTGCAGGTTGATCTCAATGAATATTGGTCCCATATGAAAAATGCTTATTCTCATGCCTTAAAGGAAACAATAGACAAAGCACCCAAACACTACAATACCAAAGAGGATTTCGAGAATTATAGAAGGGTTGTAATTGAAGCATTTGAAGATGCCTTCACGGCTTTATTTACTTCAGAGGAGTTTCCCAAGGTCTACAGCAAAGTATCAAACGATCAGATGGATTTACTTAAGTATGTTCAAAAGCTAATTGAAAACAGTTTTCAAACCTTAAATCTCCCTACTAGGAGCGAAATAAATGAATTAGCAAAAGATATTCATTCTCTGAAAAGAGATATTCGTGACATCAAAAAGAGATCAGAGCAATAAAAACAGTCGTCGTAAAGTAGGCTAAGCATCTGACCACAGTGGGTGGATACACGTCTTTTCGTCATATTTGACGGAAGTTGACCATAAGGCGGCGGCAGTCGTCTTGCTATATATAGAAGGGGGGATTACTCGGCTACAAATAAGAATAGAGCAGAATCTATGAAAATGAGTTACTGCGTGCCATCTATATTGATTATATGTGCATTCTCCGTAGATTGAATGTTGTATTTACAGCCAACAATCTGACTTGCAATATGTAGATTTGTTTTCAGGTGCTCTGTCACTCTTCCGACTCTGTATCGGGACTTCCCCTCCATCAAGCTCAACGGTATCACTAGCATGTCTGCAAGGAAGAAGTCAACAGGTACTTTGGCCCTGTAAGTTTCCAAGAATCTTTCTGCTGCTTCTGATCCCACCTCTTCTGCTGGTTTACCACGCATTCCTATTGAATCTCCTCCGACGAAAGGGCCAAAGTCCGACTTTGTATATACTAGAACAGAGGAACCTGGAGATAATGACCTTTCAAAAGAAAATGAATAATTGCTGCAATGAACTCCATTTTTTTCTAATCTTAAGAGGGCTGACGAAATCTGGCGTTCCCCGACATGTTTAGGAAGTTGGGAACATACGCTTGCAATCCTGGGTTCTATCTGTCTTGTAGTCAGAAGTTCAATCGAATTTGGTAATTTGCAGGCGTCAATTTCCGCAAATACGATTCCTCCTCCTTTAGGATAATATCCTCTTCTCAATATCTGTATCCGGAATTTTATTCCAATAGTCTGATAGGCCTCGCTCACAATATAACGCAAATAGTCTGCCGTCGGACTCATGTTCGTATCCGTCCCCCCCATAATTTGGACACTGAGACTTTTTCCAGAAAGTGAGACTGCAGGAATCAGGGTTAAAAGTATCATTGTTATGCTTCCTGCACTCTGCACATCAATCTTCATAGATCCTCCTTCAAATGCATCCGGGCTTGGAATGAAGCGTATCCATTCTGCTCCGATCCGCAGGTTGTCTACTGTTGCATGAAATATGTCCGCCGTTGCTTTGACGGCAGTCAAGTGCTGTCTGCGGAGTCCAGGAACTCTGCGTCTAGCCCTAATATTAGTAATCTCAACTGGTTTTCTCGTTATTGCTGAAAGAGAAACTGCTGTACGTACGATTTGACCTCCCCCTTCACCATATGAACCATCAACCCTAAACAAGGATATTGCCTACCTGCCTCCTTTACCCCTACGCAACTAGGAAAACGCGACTAACAGACTTATATAATAATCCTTGAGGAGTCACGTCATAATAGCAGGAGGTCTACAAACAACAGGTATTTTATTAGCTAGCTGGTAAAACTGTCCACAATCTGGCTTAATTATATCTTCGAAGAAGCAAATTATTTTAGCAGCTTTGATCTCTTGTATGATACAATTGTACACGTTATATACGTTGGACAGAAACCACCGCCTTCAAAGAATTTTACTTTTAAATTACTGTAAGAGTTTCTCATTATACATTGCGTAGAGGATTATTTATCGGAAGATTCCAACCTTTACACCTCGGTCATCTTGCCACAATTAAGTTTGCTTTGAAGTCAGTAGAACAACTTACTATTGTGGTTGGCAGTGCGGATAAAAGTCATGAAATGAGAAATCCATTTACCGCGGGTGAGCGCATTGAAATGATTAAAGACTCTTTGGATAATGACAATGAAATCAACATAAAGAACATACTTATAATTCCAGTCCCAGACATAGGCGTTCATGCTCTCTGGACCAAGCAGATAGAGCTTCTGATACCTAGATTTGAAATTGTCTTTTCAAACGATCCCCTTACGAATATTCTATTTAGAGAAAGAGGGATAAAACTGATCGAACCTCGTTTATATAAAAGAGAGCAATTGTCATCGACAGAAATTAGGTCAAGGATCGTCAAAGGGAAGAACTGGAAAAAACTTGTTACTCCAGAAACCTTAGAGGTCATACAAGATGTGGACGGCATAAGAAGAATCAAGACGATATCCGCAGGGAAGGCAGATGCATCCCATATCCAGTCTTAATTTCATCACCCGGCTATTGAGATCAACTGAGAGATATCAATTACCTAAAACTCGACACACGCTATTAGCAATATCTCATTTTACTGTCGATATACGCAGTTTACCGATACTTTTCTAGCCATTGATGATTCCTAAGGTTCTTTATCGGTTATGTGCGGAGGACGTGAAGATAAATAAGAAAAATTTTTTTATGAGTACAGGTTCTATATTATTTATTGATATTTGCTAGGAAAAATAGCAGCGCAAAAGCTAGAGAAAAGACCGAGATCCCTTCTATTTTCGATCTTGAAAAGAAACCATGGTTTATGGATTT
>OCZS010000425.1_pt1 | contig 13682 bp, 12 predicted proteins | sample 1539071 | NCBI WGS metagenome assembly OCZS01 (sample SAMEA3113584, study PRJEB22503) | soil metagenome
CACCGGCCTCGAGCTGTTCGACGGGGAGCTGATCGGCATCATCGGGCCTAACGGCGCCGGCAAGTCGACGCTCGTGAAGGCCTTGTTCGGCCTCATCCCGGTGCGCGACGGCAGGGTCGTCTACCGCGGCCAGGACGTGACCGGCATGAAGGCGCACAAGCTGGTGTCGATGGGGATCGGCTACGTCCCGCAGAGCGAGAACGTGTTCCCACGGCTGACCGTCGAGGAGAACCTCGAGATGGGCCTCTACCTGAGGCCCAGGGACTTCGCCGAGCGCTTGGACTTCGTGACCACGATGTTCCCGCGGCTGGCCGAGCGGCGGAAGCAGCGGGCCGGGTCGCTGTCCGGTGGCGAGCGCCAGATGCTGTCGCTGGGGCGGGCCATCATGATGGACCCCACGGTGCTGCTGCTCGACGAGCCGTCCGCGGGGCTGTCCCCTGCCTATCAGGACGAGGTCTTCATCAACTGCCGGCGGATCAACGACGCCGGTGTCTCGATCGTGATGGTCGAGCAGAACGCCAACCGCTGCCTACAGATCTGCCACCGCGGTTACGTGCTCGACCAGGGCCGCAACGCGTACACCGACGAGGGGGACGCGCTGCTCAACGACCCCAAGGTCATCGAACTCTACCTCGGCACACTCGCCCAGGTGGACTGAACGACTCCTTGGTGACGCGACGAGGGGCCAGCCATTGGCTGGCCCCTCGTCGGATCGATCGCTACGAGTCGGTCAGAACGAGGCCTGCTTGAACTCGGTCAGGCTCTCGTCGATCTGGTTGTCCTCGCCGTAGGCCATGATGGCGAAGCTCGCTGCGGTGGGCTCGCCTGGCTGGCTGAACTCCTGTGGACCGGACGGGCCGTTGTAGTCGATGTCCTCGCCGTCGGCGACGAGCTGCTTGCACTCCTCGAAGGCCGTGCACTCGGTGCCTTCACGGGTCACGCCATTGATGTTGGCGGCAACCTGAGCCGGATCGTCGGACCCGGCGATCTCGGCCGCCAGCGCCATGATGACGGTCGCGTCGTAGGTCTCCGGGCCGTAGCTGTAGTCGTCGAGGGGCTCCCCTGCGGACTTCTGCCACTGCCCGTCCAGCTGGCCCCGGAACTCCTCGGTCAGCTCGGCGGTCGGCAGCGTGCCCTTGATGCCGACGAGCACGCCGGGCTCGGCGAACTCCTCGCCCAGGGCGTTCCCGATGTTGCCGTCGACCAGGTAGATGCCCTTCTCGTCAGGCGTGAACCCCTGCTCGAACAGGTCGTTGAGGATGATGCTCGACTCGGCGAACCCGATCAACACCAGCGCGTCGGGGTCGGCCGAGATGACCTCGTCGACCTCGGCCGAGAAGGTCTGCGCCTCGGGGTCGTACAGCCGGTCCATCACGACCTCGGCACCCTGCTCCTCCAACGGCTCCATGGTGAACCGGAGGAGGCCCTCGCCGTAGGAGTCCTGGCGGGACAGCAAGGCCACCGAGCTGTGGCCCTCTTCGACGATGAGGTCGGCCAGGACCCGGCCCTGCAGCACGTCGGACGGGGACGTGCGGAAGTAGAGGTCGCCGTCGTCGTACTCCGTGAACTCCGGCGACGTGTTGGCCGGCGAGAAGTGGATCTTGCAGGCGTCGGTGATCTTGTCGATCACGTTGAGCGAGACGCCCGACGCGGCCGCGCCCAGGATGGCGTCGGCCCCGGCAGCCAGGTGGCCGTCGACTGTCGGATTGGCGATGTCGGGGTCACCGTCGCCCGAGTCGCCGGGCAGGTACTCGGCGGGCTGGCCGAGCACGCCACCCGCGGCGTTGATGTCGGCGATCGCCAACTCGGCACCCGCGATCTCGGGTGGGCCGAGGAACGCCAGGTCGCCGGTCGACGGCAACAGGCCGCCGATCTTGAGGACCCCGTCGCTGTCGCCCGTACAGGTCGGCGCGGCCTCCCCGACCGGAGGCGCGGCGCTTTCTTCTTCGGTCGTTTCGGTCGGCTCCTCCTCCTCTGCCTCGGTGTCGTCGTCGTCGCCACATGCTGCGGCGACGAGCGAGATGCCGAGGAAGAGAGCAAGAAGCCGCAACCAACGGCTGTGCTGTCGCATTGCATTCTCCCCTGTCCACCAATGGAACGAGCGGGAGTCAGTCCCCCGCGCGCGACAGGTCTACCACTGGTGAGGGGGGCGACGTTGCGTTCTGCCGCCCAGTTGCGTTAACGATCGGTCACGATGCCCACTGAACTGCTCTTTCTGCACGATGCGTACGCTCGGTCGATCGACTGCGTGGTGGTTGGCGCCGACGCCGCGGGCGACGACGCCGGCGCCACCCGCGTGTGCCTCGACCGCACCGTCTTCTATCCCACCGGCGGCGGCCAGCCCCACGACACCGGCCTGCTGAGCTGGGACGGGGGCGAGGCGCGCGTCACCGGCGTCCGCAAGGAGGGCGACGAGGTGTGGCACACGCTCGAGGGTGAACTGCCCCCGGTCGGAGCCGCCGTTCACGGGGTGATCGACTGGGACCGCCGCCACCAGCTCATGCGCACCCACACGGCCCTCCACGTGCTGTGCGGCGTGATCTGGAACGAGTGGGGCGTGCCGGTGACCGGGGGGAACATGGAGCCGCTCGCCGCCCGCATGGACTTCGAGCTCGACCCCACGCCCGAGGGTTTCGGCGCCCGCGTCGAGGAGCTCGTGGCCGCCGAGATCGCGGCCGACCGGCCGATCGAGGTGTCGTTCGTCCCCCGGTCGGCGGCCGTGCTCGACGAAGCCCTCATCCGCACGAAGGTGAGCCTCGTGCCCGAGTCGGTGGCCGAGATCCGGGTCGTCGACATCGTCGGCCTCGACAAGCAGGCCGACGGGGGCACCCACGTCCGCTCGACCGGCGAGGTGGGCCGGGTGCGTGTGGTCAAGACCGAGTCCAAGGGCAAGGGCAACAAGCGGGTGCGCATCGCCGTCGAGGACTGAGACGCTGCCCCGGGCGCAGCGGAGGGGAGCCGGCTAAGGTCCGTGCTCGCCTCGACGGCGATCGGCAAGGGGGACAGCTCATGGGTCGTGGATCGAGAACCCTGAGGCTGGCGGTCATCATCGGCTTGGCGCTCGCCGTCAGCGCCGTGCCCGGCACACCCAGCGCGGCCGACGGCCAGAAGGCCGGTTCGGCGCTCAACATGGAGGTCGTCGGCCAGAACGACCTGGGCGGCCGGGGCTTCAACGGCGACGTGTTCGTCCACAACGGGGTCGCCTACGTTGGGCACTGGGGTTTCACCGATTGGGCGACGGGAAACACCCGTTTCTGCCCGGAGGAACCCAACAGCGGTGTCGCGGTGCTCGACGTCGGCGATCCCGCCAACCCGACGGTCGTCTCGCACCTCCAGAACCCGGCGGGCACGTCCGCCGAGGATGTCGTCGCCTACACCGCGACCTTCGGGCCGCTCGCGGGCCGCGACATCGCCGCGTCGGGCATCCAGGTCTGCGGCGGCTCGCGGTACGACACGAGCTTCTTCCGCGGCCTGATGCTGTGGGACGTCACCGACCCTGCCAGTCCGCTGCCGCTGGGCTCGCTGAACACCGGTTGCTGCACGTGGGGCCTGCACGAGTTCGAGATCCAGCACCGCCCCGACCTCGGGCGCACCTTTGCCTATGCCGCGGTGCCGGCCGGCGAGTACCCGGACGACGCGTCACCCAGCGGCGTCCGCGACCAGGCCGCGCGGGGCGACTTCCGGCTCATCGACATCACCGATCCCCGGGCTCCGTTCGAGGTGTCCGACTGGGGGGTCGTGAAGGATGCGGGCGGGCCCCTGGGTCCCGGGTTGGGCTGTGACCCCGACCCGATCTACGGGCACTCGGCCGAGCCCTCCGACGACGGGACGCGGGTCTTCGTGTCGTACTGGGACTCGGGGTTCGTCGCCCTCGACGTCTCCGACCCTGCGAGCCCGACGATGCTCGGGCACACGGTGTACCCCGCCAACGCCGACGGCGACGCCCATTCGGCCAGCTACGACGACGCACGAGCGCTGCTGTTCACCGCCGACGAGGACTTCTGCAAGACCTCCGGTCCCGCAACCGAGAAGGGCTTCGGCTACCTCAGGGTCTACGACTACTCCGACCCTGCAGGGCCGGTGCAGATCGGGGAGTACCGCACGCCGAACTCGCTCGGCACCGACGACCAGGCGGCCGGCGACTACACCATCCACAACCCTCTCGTGGTGGGCACCGACGTGCTGATCTCGTGGTACTCAGACGGGGTCCGGGTGGTCGACGCCAGCGACCCGACCAATCCTCGCGAAGTCGCACACTTCGTCCCGCCGGCGGCCCACAACCCGGTGAAGCCATCGCAGCGCGGGGTGCTCACGAACACCGCGCAGGTTTGGGGCGTCGCCTACGACGCCGGCACCGGGCTCGTCTACGCCAGCGACATGAACTCGGGGCTCTGGATCCTGCGCCGAACCGACTGATCCGGGCTCGAACAGCACGTCAACGCATCCGTCCGCCGTCGCCAGCACGGTACGAGTGCGGCGGCCACGCTCGGCTGAGCGCGAGGTGGTGGTGCGTATGCTCGCCCCATGAGGCCGATGCAGCTTCAGCTCGACGCGTTGCGCCAGCGGCTTCGCGCCCTCGACCGCGTCGTGGTCGCCTTCTCCGGTGGCGCCGACTCGGCCTTCCTGGCGTGGGTGGCCCACCACACGCTCGGGCCCGACCGGTCCCTCGCCGTGACCGCCGTGTCACCCTCGCTGCCGGGCGCCGAGCGCGCCGACTGTGCGCAACTCGCGGCGGAGTGGGGGCTGCGCTGGCGCGAGGTCGAGACCGACGAGATGGCCGACGCCGCGTACGCCCGCAACGACGGTGACCGCTGCTACTGGTGCAAGGACGCGCTCCTGCGGGCGGTGGGACCGATGGCCGAGGCCGAGGGTGCCACCGTGGTGCTGGGGGTCAACGTCGACGACCTGGGCGACCACCGGCCCGGCCAAAGGGCGGCGGCCGAGCGCGGCGCCGAGTTCCCCCTCGTCGACGCCGGCTTCACCAAGGCCGACGTGCGGTCGTGGTCGCAGCGCCTGGGCCTGCGCACGTGGGACAAGCCTGCCGCCGCCTGCCTGTCCTCGCGGCTGCCCTACGGCACGCCGGTCACGTTGCAGCGACTGGCGGCGGTCGAGCGGGCCGAGGCCGGCCTGCGCGGGCTCGGGTTCGCCGAGGTGCGAGTGCGGCACTACGACGACACCGCACGGCTCGAGGTGCCGGTCGGGCGGCTGGCCGACGTGGTGACCGCGCGCGATCAGGTGGTGGCCACCGTCCACGCCGCCGGCTACCGCTACGTGACGCTCGATCTCGAGGGCCTGCGCTCCGGCAACCTCAACGCCGCCCTCGGGCTCGTCGCGAGCGACTGATGGTGACCGACCACCACTCGGCGGGCCGCCCGGCGGGCGCCGGGGCTCAGCCGGGCACCGGGGTCCAGGTGGGGAACGTCAGATGTTCGACCCCCAGGTGGTCGGCGATGCGGCCCTTGGCCGCGAACTGGTCGAGGCAGCGCCGGGCCGTCTGCACGTCGCCGACCATGGCGACGTAGTCGGCGACCGTCAGCATCAGCGGCCCGGACTCGGCGTCGGCGTCGCCGGGGCGCAGCAGCGCGTCGACCTCCAGCACCGGCCGGCACGGCGCCGAGGCGTCGATGCAGACGCAGTGGTACACGACGCCCTCGAACACCGACAGCGCTCTTATCCTCACCGGCCCGTGTCTACCAGCGGAGTTCGTACCGGGCGCCGGCCAGGGCGAGCATGGTCGTGTGCCAACCGACGACGCGCCTCGCCCGCTCGACGACCCCGGCGACGCCGCGTCGCTCGCCCGGTACGCGGCGGCGCTCGCCGAGGGCATCGAGTCGGCCATCCCGGGTTGGGTCCAACGGTCGGTGGGATCGGTGCTGGCCGATCAGGGCATCGTGGTCGACGACGCGCTGGCCGCCCGCATCGACGAGGCCGGCCGGGCCGCCCAGGCCGAGGGCGCGGCTCGCGCACGTCAGCTGCTCGCCACCGACATCGACGCCCAGGCCGGCAACCCGCTCGCGGTGCTCCGGGGGCTCGTCGGGCACGCCACAGCGGTCCTCGCAGCCGCCGGCGCCCGCCCGGTGACCCGCGACGAGTTCAGCGAGCGCAACTTCCCCGACGACGTCTACGACCTCACCCCGGCGTCGTTCGCCGACATCGACCCCGCGCTCCACGAACCCGGCCTCGTGTGGGGCGCCGCCAAGGCTCACGTCCACCTCGCCCGGCGTCGCCGCGAGGGGAAGCTCTAGAGGCCATGCACCGTTAACACACGGGAAACACCCGGGACTCGATGGCGCAAAGTTCTGTCGGCATTCTTTCGCCAGCCTTGGCTGGAGACGAAAGGAAGGCCATGGAGATCGACGCGGGCAATACCGCCTGGATGCTCATCGCAACGGCGCTCGTGCTGTTCATGACGCCGGGCCTGGCGCTCTTCTACGGGGGGATGGTCCGAGGCAAGAACGTGCTCGGCATGCTCATGCAGAACCTGTTCGCGATGGGCCTGCTGGCAGTTCTCTGGGCGGTCCTGGTGTTCAGCCTCGCCTTCGGCGACGCCGGCAACGCCGGGTTCATCGGCAACTTCGACTACGTGTGGCTCAAGGACGTGGGGCCGGCGCTCACCGACCAGGAGTTCCTCAGCTTCCTGACCATCCCGTTCGTGCTGTTCGCCGCCTACCAGATGACCTTCGCCATCATCACGCCGGCGCTGATCACCGGCGCGACGGCCGATCGGCTCAAGTTCCGCGCCTACGCCGTGTTCATCGGCGTCTGGCTGGTGCTGGTGTACGGGCCGCTGGCGCACATGGTCTTCGGCGGTGGCTGGCTGGCCGACATGGGCGCCCTCGACTTCGCCGGCGGCGCCGTCGTCCACATGAACGCCGGCGCCGCGGCGCTGGCCGTGGTGCTGTTGATCGGCAAGCGCAAGGGCTACCCGGACACGCCGATGCAGCCTCACAACCTGCCGATGACCGTGCTGGGCGCCGGCATTCTCTGGTTCGGGTGGGCCGGGTTCAACGCCGGCTCCGCGCTGGCGGCCGACGGTGTCGCCGCCCAGGCGATCATGAACACGTTCCTTGCCGCGTCGGCCGCGATGCTCGGCTGGCTCGTCGCCGAGCGCCTGAAGGACGGGCAGGCGACCACGCTGGGCGGGGCGTCCGGCGCCGTCGCGGGGCTCGTCGCCATCACCCCCTGCGCCGGCTTCGTCGGCGGCATGGCACCCGTGTACATCGGCCTGATCGCAGGTGCGGCCTGCTACCTGGCGCTCGGCATCAAGAAGACGTTCGGGTTCGACGACAGCCTCGACGTCATCGCCGTCCACCTGGTCGGCGGACTGGTTGGCTCGCTGCTGCTCGCCTTCTTCGCCGACGCCGGCATCAACCAGGCCGTCACCAACGAGGGCGTGTTCCTCGGCGGTGGCGCGTCCCTGTTGTGGGACCAGATCGTGGCCTCAGCGGTCACGCTGGGCTACTCGTTCCTGGTGAGCCTCGTCATCGCCATGGCGATCGATGCCACGATTGGCCTGCGGGTCGACGATGCGGCCGAAGACGAGGGGCTCGACCTCTCCCAGCACGCCGAGACCGCGTACGCGGACTGAGTGAGAGGAACTCCGTTGAAGCTCATCACCGCCATCGTCAAGCCCTTCAAGCTCGACGACGTGAAGACAGCCCTCAAGGACGCCGGGGTGACGGGCATGACCGTCACCGAGGTGCAGGGGTTCGGCCGTCAGGCGGGCCACACCGAGGTCTACCGGGGCGCGGAGTACACCGTCGACTTCGTGCCCAAGGTCCGCATCGAGGTGCTCGCCGACGCGGCCGACGCCGACCGGATCGCGGACGCGATCGCCGCCGCGGCCCGCACCGGCAAGATCGGCGACGGCAAGATCTGGGTCACCGAGGTCGGCCAGGCCATCCGCATCCGCACCGGCGAGATGGGCAACGACGCCCTGTAGCCCCGACAACGCGGTTCTGACGTCTCTCACGTCGAGCGATCGGCGTGGGAGACGCCAGAATGTCGGGCGCACCCCCTCGCGCTCATCATGACCATCACCTCGCACCGCGCCCAGCTCGCCGCCGACGACTCGCTCCTGGGGCGCGCGCTGTGCCGCGCCTGGACCGACGAGGTCGACCGATGGCTGGCCGAGCTGCTCGACGCCGCCCTCGGCCACGACCCGGCCGCGCGCGTGGCTCTCGTCGCCTGCGGGGGCTACGGGCGCCGCGAGCTGTCGCTGCAGTCCGACATCGACGTGGTGCTGCTGCACGACGGGCGCACCGACATCGGGGCCGTGGCCGACCGGGTGTGGTACCCGATCTGGGACCAGGGGCTGAAGCTCGGTCACTCGGTCCGCACGGTGAAGGAGGCGCTCGCCCTCGCCGCCGACGACCTCGACACCGCCACGTCGCTGCTCGAGGTGCGGCACCTGGCCGGCGAACGGGCGCTGACCGAGCAGCTCGCCGGCAAAGCCGTGCTCCAGTGGCGCAAGCGGGCGAAGCGATGGTTGTCGACGATGGCGCAGAGGGTGCGCGACCGGCAGGCGCAGGCCGGCGAGGTGGCCTTCCTGCTCGAACCCGACCTCAAAGAGGGCCGCGGGGGCCTGCGCGACGTCCAGGCGCTCCGGTGGGCCCAGGCGGCGCGGACGATTTTCTGGCAACCCGACGGCGCCAGCGTCGACGAGGCCTACGACCTGCTCCTCGCCGTCAGGATCGAGCTGCACCGCCGCACCGGGCGGCCGGGGGACAGGCTGTTGCTGCAGGAGCAGGACGGGGTGGCCGACGCGCTGGGCTACGACGACGCCGATGCGCTGATGCGGTCGCTGGCCCACGCGGCCCGCACGATCGCCTGGACGAGCGACGACGCCTGGGCGCGCATCGCGAGCTCGCTGGCCGGTCCCCTCGGGCGGCTGCGGCGCGAGCGACCGCTCGGCGGCGGGTTGCTGCTGCGCGACGGCGAGGTGCACGTGTCCGACCAGGTCGAGGTGGCCACCGTGCCGGCCATCGCACTGCAGGCCGCAGCCGCGGCCGCGGCCAGAGCCACGCAGCTCGACCGTCAGACACTGGCCCGGCTCGCCGCCGAGGCACCGGTGCCCGCCGAGCCGTGGGCCCCCGAGATCCGTCATGCGCTGGTGGAGCTGTTGCTGGCCGGCCCGCCGGCGATCCTGCTGCTCGAGGCGCTCGACCAGCAGGGCGTGTGGGAGCGGTACTTCCCCGAGTGGCCGTCGGTGCGCAGCAAGCCGCAGCGCAACGCCTACCACCGGTTCACCGTCGACCGGCACCTCTGGGAGGCGGCGACCCAGGCCGGCGCGCTGGCCGGCAGGGTCGCGCGGCCCGACCTCCTGGTGCTCGCCGGCCTGCTGCACGACATCGGCAAGGGCGGGCCCGGTGACCACACCGCCAACGGCGTCCGCATGATCGGCGAGATCGCGCCCCGCATGGGCCTCGACGCCCACGAGGGCGCCGTGCTCGTCTCGCTGTGCCGCAACCACCTCCTGCTCGCCGACATCGCCACCCGCCGCGACCTCGACGACCCCGCCACGATCGCCGCCGTGGTGGACGCCCTGAACGCCACCCACGACACCGGAGGCTCCGCATCCACGAGCCGCGAGGTGCTCGAGCTGCTGGCGGCCCTCACCGAGGCCGACTCGCTGGCGACGGGGCCGGCGGCCTGGAGCGATTGGAAGGCCGAGCTGGTGCGGGAGCTCGTGGCCCGCACCGACCACGTGCTGGGGGGCGGCGCGGTCGCGGAGGTGGCCGGCGAGTTCCCCGACGAGAACCAGCGGGCGCTGCTGGCGGCCGGCGAGCAGGCGATCATCAGCTCCGGCGACCGCCTGACGATCGTCACCGCCGACCGGCACGGCCTGTTCTCGAGGGTGGCGGGGGTCCTCGCCCTCCATGGGCTCGACACCCTCGACGCCGCGGCGACGACGGAGTCCGGCTGGGCGCTCGAGGTGTTCCGGGTCGAGTCGAGCTTCGGGCCCACGTTCTCGTGGACCAAGGTCGTCGCCGACGTCGAGCGGGCCCTGGCCGGCCAGCTGGCCATCCGAGCGAGGCTCGCCGCCCGCATCCGCACGTACGGGCAGCGCCGCACCGCCGGGCACGAGGAGGTCGAGCCGGAGATCCGGTTCGACCTCGACGCCACGCCCGACGCCACCGTCGTCGAGGTCCACGCGCCCGACGGGCTCGGCGTGCTCTACCGCATCACGAGCGCGCTGGCCGACGTCGACCTCGACATCACCAGCGCCAAGGTGCAGACGCTCGGACCCCGGGTGGTCGACACGTTCTACGTGCGCGACGGGCGCGGCCAGAAGGCGACCGACCCCGGCCTGCTCGCCGAGACCGAGCGGGCGCTACTGCACGCGCTGTCGTCGTCGGCCTGAGCCGGTCGCGACGGGCGCCGCGCTCTAACGTCGGCGCCGTGAGCCGCCGGCTGCCCCCCACCCGCCAGGACCTGATCCGCTGGGCCGAGGCGCTGTCGGGGATCGCCCGCACGGGCCTGGGCTTCACGCAGAGCCTCTACGAACGCGAGCGGTTCGACGAGGTGCTGGCCGTGGCCGGCGACATCCGCGCGGCTGCCGAGGCGGACGAGGAGTTCGACGCCGAGCACTTCGTCGACGAGTGGATGAAGGGCGTCGGCGAGGGGGTGGGCGGCTACGTCACCCCCAAGGTGGCGGTGGGGGCGGTGGTGCACAACGACCAGGGCGAGATCCTGTTGGTGCAGCGGGCCGACAGCGGCATCTGGCTCTACCCCACGGGGTGGGCCGACATCGGCTACTCGGCGAGCGAGATCGCCGTCAAGGAGGTCCGCGAGGAGACCGGCATCCGTTGCGAGCCGGTGAAGCTCATCGCCCTGCTCGACGGCCTGCGCCTCGGGTTCACGCGCGTCCCGCTGTACAGCCTGGTGTTCCTGTGCCGAGCGCTGGGGGGCGAGCTCGAGGCCCATCCGCTCGAGACCCGGGCGGTCGGCTGGTTCGCCGACGCCGACCTGCCCGAACCGCTGGCCGGTGCCTCGCAGTGGCGCGACCACGCGTTCCGGGCCATCCAGGGCGAGGACGTCGGCGTGCTCTACGACGAACCTCGCGAGCGCCCCTGGCAGGGCTGACCCAGGTTCGGGCAGCGGGCTAGGAAGCGGCCTGCACGGCGCGGTGGGCGAGCGCGAAGCGGGTGTAGCTCCAGCAGACGCAGGCGAGCATGCCCAGCTTGGTGACGAAGCCGACCACGGGGCTGGCCAGCTTCTCTTCCTTGGTGCGGTGCCAGAGCCCGGGCAGCACCTGGTCGCAGCGGCGCAGCCCTTGCTGGGCGACCAGGCTGTTGAGGGCGGCCTCGACCCGGTAGCCCTGCACGTCCTTGAGGTCGAGCTGGTCGAACAGCCGGCGGCGCAGCGCCCGCTGGCCGGTGAGGACGGGCAGGCCCTCGAGGAAGATGGGGTTGGCCACGGGGCCCCGGTCGAACAACCCGCAGGCCATGTCGAACTGCCCCCCTGCCACAGCGGCGACGAGCCCGTCGATGTGGTCGGAGCGGAGGCCCACCAGGTCGGCGTCGAGGAACACGATGATGTCGGCGTCGGTGGCCGCCGCGACGCCGGTACGCATCGCCTCGCCCTTGCCAGCCGTGGGCTCCTGGACGACGCTGGCGCCGTGTCCGGCGGCCACGGCGGACGTGGCGTCGGTCGAGCCGTTGTCGACGACGACCACCTCGTCGACGAGCCGGGCGTCGAGCGCGGCGTACACGACCGCACCGACGGTCTCGGCCTCGTTCCACGCGGGGATGACGGCGACCGACCGTTGGAATCGCTGGTCAGCGGGAGACATGGGGTGCACCACTGTACCGACACGCTCTGTGGCCCGGCAGCAACCGAGCGGACAGCGGCACCGAGCCGAACGGGATCTGACGCACCGTCATGAACCGGGCACATTTGCTGACGCCCCGTCAGAAAACCGCGTCGCGGTCATTGTCGGCCACTGGCGGGCCATGTACGGTCCCACCCACGACCAGGCACATCGGGGTGGTTTCCCGAGCGGCCGGGTCGACCCGACAGCCAGTGGCGCGCGGCGAGAGCATCGCTGGTCGCTGACATCCAGTGGGGGGACATGCACGTGCGCAGGACATCGTCGCGTCGGACGCTCATTGGCGCCCTCGCAGCACTCGCGATCGTCGCCGGAGCCTGCAGCTCCGACCGCGACGACGACCCCACCGCCACCGGCGAGGGTGGCGACGCCGGCGGCACCGACACGACGGCCGCCCCCGACGACGGCGACGATGGCGCATTCGGCGACCTCGAATCGCCGTGCGGCGAGGGCGACGGCGAGGCCGCGGCCGGCGCTGCCACCGAGCAGGGCGTCACCGCCGACGAGGTCGTGATCGGCTACGGCGACGACGCCGGCTTCCCGACGTCGCCCGGGCTGAGCCACGAGACGTCCGACGCCATGAAGGCGATGATCGACTGGTGCAACGAGCAGGGCGGCATCAACGGCCGCCAGATCGTCGGCAGGTACTACGACGCCGCCATCACCGATGTCGTCAACGCGATGACGCAGGCGTGCGGCGAGGTGTTCATGCTGGTGGGCGAGGCCTGGGCCCTCGACTCTGGCCAGGAGGAGACGCGCCTCGGCTGCGACCTGCCGGCCGTGCCCACCTACTCGGTGAGCCCCGAGTTCGCCAACGCGCCCCTCGTCTACCAGTCGAACCCCAACCCGGCCGACATCTATCCGGCCGGGGCTGCCGCGCAGCTGGCCGAGCTGTTCCCCGACGAGGTGAAGAACGCGTCTGTGATGTTCGGCAACTTCGCCGCCACGATCGACACCAAGGACAAGATCGTGCAGGCGTTCCCCAAGTTCGGGTGGGAGTTCCTCGACTGCCCCGTCGAGTACAACATCGCCGGCGAGCCCGACTGGAAGCCGTTCGCCCAACGGCTCAAGGACTGCGGCGCGGAGATCGTGTACTACCTGGGCCAGCCCTACCCCAACATGCAGAACCTGCTCGATGACGCCGCGCAGGTCGACTACCGCCCGGTCTGGGTGGTCGATGTCAACGCCTACCTCCAGTCGTTCGCCGACTGGAACACCACGGGGAATGGCGACAACGTCCACATGCGCACGTCGTTCACGCCGTTCGAGCAGGCAGACGACAGCCCGGCCACCCAGCAGTACATGGACATCGTCCAGGGGAGCGGCGGCGACATCAGCCAGCTCGCGGAGCAGACGACCTCGTCGTTCCTGCTGTGGGCGACGGCGGCCAAGGAGTGCGGCGCCGAGCTGACCCGCCAGTGCGTGGTCGACGAGCTGTCGCAGATCACGAGCTGGACCGGAGGCGGGCTGCACCAGGAGACCAACCCGGGCGAGAACATGCCGCCCCAGTGCTTCATGATCCTCAAGCTCGACGGCACGAGCTGGGTCCAGGCCCATCCCGAAGAGCAGGGTGAGTTCGTCTGCAATCCGGACAGCAATGTCGAGCTGACCGGCCGGGTGGTCGACCAGGCCGAGCTCGACGAGAACCGGGTCTCGACGAAGTATCTGCCGTAGTGACCGCCAGGCGCTGGTAGGTCGGGGGAACCGATGGAGACCTTCCTCCAGTACACGATCCTCGGGCTGGTCACCGGCGGGGTGTACGGCATCGCGGCGTCGGGCCTGGTGGTCACCTACACGACGTCGGGCATCTTCAACTTCGCCCACGGCGCCATCGCCATGCTGGCCGCCTTCG
>OCZS010000427.1_pt1 | contig 13661 bp, 14 predicted proteins | sample 1539071 | NCBI WGS metagenome assembly OCZS01 (sample SAMEA3113584, study PRJEB22503) | soil metagenome
AACCCGTGTCGCCACCTTGAGAGGGTGGTGTCCTAGGCCACTAGACGATGGGGGCTTGAGGCGGACGAGTCAGGATAACCGGGCGGGCTGGTCGCCCAAAACGGGGTCGGCAGGTCACCGCGCGGTGAAACACGTTCTAGGCTCAGGCGGCAGCCGGTCTCGAGAGCCTGAGGAACGTCCATGCCGACCACCTACGAGATCGCCGGGCAGACGGTCACGATGCCGTGCGTGGTGCGGGACGCGGCGGCGGGCACGGCCATGTTCGACGTCGACGCCACCCGAGCGCAGGCGCTGATCCCCGACGAGTTCGAGATCGTGGAGACCAGCCCCGGTCGGGCCCTGCTCATCGTCGCTGTGATCGACTACCGCGACAACGATCTCGGCGACTACGACGAGGTGGGGATCACCTTCTTCGTCAAGCCGCGCCGCGCCGGCGACGACCGGGCCGGCACGTTCATCGCCCGCCTGCCGGTCAACCAGGAGTTCACCTGCGAGGCGGGTCGCACCATCTGGGGTTTCCCCAAGTCGGTCGAGGACATTGCCATCGACTACGCCGACTCCTCGGTGACGTGCACGCTGCGCATGGACGGTGAGCTGGTGCTCCGGCTGACGCTGCCCCGGGGCGGTGACGACGAGATGCCGTCGATGTCGATGGCCACGTACACGATCATCGATGGCGCGCCCCATCGGACCGCGTTCACGCAGGGAGGCACGGGCGCACAGGTGCTCGTCGGCGGCGCCGGCGTGACGCTGGTGCTGGGCGACCACCCGATCGCCAAGGAGCTCGTGGAGCTGGGCATCGGGGCAGAGGCCCAGATGTCCACGTGGACCGAGCACATGCAGGGCACGTTCGAGGCTCCAACGCGTCTTTGAAGGGAATCGGGCCGCATGGGCCACTCTCCCTTCAGAGAGGCGGGCGGCCTATTCGTCGGGGATCCGCCAGTCGATCGGCTCGCGGCCGGCCTCCACCAGCGCGGCGTTGGTCCGCGAGAACGGGCGGCTGCCGAAGAACCCGTTCGACGCCGACAGGGGCGATGGGTGCGCCGACTCGATGATCACGTGGCAGCTGGTGTCGATCAGCGACCTCTTCCGACGCGCGGCCGCCCCCCAGAGGATGAACACGACACGCTCCCGCTTCTGGTTGACGACTCGCAGCACTTCGTCGGTGAATGTCTCCCAGCCCTTGCCCTGGTGCGAGGCCGCCGCCCCCCGCCGCACGGTGAGCGAAGCGTTGAGCAGTAGCACTCCCTGCCGCGCCCAGTGGTCGAGGCATCCGTGGGCCGGCGCCGAGATGCCCAGGTCGGACTCGAGCTCCTTGAAGATGTTCTGCAGCGACGGTGGCGGCTGCACGCCGGCCCGCACCGAGAAGCACAGACCGTGGGCCTGATTGGGGCCGTGGTACGGGTCCTGCCCAAGGATCACCGCCTTGACCTCCGCGTAGGGCGTGAGATGGAGGGCGGCGAACACCTCGTCGGGCGGCGGGTAAACGGTGGCGCGGGCGCGCTCGCTTGCGACGTACTGCTGCAGCTCCGCCCAGTAGGGCTTGGTGAACTCGCCCCTCAGGACCGGGTTCCAGTCTGTCTTCACCCGACCATCGTGCCAGCCCCGGCGCGAGCGACCCGCCGCGGCCCTACGGCAGACTTGGGGCTGTGAGCGCCGAACGACCGGAGCTGCAGCGGGTACGCGAGATCTGCATGGCCCTGCCCGAGGTGACGGAGCGTCTGAGCCACGGCTCGCCGACGTGGTTCATCCGGGGCAAGAAAACGCTGACCATGTACCTCGACGATCACCACGGCGACGGGCGACTGGCCATATGGTGCCCGGCCCCTGCGGGCGTGCAGGAGGCGATGGTCGCGGAGGAGCCCGAGCGCTTCTTCAAGCCGCCCTACGTGGGACCCAGTGGGTGGCTGGGGGTGCGGCTGGACCGCGACCCCGACTGGGACGAGATCACCGGCATCGTCGAGGACGCCTACCGCAAGGTCGGGCCCAAGCGGCTCGTCGCCCAGCTCGACGCAGAAGCAGAATCCCCAGGCGTCTGACCTGGGGATTCGTCGACCTCACACTGCTCGGGGGAGAGGACTCGAACCCCTAATGACTGGACCAGAACCAGCAGTGTTACCGATTACACCACCCCCGAAGGTGGAGGGACACCCTACCTGGCGGGGCTGAGCGATCGCACGTCGCTAGCGGGTGTCGACCTGGGCGTCGAGGTCGACCAGCCGCCGGAAACCGATGACCCTCCCGACCGCGACGGCGACCGTCTCCTCGGCATAGTCGCGCAGCGAGCCGCCACTGCCCGTCGGCGACACGGACGCCTCGAGGCCCAGCTCGTCGGCGATGGCGTTGACCCGCAGGGCGTGGTAGCTGTCGGTGACCAGCACGACGTCGGTCATGTCCTCGTTGCGCAGGATGCGGGCCGCCGCCGCCAGCGACTCCCACGAGTTGGTGCCCTGCACCTCGCGCAGCAGATCGGTGTCGGGCACGCCCGCCTCGAGCAGGTAGTCGGCGGCGGCCGTCGCCTCGGTGCAGCGGTCGCCGTCGCGCTTGCCGCCGGTGACCACGATCGTGCCGGCGGCGCCGCCCTTATAGAGCTCGAGCGCGTGGTCGAGCCGCTGCTGCAGCACCGGCGACGGCTGGCAGTCGTATTGCGCTGCGCCCAGCACCACGATCGCTTCGGCAGACCGAGCGCCGTCACGCCGGCTGGCCATCCAGACCTGCACGAAGGTGAAGACGACGTACACCGCGAGCAGCCCGCCCACAACCCCGAGCGCTCGCCACACGTAGCGTCGCACCCGCGAACGCGGGCGATCGCGCCGCCGCGGGGGGCTCGCCGGCCGGGGGACGACGTCGGTCACAGCCGGGACCGAGCCCCTCGCAGCCGGGCGAGCGTGCGCTCGCGACCCAGCACGACCAGCGACTCGTAGAGCGGCGGGCCGACCATGCGACCGGTCACCGCTACGCGCACCGGTCCCTGTGCCTTCGACATCTGGGCATCGCCGTCGGCGTTGACGAAGCCGGCTCCGAGCGCCGCGGACTTGAGCACCTGCTCGATGGCGTCGCGCTCCCAGTCGCAATCGGACAGGCCCGCGATGGCGGCGTCGAGCATGGCCGCCGCCCGGTCGCCAAGCTTGGCCAGGCCCTTCTGCCACGACGCGTCGTCGACGGCGACGTCGGCGTCGCCGACGCGCAGGAAGTCGACCATGGGCTCGACCTCGGTGAGCAGTCGCACCCGGTCGCGGACCAGCTCGGCGAGGGGGCGGAGCACGGCCTCGGTGGCGTCGCCGTGCGCCATGAACGGTCGCGACCGCTCGACGAACGCCTGGGCGTCGAGCGCCCGGATGTACTCGGCGTTGAAGTGCTGCAGCTTGCGGACGTCGAAGAACGCAGGCGACTGCGTGACGTCCTCGAGCCGGAACAATTGGACGATCTCGCCGAGCGGGCGGATCTCGACGCCGTCGGGCGCGCCCCAGCCCAGGGTGGCCAGGTAGTTGACCATCGCCTCGGGGAGGTAGCCCTCGTCGCGGAAGTCGGCCACCGACACCGAGTCGCGCCGCTTGGACAGCTTCTTGCGCTGCTCGTTGACCAGCACCGGCAGGTGGGCGAACACCGGGTGGTGGTCGAGGCCCAGGGCCTCGGCGATGAGCAGGTACTTGGGCGTGCCGTTGACGTGCTCCTCGCCGCGGACCACGTGACTGATCGCCATGTCGGCGTCGTCGACGACGTTGGCCAGCAGGAAGGTGGGGATGCCGTTGGACCGCAGCAGCACGAAGTCTTCGATGGTGGCGTTGTCGAACGTGACCTCCCCACGCACCAGATCGGCGAAGGTCGTCGAGCCCTCGTCGGGCGTGCGGAACCGCAGCGCGGTGGTGGGGCCACGCTCGATCGCCCGCTGGCGACAGAAGCCGTCGTAGCCCGGCGGGCCACCACGCTGCTTGGCACGCGCCTGCACCTGCTCGGGCGTGCAGTCGCACCAGTAGGCCTGACCGCCGGCGAGGAGCTTCCCCGCGGCCGCGGTGTAGAGATCGAGCCGCTCCGACTGGTGGACCGGATCGCCGTCCCAGCCGAGCCCGAGCCAGTCGAGCATCTCGAAGATGTCGTCGGTGAGCTCCGGGCGATTGCGCTCGGCGTCGGTGTCTTCGATGCGCAGCAGCATCTCGCCGCCCTCGCGGCGCGCCACCAGCCAGTTGAACAGCACGGCGCGCGCGCTGCCGACGTGCAGGTATCCCGTGGGCGACGGCGCGAACCGGAGGCGGGGGGCTGGGGGCATGGCCAGGTAAGGCTATCCGCGCCCTATGACGGGCTCGGTGTCGACCCCGAGCCCAGTACGGTCCCGTCAGCGACCTCCCGAGCGTCGATCAGGAGCCCTGCTGCTTCGACGGATCGCCCGTGGTGCCATCGCCCGCACCGCCCGGCGGGGGAGCCGATGCGCTCGACGGCGGCGGATCGGACGGCGGCGTCGATGGTGACGGCTTCGGGGTCGACGGTGTGGACGGCGGCGATGGAGCCGACGCACTCGTGCCACCCGTCTGCGGGGCCGGCCCGAGACCCAGCTCGGCACGCAGCTCGTCGAGTGCACCAGACGCGCTGGCCAGGTCGACCTCGCGCTCGAGCTCGGCGATGGCCCCCTCGGGCGTCACGGCGGTGAGCTCGGTCTTGGCCTTGGCCTCGGCCATGCGGTCCCGGATCTTGTCCTCGATCTCCTGGAGCGACGGAGCGTCACCCCCAACGGTGGCGTTGATGGACGCCATGGCCTTGTTGACCGACTCCTGCAGCTTGGCCTGCTCGAGCTGGCCGAGCATCTCCAGGCGCTTGGACGAGATCTCCTCGAGGCGCATGGCGTTGTTCTGCACCGCGGCCTTGGCCTGCTCGGCCTGCTGGTCGGCGGTGAGCAACTGCTGTTGCATCGAGTCGAGGTTGTTCTGCGCGGCCGTGAGCTTCATGGCGATCGACTGCGCCGCCTTGTTCCACTTCTCGGCGTCGACCGCGTTGCCCGCCTGGAGCGCGGCGTCGGACTTGAGCAGCGCCTGTCTGGCAAGCTCCTTCGACTCGGCGACCTGCTCGGCCAGATCCTGGATCTCGTCGGCGACACGCGTCCGATGCGCGATGACCTTGGCCGCCTCGTTGCGCAGGTTCTGGTCGTTCTTGCGCGCCTCGTCGATGGCGGCCTCGATCTCGATCTTCGGATCCATCGCCTCTTTCGACTTCACGCCGAACCACGTCTTGATGTAGTTCCACCAACGTCTCAACACGGCACATCACCCTTTCTCTGGTTCACGCCTGGCGGCGACCCATCCCCGCCCGTCGAGCCCTTCGACGAGGAACAGGACGACAGATGATCGAGCAACAGCTCGTTCAGCCGGCCGGGCGCGTGCTCCGCAACCCAGTGGCTCACGCCCTCGAGCACGGCGACCGAGTACGGTCCGTCGACGAACTCGGCGGTCGCCTCGGCCGCCTCCCGCGAGAGCGCCAAGTCGTCGGTCGACCAGACGTAGAGCGTGGGCACGGTGATCGGACCAAGTCCCTCGGCGTCCTCGATCGCCGCGGCCCGGTACCAGTTGAGCGCGGCGCCGAGCGCCTCCGGCGTGCCCAGCGCCGCGATGTAAGGATCGGCCCTGCCCGCGGGCATGCCGCTGGCGTCGAACAGCAGGCGGAACACCGCGGCGTCGTTCTCGAGGAAGCGATCCTGCGAGTCCGGCTCCCGGAAGGCTGCTATGTAGCTCGAACGCTGGGCCTGGTCACCACCGAGCTCGCCGCGGTAGGCCCGGAAGAGCGCCCGCGGGTGCGGAGTCGAGACGACGGTCAACGTGCGCAGCCGTTCCGGGTGCCGCCCGGCCACGTGCCAGGCGACGGCGCCGCCCCAGTCGTGCCCCACGAGGTGGAACCGGTCGGTGCCGAGCGCGTCGGCCATGCCGACCACGTCGCCGACCAGCTCGGAGAGCGCATAGTCGTCGACCGCGGGTGGCCGTGCGCCCGGGGAGTAGCCGCGCTGGTCGGGCGCCACGGCCCGGTAGCCGGCGCTCGACAGCGCCGCGATCTGGTCGCGCCACGACCGCGACGTCTGCGGGAAGCCGTGCAACAGCAGCACGACCTCACCATCCTCGGGCCCGTCGGCCAGGGCGTCGAAGGTGAAGGATCCGACGGTGATCTGCGTCGTGTCCATCATCCGATCGTGTCAGGTTTTGCGCGCCTACTCCCCCACCAGCGGCGTGAGCACGCGGGCCTCGTCCGCCCGGTCGAGCAGGAAGCGCACGGTCGGCGCCCACGCAGCCACGGTCTCGGCGGTGGGGCGGCCGTTCAGCTGGTCTCGGTCCTCGATGACCGCCCGGGCCACGGCCGGGGCGATCCACACGTACTTCGCCGCCATGGCGGCGGACATCGCCAGCCGCACCGTCTCGGGCGGGCCCGACCAGCCGGCGTCGCGGAGCCCGGCGTCGTACCCGGCGACGACCGTGTCGTACAGGTCGACGAGGTGGTGCGGGGCGACGTGGAAGTCGAACACCGAGTCGGGCACGAGGTTCCCGGCGTCCTCCCCCAGCGCGCCGATGCCCACGAACGACCAGTCGATCGCGGCCGTCGTGTCGTCGCCCCCGTCGAACAGGTTGGCGGGGTGCAGGTCGAGGTGGCACACGGTCGGCGGCAGGCGATCGAGCACGTCGAGGAACCACGGCTGGTCGGCCCGCATCGCCCGGAGGGCAGCGGTGGGTGAATCGGGGAACCAGGTCGCCAGAGCCGGGTGGCGCCAGGCCGCAGGATCCTGTAACGCGCTCGGGCCGCCGGCGCCGCCTCGCGAGCTCGCGACGCGATCCCGCCGGTCGACGTAGGCGCGCAACCACCCCCGGCTGAGCCACGGCTGGGTCGGCAACGGACGGCCGGCCAGGAACTCGCCCTGAGCCCTGCCGAGATGGCGGGCCGCCAGGTGGTAGCGGGCCAGTGGCCAGGCCGGTGCGGCCGCGCCGCGGAGGTCCTCGAGCCAGAGTGCGACGGTGCCGTCGGCGCGCTCGAACACGCGGTCGCAGCGCGGTGCGCGCAGCCCGCCGCCGAGCGTTGCGAGCAGACCCGACCGGTAGGCCTCGGCCTCCCGCCGCCAGTAGTACCAGTGCGTCTCGTTCGCGCCCGGCCGCCAGAAGCCCGGGGCGTCGCGGGCAGGAGCGAGCACCTTGACGATCGCGGTCCGACCGTCGCCGTGCACCCGGTACAGCCCGGCGGTGGCCGCGGCGACGGCGGTGTGGGGCAGCGCTTCGACCCGGCCGACCGCCCGCCGGTCGCCGAAGACCGCGTCGAGCTCGTCGCCGGGGATGCTGGCTGTCACCCGCGCGGGTCAGAGCGTGAGGAGCGAGCGCCAGTCGGTTCGATGGCGCTCGGCCACCTGTTCGGGTGAGAGTCGCAACACTTCGTCGGGGACGAGGTCGACGATGCGGCGCTGCTCGACGTAGTGGTGCGGGTTGGACACCTCTGCGAACAGCGGCTGGCGGTAGGCGATGAGGTCGGGCGGCGCGTCGCCGAGAAACCCCCAGATCGTGAGGGCGGCGGTCAGGTCGGCCAGGACGGGTGCCCGGCCGAACTGCGACGCCCGCTTGAGCGCCACGCCGATGCAGCCGGCGAGGGCGTCGCGCTCGGTCTCGTCGTGTGCCAGCTGCAGCTGCCCGGCGAACCGGCGGGCCAGGACGTAGATGTAGCCCTGGTCGGGGCCGGGAGCGCCGAGGCGGTCGCCGACCGGATGGCGCGACACCTCGTCGCCGGGACGGACGGGGCGCCAGCCCTCGGGCCGCCGGGGTGGCGACTCGTAGCTGCGGACCTGCTTGATCGCCGGCTCGGGAACGTACTCGGGGGCGGCCACCCCCGGAACGTTACGCCTCGGCGTGGAGGAGGCCGAAGACGAGCGAGTCGACCAGGGCCTGCCACGACGCTTCGATGACGTTCTCGCTCACCCCGATGGTCGACCAGGTGCGGTCGCCGTCGGTCGAGTCGATGAGCACCCGCACGACCGCGCCGGTGGCCGCCGCACCCTCGAGCACGCGCACCTTGAAGTCGGTGAGGTGGATGCGATCGAGGTGGGGATAGTGGTCGGCAAGCACCGAGCGGAGGGCGGCGTCGAGCGCGTTGACCGGTCCGTTACCCTCCCCCACCGCGACCAGACGCTCGTTGCCCACCCACACCTTGAGGGTGGCCTCGGTGTCGATCATCGACTCGCCGTCCTCGATGGGCACGCCGCCGCGCACGGCGTTGCGGTGGTAGGTGGTGACCCGGTAGCCCTCCAGCTGGAAGTACGACTGTTGCCAGCCACCGGCCTCGCGCATGAGCAGCTCGAGCGAGGCATCGGCCGCCTCGAACTGGTAGCCGTCGGCCTCGAGGTGCTTGAGCCGGTCGGACAGGTCGGCCGCGCCCCGGCCGTCGAGCTCGACGCCGAACTCGTCGGCCTTGAGGGACATGCCCGAGCGGCCCCCGAGGTCGGACACCAGCACCCGCGTGTGGTTGCCCACAAGCGCGGGGTCGACGTGCTCGTAGCTGGCCCCGCCCACCTTGCCGAGGGCGGAGGTGTGCAGCCCGCCCTTGTGGGCGAACGCCGAGGCGCCGACGTAGGGATCGGCGGAGTGCGGCGGCAGGTTGACCAGCTCGGCCACGTGCCGAGACACAGCGGTCAGGCGGTCGAGCCGGTCGTCGGGCAGGCACCGCAGGCCCATCTTGAGCTGCAGGTTGGGGATGCAGGTCATCAGGTTGGCGTTGCCGGTTCGCTCCCCGTAGCCGTTGACGGTTCCCTGCAGCTGGGTGGCCCCCGCCACGACCGCGGCCACCGAGTTGGCGACGGCGCAGCCGCTGTCGTTCTGCGTGTGGATGCCGACCTGCTGGTCGGCGCCGAAGTAGGCGACGACCTCGCCGACGATGCGCTGCACCTCGTGCGGCAGCGAGCCACCGTTGGTGTCGCACAGCACCAACACCTCGGCGCCCGCGGTCGCCGCCGCCTCGAGCACCCGCAGGCCGTACTCGGCGTTGGCCTTGTAGCCGTCGAAGAAGTGCTCGGCGTCGAAGAACACCCGCAGCCCCTCGCCCCGGAGGAACCGCACCGAGTCGCCCACCATGGCCACGCCCTCGTCGAGGGTGGTGCCGAGCGCCTCGGTCACGTGGAAGTCCCAGCTCTTGCCGACGATGCACGCCGTCGAGACGCCGGACCCGACCAGCGCCGCCAGCGTGGGATCGACGTCGACCTTGCCCGCCGGGCGGCGCGTCGACCCGAACGCGACCAGCGTCGCCGTGTCCAGGGACAGGTCACGGGGCGCCCGGCGGAAGAACTCGGCGTCGCGAGGGTTGGCCTGGGGGTAGCCGCCCTCGATCCAGCGGACGCCCAGCCAGTCGAGCTGCTCGGCCACTCGCAGCTTGTCGTCGACCGACAGCGAGATCCCCTCGAACTGCGCCCCGTCGCGCAGCGTGGTGTCGAAGATGTCGACCGAGGTGGCGACGAGGGAGTCGCCGCTAGCCACAGTGCTCCACCCAGTCCTTGTACTGGTCGACCTGGCCCCGGACGACGCGGTGGTATTCCTCGCCGATGGCCGTCGTCATGGGCCCGGGGCCCGGGATCGGCCGGTCGTCGACCGACGTGACCGACGAGACCTCGGCGGCCGTGCCACACACGAACATCTCGTCGGCGATGTAGAGGTCGCTGCGAGACAGGTCACCCAACGCGACCTCGAACCCGAAGTCGCGGGCGATCATCATCACCGTGTCCTGGGTGATGCCCTCCAGCGCGCCGGCCGACAGCGGCGGGCTGACGAGCCTGCCGTGGCGGGCGACGAAGATGTTCTCGCCGGTGCACTCGGCCACGAACCCCGCCCGGTTGAGCAGGATGGCCTCGTCGTAGCCTGCCTTCAGCGCCTCGACCTTGGCCAGCGAGCTGTTCACGTAGTTGCCGGTGGTCTTGGCGGCCGGCGGCATGATGTTGTGGTCGTGGCGGGCCCAGGACGAGATCTTCATGCGCACGCCCTTGGTGAGCGCATCGTCGCCCAGGTATGCGCCCCACGGCCAACAGGCGACCGCCACGTCGATCGAGCATGGCAGCGTGTTGAGCCCCATCTCGCCGTAGCCGTAGTAGGCGATGGGGCGGATGTAGCACGACGGCAGCCCGGTGGACCGCACCGTGTCCTTGACCGCCTGCACCATCTCGTCGACCGAGTAGGGCAGCTCCATCATCAGGATCTGCGCCGACTGTTGGAACCGCCGCATGTGGTCGGTCAGGCGGAAGACGCCGGGGCCGTCGTCGGTCTCGTAGGCGCGGATGCCCTCGAAGACCCCCATGCCGTAGTGCAACGAGTGCGTGAGGATGTGGATCTGGGCGTCGTCCCACGGGATCAGCTCGCCGTTGAACCAGATCTTCTCGGTGGGCGTGATGGGCATGGTGCTCAGTCCCCTCGTGATGTGGGTCAGACCCGAGCCGCGATCGCGTCGCCGATCTCGGGGGTAGATCCGGTGAGCGCCGACGGGTCGGCGCAGGCCTTGCGGATGCGGGCAGCGGCGTCGGCCTCGCCCAGGAAGTCGAGCATCATCGCCGCCGACAGCACGGCGGCGGCTGGGTTGGCCTTGGCCTGGCCGGCGATGTCGGGCGCCGAGCCGTGCACGGGCTCGAACATCGACGGACCGGTGCGCGCCGGGTTGAGGTTGCCGGACGCGGCGAAGCCGATCCCCCCCGACACCGCGCCGCCGAGGTCGGTGAGGATGTCGCCGAACAGGTTGTCGGTGACGATCACGTCGTAACGCTCCGGGTCCTGCACGAAGTAGATGCACGCGGCGTCGACATGGTTGTAGGCGGTGCCGACGTCCGGGTGCTCGGCGGCGACGTCGGCGAACGCCCGGTCCCACAGGTCGCCGGCGAACGTGAGCACGTTGGTCTTGTGCACCAGGGTGAGGTGCTTGCGGCTGCGCTGGGCTGCGAGCTCGAAGGCGTAGCGCAGGCACCGTTCGACGCCCATGCGGGTGTTGACCGAGCCCTGCGTGGCCACCTCGTGGGGCGTGCCCTTGCGCAGCACCCCGCCCTCGCCCACGTACGGGCCCTCGGTGTTTTCGCGGATGACGACCATGTCGATGCCCGCCTCGGCGTCGAGGAAGGGCCGCTGGTTGATGTAGAGGTCGAGGTCGAACCGCATCTTGAGCAGCAGCCCCCGCTCGATCACACCGGGCGGGACGTCGGGCGTGCCCACGGCGCCGAGCAGCAGGGCGTCGAGCCCGCGCCATTCGTCGAGCGTGCTGTCGGGCAGGATCGTGCCGTCACGCATGTAGCGGGCACCCCCCAGGTCGTAGTCGACGGTGTCGAGTTCGACGCCGGTGGCGCGCACCACCTTGACGGCCTCCGCGATGACCTCGGGGCCGATGCCGTCCCCGCCGATGACTCCGATCCTGTGGCTCAACGTTGACTCCGATTGACTGCTTGTCTGCGATCCGGGCCGATAAATGACAAACCGCCCACCGATGGTGGACGGTCACGAGCGCACGTCAGGCTGCCGACGTGCGCTACACGATGATGATTACCGAGGTGGCGAGGCGGGTGGTCGGGCCGGACATCGGTCCAAGTGTTCACCGCCGGCGCGCGCGCCGTCAACTGGGCTGACGCTGATCGGTCGCAGACGGTCGTCGCCGGCCAATCCCCTGTCGTCGCCCGCCCTTTAGATCAGTAGCCTGAAACGTCTATGGCAGAGACCCACCACCTCTCTCGGGCTGCGTACGACCGCCTCAAGGCGGAGCACGACGACCTGACGACGCGCGGCCGGGTCGAGATCGCTCGCAAGATCGAGGCCGCCCGCGAGCTCGGTGATCTCTCCGAGAACGGCGACTACCACGCCGCCAAGGAGGAGCAGGGCAAGATGGAGGCCCGCATCAGGCAGGTCTCGGGGTTGCTCGAGAACGCCGAGATCGTCGAGGCCGAGGGCAGCGACCAGGTGTCACACGGCTCGGTCGTGAGCATCCGCTATGCAGGCGACAACGAGGTCGAGCGCTACCTCATCGGCTCGATCGAGGAGCGCCACGACGACCTCGACGTGATCAGCCCGTCGTCGCCGCTCGGCGAGGCCCTCATCGGCTCCACGCCCGGCGATTCGGTCACGTTCACCGCCCCCACGGGCGCCGCGCTGCAGGTCGAGGTCGTCGCCGTCGACTAGCCCGGCTCACACGCCGGGCGGCACGTAGGCGCTGGGGTCGGCGGCGAAGGCCCGCAGGCAGCCCGTGCCGCAGAACCAGTAGCGGGTGCCGCCGTGGTCGAGGTGGAGCGCAGCGTCGTCGGCCACGACGGCCATGCCGCACACGAGGTCGGTGGCGACGTGCGCATGATCGCCGCCCTCGATGGCGGCCGAATCGGACGACGGACGCGCCGAGCCCGCGGCGGCCCCCGGGACCCCCGACGGCCGCGGCCGGAGCGACACGATCTCGGCGAGGATCGACAGCGCCACCTCGCGCGGCGTACGCGCACCGATGTCGAGGCCCGCCGGCGTGTGCACCGACGCGCGCTCGCTCTCGTCGAGATCGAGCGCGGCGACGACCGCCTCGCCGCGCTTGCGGCTCGCCACCAGGCCCACGTAGGGCACGCCCGCCCGCACCGCCGGCGCCAGCGAACGCTCCTCGTCGCGGCCGTGCGAGGCGACGACCACGGCCGCCAGGCCCTGGCTCAGCCACTCGGGCGAGGGAGCCGAGCCGCCCGCACCGTCGACCACGCGGAACCCCACGCGCTCGGCCAGCGCCACCAGGGCGGCGGCGATCGGCGACTCCCCCACGACGGCGACCGCCGGGGCCGGGATCACGGGCTCGAGGAAGATCTCGAGCGTTCCGCCGGAGAGGCACGGGTTCACGACGGTCAGGGTGCCGGGCGGCGGCGGCGAGCGCCCGGCACCCTTCGCGTCGCCCCCCGGTCCGGGGTCCCCGGGCGCCCGATCGGCGCCGCCCGGCCCGCCGTCGGGCGAGATCCGCAGCAACAGCGATTCGCCCGAGTCGAGCAGCGAGAGGCACTGTGCCCGGACGGTCGATTCGGCGCACGCGCCCCCGACGAACCCCTCGATCGTGCCGTCGGGCAGGATCACCGCCTCGTCACCGGGCTTGGCCGACGTGGGACGCTCGGCGAGGACCACACGGGCGTGCACGAACGGCACATGGTCGTGCCGCAGCTCCGCGGCTCGGGCCTGGATGTCGGGGTTCACGGCCTGCCGTAAGGGTCGCCTGTGGGTCCCCGCATCAGGTGATCGCCAGGTCGGTGCGCGCGGGCCGGCCCTGCATGGCCAGCCACACCTGGGCGGGCGTGAGCGGCATGTCCGCGTGCCGGACCCCGAACGGTTCGAGCGCGTCGACGACGGCGTTGACCACCGCCACCGGCGACCCCACCGTCGCCGACTCTCCCACGCCCTTGCAGCCGAGCGGGTGGTGGGGAGACGGCGTCACCGTCTCGCCGAGCTCCCAGGTGGGGCACTCGACCGCGGTGGGCAGCAGGTAGTCCATGAACGAGCCGCCGAGGCAGTTGCCGTCCTCGTCGAAGGCGATGGCCTCCATGAGCGCCATGCCCACGCCGTCGGCCAGTCCGCCGTGGATCTGGCCCTCCACGATCATCGGGTTGATGCGGGGCCCGCAGTCGTCGACCGCCACGAACCGGCGCACCTTCACCTGTCCCGTACCCGGGTCGACGTCGACCACGCAGA
>OCZS010000428.1_pt1 | contig 13642 bp, 13 predicted proteins | sample 1539071 | NCBI WGS metagenome assembly OCZS01 (sample SAMEA3113584, study PRJEB22503) | soil metagenome
GTGGAGGTTGCCCGGCGGGTGCACATCGCGCGACCCCTCTGGCTGTATGCCGGGCTGCTCGCGGCGCTCACCCTCGCCTGGGTCGTGCCGGGCGACGCGCTGCTCGACCTGCCCCCGGTGCCACGGTTCGCGGTCGGTGTGACGATCGCGTTCCTGCCGATCTTCCTGGCCAACCTGCTCTTCGCGGTGAGGTTCAAGGGCGTCGGGTCCTCGACGACGGCCTTCGGGGCGAACCTGCTCGGGGCCATGGTGGGAGGGGCGCTGGAGTACCTGGCCCTCATCCTCGGCTTCAACGCCCTCCTCGTCGTGGTCGCCCTCTGCTACAGCCTGGCCTTCTTCACCGGCCGCAAGCACCTCCTGCCGGCGAGCCCGCTGGCGCAGGTCAGGAGCGGCTGATCTGCCAAGTCCACGTCCAGAAGGTCACCGCACCGGTCGGATGCCGCCCGGACGAGCGGTCAGAAGGCCGGCCCGGTGCGCCACGACATCTCCTGCAGCACCCAGGCGTTGCCATCGGGGTCGGTGAAGGGTGCGTATCGGACGCCTCCGCCGGCCGAGTCGTCGACCTCCCCGACTGCGACCCCCCGGCCGACGAGCTCGGCACGGGCTGACTCGATGTCGTTCACGACGAGGTGCAGTCCCCGCAGGGCACCCGCCGACATCTCGACCATCGGCAGACCCGTACTGAGGACGATCGAGCACGACGACCCGGGCGGCGTCAGCTGGACCACGCGCACACCGGGGGCCGGCTCGACGTCGACGTCCTGGACGAAGCCGACGAGCTGGACGTAGAAGTCCCTGGCCCGGTCGACGTCGGTCACCGGAACGGGCACCAGCTCGAGCTTCATGTCCACAGCGGTCTTCTCCCCTACAACGCGTTTCGTGGCCTCCTCGGGAACCATAGTGGCGCCGGCGGTCGCCGGTGTCCTCGTGCCGCCGGTCAGAAGCGACGGGACATCTGATCCGGCATCCGCGAGCGTCACCTCGACCCGATGCGCTCGACGACGAACGCCAGCTTGCGCATCCGTCCCTGATGAAGCCAGTCGCTCCACAGCCGATGGGAGGCCAGGAGCTCCACGAGCGACCCGGGCACAGCCGTGCCCGCACGGCTGGCGGTCGCGGCATACGCCTCGACCAAGGCACCCACAGTGGCCGCGTGCGAACGACTCCAGTCCGCCCGCCAGCGGATGTGGAGCCCGACGGCCTCCAGCGATGACAGCAGCTCTGGGAGCGGGATGGGCCAGACCGTGTCCGCCTCCGGCATCCGGTTGCGCTCCGCGTCGGTGAGAGGGGCGCCCTCCTCCACGGTGAAGGCGAAGCGCCCACCCACGGGGAGCGCGGTTGCAACCTCCCTCAGCACGCGCTGCTTGTCGCGGAAGGCGAGCATCGTCTCGAGGAGGAGGACGACATCGAACCGTCCGCGCGGAAGCGGGGGGATCCGGGCGACCTCGAAGCGCGCGGCGAGACCGGCCGCTCGAGCCCGATCTCGTGCCACCGCTACGGAGGCTGGGTTCGCGTCCACACCGAGGTAGGTGCACCCCAGCTCGCGGGTGATGGAGAGCCCTGGCCCGGCCGCTCCACAGCAGACATCGAGCACCGAGACCCCCGGCCCGACCCCTGCTCGGCGCGCCAGGGCGATGATCTCGCCGGCCGTCATGAAGCTCTCCTGGCCGACGAACTCGCCAGCGGCAAAGGCGGACCCGCGTATATGGCCCAACGCCTCGTCCGGCAGGGCGCGCTCGTCCGTCCTCACGGTGCGCCCGGGGTCGGCCCGATGGAGGCCGGGTCGCTGTAGGCGACCAGGAAGCGGTCACGGAAGGCATCCATCCTCCAGACCGGCGCATCTGGTGCAGGACGCAGGCCCTCCTGCCAGCCCCAGCCCGAGATCTCGTCGAGCACGTCGTCGTCGCGGGCGATCACCGTGATGGGCACGTCACGGTTCGCCCCATGACCGCTCACGATGGTCGACGGCTGGTGATCTCCCAGGAGGACCAGGACGAGGTCGTCGTTCCCGAACCTCTCCATGAAGGAGAGAAGGCTCGTGACGGAGTAGACGATGGAGCTCCGGTAGGCGCCCGGCACGTTGCCACGGTCACTCCACAGCTGCCCGGCCGTCACGGCGTCGTTCCGGATGCCGTGGAAGACGTCACCGTTCCCGAGGCTGGCCCAGTCGACCAGACTCGGCAGCGGCGCCCAGGGGCCGTGGCTCGAGGTGAGGTCGAGCTCCGCCATGACCGGGGGACGACCGGACGCGGTGAGCTCCCGCTGCGCGAAGGCCGCCAGCGCGAACTGGTCCGGCATGGCGGAGAAGCCGAACTTCGGGCCGGCGTACCCGAGGCTCGTCCTGTCGTAGACCTCGTCGAACCCGTAGAAGGCCTCTCCCTCCGGCCACTCCCCGCGGTTCGAGGGGAGCACCGCCACCGTCCGCCAGCCGGCGTCCCCGAAGGCCGAGGTGAGGGTCGTGCGCTCGCGTGACAGGAGGCGCTCGTAGTGCCACTGGTTGTCCACCCACAGACCCGACTTCAGCGTGGCGTGGGCCAGCCAGCTGTTGCCTCCGAACGTGGGAGACGTGAGGAACGCGCTCCTGGCGTCGTAGCCGGAGGCGCGCAGCCGAGTGGTCCCGGCATCCAACGACGCCGTGACCTCACTCGACCCCTGCCCCTCGAGCGCGACGCGGCCGTAGCTCTCGACGAAGGCGACGACGACGTCCTTGCCGCGCAGTGCGGCGAGGTCGCCTCCCCTGCCGCGCAACGGGTCGACCGCGACCGCCGCATCGAAGCGGTCCTGGTCGCGCAGGGCGACCTCGGCGGCACGAACCTTGCCGGCCACGTAGGGCCCCACGCCTGCCGCTGCGACCGGACCCACCGCTCCCACCTGCACGCCGACCACCGCGGCAGCGACCCAGACGACCGTCAGGGCGCCGACCCAGCGAGCTGCCGTCGCCCGGCGACGGACGAGGGGCCGGGAGAGGCGCCCGATGGCCAGGGGCAGGCAGACGACCACCGCGCAGGTGAGCCCCAGTGCCACGAGCGCAGCACCGATCACGGCCACGGTGCCGAGCGAGTCCCGGACGAAGCCGACCCCCGAGCCGAGCAGGCTCCGGTCGGTCATCACGTTGAACGGCCGGTCGAGGACGACGAAGGCCGCGAGGTCGAGGACCTTCATCAAGGTCAGGACGCCGAGGACGCTTCCCACGACCATGGCCACCCTGCGGGTCCACCGAGCCGGGAGGGCGAGGGCAAGACCGGCGACGAGCAGGACCTCGACCGGGAGGCGGAGGAAGCTGGAGACGGTGATGTGGTCCGGCTGGTTGGGAGACAGGAGGATGAACCACACGAGCACGACCGCCACGACGTTGACCGCGAGCGCCCTCCTGCGCCGCCTCCTGTCCATGGCAGGTGGCGGCTCGGGCTCCTCGGCTGGCGACCGGGAGCCGTTGTCGGCCGAGCCTTGTCGGAGGCCGCTCGCCTGACGCGACAACGGGTGCTGCCCTGCAGGCTCGTCGCGTCGGCGCCAGAGCCACCGCACGTCCCGCACGAAGGACTCCGCCAGCAGCGCCAGCCCCACGACAACCCCGGTCACGGTCAGCCAGCGCGGCAGCACATCCGCCGCCGCGATGACGAGCACGATGCCTGCCGTCGCCGTCACCACCTTGCGCCAGTACCGGTACTCGAGCCGCACTCGCATCCACGGCAGCATCCACCCGGCGACCAGGAAGGCGTACCGCGCCAGCCCCGCCGTCAGCACCCACCATCCATGGGTGGGCGCGACACAGATGCTGAGGACGAGGATGAGGAAGGCGTCGACCTCGCCGTCGAAACGCCCCCCGAACTCGGTCATCGTGCGCGTCCGCCGAGCGACCCACCCGTCCACCGCGTCGAGCAGGAGCGCCGGGACCGCCACGGCGAGCACGGCAGGGGCGACGTCCCGCCCGATGAGCGACTCGGCAGCCAACGCGGCTGCAGTGCAGGCGAGGAGGCCTCGGAACAACGTCACGAGGTTGGCCGGCCCGGCGTCGTCCCTCCCCCCGACGGCGAGGCCAGGACCCGCGAGGGCCATGAGAACGACCGCGCAGGCCAGACCGAGCGCCCACCCCACGGGACTCAACCCGACGGTGGAAGCCATCGCGGCCAACAGCGCACCCTGCACGAGCACCGCCGCGCCTGCGACCACGCCCACGGCCGGTGCCTGCCGCCGTGCGTCGATGGACACCGGAACGGCACGTGGCGCAGCCGACGTCTCGTTCGTCACGGCGCGTACCGACGACGGTTCATGCCTGGAGCCTGAGGTGCGCCGGAGCGGCGGAAGGCCGGCCGGCATCCGCGGGGCCGATCTCGTCCCCGGCTCCCGGCTCGAAGGTGTGTGCACCGCGCGACGCCTTGGTCGCGAGGTACCGGGCGTTGGCGGGGCTCCAGTGGACCGCGGTCGGCACGCGCTCGGTGACGGTGATGCCGAGCCGGCCGAGCTGGTCCGCCTTGTCGGGGTTGTTGGTGAGCAGGGCCACCGTGGCGACTCCCAGCGCCTCGATCATCTGCACGGCGGCGGTGTAGTCACGCGCGTCTGCCCGGAACCCGAGCGCCACGTTGGCCTCGTAGGTGTCGAGCCCGACGTCCTGCAGCGCGTAGGCGTCGAGCTTGCTGTAGAGCCCGATCCCTCGGCCTTCCTGCCGCAGGTACAGGAGGTAACCGCCCTGCTCCGCGATGCGCTGGACAGCCTCGCGCATCTGCGGTCCACAGTCACAGCGCTCGCTGCCGAAGACGTCCCCGGTCAGGCACTCGCTGTGCAGTCGCACCAGGGGGACAGGAAGGGGAACCTCGGCCGGGTCCGCCGAGGTGACGCGGTCCCCCAACCCCATGGCGATGTGCTCCTTCCCGTCGACGAGACCGTCGAAGGTGAGCACCCGCGCCACCGTGCCGTATCCGTCGGCGAAGGAGAGCGGCACCATGACCTCCGTCCGGATCGTCGCGGCAGGTGGACGGTCGGTCATCGCGTCGGTCCTTCCGGGTCGTCCTGCTCGAAGCGTGCCGAGAGCGCGTAGCGCAGGAGCACGACGTCGTCGATCTGCCGGACGTCGGCGAGGCGTGCCCGCCGGTCACGGTTGAACGGCAGCGGTCCGGCGGCGACCACCCGGTGCGCCCCGGAGTCGGCCACGAAGAACGGCGCCACGACGAGCTGGAGCTCGTCGGCGAGGCCCAGAGCGAGGAACTGGGTGAGCACGCTCTGGCCGCCCTCCACCATGAGCCGGCGAACCCCTCTCGCGGCCAGGTCCTCGCTGACCCAGCGCATCGTCGGAGACTCCCCGGCGTCGACCACTGTCGCGGCGGACCCCAGGCGCTGGCGCGTGCTGCCCACCGATGGGCTGGCGCAGTAGACGAGGGTGTCGCCGTCTCGCGCTGAGAAGACCGCCGACGTGGGATCCAGGGTCGGATGCCGGGTGACGGTGACCTTGCACGGCGTGGGAGCGCGGCCCTCGGCCACGCGCCGGACACGGCGCGCGCGGCTGCGCACCACGAGTCGGGGGTTGTCCGCCCGCACCGTACCTGCACCGACGAGGATCGCGTCGCAGCTCGCCCGCACGGCGTCCACCCGGTCGAGGTCGGCTGCGGTACTCAGCATGAGCCGCTGCCCCGACCTGTCGTCCAGGTAGCCGTCGAGAGACATGGCACAGCTCAGCAGGGTGTAGGGGCGCTCAGCCACGGGCGGTACCGCCCACCGCGTGGCCGACCGACGGGGACCCGGCACGTCGGCGCGGGCCGGTGCCGGGCGGCATCCTCGGAGTCGACCGTCGCGGAGGGCCGACGAGGAGCAACATCGCTCCGGGCAGGGTCGCGACGAAGACGATCGCCCCGTAGGCGACCGCCACGGAGAGTCCCTGCCCGGCACCGAGGCCCGCCGCTCCGAACGCCCACGCCGCGGCTCCCTCACGTGGCCCCCAGCCCGCCAGGTTGAGCGGCACCCCCGAGACGAGCAGCACCAGCAGGGCGATGGGCAAGAGCTCGACCACCGGCAACCCCACGCCGACTGCCCGGGCCGCGATGACGAACGTCGCCACGTGCCCGCCCACGACGGCCAGCGACGCGAGCGCGATCCCCCCGGATGCCGTGGGCCCCAACAGCGCTCGCCCGTCCGCCATCACCACGCGCCCGACCCGGCCGACGATGCCCTGACCTCCACCCCGGGCGCTCAGCGCCACCCCGCAAGCCAGAGCGGCGACGGCGAGGAGCGCCCATCCTGGGCTGCCGATACCCGGTGCCGCGAAGGGGCGGGTCACGAGGAGCACCGACACAGTGATCAGGACGAGGACGACCTGGCCGGAGGCCCTCTCCCAGGCGACCGTTCGGATGCCGCGCCCCACGTCGTCCACCCGGCGGCCATGGTGCACGCCACGGCCCACGTCCCCGAGCACGCCGCCGGGGAGGGTCACGTTGAGGAACTGGGAGCGGTAGCAGGCGGCGACCGCCGACGGCAGGGTCAGCCCCGCCTCGAGGCGTCCGGCCACGAGTCGCCACCGCCACGCGGCGGCGACGGTGGTGAGGACGGCAACGCCCGCGCCCATCGCGAGGGCTGTTCCGTCCGTTGCGCGCAGGGCGTCCACCACCGGTCCGCCGCCGAGGGTCGCGACGACGACCCCGAGGATCGTCGCCCCACCCAGCGGTCGGAGCCACCGCCACCACGACCCGTCGATCCCGGCCTCCGCCCGTCGGCGTGCGCCGGCCCCCGGACCCGGGCGGCGCACGGTGCCCAGCTCGAGATGACGTACGGAGGCCGGGGCGGGCCGGTTCATCGAGGTCCTCCCTGAGGTCGGGCCAGCACGTCGAGGTGGTGGACCGCCACGTGCAGCCGACCCCCCTCGACGTCGGCCGCACGTCGAGCGAGGTAGCCCGCGCTCCACGCGGCCAGCTCGGGCCGTTGCTCGCAGGCGGCCCCGACCCAGCCGTCGAGCCACTCCGCCACGAGGTGGCGGCTCCGGGGGCCGAGCCGCCACGGGCTGGGCCGCGTGGTCACCTCGGCGCCCAGGGAGCGGAACATCTCGACGGCGACCCGCACGGCGTCGGGACCGAGCAGGGTGCGGCCGCCGGCCGTGCGTCGCTGGTGGTCGTCGAAGGCAGCGCCGAGGACGTCGTCGAAGCGATCGGCGGGGCTCAGCTCGACCCGGCCGATGACCGAGAGCGTCAACAACGCGGGGCAGCCCGTCGCGACGCACAACCGCACGAGACGGTCCAGCTCCTCGGCGGTGAGCATGTCGAGCAGCGCCGACGCCGTGACCAACGACGCGCCGGCCAGGTCGTCGGGCCGCAACCTGGTCACGTCCCCCTGTCGCTCCTCCACGGTGACGACCGATCCGTCGGCCGCAGCGGGCGGGTCGACCACGGCGCCGGCCAGCAGGTGCTCGTCGCGGTCGTGGAGCACCCAGTGCTGCGATCCGTCGAGCATCGGGGCCAGCCAGCGGACCATGGAGCCGGTCCCCGACCCCAGGTCGTGCACCACCGCGGTCGGTCCGGCCGGCAGGCCCGTGCGCACCTCGCGCACCAGGTCGGTGGACCGCGCCTCGGCGTCGGCCGGCTCGCGGAGTGCCAGCCACTCCTGGCTCACCCGCACCGCCAGGTCCGTCACGCCGCCACCTCCTCGAGGATGCCGGAGAGCCGCTCGGCCGTCACCGACCAGTCGGTGAGTGTGGCGCGGCGCGCCCGGGCCGCTCGGCGGAGGTCGGCGCGAAGCCCGGCGTCGGTGAGCCAGCATCGAAGTGCGTCGGCCAGGCGCGCGGTATCCCCCGCGGGCACGAGGATGCCGGGCCGGCATCCGTCGGGCGACCGTCCGAGCGCCTCCGGAAGTCCTCCGACGTCACTGCCCACGACCGGGATGCCGCGCGCGAGCGCCTCGGCGACGGCCATGCCGTAGGTCTCGGTCCGCGACGGGGCGACGACGAGGTCCGCCGCCGCGTACCCGGCATCCAGCTCGCTGCCGACGAGCGGACCGGTGAACGCAACGCGGTCGTGCAGGCCGAGCGCCGCAGAACGGCGGCGAACGTGCTCCGCATATGCCGCGTCGACCGCCATTGAACCCATGCAGGTGCACGACCACCCCAAGTCCGCCACCTCGGCCAGCGCCTCCACGAGCACGTCGGGTCCCTTCACATGCGTGAGCGCACCTACGCAGACCAACCGCTCACCGGTGACGCTTCCCGGCACCACCGTCGCCTGGTCGACGCCGGGGACCACGACGTGCACCCGACCGGGCTCCAGCCCGTAGGCGCTCAGGAGCCACTGCCGAGTCCACCGGCTCGTCACGACGACCGCGACGGAGGCGGCGAGGACCACGCACTCCCGCGAGATCTGCTCGGCGGCACGCCCGCCGGTGGACCCCACACCGAGCGGCAGGTGCACGAGGACCACGAGCCGGAGGCGTCGCCCCTCCGGCACCAGCACCTCCGGCACTGCCGACGCGACGAGTCCGTCGAGCAGCACGACGGCATCGTCGGGCATGCCGGCGAGCGCGGCGGTCAGGGCGGATCGGGAAGCACGGTCCGCCGATGGCCAGTCTCCCGTGGCGACGTGCCGGTGCACCGTCCAGCCGCATGCCGAGAGACCGGCGGCCACCCGCCGGTCGTACGTGTTGCCGCCACTCGGCCGCTCCGGGTCGTCCACCGCCTCCGGGACGACGAGGTGCACGGTGCTCACGGCGCCCGTTCGTACGACGCCCACGCGACGTGAGACTCGTGCAGGGTGACGGCGATGGAGCTCACGGCCGCTGGGCCGAGCTCGCCGGCACGCACGCGAGCGGCGAGCCGGTCGGCGACGACCTCGGCGAGCCGCTCTGTGGTGGTGTTGACCTGGTCCAGGGTCGGCTCGTCATCGAGGTTGCGGTAGCTCAGCTCACCGACGACAGCAGCAAGGGCGTCGGCGGCCCTGCCGAGGTCGACGACGATCCCGTCGGCGTCCAGGGACGGTGCGCGGAAGGTCGCGTCGACGACGTACGTCGCGCCGTGCAGCCGCTGGGCCGGCCCGAAGACCTCTCCGCGGAGGCTGTGGGCGACCATCATGTGGTCGCGGACTGTCACGCTGAACAATGGGCTACCCCTCGCCGTAGGTGATGGTGTGGCACAGCGCCCGGAGGCCGCCGTCCGCCAGGCGCCGGAGGGTCTCAGGGAGGTCGTCGAAGGCCGAGCTCCCGGTCAGCAAGGCGTCGAACGCCGGGTCCTCGAGGAGGTGCAGGGCGAGCCCGAGGCGGTCGGTCGCCGAGCGGCGACCCCTCCGCGCCGGGGAGACGGTCCCGACCTGGCTCGCCCGGATCGACAGGCGACCCGAGTGGAACGTGCCGCCCAGTCGCAGGTTCACCTCGGCGTCGCCGTACCAGCTCAGGTCGACGACTGTTCCCTCCGCCGCCAGCAGGTCGAGTGAGAGCTGGAGCCCGGTCGACGTGGCACTCGCATGGATGACGAGGTCACGGCCGCCCTCGGCCCCCGTCGGCAGGGCGAAGTCGGCGCCGATGGCGCCGACCACGACGGCGCGCTCCGGGTCGACGTCGACCACCGTGACCTCGACACCGGGGATGCCGACGAGCAGGCGGGCGGCACACAGGCCCACCATGCCCGCCCCCACGACCGTGACCCGGTCACCGACGAGTGGCGCGGCATCCCACAGCGCGTTCACGGCCGTCTCCACGGTGCCCGCCAGCACCGCCCGGGCGGCGGGCACGCCCTCCGGCACGACCACCACCGCGGAGGCCGGGACGACGTATGCCGTCTGGTGCGGGTGGAGGCAGAACACCGTCCGTCCGACCACCTCGGGGGGCCCCTCGTCCACCACCCCGACGTTGAGGTAGCCGTACTTGACGGGCCCCGGGAAGTCGCCCTCCTGGAAGGGAGCTCGCATCACCGCGTACTGGTCAGGGGGCACGCAACCGCGGAACACGAGCGTCTCGGTGCCGCGGCTCACGGCCGAGCGCAGGGTGCGCACGAGGACCTCGCCGGGTCCCGGGTCCGGAAGGTCGACGGGCCGGATCTCCCCCACGCCGGGTTCCCGCAGCCAGAACGCCCTGGCCTGCACCGCCATCGCACTCTCCTCGGGGTATCGGCCGGAACGGTCGCCGCCGCGGAGTCGGACGGGCCGTACCCGTCCACACGGACGAACCGCGGATGAGGTTCAGGGTGGCGGGGGTCGGAGCAGTGTGCAACCGTTCGGTGAACCGCCGAGGCGCCGGTTGCGTGTGAAGGGCAGGGACTGCGGCGCTGCCCGGACGCCGACGGCATCCCCGCGAGGGACGGAGGACACCATGTGGGTGCGGATCGTGACGGCCGTGGCGGCGCTGGTCTCGGCGGTGGTCCACCTCTGGCTGTGGTGGTTCGAGAACTACCGCGACATCGACGTCATCGGGCCGGCGTTCCTCGTCAACGGCGTGGCCGGGGTGGTGATCGCGATCATGCTGCTGGTGTGGCGACACTGGATCCCGGCATTCCTCGTCACGGGGTTCGGGGCGAGCACCCTCGGGGCGTTCATCATGTCGACGACGGTCGGGCTGTTCGGTGTCAACGAGACATGGTCGGGCGGGTGGGTCCTCACCGCGGCCGCCTCGGAGGTCGTGTGCATCGTCGGCGGCCTGATCCTCCTCCGGGAGGCGTGGATGAGCAGGCGGGCCGACGACTACTACTGACTCAGACGCTTACTGACTCAGACGCCCAGCCTCAGCAGCACGACACCGTCGGACGTCCGCATCTCCACCGTCTCGATCTCGCTGCGGCTCGTCGCGGTCGCGGCGGACAGGCGCATGGTCCGACCCGGGAGGCCACGCCACGTCGCCACCTGCTCGGCCCGACCGTCTCGGGTGCGGACGACGAGTGCGTACTCGGCGCCGCCGGAGGCTTCGTAGTCCTCGTCCTCCGCCGCGTACGAGCACGTCACGTCGAGGCGTGTTCCCCATGCGACGTTGGTGACGAGCACGTCGGCTCGCACGGCCGTCGGTGCCACGGGCACCATCGACAGGCCGGGCGTCCTTGTCGCCGCAGCCGCCGGGGATGCCGGGGAGTCCGGTTCCCGGTCGGGCTCGACGCCTGCCCACACCGCCAGAGCGGTCGCGACCACCGCAGCCACGGTGGCCGCCACGGCCCCGACGAGCACGGAGCGACGACGCTGGGTCCTCCGAACCTCGCGCACCAGGGAGGGCAGGAGCGTGCTGGGGAGAGGTGGGCCGTCGGCGGGCTCGAGCTCGTCGAGGTCGACGCGGGCCAGGAGCCCCGGGAGGCCCGCCAGCTCACGCACCGACCGGCTGCACTCGGCACATCCGGCCAGGTGTCGCTCGAACTCGAGGCGCTCGTTCGGAGCGAGGGCGCCGAGGACGTAGACGGCGTCGAGGTGGGCCAGCTCGCAGGTCATGCGCCCACCCCCATCTCCTGGAGAGCCAGTCGGAGCGCCCGGAGGGCGTAGTGGGTCCGTGACTTCACCGTGCCCTCGGGGATGCCGAGCCGGTGAGCCGCCTGGGCGACCGAGGCCCCGCGGTAGTAGCACTCCAGCAGCACGGCCCGATGATCGGCGGACAAGGAGGTGACCGCCTCGGCCACGAGCCAGGAGAGCAGCAGCTGGTCGGTCTGGTCACCCGGCTGGTGGGTCTCCGGCACGTCGGCGACCGGCAGCTCGCTCTGGGCCCGCCTGGTGCGCCAGTCGTCGATGACGATGTTGCGCGCCACCGTGAAGAGCCAGGCACGGACCGAGCCACGGGACTCGTCCAGCCGCTCGTGGTTGCGCCAGGCGCGCAGCAACGTCTCCTGGACGACGTCCTCGGCGCGCATCCGGTCCTGTCCGGTGAGCCGGAGGCAGTAGGCCCACAGCGCAGCCCCGTGCTCGTCATGCAGCTGCTGCATCAGCGCCGCCCCGCTCTCCGGCATCCGACCTCCTTCCCCCTACACGCAGCACCACCGGCCATGGTTCACCACGTGGCCTCGGTGACGCGAGAAGCGAGCTCTGCGGACGGGCGCTGAGGTCCGCGGCAATCCCATGCCGTCAAAGGTTTGTACAAAGTGGGTGCAGGAACCTACGGTGGCGCCATGGGCGGCCCACAACCAGCCGGGACCGCCCGCCTCCCCCGGGACGGCGGGCGCCACGTGGCGACCCGCGACGACAGGCAGGTCTCAGGCGCCCTTGACGCTGTCGGCAAGGCTCACTCCATCGTCGAGGCGCTCCGCAGGATCGACACCCTCCGCGCCGCCGCCTCGCGAGCGGGTCGCGAGTCGGTGCCCCAGCTGACCCGGGCCATCGCCGACCCTCACGACCAGCTCGTCGCCATCGCCGCTGTGCACGCCCTCGGCGCGCTGCGCCACACGGCCGGCCAGGCGCGGCTGGTCGGCCTGCTCGAGGACGACCGCGCACACCTCCGCGACCATGCCACCTGGGCTCTGGGTGGCGGCCCACCGGCAGCGGCCGCGATGGAACCACTGTGCGCGGAGGTCGCCCGGGGAGGATTCTCCGGGATGCTGGCCCAGCGCACCCTCGAGACCTGGGCGGAGCGGGCGCCCGCCGGCGTCCGCCGCAGCATCGGGCGAGCGCTTCGGACGGCATCGGACGCCGGGGACCGCTCGCGGCTCGTCGAGACGCTCGGGCTCGTTCCCGGCCGCGGGACCGTCACCCTGCTCCTCGACCTGGCCTCCGACGGCGGTGAGGACCCGGCGGTCCGGGCGGCAGCGGTCGCCGCGCTCGGGGACGTCACGACGGCCGACGACATCGACGACCTCCGGACCCTCCAGACCATCGCCGAGGATGCCGGACCGCTGGGTGCCGTCGCCCGCGCCGCCCTCCACGACGCGTGGCGGCGGTCCGCCGGTCGTCATCTCGCCCCAGGCGGGCCAAGGGCCGAGTCCTTCGGCGGCACGGTCGTCCAGCTGTTCCTCCACGCCGACATCGACGCGGACCTCTCCCACGCCGGACGTGGCGACAACGGCGGCATCGCGACCCTCCTCGTCCAGCTCGGCGACGCACTCGTCGCGGAGGGCGGGCCGACCAGCCGGACCGTCACCGTCTCCCGGGGCCGCCCCGCGGACGCCCTGCGCGGGCTGGAGGCGCTCCCTGCTCCGGGGCACCACTACGCGTCGGTGCCCTTCTGGGGCCAGCCGGTGCACGCGGCTCAGGCCTGGCCGCTCCGGGTGGCGGCGCGACGCGGCATCCGTCGCATCCTGCGCGCTGCGGGGCCCGTCGACCTCGTGCACCTGCGGATGGCCGACGTCGGTTCGCTGGCGGCGGCCGAAGCCTCCGCTGACCTGGGCATCCCCACCGTCCTCACCCTCGCCCCCGACCCGCACGCCCTGATCCAGGCGCGGGAGACCGCCGGGACCCTCAGCCGCGAGAACTTCGGGGACGCCGACCTGACGGAGCACCTCGTCTTCCGGGACCGGTTGCTGCGCGACCTCGCCGCCCGCGCCGACCACCTCGTGCTCTTCCCGCGCCCGACCCTCGCAGCCGACCTGACCGCCCTCCTCGGTGTCGACGTCACCGATCCATCGGTCCGGGCGACGGTCGTCGCCGAGGGCGTGGAGCTCGGCGGCATCGACCGTGCGGCATCCACGGTGGCGAGCATCGGACAGCCCGGGACGGCACCGGCTCCGGCACTCTCCGACCTCGACGACCTCCTCTCCGCGCTCCCGCCCGAGCGGGGGCACCTG
>OCZS010000429.1_pt1 | contig 13641 bp, 12 predicted proteins | sample 1539071 | NCBI WGS metagenome assembly OCZS01 (sample SAMEA3113584, study PRJEB22503) | soil metagenome
ACCGTGGCACGGCTCCACCAGCATGGGATTAAGACCGGGTTTGTGACAAACAACGCGGCGCGACCACCGGCGACCGTGGCTGCACATCTCCGCGAGTTGGGAATCGACGCGGACGACGCCGATGTCGTCACCTCCGCCCAGGCTGCTGCCCACCTGCTGGTCGAGCGATTCGGCGAGGGCGCCAGGGTGTTGGTTGTCGGGGGCGCCGGCATCCTGGCGGCGTTGACGGAGCGGAAGCTGACCCCCGTCCATTCTGCCGACGAGGACCCGGTTGCGGTGATTCAAGGCTGGGCTGTCGACCTGACATGGGAACAACTCAACGAAGCAGCGATCGCGATTCATCGCGGGGCGCACTGGGTGGCGACCAACATCGACCCGACGCGGCCGACGGATCGCGGCCTGGTACCGGGAAACGGCGCCGCGGTGGCGGCAGTGCGGATGGCGGTGACCAGCCAACCCGAGGTCGCAGGAAAGCCTTTCCGCCCGTTGCTCGATGAGACAACCACCCGGCTCGGCGCCGCCAGGCCGATCTTCATCGGCGATCGCCTGGACACCGACATTGCGGGCGCCCAGATTGCCGGCATGGACAGCATGCTGGTGTTCACCGGCTCACATCGCGGTCGGCATCTCCTCACGGCGGAACCTGCAGAACGTCCGACGCATGTGGGTCGCGACCTGGCTGCCCTGTTTCAGCCGCCGTTGCGTGCGGTCGAGGAGGCGGGCGGTGTCCGGTGTGGCGCGGTGCGGGCCACGGAGGCGGATGGCCAGATCATCTTCGATGGCGCCCCGGCGGCAGGAGCCCAGCTCCATGCTCTTTGGGCGGCGGCGCAGGTCAGCTGGCGGGCGCTCGACGTGGGCCGCGTGCCGAATGTTGATCGTGTTCTGACGGCCGTCGGAGACTTGGCGTAGATCATCGACGCAGGCTGCCCATGGCGCCGTCTTGATCTCGGCTCGCCGCGTAGTCTGTCCGGCATGGCGGTCGAAGCTGTGCAGAACTACGTTCACCTGGTCTCCGGGTTCACCAGAATGACCCGCACGAAAGCCGCGGAAGCGGCGAAGTCGCTGCTCGCTCAGGCCGGATTGGAGGACGTGGCGGCCGACGCCAGCGGGCGTGTGACCAAACTGGCTGACGAATTGCGGAACGCCAGCCGCGCCAACCGCGACTTGCTCGAGAAGCTGGTACGGGCCGAGGTCGAAAAGGCGACCACCAGACTGGGCTTCGTGCGCGCTCAGGACTTGGAGGAGCTGCGGAGAGAGATCGCCGAGCTCCGTAGCACGGTCAGTACGAGCGCAGATAATGGCGGGCCAGGGGTGCGCCGGGTCTCCCCGGCCACCGAACCGCGACACAGCACCACCCCAACGAGGAAGGCGGCGGCCAAGAAATCGGCTGCGAAGAAGGCCGCGGCCAAGAAGGCTGCGGAAGGAAACAGCGCAGCGAGCCAGGGCAGTCCGAATGGCGCGGAATGACTGAATTTTCGGTGCCCGGCGCCGATTCCGGTGAGGCGCCAGTCCCACCGGCCACGGGTAACACGACTGTCGACGATGCGCTGGGCAGCTTGGTCGATCTCGACTCGGCGCCCGTCGATGCTCATCATGACCGCCTAGCCCGCGCCCATGAGGCGCTCCAGACTGCACTCGACACGGGCGCCAGCTCCCAGGACCGGGCAGATCTCGGTTGACTGCGGTTGGCAGCGACGGCTCACGCCGTTCGCGGCTGGATGTCGAGCTGGTCGCTCGCGGGTTCGCTCGCTCGCGAAGCCATGCCCAGTCGATGATCAGCTCGAGTTTGGTCCAGGTCAATGAGCAGCTAGTCACCCGAGCGTCCGAGCGTGTGGTCCCTAACGATCGGGTGTCTGTCACCAATCATCACTACGTTTCTCGCGCTGCCCATAAGTTGCTGGGTGGACTCGATGATCTCGGCCTCAGCGTTTTCGGCCGCGCGTTGGACGCCGGCGCCTCGACCGGAGGGTTCACGCAGGTGCTGTTGGAGCGGGGTTGCACCGAGGTGATCGCTATTGACGTCGGCACCGACCAGCTGGCCACGTCGCTTCGTGACGATGATCGAGTGCGCCTCTGGGAGCGGACAAATCTGCGAGACCTCGATCTGCGCCATGTCGACGGCAGGCCGGTCGATCTGGTCGTCGCCGACGTCTCCTTCATCTCGCTGTTGATGATCTTGGATCCGCTTCTGTCCGTCACCCGGCCGGACGGACGCCTGCTCTTGATGATCAAGCCCCAATTCGAGGTCGGCCGGGCTGCGCTCGGAAAGGGTGGCGTCGTTCGATCGGAGACTCTCCGCCAGCAGGCCGTGGACAACGTCAGCATGGCGGCCGCCGAGAGGGGTTGGCCGACGCGGGTAGTCGTGCCGAGCAGGCTGCCCGGGCCGTCGGGCAATGTCGAGTTTTTCGCGCTATTGGCTCGAACTCCACTGACGGTGCCCATCGGAACCCGTCGAAGCTGACGCTCTGGTTCCCAGGACGACGGCCAGGGCCGCCCTATGCTGTGGCAGGTGAGCGCCCCGAACGGTCATCCGCTTCAGGTTCGCCGCGTTGCTGTGCTCACCCACCCACGCAGACCGGCGGCGATTGCCACCGCCGTACGACTGGTCGAGCGCTTGAGCGCTGCTGGCATCGAGATTGCCATGCCAGCTGAGGATCTGGCCAGCTTGACCCCCCACCTCTCCGCTCGGGTCACCGAACTCACTCGGCCGAGTCAGGAGGGTGCCCCAGTCGCCGAATTGATGATCGTCCTAGGCGGTGACGGAACAATCCTGCGCGGAGCTGAGTGGGTGATGGCGTCAGACACTCCGCTGCTCGGGGTCAACCTCGGTCACGTCGGGTTTCTTGCCGAGGCCGAGTCGTCCGAGATCGACAGCATCGTCGAGCGTGTTGTGGATCGGTCCTATCTGGTGGAGGAGCGATTCACCATCGATCTCCGGGTCCGGAACGGCGAGGAAGTGGTCTGGTCCTCCTTCGCGATCAACGAGGTCTCCATCGAGAAGGCTTCTCGGGAACGGATGCTCGAGGTCCTGGTAGAAATCGACGGACGCCCGCTGTCGCGCTGGGCCTGCGACGGACTCCTCGTGTCGACTCCGACCGGATCGACTGCCTACGCCTTCTCTGCCGGCGGTCCGGTGATCTGGCCAGGTGTCGATGCCTTCTTGGTGGTGCCGCTCAGCGCCCACGCCCTCTTCGCCCGCCCCTTGGTGCTCGGGCCGTCCTCCCGCGTGGTGGTGGAACTGCTCGCGGCCGCGCAAACCACTGGTGTGCTGTCGTGTGACGGTCGTCGTTCGGTGGAACTGCTCAGCGGGATGCAGGTCGAGGTCGTTCAGGGCCGCCACCGACTACGGCTGGCGAGGCTCTCCGAGGCGCCCTTCACAGACCGCCTGGTGGGTAAGTTCGGCTTGCGAGTCGAGGGCTGGAGGGGTTCGGTCGACTCAGAGGAGCTGCCGGATCGTCAGCAGGCGCAGGCGTGATCGCCGAGCTTCGGATCACCGACCTCGGAGTCATCTCCGATGCCGCGATGTCTTTCCATCCGGGGCTAACCGTGGTGACGGGCGAGACCGGTGCCGGTAAGACGATGATTATCACCGGGCTGGGGCTGCTGCTCGGGTGGCGTGCCGACCCCAAGTTGGTGCGCAGCGGGGCCGAGCGAGCTCGGATCGAAGGCCGATTCGTCGCTGCGTCGTCCGAGGTGGTCGACCGGATGCTGGCTGCAGGCGGGGAGCTGGATGCCGATGGCGAACTGCTGGTGGCCAGGCACCTCACCGCGAGCGGGAGATCTCGCGCTTTTCTGGGCGGCGCATCGGTGCCGGCGGGACTCTGTACGGACGTGACGGCTGATCTGGTCACTATTCACGGGCAGTCCGAGCAGCTTCGCCTGGCAGAGCCGGACCGGCAGCGCCGAGTCCTTGACAAGTTCGCGGGACCGGCAGTCTGCGATCCGCTGGATGCGTACGGTCGACTGTGGGGGGAGTTGCAAGCTGCGCGGTCAGAACTGGCTCAGCTGCGGGACGAGGCCCAATCCCGAGCTAGGGAGATCGACCTGCTGCGATTCGGGCTCGACGAAATCGAAAAGATCGCTCCAGGCGCCGGGGAGGATCTGGCGCTAGCTGCTGATGCCCACCGATTGCAAGCCGCTGATGACCTGCGAGCGGCCGCCCAGTCCGCTGTGCTGGCACTCGCCGGCTCCGATGACGAAGCTGGCGGTGCCCTCGCCTGGTTGTCCGTGGCGCGGAAGGCGCTCGAGGCGGCCCAAGGTGACGACGTGGAGATGGCCTCACTGTCGAGCCGGCTGGCGGATACCAGCTATGCGCTGACCGATATCACAGCCGACCTGGTCAGATACCTGGACGCGCTCGATGGTGAACCCGGACGCCTGGAACAGATCGCCGCCCGGCGGGCGCAGCTGAACCTTCTGACCCGGAAGTACGGGACAACGTGCGACGAGGTGCTCGGTTGGGCGGCGGAGGCCGCCGTCCGGCTGCAGACGCTGGAGGACAGCGACGACCGGATCATGGTCCTGACGTCAAGAATCGACCAGCTCAGCGGCGAGCTCGCCGTGCTGGCTGAGCGCATCAGTGCCGCTCGCCGCCAGGCCGCCGACCGTTTCGGCGCCCAGGTACTCGAGGAGCTGGCGGCGCTTGCCATGCCCCACGCGACATTGCGATTCCAGGTGAGCAGCACCGAGCTCGGTCCGCACGGGGCCGACGCGGTGGACCTGCTGTTCAGCGCGAATGCGGGCATGCAGCCCCGGAGCGTCGGCAAAGTAGCGTCGGGCGGTGAACTGTCAAGGGTGCGATTGGCTCTGGAGGTAGTCCTCGCTGCCGGCCGGGAAGCCCGAACGCTGGTCTTCGACGAGATTGACGCCGGGGTCGGCGGCCGGGTGGCGGTGGAGATCGGCCGACGGCTGGCGCGCCTGTCGCAGGACACGCAGGTCATCGTGGTCACCCACCTGGCGCAGGTTGCGGCCTTCGCGGACCGGCACTACGTCGTGGTCAAGTCCGGCGACGGACAGGTCACGACCAGCGGCGTCGTACCAGTTGCGGAGGCGGATCGAGCCGCCGAACTGGCACGAATGATGGCGGGCCTCGAAACGACCGACTCTGCGCTTGCGCACGCCGGCGAGCTGGTGGAGTTGGCCATCGCGGCTCGAACCGGCGCTGGGGCGACGAACTAGGGATCACGTGCTTGACGCGGACGGCAATCCGCTGACCTTCACGCGGGCCAGCTCCTGAAACTCGGGTTCCGCACGTCCGGGCCGGGCAACGCTGGCTCGGACGGACAAACCACCGCTGGAGAAGTGCCAGTATGGGACCCGACATGCGACTTCCGACTCTCATCCGCAGGCGCGGTGCACCCGCCGAGATCAGCGGGCCAGTGCGGCTGGACCGCCGCACGAAAAACCTGACCAAGCGGCTGCAGCCGGGCGAAGTTGCCATCATCCATCACACGGATCTCGACCGGGTGAGTGCCGAGGCGCTCGTGGAGGCGGGCGCGAGCGCGGTCGTCAACGCGGTACCGTCGGTGTCCGGCCGCTATCCCAATCTGGGGCCTGGGATCTTGCTGGCGGCAGGCATCCCGCTCATCGACGATGCCGGCGAAAAGATCTTCACCCAGCTGCATGAGGGCGACCGGATCATTGTGGACGGCGACCGGCTGCTCGATGGGGACGGCCACCTCATTGCTGACGGCACGCTGGTCACCACGGAGGTGCTGGAAGATCAGCTGAACTTTGCCCGCGAGGGCCTGGCGGACCAGATCGAGGCATTCGCCGCCAATACCATGGAATACCTGCGGGTCGAGAAGGAACTACTCCTCGAGGGTGTCGGAGTGCCCGATGTGGCCACTCCTATCGATGGCCGCCATGTGCTCATCGTGGTCCGCGGCTACGATTACCGATCCGATCTTGAAGCGTTGCGCCCGTACATCTCCGAATACAAGCCTCTGCTGATCGGCGTGGACGGCGGAGCCGATGCCCTGATCGAGGCCGGCTACCGACCCGACATGATCATCGGTGACATGGACTCCTGCTCCGACGCCGCTCTACGGTGCGGCGCGGAACTCGTTGTGCACGCCTACCGGGACGGCCGCGCGCCGGGCATTGAGCGAATCGAGGCGCTCGAATTGGAAGCCGTTCCCTTTCCCGCTCTCGGGACCAGCGAGGATGCCGCCATGCTGCTTGCGGACTCCAAAGGCGCGCGCCTGATCGTCGCGGTGGGTACGCATGCGTCGCTGGTGGAATTCCTCGATAAAGGCCGGGCGGGCATGGCCTCGACCTTTTTGACCCGGCTTCGGGTAGGGCCAAAGCTGGTCGACGCCAAGGGCGTGTCCCGCATCTACCGAAGCCAGGTCAAGAGTTGGCATCTGGTGATGCTGGTGCTGTCGGCGCTGATTGCTCTCACTACAGCGCTGCTGCTGACCGACCTTGGCGGCCAGGTGGGCAGTCTCTTGATGGCCCGGATCCGCGACGCGCTCTACTGGGTGAAGGAACTCTTCACTTGATTAACTTCCGCTACCACATCGTGTCGTTGATGGCGGTGTTTCTGGCGCTCGCGGTGGGGATCGTCCTTGGCGTCACGTTGCGGCCGTCGGTGGACACGGGCCTGGCCCAGCAGGCAGCTCAGGACCGAAAGCAGGTCCAGGACCTCCGCGCCGAACTCGACCGGCGCAACGCGCTCGATGAGTACCGCGAGGCCTACGCGGCACGTGCCGGGCAGGTGCTGACCGCCGGCGTACTGAACGAGACCAAGGTGGCTGTGGTGGCCATGCCTGATGCGCCCTCGGCTGTCGTGTCAGCTATCAACGCGGCAGTCGTTGAGGCCGGCGGAACTGTAACGGCGACGGTCGAGGTCAACCAGAAGGCCTTCGACGATGAGAAAAGTGCCGACCTCACGTCGGCGCTCAACACCCACGCCGGCACCTTGGGTCTGACCGACGCGATGCCGGACAGTACGAAGTTCGGGATCGCCCTCGGTCGTGCCGTGGCGAGCAAGCAACCGGGACGCCTGGATGACACCGCGCTGGACGTCGCTGAGTCGCTGACCTCAGCCGGGCTGATCGCCATCGACGAGGATGGCGGGGACAGCGCCCAGCTGCTCATCGTGGTCAGCGCCGAGGCCACGGACCCGCGTCCTCCGCCCGAGCAGCTGACGGCTCATGTCGAGATGGATGTCGCTCTGCGGACCTCAGCTGCGGGAGTCGTTCTCGCGGGTCCGAACAGCGCCGAAATCGAAGGCACGGACGTCCTGACCGCGCGCAACGACGCGACGGCGGTCGACGTACTGAGCACCGTCGACGTCGCCGACTTGACCAGCGGTGTGACCACTACGGTGCTCGCCGGACAGGAACAGCTGCTTGGGCGACAGGGCCACTACGGCGCGCTATCCAAGGCCGATGCGCCGCTGCCGAACATTCCGGTCCGGTGATGGGCCGAGTCGGCTGCGCGATCGCGTCGGGACTGGCCGCTGCCTCGTCCGCGCTCTTCGGCAACCGACTGGCGGTTGACCTGATGTCTTCCGGTTCAAGGTGGACTCGGCGTAACCATGCCGGAGGCGAGGTGACGCTGGCGGAAGGGCCAGTCGCCGTCCTGGCGATGCTCGCCGGTCTGCTGGTCCCCGGCCCGGTGCCGGGCGGTTCAGCCACGGTACGGGCCGCCGTCGCGCTGGCGGCCACGGGATCCGGGGCGGTCGGCGCGTACGACGACCTTCGGGGGACAAGCCAAGCAAAAGGCTTTAGGGGACACCTTGCGGCGCTCCGATCAGGCACCCTCACCAGCGGCGCGGTGAAAATCGCCGGAGTTGGACTCAGTGCGGCGGCAGCCAGCCTGCTCCTCGGCCGGACATCCGGCACAGGAGGGGCGATCCGCGTCGCTGACCGGCTCATGGACACGATGTTGATCGCCGGCACTGCGAATTTCACCAACCTCTGCGACCTGCGGCCGGGGCGCGCAGCGAAGGTCACGCTCGTGCTCGCTGCCGGGCTGGTGGGGGTCGGAGCAGCACCGGTACTGGGCGCCGCCGCAGGATGTCTACCCAGCGACCTGCGGGAGAAGTCGATGCTGGGGGATTGCGGTGCCAACGCGCTCGGCGCCGCAGTCGGCACTCTGGCCGCGGCCTGGTTACCTCGCCCGATGAAGCTGGCGGCGCTACTCGCGGTGGTCGGGCTGAACCTTGCCAGTGAACGGATCAGTTTCACCGCGGTCATCGACCGCACCCCGACACTGCGCTGGCTTGATCAACTGGGCCGCGGGTGAAGGCCCGTTTCGGCACAGTCGCGTTGGGCGTCGCCGGAATCACTCTGGCGGCACGGGTCGTCGGGTTCGGACGCTGGCTCGTGTTCTCCAAGACGGTGGGCGACACCTGCCTGGGCGATGTCTACAACGCCGCCAACACGCTGCCCAACGTGCTGTTCGAGATTGTCGCGGGTGGAATTCTGGCCGGCGTCGTCGTTCCGGTCGTGGCGCGGCACGTGGGGGCTCAGCGTCGGAGCCAGACCGAGCAGACCACGTCAGCGCTGCTGACCTGGACGTTGATCATCTTGACTCCGGCCGCGTTGGTTGCGCTGCTGGGTGCTCCAATGTACGGGACAGCCTTCGCCAAGCCGACGTGCGAAAGCAGCGCGGTCACCGTGGCGGCCCTGCTGGTCATGTTCGTGCCGCAGATCTGGCTGTACGGGCTGGCCGTGGTGAGTGCCGGCGTACTGCAGGCGCATTCACGCTTCCTGGCCGCTGCCCTCGCGCCCCTGGTCTCCAGCGCCGTCGTGATCACTAGCTATCTGCTGTTCCTGGGCGCCGCGGTTCCCGATGCGCAGGAAGACTTGCAGCAGCTCAACCGGTCGGCGCTCGCGATCCTGGGCTGGGGAACCACGCTCGGCGTGCTGGCCCTCGCCTTGACCACGGTCATCCCGATGGCTCGGCTCGGCCATCGGCTCCGACCTCGCCTCCGGTTCGCCGCCGGCGACCGGGCGGTGCTCGGTCGGATCGCGGCAGCCGGGATCGGCGGACTGGTGCTGCAGCAGCTCAGCTTGCTGGTGATCAACTGGTCGGCGCAGCAGACGGGCGATCAGGGAGCATTGACCCGATTCACCTGGGCCAATGCGATCTATCTCCTGCCGTACGCGGTGCTGGTTGCGCCGCTGCTTCAGGTGGCCTTTCCCCGGCTGGCGACCGCGGCCCAGGACGGCGCCTCAGCGGTAGCCGGGGTGCTGGAGGAGGTCGGTCCTCAGGTGATCATGCTAGGGAGCCTCGGTACCGCCCTGCTCCTCGCGACGGCTGTCCCGGTGGCCAGGGTGTTCGTACTCGGGCCCGGATCGGGAGACACCGCTGCCCTCGCCTGGCTGATTGCGATGCTCGCTCCAGCCGTGATCGGGTTCGGGATGCTCGGACTCGGCTCTCGGACCTTGCTGGCCCAACATCGCGCGCGAGCCGCGGGCGCTGTCACCATGACGGCCTGGGCGGTCGTGATTGTTGCCGCCCTAGGTTCACGGCTGGTGGTGCCGGTGGATTGGCAGGTGGTGGCGCTTGCCGCTTCGGTGTCGCTGGGGATGTGCGCCGGCGGCGTGGTCGGTGCCGTCCTTTTCCGAGACCCTGCGGAGCAGAGACACGCCCGGGCCTGGCTGGGTCGCTCCGTGGTGATCTGCCTTCCTGCCGCCGGCCTGGCAGGTGGCCTGGTTGGCTGGCCGACGATGCAGCTGCGTGAGGCCGGTCTGCTAGCGGCGACGCTGGGCACGCTGGGCGCTTCGGTCGCCTGCGTTTTGATCTTCGTGGGTGTCGTCTTCCTCGTCGACCGAAACCTGGCCGCTACGCTGTGGAACCTCGGCCGCCGCAAGGTGGCTGCGGATAGATCATGAGAATTGCGCAGGTATTGACCGCCAGCACAGGCGGCATCGGCCGTCATGTCGGAAGTGTGGTTACCCGTCTGGTCCAGCGCGGCCATGCGGTACGGATCTACGCACCCGATCGAACTGCGCGGGCGCAAGGTCTTGATGATCTTGGCGCCGATCTGCTGCCGCTGACTCGCCTCGGGCGGCTGGCCGGCGCTGATGTCGTGCACGCCCACGGTTACAAAGCCGGGGCGATCGGCATGGGGGCGAGCAGGCTCCGGCGACCTCCCCTGGTGGTGACCTGGCACAACGCAGTTCTCGGTCATGGTTGGCGGACCGCCGGTGGCCGGCTGCTGCAAAGAGTGGTGGCCCGAGGTGCAGACCTGACGCTGGGTGCCAGCACCGACCTGGTGATCGAAGCGCGCCGGCTCGGCGCCCGCAACGCGCAGCTGGCTCCAGTGGCTGCGCCGGTGCTCGGCAATTCCCGGTTGTCGCCCGAGGTGCAGCGCCGCAATCTCGGGCTGACCGACCGGGATGTGCTGATCTTGACCGTCGGCCGCCTGGCGCCACAGAAGAATCTCGGCCTGGTGCTGGAGATCGCGCGCTCGGTCCGTGATCATGGCGAGCTGCGGTTCGTGATTGCCGGTGACGGACCGTTGCGTGAGGATCTGGCGGATCGAGCGCGGGCTGACGGCTCCAACGTGGTTTTGGTGGGTCACCATGACGACGTCGCCTCCCTGCTGGGCGCGGCGGATCTGGCCTTGCTCACGTCCGTGTGGGAAGCCCGCGCTCTGGCTGCGCAGGAGGCTCTGCTCTCCGGGGTGCCTTTGCTCAGCACCCGGGTCGGTGGCATCGAGGAGCTCGTGGGTGACGCAGCGGTGCTGTTCGACCCCCACGACCTTGGCAAGGCCGTCGAAGAGTTGCTGGACCTCGCGCACGATCCTGGTCGCCGAGCGACGCTGCGTGCGGCCGGGCTGGCCCGCGCCGCCACCTGGCCGGATGAGGATCAGGTGGTCGACGAGCTGCTGATTCGGTACCGCGGGCTGATTGGCTGACCGGCCTCCTCAGGCTTGCGGCCCGGCGGGTCATTCGTCGTTGGAGCCGGTCGGACGATAGGCTGGAGGCCCGTGGGACCCCGCGTCAAACTGACCAAGCATCTCTTCGTCACCGGCGGCGTCGCCTCCTCACTCGGCAAGGGTCTGACCGCATCCAGTCTCGGCAACCTGCTGGTCGCCCGCGGGCTGCGGGTTTCGATGCAAAAGCTGGACCCGTACCTCAACGTCGATCCGGGCACGATGAACCCGTTTCAGCACGGCGAGGTTTTCGTCACAGAGGACGGCGCCGAAACTGATCTTGACGTCGGCCACTACGAGCGCTTTCTCAACGTGGATCTCTCCGGCGATGCGAACGTCACGACCGGCAAGGTCTATTCGTCGGTGATCGCCAAGGAACGCCGCGGAGACTATCTAGGCGACACAGTGCAGGTCATCCCGCACATCACCAACGAGATCAAAGATTCCATGCTGGCAATGGGCGGACCCGACATTGACGTGGTGATCCACGAAATCGGCGGCACCGTCGGCGATATCGAGTCGCTGCCGTTCCTGGAGGCGGCGCGGCAGGTGCGGCACGACGTCGGACGGGAGAACGTCTTCTTTCTGCACGTCTCGCTGGTGCCCTACATCGGACCGAGCGGCGAGTTGAAGACCAAGCCGACCCAGCACTCGGTGGCAGCGCTGCGTCAGGTTGGCATCCAGCCCGATGCGGTGGTGTGTCGTTCGGATCGCGAGATTCCCGAGTCGGTGAAGCGCAAGATCTCACTGATGTGCGATGTCGACGAGTCGGCGGTGGTCGCCGCCATCGACGCGCCGAGCATCTACGACATTCCCAAGGTGTTGCACTCCGAGGGATTGGACGCCTACGTGGTCCGGCGGCTGGATCTGCGCTTCCGGGACGTGGACTGGACCCAGTGGAATGACCTGTTGACCCGGGTGCACCACCCCAAGGAAGAGGTGATCATCGCACTGGTCGGCAAGTACATCGACCTTCCGGATGCATACCTCTCGGTCTGCGAGGCCTTGCGGGCGGGCGGCTTCGCCAACTACGCCAAGGCGGTCATCCGCTGGGTGCCGTCGGACGGATGTGCTACCGAAGAGGGCGCCGCTCGAGCCTTGCACGAGGTGGACGGCGTGGTGATCCCGGGCGGCTTCGGCATTCGTGGGGTGGAAGGAAAGGTCGGGGCGGTTCGCTACGCCCGGGAGAACCAGATTCCGATTCTGGGGTTGTGCCTTGGTCTGCAGTGCATGGTGATCGAGGTCGCTCGCCACATGGCCGGCCTGGACGGTGCTGACAGCAGCGAATTCACTCCAGACGCACCGCACAAGGTGATCGCGACCATGGCTGAACAGGTCGCCATAGTCGAGGGCAATGGCGATCTTGGCGGCTCGATGCGGCTCGGGTCATACCCAGCCGAGCTGTTGCCGGGATCGGTAGTAGCCAAGCAGTACGGGCAGACCGAGGTGGCTGAACGTCACCGGCATCGCTACGAGGTCAACAACGCCTATCGTGAGCGGCTCGAGGACGCCGGGCTGGTGATCAGCGGCACGTCGCCGGATTCGCGGTTGGTCGAGTTCATCGAACTACCGAACGACGCGCACCCCTACTTCGTCGCCACCCAGGCCCACCCAGAACTGAAGTCGCGGCCTACCTGCCCGCATCCGCTGTTCGTTGGCCTGATCGAGGCCGCACTGGATCGCAAGCTCGCCACAAGACTGCCCGTCGACCAGGGGCGCTAAGGCGTGATCATCCTCTCGCGCGCGGAGCTCGTTGACGCGCCGCTGAGCTGGCCGGTGGCCTCGTCTCGGGTACTGGCCGAAGGCAAGATCACGTCCTTTGTGCAGGATCAGGTGCGTGCGCCGGACGGGGAGGAGATGACTCGGGAATATTTCCGCCACCCGGGTTCCGTCGGCATCATCGCGCTCGACGATCAGTCTCGGGTGGCGCTGGTGCGGCAGTATCGCCATGCTGTCCGGCACCGGCTGATCGAGCCGCCGGCCGGGCTGCTCGATGTTGACGGTGAAGGCTATCTGTTGACCGCGCAGCGCGAACTGGTCGAGGAGGCGGGTCTGGCCGCCGGGTCCTGGCATGTCCTGGTCGACCTGTTCACCACTCCGGGCATCCTGGCGGAGTCACTGCGCATCTATCTAGCTCGAGATCTGGCACCAGCCGCTGCTCCGGCGGAGTTCGCCCGAAGCGGCGAAGAGGCGCACATGGACACCGTCTGGGCGCCGCTGGACGACGTGGTCGACGCGGTGCTGGCCGGTGACCTGCAGAGTCCGTCGCTCGTCGCAGGCGTGCTGGCGGCCTGGACCGCCCGGCAGCGCGACGCCTTCGCCAGCCTCCGTCCCGCAAGCGCCGCCTGGGCAGCTCGGGATGCAGGTCGAGTGCCACCTAGGCGATGATCACGGTGGGGATGTCTTCACGGCTGCGTTCTGCGGCATTCACATGCGCCGTTGGCCTCGGTGCAACAGTGGCGGAGTACCAACCGCAAATCGGCGTACGGTCATGTTCGACCCGGCGGGTCACCCGTTCTGCCTAGTTCATGTGAGTTGTCGCCGTCTAGGGCGGTTGGGGTGCACTGCTGGTGTAGTGGTGGCCGGTGGGGGTGGTGATCGTGACGGTGTGGGGGCGGCCGTGCCGTCCATCGTCGGTCACCGTGGCGGTCCAGCCGGGCATTTCGCGGACGTAGTTGCCGCGTTCACACAGCCCGCGCCCGTTCGCCAGGGTGGTGGGTCCGTGGTCGGCGCGGCGGTGTACATGG
>OCZS010000430.1_pt1 | contig 13636 bp, 12 predicted proteins | sample 1539071 | NCBI WGS metagenome assembly OCZS01 (sample SAMEA3113584, study PRJEB22503) | soil metagenome
CCGGGGCGGCGGCGGCGATCTGCTTGCTGGCCGGGGCGATCCAGGGCTCGGTGGACGTGGCTCTCTCGGCCCTGCAGGCCGTAGCTATCGCGTCGGCGGCGCCGTTCGTGCTCGTCCTGATCGGGCTGTGCTTCTCAATCCTCAAGGCGCTGCGCAGCGACCCGGACGTGGTGCTAGAGCCGAGAGCGGCGCCGGAGCCTGGCAGGGCGATGGCCCGTCCACGAGGCGCTGCCACGCCGCAGCAGATGGCCGCGGAGAATCCCCAAGAACGCGGTCAGCACCGCAGGTAGCGTAGCTCTTAATGCGACTCTGAAACGCGTTCGGGAAACGTTCGAGCGGACGGCCGAAGCCGCCCGCTTCACTCGATTAGTGGACGTCGGAGGGGGTTGGCATGGAAGAAAAGCAGATACCCTACGCGTGGATCGGACAGGACTTGATCCTGTGTAGAGCAGGCGCCGAAAGCTGGGAGCTGGTGACCGTCAGGGAGGTGAACGAGTTGGGGGTCGCTTACGCGTACAAATCGGGCGAGGTAGCGGGCGAGACGGTCTTCGTTCCCTGGAGCTCGGTGAGCTGGATGCGGCCTCCCATACCCGGCGATCTGGAGGAGACAGAGGCCGAATGATCCGGCCAGAGTAACCTGAAAGGAGCGAGAGTGGGCAAATCACGAAGGCGGCGGAACCCGTTTCGGGGGCTCGTGGACCACATGAGCGAGATGAGCCGGATGAGAGAGTACGCCGAGGGCGGAGCTCAGGAGGCCCAGCGTAGAACCCACGCGACTGCCTGGGTGCCGACCACCGACATATTCGCCGAAGGGGACGACCTGGTGATCCGGTGCGAGCTTGCGGGCGTAGAGAGGGAGGACATCGACATCGAGCTCATCGGCGACACCCTGACCATCTCCGGGGAGCGCAGGAGCGAGCTGAGCAAAGAGGTTCATTTTTATACGCGGGAGCGCTCCTTCGGCCATTTCAGGCGGAGCATGAACCTGCCCGAGGGAATAGACGACGACGACGTTAGCGCCAGCTTCAAGGACGGCATGCTACAGGTCACCGTGCGGGGAGCCGCCGCCGCGGCACCGGAGCCCCGGCGCATCGTAATCGAGGATGAGTCCGGCTGAGCCCAGCGAATACCGGAACGAGATTGGCGGCTTCACTATTTTAGCTCATCGACCGAGTAGTAGATGCGAAATGTAGCCTACGGGGCAACGGTCGCGCTTACCGTGGGCGTTGTCGTCGTCGAGCTCTTGCACGTGCCCACGCTCCTGATCTTCGTCGTCTCGGCCCTCGCCCTCATCGGGCTCGCCTGGGTGCTCGGGCAGGCTACCGAGTCCCTGGGACACCACTCCGGCCCCCGCATCGGGGGGCGTGCTCAACGCCACATTCGGGAACGCCGCCGAGCTCATCATCACCATATTCGCTCTCTCCGCGGGCCTCACGACGGTGGTGAAGGCCTCGATCATCGGCTCCATTATCGGTAACGTCCTGCTGGTGCTCGGAGCGAGCCTGCTCCTCGGCGGGCTCAAGAACGGCACCCAGAGCTTCTCGGCGAGCATCGCCGGCGTAAACGCCTCGATGCTCGCCATCGTCGCCGCCGCGCTCGCCCTCCCCACGATCTTCACCGCCACGAGCCCCGGCCAGGCTCCCACGACCCTCAGCGTCGAGGTCGCGGTTGTGATGTTCGTCCTCTACATCCTGTACCTGCTCTTCTACCTGCGAAGCCCCGAGGGCGGCGTCGCCACCGGAGAGGGGCACGCGCCGTTCGGGCGGGTGGCCTCGCTCGTGGTGTTGCTCACGTCCACGGCGGCCGTCGCGTACGTATCCGAGGCCTTCGTGGGGGCCATAGAGCCGCTTACCGAGGAGTACGGGATCTCCGAGCTCTTCGTCGGCGTCATCCTCGTCCCCATAGTCGGCAACATCGCCGAGCACATCGTCGGAGTCCAGATCGCCTACAAGAACAACATGGACTTCTCGATGGCGATCTCGCTGGGCTCCTCAATCCAGGTCGCCCTTCTGGTCACCCCGATCCTGGTCTTCCTCGGCCCCCTCCTCGGCACCCCCTTGAGGCTCGTTTTTACCCCGCTGGAGCTGGGCGCCCTCGCCGCGGCGGTCCTCGTAACCGGGTTCATCGCCCTCGACGGCAAGTCCAACTGGCTGGAGGGCGCGATGCTCTGCGGCGTCTACGTCATCGCCGCGCTGGCGTTCTTCTTCTCCCCGTAGCAGCCGACCGCGATGGATGGGCCTCCTTGGCTCCCCGACCGCCGTCCCAAGCAGCATCCGCTCGCCAAGTCAAACAGCCGAACTTCCCCGCGCGCTCGGCGCAACGTCCATTCCAGTAACGCGTTTGTGCCGATAGTTGAAACGCAATGCGCAATGCGATACAGTGCTGCACGCTGGGACGAGCGATGGAAGGGAAGCAGTCATGGATGGACCGACGCCCGGACGGCAGGTAGTCGAACCCTGGCCCGGCCGCTCCGAACGGATCATGGTCGCTCTACTCTCTGAGGTAGATCCGGAGATCGACTGGGTGCTCCGGCGGGAGCTCGAGCGACAGCGTAACACCCTGGAGATGATCGCCTCGGAGAACTTCGTCCCGCAGGCGGTCCTGGAGGCGGTCGGCTCCGTATTGACCAACAAGTACGCCGAGGGCTACCCGGGGAAGAGGTACTACGGCGGCTGCGACGAGGTAGACGTCGCCGAGCAGCTCGCTATAGACCGGACGAAGGAGCTCTTCGGGGCGGAGCACGTGAACGTCCAACCACACTCCGGAGCCCAGGCCAACAACGCCGCCTACATGACGCTCCTCGAACCTGGCGACACCTTCTTGGGGCTGGCGCTCGACCACGGCGGCCACCTCACCCACGGGATGAAAATCAACGTCTCGGGCAGGCTCTACGACCCGGTCCCGTACCACGTGAATCGCGAGGACCACCGGGTGGACATGGGGGAGGTCGAAAGACTCGCCCACGAGCACCAACCCAAGCTCATCGTCGCTGGCTGGTCGGCCTACCCTAGGCGGCTGGACTTTGCTGCGTTCCGCGAGATCGCGGATGCGGTGGGGGCGAAGCTGATGGTGGATATGGCCCACTTCGCCGGGTTGGTGGCTGCGGGCTTGCACCCCAACCCGGTCGAGTACGCTGACGTGGTCACCACGACGGTACACAAGACGCTCTGTGGGCCGCGCAGCGGCATGATCCTGTGCAGAGAAGAGTACGCCAAGAAGGTCAACAGCGCCGTCTTTCCCGGCCAGCAGGGGGGACCGTTGATGCACGTGATCGCGGCCAAAGCGGTAGCGATGCGCATCGCCCAGACCGAGCAGTTTCGAGTCCGTCAACGCCAGACCGTCGCCAATGCTCGGGTATTGGCCGAGGAGCTTAACGCGGGCGGCATCGACGTCCTCACCGGCGGCACCGACGTGCACCTGGTCTTGGTGGACCTGACCTCGACCGGGCTCGACGGCCAGACGGCGGAAGACAGGCTTGAAAAGGTGGGGATCACCGTAAACCGCAACGCTATACCCTTCGATGAGCGGCCGCCGATGAACCCGTCGGGTCTCAGGATAGGCACCCCGGCCCTAACCACGCGCGGTATGGTCGAGGAGGACATGCGCGAGATTGCCCGCATCATCGTGGCGGCACTGCTGGGCGACGACTTCGAGTCCGAGCGCGGGCCGCTGATGGAGCGCAGCCGGGGCCTGATGGTGAGGTATCCACTCTACCCGCACCTTTCTTCCGGCCATGTGGGCACCCGTTATCGCCTTTAGGACCACACGAAGGACAAAAGGAGGTATCTACCGATGGAAGCAGAAGCACACACTGAACAGCAGATCATAATTCGGGAGGTAACCCACATCCAGCCGTCCTGGGCTGAGAGGGAGCGCGGAGAGCCGGGAGCTTTCACCTTGCAGCTAGTGCTGGACTACGGAACAGAGGAGTACATTCTTCGACCGACTGTGGAAGACGCCGAAGCGATACTGCGGCTCCGGGATCGCATCGGGAGGGCCTACTTCGACCTTCAGCGCAAGGTCCTGATCTTCGGCAACATACCGGTGCAACAGGGCGGCTCCTCCTAGAGGCATATAAAACAAGGCGATGCGGGTGCCCGAGGCACCGCGCGAGAAGGCTTCGGTAAGGAGGTGGGGCTCCTGCCTCCTTCCGGATTGCTGGACGGAAGTGAGGAGAACAAGAGGATGGGCGAGCTGACGGAGATGAAATGGACCGCCTGCCGGGGCGACGAGCCGACGCTGACGGACCCCGAGATCGAACAACTGCGCCCGCAGGTCCCTGACGGGCGCGTCCTGGAGCGTGAGGGCGTCAAGCGCCTGGAGCACGCCTTTAGGTTCGACGACTTCGCCCAGGCGCTGACGTTCACAAAGAGGGTAGGTGGGCAGGCGGAAGAGGAGGGGCATCACCCAGCCCTTCTGACCGAGCTGGCTAAGGTGACCGTCACATGGTGGACGCACAAGATCGGGGGACTGCACTGAAACGACTTCATCATGGCAGCGAGAACGGACGAGATCTTCGGAGGCTGAATGCTCCCATGCCTTGTCTGTTTGCGGAAGGATCGAGTGGCTGCTGCGTAGAGGAAACTGTTTCCCGTCGAGCGGCGTCGGACGGGTGGTACTCCGCTGCGGAGAGCCATGGCTAGGATACTCGACGGCAAAGCCGCCGCCGCCGAGGTGCGGGCAGAGGTCGCGGAGGGCGTGGAGGAGCTCCGGTCACGGGGCAGGGCGGTGCGCTTGGACGTGATCCTGGTGGGGGAGGATCCGGCCTCTGTCACCTACGTGCGCAACAAACAGACCGACTGCGCCGAGGTCGGTATGGAGACACAGGCTCACCGATTCCCCGAGGACGCCTCCCAGGAGGAGATCGAGGCGGTCGTTGAGCGCCTCAACGAGGACCAGGCCGTCTCTGGGTTTTTTATGCAGCTTCCGCTGCCGGGCCACCTAGACCCGCAGCCGTTGCTCTCCCGGATTCGCCCGGACAAAGACGTGGACGGCCTGAGCCCCAAGAGCGCTGGAAGGCTCGCGATCGGACTACCGGTGCTCATGCCGTGCACCCCGCACGGCATCGTCCAGCTCCTGCGGCGCGAGGCGGTGTCGCTGGAGGGGAAGGAGGCAGTGGTGCTCGGCCGGTCAAATCTGGTCGGCAAGCCGATGACCCAGCTCCTCCTGCGCGAGAACGCCACGGTGACCATCTGCCACTCGCGCACGCGGAACCTGGCCGAGGTCGCTGCCCGCGGGGACGTACTAGTCGTCGCCCTGGGCCGTCGGGAGATGGTCGGCGCCGAGTACGTGAAGGAAGGCGCCGTAGTGGTAGACGTCGGTATTCACCGGAGGGATGACGGAGGACTGGTGGGAGACGTACGTTTTGAGGAGGTAGAGTCCAAAGCTTCGGCCGTAACCCCCGTCCCCGGGGGCGTCGGTCCCATGACGCGGGCGATGCTCCTGTTCAATGCCCTCCAAGCGGCGCGCGGCGAGGTCGGAGGATAGTGTCGATCCGGCTACTACGGCGTCCCACCTCCATGCGCAGGCCCGGGCACGCGGGCGGGTTAGGAGGACTGCGGGAGCGAGGTCCTCGTGTGGCTTATGCGCATCCAGAGGGTATGCCCCACGTGCGACGAGAGGCTATCAAGAAGGTGTGTCCCGCAAGGCACGACCTATCAGGACACCAGAAAGGAAGGTAAAGGGATGGAGAACAGATCCTTGCTCCTCGAAGACGTTGAAGAACTGTACCCTCCCGAACACCCGGTAGATCTGCCCCGTATCGAGCGGGCCGTCCGAGAGATACTGGACGCTATAGGGGAGGACCCTGACCGAGAAGGACTGAGGGACACGCCTGCGCGGGTAGCGAGGGCTTACGAGGTCCTCTTCGCGGGGCTGCACGTAGATCCTACCCAGCAGCTGACCGTCGGGTTTCAGGAGGATCACCACGAGATGGTCCTCATTCGGGACATACCTTTCTATTCGACCTGTGAGCACCATCTCCTGCCAATGATAGGCAAAGCCCACGTCGGCTACATACCCGACGGTAAGGTCGTGGGGCTTTCGAAGCTGGCCCGGGTGGTAGAGGGTTACTCCCGCCGTCCTCAGCTCCAGGAGCGCCTTACCGCCCAGGTCGCCGACGCCCTGCACCAGAGCCTCGGGGCCAAGGGCGCCATCGTCGTTGTAGAGGCCGACCACCTGTGTATGACGGTCAGGGGCGTACAGAAGCCGGGGAGCATGACCGTTACCAGCGCGGTGCGCGGCCTGTACGCTAAAGACCAGCGCACCCGTCAGGAGGCCATGAGCCTCATAAACGGCCAGCGTTAGTGAGGCTCATCGAACGGGGTCGCCGTACTAATTGCTGAGGTGGCGCTGGTGCTGCGTCGTCTTTCGGCATTTTCGTGGAGGCGCCCTTCGTAAGATCCCGACTACGGCGAAGATTGGTACGACTTAGATTTCTTCTGGGAGGTAAGTAGAACGATGCGGGCAAATTTAATAGACCGCCGTAGAGCGGATCTGCAAGAGGCCAAGCCCTCATTGAGAAAGAGGATACTCGGTAGGCGAGACGCCATGGATTCCCGCACCCGGACGGCCTTGAGTCGAGCTATAGTCTGGGATATCGTCGAGACCTCGGTCTATCGGCGATCCAACATGATCATGGCTTATGCCAGCTTTGGCAGCGAGCTACAGACCGACGAGTTCTTGCGCCACGTCCTAGATCAGGGCAAGATCTTGCTGCTTCCCAGAGTCAATCGCCAGAGAGAGCTGTTGGAGGTCTACTGGGTACAAGACCCGGTACAGGATCTACAGGTAGGGACGTGGGGGATACGCGAGCCTAGGCCGGATCGGTGCGCGCGCGTGGAACCGGCCGTCATCGACTTCGTGTTGGTTCCCGGTCTTGCGTTTGACAGGCGGGGCGGACGCTTGGGCTACGGTGGAGGCTTCTACGACAAACTGTTGGCGGAAAGCTTATCGCCGTGCGCGTGGCTGGTCGCCGGTGCATTCGAGAGCCAGATGGTGGAGAAGGTTCCCGTAGACGAACACGATATGCCAATGGACGTAGTGGTGACTGAGAACGGGCATTATCCTCCGGGGCCGCTGCCGAGGTGGGCGAGTCACTAGAAGTCGTCTGGCCGTGTTGACATTCTTTGATAAGACGTGGCCGTCGGTCAGGCTGCTGTCCAGGAACGCCGGCCTCGGCAGGTCGAGAAGGTGGAGTGCTGCCTGGTGCAGGCCTTTGGGCGCCGCAGCGACGGCGAGGAGAGGACCGCTCACCGGCGACGGATCCAGTACACTTACACCCAACCCTCTCACCACTTCTTCCGAGGCGTTGTTGCGAAACTTAACGGCCTCCTGTCGGGGATAGCTTCGCATCTTCAAGTCTCCTAAAGAAAGAGGTTTCAAAACTGATGCCCCTTGACTCAGTGCAGAACTTTATGGTATCTGTTCTATTATGAGCAACACTAGCAAATAGCGCAACAAAATTGAGGTGATTTGGTGGGGCGTCGCAGACACTCGGTAACCGGACGGGCTGCGTGCGAAGAGCGCGTAAAGGGGCGCATCCAATGATGGGTAGGGGCAAATTGGTCTATAGCTTCTTCGAGGGGTCGGGCGAGATGAGGGATCTACTCGGTGGCAAGGGAGCAGGACTGGCTGAGATGACCCGCCTCGGCCTGCCGGTTCCTCCGGGGTTTACGATCACCACGGAGGCTTGCCGAGCGTACACGGAAGCTGGGAGGCTCTCTGCAGGTCTCATGGAGTCCGTGGCCGAGTACCTAGAGGTTCTTGAGGGGGTCACCAGCAAGCGTTTAGGGGATTCTGATAATCCTCTGCTCGTCTCGGTACGTAGCGGAGCGGCGGTCTCCATGCCGGGCATGATGGACACGGTATTGAACCTCGGCCTCAACGATGCCGCCGTGGCCGGGCTCGCGCGCCGAACCGGGGACGAGCGCTTCGCGTACGACTCCTACCGACGCTTCATCCAGATGTTCGGGGACATCGTGCTCAAAATCCCGCACGAAAGGTTCGAGGAGGCCCTCGAGATCCTCAAAGAAGAGCGCGGGGTCGAGGAGGACCCGCAGTTGGAAGCCGCGGATCTCAAGGAGTTGGTGAACGTTTACAAGGAGATCGTCGAGTCGGAGGCCGACCGTCCGTTTCCAGAGGATCCTGCAGAGCAGCTCGAACTCGCGATTCGGGCAGTCTTCGACTCCTGGGACAACGAAAGGGCCATAGCCTACCGCAGGGAATTCGGCATTCTGGACTCCCTGGGCACCGCCGTCACGGTGCAGGCCATGGTCTTCGGCAACATGGGCGAGGACTCAGCCACTGGGGTAGCATTCACGCGTGACCCGTCAACCGGGGAGCAGGGGATCTTCGGGGAGTTTTTGCTCAACGCCCAAGGCGAAGACGTCGTGGCGGGTATCCGTACGCCCCGGCCCCTGGAGGAGATGATGGAGGCGATGCCCCACGCCTTCTCCGAACTTCTCGAGACGATGCAGATACTTGAGCACGAATACCGTGACATGCAGGATGTGGAGTTCACCGTGGAGCGCGATGCACTCTACATGCTCCAAACGAGGAGCGGCAAGAGGACTGCTGCGGCGGCGATCAAGATCGCCCGGGACATGGCCGAGGAGGGGTTCATCCGCAAGGATGAGGCTCTACTGCGCATAGATCCCGGCCAGCTGGAGCAGCTGCTCCACCCGCGGATGGACCCCGTAGCCGAAGTCGAGGTCCTGTGCACTGGCCTTGGAGCGTCCCCCGGAGCGGCCACGGGCAAGATTGTCCTGACGGCCCAGGAGGCCGCCGAGCGCGGCGGGGCCGGGGACGCGGTGATCCTGGTACGTAAAGAGACCGACCCCGATGACGTGGAGGGCATGATGCGCGCTAAAGGCGTGCTGACGGCCCTGGGCGGCATGACCAGCCACGCGGCGGTGGTAGCGCGGGGTATGGGCAAACCGGCGGTCACCGGGTGTTCGGCTCTGAAGATAGACTCCCACGCCGGCGCGTTCAGCGTGAACGGCAGGGTTTTCGAGGCCGGGGACGTCATCACCATCGAGGGTACGAGCGGCAGGGTGATCGCGGGTGAAGTCCCGCTTGTGGAGCCCGAGATCGACGAGGACTTCGAGACAATTCTCCGCTGGGCAGACAGAGTACGCGCACTCGGGGTCCGGGCGAACGCCGACACTCCGGAGGACGCCCGGCGCGCCCGCGAGTTCGGCGCCGAAGGGATCGGACTGTGCCGCACCGAGCACATGTTCATGGAGGAGGGACGCCTCCGGATAGTGCGGGAGATGATCCTCTCCGAGGATGAGAGAGCCTTGGACGCGGCACTGGAGAAGCTAGAACCCCTCCAAAAGGAAGACTTCGAGAAGATATTCAAGGCCATGGACGGGCTGCCGGTGACCGTACGCCTCCTGGACCCGCCGCTGCACGAGTTCCTCCCCGACTCCAAGGACCTAGCGGCGAAGGTAGCTGAGGCCGAGGCCCACGGAGAGAATGCCGGCGAGCTCGTGAGACAACTGCGGATTGCCGAACGACTGGAAGAGGTCAACCCGATGCTTGGGCTGCGGGGGGTCCGCCTTGGAGTACTGCGGCCGGAGGTCTACCGGATGCAGGCGCGGGCCATCGCTGCCGCCGCTAGAACGGTAGCCGAGGAAGGATACACCCCGGTGGTGGAGATCATGGTGCCGCTGGTCGGTTTCCCCTCCGAGCTGTCGATGATAAAGGCCTACATTGAGGAGGAAGTGGGGGAGACGCCTGTGAAGATTGGGACCATGATCGAGCTGCCCAGGGCATGCGCCGTCGCCGGCGAGATAGCCGAAGACGCGGACTTCTTTTCTTTCGGCACCAACGATCTCACCCAGATGGTGTGCGGTATGAGCCGCGACGACGCCGAGGAGAAGTTTCTCGCCGACTACCTGGAAAGTGGCCTGCTGCGAGAGAATCCATTCCAAACCCTCGACCGGATGGGCGTCGGAGTCTTTGTCTCGATGGCCTGCGAGGGCGGTAGGGAGGCTAAGCCGTCGCTCAAGCTGGGAGTCTGCGGCGAGCACGGCGGCGATCCGAAGAGCATAGCCTTCTTCCACGAGGTCGGCCTCGACTACGTCTCCTGCTCACCCTTCCGGGTGCCGATCGCCCGCTTGGTCGCGGCCCAGGTCGCCTCGTCGGCACAAAGCGAGAAAGTGGTGAGCGCAGGCAGGTAGTCTTGAGCGAGATCGGCGGGACTTCGACGCCCTTTCGTTCGGAGGAGAGATAGAAAGGAGGTACTCCCAAAAGTGAAGACGTGGATCGAGCCGCGGCACGACGCCCCCGATTTAAGGCTGAAAGCTCCCAGGCTGTGGTCGAGTAGACGAGGAGGACGAAAAACGTAGCGGGTCATCTGACGGTCGTTGGAGCCCGCACGGTGGTCTTTACCGAGAACACCGTGCGCCGCTCAAAAAGCGGGCGAGGGTGCTTGACTCGGCGGCGGGCGTATGTTAGTTGTTTCACTTATGGGAAAACGGTGCGCACTGCGCAACAACAATCGGTCTGCTGGCGTATGAGGTCCGTGGGGGTGGGGGATCTTCGCCGGAGGTGGAGCGAGCCTCTTGTTCGACCTGAGTTGCTCGGGCGTTGCGTCCTCGTCTCCGCGAGACGTACGGAGGAATAGCGGTGGAAGATAGGGCTAGGGTTGTGATCGTCGGAGCCGGCATCGTTGGCTGCGGCGCCGCCGAGCACCTGACGAGGCTCGGCTGGCGGGAGGTGGTGGTCTTGGATCAGGGGCCACTTTTCGAGGCGGGCGGCTCTACCTCGCACGCCCCGGGACTCGTATTCCAGACCAACCCGTCGAAGACGATGACCAACCTCGCGAGCTACGGCGTGGAGCGATACTCAGAGCTCGAGCTAGACGGGAAGCGGTGCTTCTACCCGGTGGGCGGCCTCGAGGTCGCGACGACCCCCGAGCGGTGGAAGGATCTGAAGAGGAAACACGGGATCGCGACCTCATGGGGCGTCCAGTCGGAGCTCCTCGCGCCCGAGGAGTGCGTAGAGAAGAGCCCGCTCTTGGACCCGAAGAGGATATGGGGCGGCTTCTACGTGCCCTCGGACGGCATCGCCAAGGGTGTCAGGATCAGCGAAGCGATGGCGCGGGAGGCCCGAACGCGCGGCGCGAAGTTCTACGGCGAGACCGAGGTGACGGGGATAGAGGTCGAGAACGGACGCGTCAAGGCGGTCGAGACCTCGCGGGGCCGCATCGAGACAGAGAACGTTTTGAGCTGCGCCGGGATGTGGGGGCCTCGAGTCGGGAGGATGGCGGGGGCCTTCGTGCCGCTCCTGACGCCGATGCAGCACCAGTACGCCTGGACCACGCCGGTGCCGGGGCTTGAACCGGTCTCCGAGGAGTCAGACCACGTCATCCTTAGGCACCAGGACCACGCGATGTACTTCCGGCAGGTCGGCGAGCGTTACGGGATCGGCTCCTACAAGCACCGCTCGATGCCAGTCTCGCCGGACGAGATCCCGAGGAAGCACGAGCCCGGGCGGGAGATGCCCTCGATCATGGAGTTCACCCCGGAGGACTTCGAGGGGCCATGGGAAGAGTCGCGCAGGCTGCTTCCTGCGCTGCAGAAGACCAAGATAGAGCGAGGCATAAACGGGTTGTTCTCTTTCACGCCGGATGGTGGGTCGCTGCTCGGCGAGTCCAGGGAGGTACGCGGCTTCTGGATAGCGGAGGCCGTATGGGTGACGCACGCGGCGGGCGCGGCCAGGATGATAGCCGAGTGGATGACGGACGGCGCCCCGAGCATTGACCCGAGCGGGCTGGACGTTCACCGCTTCGACGACTTCCAGAAGAGCCCCTCCTACGTGCTGACCCGCAGCTCGCAGTCCTTCCAGGAAGTCTACGACATCATCCACCCCCAGCAACCTATGGAGGAGCCGCGACCGTTGCGGACAAGCCCCTTTTACCCACGTCAGAGGGAGCTCGGGGCGTACTTCCTGGAAGCCTCCGGCTGGGAGCGCCCGCAGTGGTACGGGGCCAACGACTCGCTGCTCGCCGAATACGACGTCCCCGAGATGGAGGAGTGGGCGGGGCGGTACTGGTCGCCCATCGTCGGAGCTGAGCACCAGGCGGCTCGCGAGAGAGGCGCTCTCATCGATATGGCTTCACTAAAGAAGGCCGAGGTCAGCGGCCCTGGGGCGCTCGGCTTCCTCCAGAAGCTCAACACGAACCAGCTCGGCAAACCCGTAGGCAGCGTCACCTACACTCTGATGTTGGACCAAAAGGCGGGTATCAGGAGCGACATTACTGTCGCGCGGCTCGGTGAGGAGCACTTCCAGCTCGGGCTCAACGGACCGCGGGACATCGAGTGGATGGAGCGTCACCTGCCCGATGACGGCTCGGTGCAGATTCGGGACATCTCCGGCGGCACCTGCTGCGTTGGGGTCTGGGGGCCGCAGGCCCGCGAGCTTGTGCAGAGCCTGAGTCCCGACGACCTCTCCAACGAGGCGTTCGGGTTCTTTAAGGCGAGGCACATCTACGTCGGCGAGGTGCCCGTCGTGGCGCTCAGGGTCTCCTACGTCGGCGAGCTCGGCTGGGAGCTCTATGCCTCCGCTGACCTGGGCTTGCGGCTCTGGGACGTGCTCTACCGGGCGGGACGGCCGCTCGGCATGATCGCCGCAGGACGCGGGGCCTTCAGCGGCATGAGGCTGGAAAAAGGTTACCGGCTGTGGGGGATAGACATGACCACCGAACATGACCCTTACGAAGCAGGGCTCGGTTTCGCGGTGAAGCTCGACAAGGGAGAGTTTGTCGGCAGAGAGGCGCTGCTGAGGCGCAAAGAGGAAGGCCCGCGGCGCAGACTTTCGTGTCTCCTCCTCGACGACCCGAGCGTGGTCGTCATGGGCAGCGAGCCGGTCTACGCCGAGGGCAGACCGGTCGGCTACGTCACCAGCGCGGCTTACGGGTACTCGATCGGACAGAGCATAGCCTACGCTTGGCTACCGCCCGGACTCTCGGAGGAGGGCGCGAAGGTGGAGATCGAATACTTCGGTAAGCGCCATGGCGCGACCGTCGCGGAGGAGCCGCTCTTTGACCCGGCCATGAAGCGTATGCGGGGCTGAGGAGACAGGGTCGTGATGAGCACCAAGTATGCAAGCGGGCATCGGGTCGCGGTCTCCAGCGTGCTCGACAGTATTGGCGATACACCGCTGGTGCCGGTCGAGGGTATCTACTGCAAGCTCGAGTACCTGAACCCCTCGGGCTCCATAAAGGCGCGCATCGCCAAGTACATGGTCGAGAGGGCCGAGAGAGAGGGCCTCCTAAAACCCGGCGACACGATAGTCGAGGCTTCGAGCGGCAACACTGGCAACGCCCTCTCGATGGTGGCCGCCGTAAAGGGCTACACGATGCTCGTGGTCATGCCCGAGGGGATGTCCAGCGAACGCGCCGTCATAAGCCGCGCCTTCGGCGCCGAGGTCTTAGAAGTTGGGCACTTCCACGTCAACGAGGCGCTGGCCAAGGCGAAGAAGCTTGGGCGGCAGGACGGCTACTTCTGTCCCTCGCAGTTCGAGTCGGAGTGGAACGTCGAGGAGAACCGCGTGTGGCTGGGGCCCGAGATCCTATCTCAGCTCCCCGAAGGGACCGTCCCCGACGCACTCGTCATGGGTGTAGGCACAG
>OCZS010000431.1_pt1 | contig 13624 bp, 11 predicted proteins | sample 1539071 | NCBI WGS metagenome assembly OCZS01 (sample SAMEA3113584, study PRJEB22503) | soil metagenome
CGAGCGGGCGGTCGCCCGGGGCGGGGCCCAGGTCACGGTGACCGCCGACCGGGACGCCGCGCTGGCCGCCGACGGCCTGGTGGTGCCCGGCGTCGGCGCGTTCGCGGCGTGCATGGCCGGGCTGCTGGCGGTGGGTGGCGACGAGGTGATCGCCAAGCGCCGGGTGGCCGGCCGACCGACCTTGGCGATCTGCGTCGGTCACCAGGTGCTGTTCTCGGCCGGCATCGAGCACGGCGTACGCGCGGAGGGCTGCGCGGTGTGGCCCGGGGTGGTCGAGCAGCTGGACGCCGAGCGGCTGCCGCACATGGGGTGGAACACGGTCGAGGCCGGTCCCGGCAGCAGACTGTTCGCCGGGATCGAGAGCGAACGCTTCTACTTCGTGCACAGCTACGCCGTCCGCGCGCTGGCGCCGGCTCCGGACCGGACGGTCACCTGGGCCGAGCACGGCGGGGACCGGTTTGTCGCCGCGGTCGAGGACGGGCCGTTGGCCTCGACCCAGTTCCACCCCGAGAAGTCGGGCGACGCCGGGGCCCGGCTGATCGCCAACTGGCTGACGACGCTCGGCTAGGGTCATCTGGTGCCGAGCGCCAGCGACTCCCGTCTCGTGCTGCTGCCGGCCGTCGATGTGGCCGGCGGCCAGGCGGTCCAGCTGGTCCAGGGCCGGGCGGGCTCCGAGCGCCAGTTCGGTGACCCCCGGGCGGCCGCGCAGCGCTGGCAGGACGCCGGCGCGGAGTGGATCCACCTGGTGGACCTGGATGCGGCCTTCGGACGGGGGGACAACGCCGAGATCCTCACCGAGGTGACCAGGCACCTGCGGATCAAGGTCGAGCTGTCCGGCGGCATCCGGGACGACGCCTCGCTCGAGCGCGCCCTGGCCACCGGGTGCGCTCGGGTGAACATCGGCACGGCCGCCCTGGAGCAGCCCGAGTGGTGCGCAGAGGTGATCGGGTACTACGGCGACCGGGTCGCGGTCAGCCTGGACGTCCGCGGGAACCGGCTGGCCGCCCGAGGCTGGACCCGGGAAGGCGGAGACCTGATCGAGACGCTGGACCGGCTGGACCGGGCCGGCTGCGCTCGCTTCGTGGTCACCGACGTCAACTCCGACGGCATGCTGTCCGGCCCGAACACCGACCTGCTGCGCCGGGTCTGCGCCGCGACCGACCGACCGGTCGTCGCCAGCGGCGGGATCAGCACCCTGGCCGACGTGCTCACGCTGGCCGAGATGGTTCCGCTCGGGGTGGAAGGTGCGATCATTGGCACCGCGCTGTACGTGGGCAACTTCACCCTGGAGGAGGCCCTGCGCGCCGCCGCAACCCCGTCGACAGAGAGCACCCAGGCATGACCACGGCACCGGCCGACACCTTCCGCCGCAGCGGCCAGGAGGCACCACCCCGCGTAGCTGCCGCGCTGCCGGGGCGGCTGCGCGACCTGCTGGCCGGGAAGAAGGTGGTGATCACCGGCATCACCGGGTTCATCGGCGAGCAGCTGCTGTGGAAGATCCTGACCGAGCTGCCGGAGACGCGTCCGTCGGTGTTGGTGCGGCGTAAGGGCTCGGCCAGCGCGCGGGACCGGGTCGCCGGCCTGCTGCGCAAGCCGATCTTCGCCGAGGCGGTCGTGGCCGCCGGAGGGATCCCGGTGCTGCTGGAGGAGCGGATCGAGGTAATCGAGGGCGACCTGCCCAACGTGCCCGAGCTGCCTGCCGATCTGGACGTGCTGGTGCACTGTGCCGGCGACGTCTCCTTCGACCCGCCCATCGACCAGGCCTTCACCACCAACGTCGTCGGCACCCAGGCGCTGCTCGACCGGATGCTGGATGCGGTCCGGGGCGCGGACGGGACCCCGACCAAGGTCCCGCACTACGTACACATCTCGACGGCGTACACGGCCGGTCGGCGCCGGGGCGCCATCCCCGAGGGTCCGCACGAGCACTCGGCCGACTACCGGGTGGAGACCGAGGCGGGCCTGCGGATGCGGGAGCGACTCGAGGCCGAGTCGCGTACGCCGGAGCGGCTCGTCGCGTTGCGCAAGCTGGCCGAGCGCGAGCATCGGCGGGCGGGCTACCTGGCCACCGCCGCCGACACCGAGCGCCGCCGGCTCGAGTGGGTGGAGGGGGAACTGGTCAGGGCCGGGGCCGAGCGGGCCCGCTCGCTGGGCTGGACCGACGTCTACACGTTCACCAAGGCCCTGGGCGAGGCCGTGGTGGTCGAGGCCGGCGCCGACATCCGGGTCTCCATCGTCCGGCCGGCGATCGTGGAGTCGTCCTGGAAGCACCCGTACCCGGGCTGGATCGAGGGCTTCAAGATGGCCGAGCCACTGATCCTCGCGTACGGTCGGGGCGAGCTGCCCGACTTCCCGGCCTCGCCGGACTCGGTGATCGACGTCGTACCGTGCGACTACGTGGTCAACGCGATCGTCGCTGTCTGCGCCACCGCCCCGGAGCCGGGGGAGCCGGCGTACTACCACGTCAGCTCCGGCGCCCGGAACCCACTCACCTTCCGGGGCATGTACGCCCATATCCGCAACTACTTCCTCGCGCACCCGCTGGAGCGCACCGGCAAGACCGATGGACCGCTTCCGGAGTGGCAGTTCCCCGCCGCGGCCTCGGTGGAGCGGCTGCTGACGGCCTCCGAGCGGGTCTACCAGCTGGCCGACGCCGTCGTCACCCGGGCGCCGCGCTCGGAGCGGACCCGTGAGGTCGCCCGCGACCTCGACCGCCGGAGGCGCCGGCTGACCTTCGTCCGCCGCTACCAGTCGCTGTACAACGAGTACTCCCAGTCCGAGCTGCACTTCGTCGACGACCACACCCTGGGGCTCACCCAGGCCCTCGACCCGGAGGATCAGGACGCGTTCGCCTTCGACACCGCGGTGTTCGACTGGAAGACCTACATCGAAGAGGTGCACTGCCCTTCGGTCACCGCGTCGGTGCGCAAGATGGACGCGTTGCGCAGCAAACGCGGAGCGCGACCGAGCACGATGAAGGACCTGAGCAAGGACACCGCCGGCGCCCAGGCCATCGCGGTCTTCGACCTGGACGGCACGATCATGTCGACCAACGTCGTTGAGCAGTACCTGTGGGCCAGGCTGCCCGAGCTCCCGCCGCTGGCCCGGCTGGCCGAGGTCGCCCAGGTGACCCGCCGGCTGCCGGCCTACCTGCTCGCGGAGCAGCAGGACCGTGGCAGCTTCATCCGGGCGGTCTGCCGGCGCTACCGCGGGCTGGACCTCGCCGCGCTGGAGCGCCGGGTGGACACCACGATGGCCCCGGCCATCCTCAGCCGGCTGTCCGCCGAGGCGGTGCAGCGGATCGGCGAGCACCGGGCTGCGGGACACACCACGATCCTGATCACCGGGGCGGTGAAGACTTTCACCCGGCCGCTGCGGGAGTTCTTCGACGTCATCGTGGCCGCCGAGCTGGCCGCCGACGAGGACGGCCGGTGCACCGGCTTCCTGACCACGCCGCCGCTGGTGGGGGAGTCCCGGGCCGCCTGGCTCAAGCACTACGCCGCCCTGCACGACATCGACCTGTCCCGCAGCTTCGCGTACGCCGACAGCCACTCCGACCTGCCGATGCTGGAGACCGTCGGCAACCCGGTGGCGGTCAGCCCGGACATCCCGCTGATGCGGGCCGCCCAGCGGAGCTCGTGGTCGATCGTGCCGTGGAAGGTCAAGCCGGTCACGCCGCGTTGGCAGATTCCTCGCTGAATTAGGATTTGAGAGATGTCCGGACATTCCAAGTGGGCGACCACCAAGCACAAGAAGGCCGTGATCGACGCCCGCCGCGGCAAGCTGTTCGCGAAGCTGATCAAGAACATCGAGGTCGCGGCGCGGGTCGGTGGTGGCGACCCGGCGGGAAACCCGACGCTGTACGACGCCATCCAGAAGGCGAAGAAGAGCTCGGTCCCCAACGACAACATCGACCGCGCGGTCAAGCGGGGGTCGGGCGCGGAGGGCGGCGGGGCGGACTACGAGACCCTGATGTACGAGGCGTACGGGCCCGCCGGGGTGGCGCTGCTGATCGAGTGCCTGACCGACAACCGGAACCGGTCGGCCTCCGAGGTCCGGGTGGCGGTCACCCGAAACGGCGGCACCATGGCCGATGCCGGCTCCACCGCCCGGATGTTCAGCCGCAAGGGCGTGGTCAGCCTGGCCAAGCGGCAGGACGGGCGGACGCTGACCGAGGACGACGTGCTCGAGGCGACCCTCGATGCGGACCCGGAGGAGGTCAACGACCTCGGCGACAGCTTCGAGATCGTCAGCGACCCGAGCAACACGGTGCCGCTGCGCCGCGCGGTGCAGGCGGCCGGGCTGGACTACGACTCGGCCGAGGTCTCGTTCGTGCCGGACTACACCGTCGAGGTCGACGCTCCCACGGCCGAGCGGCTGATGCGCATCATCGACGCGCTGGAGGACTCCGACGACGTGCAGAACGTCTACGCCAACTTCGACGCCAGCGACGAGGTCCTCGCCTCCGTCACCTGAGATCCTCGCCGAGCCGGCGATCCTTCGTGGCGGATGGTTGCGACGTGGCCTGTCCGGGCAGGATCACTTGATGCGCGAGGAGCGCAGGTGGTCGGCCCTCTCGAGCGGGTTGCGCGCGCATACACCTCTGGACGCGGGCGAGAGGTGCATCCGCGCGCAGACCGGCATCGGGCGCCCTTCACCCTGCCCGCGTGTCGGGACGGCCGATAGAGTTGAGGACCTTAGGCTGAGCGAACACCTGTTCGTTTCGGCGCCGGCAAGGAGGATCGCGTGCGCGGTCCGGTGACAGCTCTTCGGGGTGATCTCATGCGGGTGCTGGGCGTCGACCCCGGCCTGACCCGCTGCGGACTCGGCGTGGTGGACGGGCTGCCCGGGCGTCAACCTCGCTTGGTCGCCGTCGATGTGCTGCGCACCCCGCCCGAGCTGGACACGTCGCGGCGGCTGGTACTGCTCGAGGAGACGCTGGACGCCTGGATGCGCGACCACCGACCCACCGCCGTGGCCATCGAGCGCGTCTTCGCCCAGCACAACGTGCAGACGGTGATGGGCACGGCACAGGCTGCCGGAATCGCGATGCTGGTCGCCGGGCGCCGCAGCGTGCCGGTCAGCCTGCACACCCCGAGCGAGGTGAAGGCGGCGATCACCGGGTCGGGCCGGGCCAGTAAGGACCAGGTCGGCGCGATGGTCACCCGGATCCTGCGGCTGGAGGAGGCACCCCGGCCGGCCGACGCCGCCGACGCCCTGGCCCTGGCGATCTGTCACGTCTGGCGGGGCGGCACGACCGCCCGGCTGGACGCCGCAATGGAGGAAGCCGCCGCCCGGTCGGCCAGGCAGCGGCGGGCGTTCCGGCAGGCCCGGCGGTGATCGCCTCGGTCAGTGGTCCGGTACTGGCGGTGGGTCCCACCTCGGCCGTGGTCGAGGTCGGTGGCCTCGGGGTGCTGGCCCTGTGCAGCCCCAACACGGTTGCCGGCCTGCGGGTCGGGCAGCGGACGACGCTGGCCACATCGCTGGTCGTCCGGGAGGACTCGCTCACCCTCTACGGGTTCGCCACCGCCGACGAGCGGGAGTTCTTCGAGCTGCTGCTGACCGCCACAGGCGTCGGTCCGAAGCTGGCCCAGGCCGCACTGGCCGTGCTCAGCCCGGACGACCTGCGCCAGGCGATCGCCAGCGAGAACCTGGTGGTGCTGTGCAAGGTTCCCGGCATCGGACGCAAGGGCGCGCAGCGGATCGTGATCGAGCTGAAAGACAAGATCAACGCCGTTGGGCTGGGTGGCGACCTGGCCCCGGCGTCCGTGGCGGCCGCGACCTGGCGCGACCAGGTGGGGCAGGGCCTGCAGGGTCTGGGCTGGTCGTCCCGGGATGCCGAGGCGGCCTGCGAGGAGGTGGCGCACCTCGTCGCCGACGACCCGACGGTCAGTGTGCCGGTGCTGATGCGGGCGGCGCTGCAGACTTTGGCCCGCCGGTGAGCCAGAGTCTGGTCCGGAGCGGGACCGACCCCGAGGAGCAGGCGGCGGAGTCCGCGCTGAGGCCCACCACGCTGGCCGAGTTCGAGGGCCAGGCCCGGGTCTCCGACCAGCTCGGACTGGTCCTGGAAGCGGCCCGACACCGCGGCGGCGTCGCCGACCACGTGCTGCTCTCGGGTCCGCCGGGCCTGGGCAAGACCACGCTGGCGATGATCATCGCCGCGGAGATGGCGGCGCCGCTGCGGATCAGCAGCGGCCCGGCGATCACGCACGCGGGGGACCTGGCCGCGATCCTGTCGGGGCTGGTCGAGGGCGAGGTGTTCTTCCTCGACGAGATCCACCGGATGTCCCGGCCCGCCGAGGAGATGCTCTACCTGGCGATGGAGGACTTCCGGGTCGACGTGGTGGTCGGCAAGGGTCCGGGCGCGACGGCGATCCCGCTGGAGATCCCGCGGTTCACCCTGGTCGGCGCGACCACCCGGGCCGGTCTGCTGCCCGGCCCGTTGCGGGACCGGTTCGGCTTCACCGCGCAGCTCGACTTCTACGACGCGGAGGCGCTCGAGCACATCCTGGCCCGGTCGGCTGAGCTGCTTCGCACTCCGCTCGACGCCGACGCGGCGGCCGAGATCGCCCGGCGGTCCCGCGGCACTCCTCGGATCGCCAACCGGCTGCTGCGTCGGGTCCGCGACTTCGCCGAGGTCCGGGCCGGCGGGACGGTCAGCCTCAGCGTGGCCCAGGCGGCCCTCGAGCTGTACGAGGTGGACGAGCTGGGCCTGGACCGCCTCGACCGCGGGGTCCTGGAGGCGATGTGCGTCCGGTTCGGCGGCGGGCCCGTCGGGCTGTCCACGCTGGCCATCTCGGTGGGCGAGGAGCGGGAGACGGTCGAGGAGGTGGCCGAGCCATTCCTGGTCCGGCAGGGCTTCCTGATGCGCACCGCGCGCGGCCGCGTGGCCACCCCGGCCGCCTGGCGACACCTCGGCCTGCCGATACCGGCGCGCGAGGACCTGTTCGGGGTTTTCGGCTCCGAGTAGGTAGAGTACGGCGGTCGGGCCCACACATCATGCCTCGGCCCGATCCCCACGTCGACCTCAACCGAACGCCGGAGCAATGGACCAATACAGCACGCTGATCCTGATCGCCTTGATGGTGGTCGCGTTCTACTTCCTGATCATGCGGCCGCAGCGTAAGCGCCAGCAGGAGATCCAGCGGACGCTGAGCGCACTGACTCCCGGCCAGCGCGTGATGCTCGGCAGCGGTCTGTTCGGCACCATCGTCACGGTGGGCCAGAAGCAGGTCGTGCTGGAGATCTCGCCCGGCACCGAGCTGACGGTGCTCAAGCAGGCCGTGGCCCGGGCGGTCACCGACGCCGACGAGGACGGTGCGCTGGACGCGTCCGACCTGGAAGCCGACGAGGTGGTCGAGCCGGGAGGCCCGCTGCCCGTCGAGCCGGAGCCCATCCGACCCGTAGATGACGACCGGGAGCCGCCGTCCACCGGCGCTGGACAGAAACCGACCACCGCCGGCTGATTCGAGCCCCCGAAGGACTTCACGTACGTGGCAACAACGACGACCGGGCATCCCGGACGCACCCTGATCGTGCTCGCCGTCCTGATTGCGGGGCTGTTCGCCCTGATCGCGTTGGGCAACACCTGGACCCCCAAGCTTGGCCTCGACCTCCGCGGCGGCACCACCATCACGTTGACCGCGGAGAACACCACCGGAACCGGCGCCATCGACCCCAACAGCCTGGAGCTGGCCCGCACCATCATCCAGAGCCGGGTGGACAGCCTGGGTGTGGGCGAGTCGGAGGTGACCACCGCCGGAGACCGGCAGCTGATCGTCACCGTGCCGAACGTGCAGCGCGACCAGCTGGTCGAGCTGGTGGGCCAGACCGCCCTGCTCCGCTTCCGGGCCGTCTACGCCGCCGAACAGGTCACCCCGCCACCTGCACCCGAGCCCACCTCGCCGCCCACAGAGTCGACCGCGCCGTCGAGCGAGCCCACAGCGTCCGCAGCTGAGCCCGGTGCCTCCGAAAGCGTGGTGCCCGAGCCGACCCCTTCGGGGAACAACAAGCCGTTCCCCGCCCTGCCGACCGCGCCCCCGAAGCCAGTCGGCGAGGCCTGCTTGTCCGCCGACGGTCAGGGCACCCCGCCCGACCAGGCGATCGACTGGGTACCCAGCGAGCCGTGCCAGGCCGCATTCGCCGAGTTCACCTGTGGTACGCCGGTGGACGACGTCGCCGACCAGCCGCTGTTCGCCTGCGACGAGACGGGGACCGAGAAGTACCTGCTCAGCCCGACCCTGATCGAGGGTGACCAGCTGACGACGGCCTCGGCGGGGGGGCCGGCCAACGACGTGGCCTGGGTGGTCGACCTGGAGTTCAACTCCGAGGGCGCCGCCCTGTTCGAGGAGGCGACCCGGGCCCTGGCGTCCAAGGGCGAGCCGCAGAACCGCTTCGCCATCGTGCTCGACGGCGTCTCCATCTCCGCACCGTCGGTCAGCGCGGCGATCCCGGGCGGCCGGGCCCAGATCGAGGGCAACTTCAACCAGCAGAGTGCCACCGAACTGGCCAACGTGCTGAAGTACGGGGCGCTGCCGCTGGCCTTCGACGTGTCCGAGGTCAGCAACGTGTCCGCCACCCTCGGCGGCGAACAGCTGCGGGCGGGCATCATCGCCGGAATCATCGGTCTCGCCCTGGTCGTGCTTTTCTGCTTCGCGTACTACCGCGGCCTGGGCATCGTCGTCGTGGCCTCGCTGGCGGTCGCCGGATTGCTCACCTACGCCTGCATCGTGCTGCTCGGTAGCTCGGTGGGCTTCGCGCTGAACCTGCCCGGCATCGCCGGCGTGATCGTCGCGATCGGGGTGACCGCGGACAGCTTCGTCATCTACTTCGAACGGATCCGCGACGAGGTGCGGGAGGGACGCAGCCTTCGGACGGCGGTGGAGACCGGGTGGCGCCGCGCCCGGCAGACCATCCTGATCGCCGACGCGGTCTCGATGCTGTCCGCGCTGATCCTGTTCGTCCTGGCGATCGGATCGGTCAAGGGCTTCGCATTCACGCTCGGCCTGACCACCCTGATCGACGTGCTGGTCGTGTTCATGTTCACCAAGCCGATGGTGACCCTGCTGGCCAGGACCCGGTTCTTCGGCGGCGGCCACCGGCTGTCCGGCCTGGACCCCGCGCACCTGGGGGTCACGGCCCTGCCCGGCGTACGGTCCCGCCGTCCAGTAGCGGAGGGAGTCTGATGGCCAAGCTGAGCAACCTCACCTCCCGGCTCTACACCGGCGAGATCTCCTACGACTTCATCGGGCACCGGCGGCGCTGGTACATCCTGTCGGCCGTCCTGATCACTGTCTCGATCCTGGCGATACTGATCCGCGGTCTGGTCTTCGGCATCGAGTTCCGGGGCGGTGCAGACTTCAGGGCCCCGACACAGGTGACCGCGCAGACGGTCGACCAGGTCCGCGAGGCCGTCGTGGCGACCGGGCTGCCCGAGCTGGACGACACGATCGTCAACACCATCGGGAACGACCAGGTCCGGGTGCAGACCCGGACCCTCAACCCGACGACCGAGGTGCCGGTGGTCCGCGCCGCGATCGCCGAAGAGGTCGGGGTGCCGTCCGACCAGGTCGCCTACAGCCTGATCGGCGCCTCCTGGGGCAGCCAGATCACCGAGCGCGCCCTGATCGCGCTTGCGGCGTTCCTGACCCTGGTCGCTCTGGTCATCTGGATCTACTTCCGGGACGCCAAGATGGCCGGTGCCGCCCTGGTGGCGCTGGCGCACGACCTCGTGCTGACCATCGGCATCTATGCGCTGGTCGGCTTCACCGTGACGCCCGCGACCCTGATCGGCCTGTTGACCATCCTGGGCTACTCCCTCTACGACACCGTGGTGGTCTTCGACAAGGTCCGCGAGAACGTCCGCGACATCCGCTCCAGCACCACCAAGACCTACTCCGAGGCAGCCAACCTGGCGGTCAACCAGGTGCTGGTGCGCTCGGTCAACACCACGGTGATCGGCGTGCTGCCGGTCGCGGCGCTGCTGTTCACCGGTGCGGTGATCCTCGGCGAGGGTCCGCTGAAGGACCTGGCCCTGGCCCTGTTCGTCGGCATGATCTCCGGCGCGTACTCCTCGATCTTCATCGCTACGCCGCTGCTGGCCCAGGCGAAGGAGCGGGAGCCGGACATGAAGAAGCTGGCAGCGCGGGTGATGGCCCGGCGGAGCAAGACCGATAAGGCCCGACCCGCCGACGCGTCGACCGAGCCCGTGCCCGTCCCGGAGCGCACCCAGGAGCCGGTGCCCGAGGAACCGAGCGACAGCGAGCTGGCTGACGTCGGCGTACGCGTGCCCGCCGGGGTGCGGATCACCGCGGTGAGCAGCGCTGATCGACCGCCCGGGATCCGGCCGATGGGTGAGGCCGCGGCCAAGCGACCGCAGCCGCAGCACAAACCCCGCAGCCAGCGAAAGAAGTAAGCCGGTGTCGGTCGACCTGACGTCGCTGATCGTCGATGTCCCCGACTTCCCCCGACCCGGAGTCACCTTCTTCGACATCACCCCGCTGCTCGCGTCCGCCGCCGGCTTCGCGGCCACCGTCGACCAGCTGGTCGCCGCCGCCCCACCCGCGGACCTGGTGCTCGGGATCGAGTCGCGGGGCTTCCTGTTCGCCGCACCGGTCGCGTACCGGCTCGGTCTGGGCGTGGTGCCGGTTCGCAAGCCCGGCAGGCTGCCCCGGCCGGTGGTATCGGTGGACTACGAGCTGGAGTACCGGACCGACACGGTGAGCGTGCATGCCGACGCCGTCGCGGCCGGGTCGCGGGTGCTGGTCGTGGACGACGTGCTCGCCACCGGCGGGACGGTGGCGGCCACCGCCGACCTTGTCACCAAGCTCGGCGCTACGGTGTGCGGCGTGGTGGTGCTGGCCGAGCTCGCCTTCCTGGAGCCCCGCGCCCGGCTTGCGGCACACGGTCTGACCGAGGTGACGTCGCTGCTCACCCTCGAGGCGCCATGAGCCTGAGCGGACCGGTGCGCCGCGACAGCCGGAGCCGCAGCTGGACCCACGACGTCCTGGTCAGCCTGCCGCTACGCACCGCGACACCCGCGGTCGAGCTGGTCCGCCGTGGTCTGCTGGCCGTCTTCCTCCTGTTCATCGTGGTGGCGCTGGTCTACTTCGACCGGGACTCCTACACCGACAACCACGACGGTGTGGTGTCCCTGATCGACGCCATCTACTACGCCACGGTGACGATCAGCACGACGGGTTACGGCGACATCACCCCCATCGCCCAGCACTCCCGGATCATCAACGCGATCGTGGTGACCCCGCTGCGCATCGCGTTCCTGGTGCTGCTGGTCGGCACGACCCTCGAAGTGCTGGCCAACGAGGGCCGGCGGATCATGAAGGACGGACGCTGGAGGAAACGGATGCGCAACCACGTCGTGGTGGTCGGCTTCGGCACCAAGGGCCGCAGCGCGGTCGAGACGCTGGAGACCAGCGGGGTGAACCCGGCCCAGATCGTCGTCATCGACGGTCGGCCGAGTGCCATCAGCGACGCCAACCTGCGCGGCTTCGCCGCCATCGAGGGCGACGCGACCCGGCGCGACATCCTGCGCCGGGCGGAGATCGTCAAGGCCCGTGAGGTGATCATCACGCTGGACCGGGACGACTCGGCGATCCTGGTCATGCTGACGGTCCGCCAGCTCAACCCGAGCGCCCACGTCGTGGTCGCAGTGCGGGAGGACGACAACGCCTCGCTGCTGCGCCAGTCCGGCGCCAATGCCGTCGTCACCTCCTCCGAGGCCGTCGGCCGGCTGCTCGGGCTGTCGGCGGTAAGCCCCAACCTGGGCGTGATCATCGAGGACCTGCTCTCAGCCAAGGAGGGCCTGGAGGTCGGGGAGCGGGGGGTCACTCGCGAGGAAGTGGGCAAGTCCCCGCACGACATCACCGGCGACCGGGTGATCGCCGTGGTGCGCAACAAGACGCTGCGCCGGTTCTACGATCCGACCGTGGCCAAGCTCGAGCCGGGGGACCAGGTCGTGGTGGTCAGGAAGGCTGCCGCGGAAATCTGACCGAGCGGTCTAGACTGGAACCTCAGGTGAGGATGGAGACAGCGTGGCGGTAACCGACCCGGGCTCGGCCATCCGGGCCCGGTCGCGCGAGTCGACACCGACCGAGTCCGATGGCAAGCGTGCGCCATCGCCGCGTCGAGCTCTGATCGCCCCCGAGCCGGCGCCCCCACCGGTCACCCCCGAGTCCCCGGCCGCGAACCACCACGAGCATCCGCGGGTCAAGATGCGGCAACGGCTGGCCCGGCTGGGCACGGGCCGGCCGCAGACCCCGGCCCTGGACCCGTTGTTTCGGGTGGTCCGGGCCAACCACCCCAAGGCCGACCTGGCGCTGATCGAGCGGGCGTACAAGACCGCGGAGGGCTACCACCAGGGCACCCTGCGCAAGAGCGGCGACGCGTACATCACCCACCCGCTGGCCGTCACCACGATCCTGGCCGAGCTGGGCATGAACGAGACCACGTTGTGCGCGGCGCTGCTGCACGACACCGTCGAGGACACCGCGTACACGCTGGACGAGCTGCGCCGCGACTTCGGCGACGAAGTCGCCCTGCTGGTCGACGGCTGTACCAAGGTGGAGAAGGTCCGCTACGGCGAGTCGGCGAAGTCCGAGACCATCCGCAAGATGATCGTGGCCATGAGCCAGGACATCCGGGTCCTGGTGATCAAGCTGGCCGACCGGCTGCACAACATGCGGACCCTGCACTACCTGCGGGCCGACAAGCAGTCCCGGATCGCCACCGAGACGCTGGAGATCTACGCTCCGCTGGCCCACCGGCTGGGCATGAACGCGATCAAGTGGGAGCTGGAGGACCTCGCGTTCGGCACTCTGCACCCCAAGGTCTACGACGAGATCGTCCGGCTGGTCGCCGAGGCTTCCCCCAGCCGCGACGAGTATCTCTCCCGCATCATCGAGCAGGTCCAGGCCGACCTCCGCGCCGCCAAGATCAAGGCCCTCGTGACGGGCCGGCCGAAGCACTACTACTCGATCTACCAGAAGATGATCGTCCGCGGTCGGGACTTCTCGGACATCTATGACCTGGTCGGCCTGCGCGTCACCGTCGAGAGCAACCGCGACTGCTACGCCGCGCTCGGCGTGCTGCACGTCCGCTGGAACCCGCTGCCCGGCCGGTTCAAGGACTACATCGCGATGCCGAAGTTCAACATGTACCAGTCGCTGCACACCACGGTGCTGGGGCCGGAGGGTAAGCCGGTCGAGCTGCAGATCCGCACCGACGAGATGCACCGGCGGGCCGAGTACGGCGTCGCCGCGCACTGGAAGTACAAGGAGGGCAAGGGCGTCGCCGTCGCGGTCCGCGGGACCGACGACAGCAGTGACCTGATGTGGGTTCGCCAGCTGCTGGACTGGCAGAAGGAGACGGCGGACCCGGGGGAGTTCCTGGACTCGCTGCGCTTCGAGATCACCTCCGCCGAGGTGTACGTGTTCACCCCGAAGGGCGAGGTGGTCTCGCTGCCGCAGGGTTCCACCCCGGTTGACTTCGCGTACGCGATCCACACCGAGGTGGGCGACCGGACCATCGGCGCCAAGGTCAACGGCCGGCTGGTGCCGCTGGAGTCGGTGCTGGTCAACGGCGACGTGGTGGAGATCTTCACCTCCAA
>OCZS010000432.1_pt1 | contig 13614 bp, 14 predicted proteins | sample 1539071 | NCBI WGS metagenome assembly OCZS01 (sample SAMEA3113584, study PRJEB22503) | soil metagenome
TGCAGGTGCTGGCTGGCGCTCATGGCGTCGCGGAAGCGGCGCTCGAACGGCGCCTTCTCGGAGATCGCCATGGTGCCGGCGCCGCGATAGCAGGCGATCGAGACGTCGGTCGCCTCGTTCATGCCCCAGGTCGTGGCGAGCCGCAGACGCAGGCGCAGGTCGACGTCGAGCGTGCCCGCGGCCGAGGCATCGTAGACCTGGCCCGCCGCCTCATGCAGGAAGGCGCGCGTGGCCGACAGGCGCGCCTCGAGGATCGCCATCTCGCGATGGATGGCCTGGTTGCTGGCCATCGCCGTCGGCGAGGCGCGACTGTGCCGGCCCTTGGCCACCGTCACATAGGTGTCGAGCAGGCGCCGGGCGATGCCGATGGTGACGCTGCAGAAGCCGCTGGCGTAGAGCAGGGTCGAGCCGATGGGATAGATCGGCCCCTGCTCGCGCCGCTCGTCGTCGACGTCGCGCGCTGGCGCGTGCGCGTCAGGAATGAACAGGTCCTCGACCGAGTAGCTGTCGCTGCCGGTGCCGCGCAGCCCGAGCACGTGCCAGTCGTCAATGATCTTGGCTTGGCTGCGCAGGAAGACAAACGAGCGGTCGTCCGGCCGGCCATAGCGGATATGCGGCGTGCCGTCGGGGTTCTGCACGGCGCTGTGGGCGCCCCTGTGGGCGCCCAGCATCCTGGTGTGGCGCCCGCCGCTGGCAAAGCTCCAGGTGCCGCTCAGGCGATAGCCGCCGTCGACGCGGATCGCCTTGCTCTTGTCATGGCGCGCACCCCAGGCCAGGCCGGCATAGGGACCTTCGAACATCGCCGCGGCCGCCTCGTGCGGCATGGAGGCGGCCGACGTCGCCATCGACACGTTCGACTGGTTGACGAACCAGGCCGTGCTGGCGTCGGCCCAGGCCAGCGCCTCGCAGGCCCGGGCGTAGTCGACGAGAGCCACCTCCTGCCCGCCCATGCTCCTGGGCAGCAGCATGCGCAGCAGGTCCTGACCGGCAAGCGCATCGACGACCTCTTGCGTCAGCTCGCGTCGGCGGTCCATCTCGGGCCCGTCCTTGTCCAGCACCGCCTGCACGGCCCGCGCCCGCTCGTGGGCGCTCGCAAGAGGGGCGCCGGCAAGAACTGGCGAAACTGGATTCTGCATCAGGCGTTTCCTCGGGCTTCCATCGCTCGACTATAGTGGTCCCCATCGAGACTGTTCAAAACCCGCCTGAGGAGCGTTCCGACAGGCGTGCCGTCGGGGGGACACACAAGCCATGCAGATCGGGTTCAACCTGCCGAACTCCGGGCCATTGTCGGCCACGGCCGACATGACGCGCATCGCCAGCGAAGGCGAGGCCATGGGCTTCGACTACCTCACGCTGACCGACCACGTCGTGCTGCCCAACACCAAGGTGCCGGGCTACCCCTACTCCGAATCCGGCCAGTTCTACGAGGACGCGCCGCTCGAGCGGCACGAGCAGATCGTCGGCATGACCTGGATCGCAGCCAAGACGTCGCGCATCCGCCTGGTCGCCGCCGTGCTGGTGGTGCCGCACCGGCCGGCGGTGCTCGCCGCCAAGATGCTGGCGACTCTCGATGTGCTGTCGGGCGGGCGGCTGGTCGTCGGCATCGGCGCGGGCTGGCTGAAGACCGAGTTCGACGCCGTGGTGACGACGCCGTTCGAGGAGCGCGGCGCGGTGACCGACGAGTACATCGACACCTTCCGCGTGCTGTGGAGCGAGGCGGCGCCGCGCTTTAGCGGGCGCTACACCAAGTTCGACGGCATCGTGCTGGAGCCCAAGCCGATACAGAAGCCGCTGCCGATCTGGGTCGGCGGCGAGGCCGGCCCTTCCTTGCGCCGCGTCGCGCGCGTCGGCGATGCTTGGTATCCGATCGGCTCCAACAACAAGCACCTGCTCGACACGCTGCCGCGGCTCAAGGCCGGCATCGGCCGCCTGCACAAGGCCGTGGCCGACGCCGGGCGCAAACCGGAGTCGGTGGGCGTGAGCTTTCGCGTGAAGCGCTACGGCGCGGCGGTTCCACCCAAGGCCACGGACGGCGAGCGCCGGCTGTTCTCGGGCAGCGAGGCCGACATCATCGCCGACTTCCGTGCGCTGAAGGAGGCAGGCGTCACCGCGATCGACGTCGACTTCGGCGGCCGGCCCGACGCGGCGGCGCCGCTGGCGGAGATGAAGCGGTTCAGGTGAAGCCGACATCATCGCCGACTTCCGTGCGCTCAAGGAGATCGGCGTCACCGCGATCGACGTCGACTTCGGCGGCCGGCCCGACGCGGCCGCGACGCTGGCGGAGATGAAGCGGTTCAGGTCGGCGGTGATCGAGAAGATCTGACGACTCATTGCTGGGAGCGCGCCACTCCGTGGCGCATCTTTGTGGATCACAGACCGCATGAGCGCCACGGAGTGGCGCGCTCCCAGCAAAGACCTTACTCCGCCGCCATCGCTCCCGACTTGGCCGGGAGCTTGGCCAGCTCCTCGGCGATCTGCACGGCGTTCCAGGCGGCGCCCTTCAGCAGCTGGTCGCCCGCCACCCACAGCATCAGGCCGTTGGGGTTGGAGAGGTCGCGGCGGATGCGGCCGACATGGACGTCGAGATCGCCGCTGGCCTCGAGCGGCATCGGGAAATGGTTGGTGGCGGCATCGTCGACCAGCTTCACGCCGGGCGCCTTGGCGAGGATGGCGCGCGCCTCCTCGGGCGACAGCGGCTTGTCGAGCTCGAGCGTGATCGCTTCGGAATGCGCGCGCAGCACCGGCACGCGGATGCAGGTCGGCGCGATCGGCAGCTCGGGCAGATGGAACATCTTGCGCGTCTCTTCGACGACCTTGTTCTCTTCCTCGTTGTAGCCGTTCTCGGCCACCTTGGTGTTGTGCGAGAAGACGTTGAAGGCGATCTGGTGCGGGAACACCGAGCGCGTGATCTCCTTGCCGGCGGAGAAGTCGCGCGCCTGGTCTTCCAGCTCCTGCATGGCGGCGGCGCCCGCGCCCGAGGCCGACTGGTAGGTCGACACGATGATGCGCTTCACGCCGGCGGCCTGGTGGATGGGCCACACGGCGACCGACAGGATGGCGGCGGTGCAGTTGGGGTTGGCGACGACGCCGTTGTGCCTGGCCAGGTCAGCCCCGTTCACCTCGGGCACGACCAGCGGCGTGTTCGGGTCCATGCGGAAGGCCGACGAGTTGTCGACCACGACACAGCCTGCCGCCTTGGCGGCCGGCACGAACTCGCGACTGCGCGTGGCGCCGGCGCTGAAGAAGGCGATGTCGACGCCCTTGAAGGCGTCGGCCTTCAGCTCCTCCACCTTGTACGGCTTGCCTTTGAATTCGAGCGTCTTGCCGACCGAGCGGGCCGAGGCGAGCAGCTTGAGGGACGCGACCGGGAAGTTCCGTCGCTCGAGGACGCGGAGGATTTCCACTCCAACCGCGCCGGTGGCGCCGACGATGGCGATGTTCCTGGGGGCGATGTTCTTGGCGTTCATGGGCGCGGAACATACAAGAAGCTGCGGGCCGGCGAAAATCGCTATTCTGCGGCCTTTTGGTGCTTCTTGATCGCCGGCATCAAGCCCGTGGGGTCCACCAGCTTGCCGTGCGCCAGCATGTTGTGGGCATGCGCCAGGTGATGCAGCGCAAAGGAGGTCTGCATGGCGCTCACACGGCCCTGGGCGTCCTGCGCGGCGTTGATCGCCTGCTTGGTGAGCTTCAGCGCAAAGAGCGGCTTCTGGGCGATGCGCTCGGCCATGGCCAGGCCGAACGTTTCGAGCTCGGCGCGTGGCACGACGTGGTTCACCATGCCCAGCCGATGCGCCTCCGCAGCCCCCATCCAGTCGGCGGTGAACAGGAACTCCTTGGCCTTGCGCACGCCGAGCTCCCAGGGATGGGCGAAGAACTCCGCACCGCCCACGCCCATCGCCACCGTGTGGTCGAGGAACTCGGCATCCTCGGAAGCCACGATCAGGTCGCACGGCCAGATCAGCATCAGGCCGCCGGCGATCACCTTGCCCTGCACCAGCGCCATGGTCGGCTTGGGGATGTTGCGCCAGCGCTCGCAGAAGCCGACGTAGATCTCCTGCTCGCGCGCGTACTGCGCCTCGGCGCCGGGCTTGCCGAAGCCCGACCACGTGCCCACCGTCTCGTGCTTGCGCATGTTGCCGTGGCCGTCGACCTCGCGCAGGTCGTGGCCCGACGAGAAGTGCGGGCCGTTGGCCGACAGCACGATCACCTTGATCGCGTCGTCCTGCGCGGCGCGGTCGAAGGCGTCGTTCAGGGCGTAGAGGAACGCGGTGTCCTGCGCGTTCCTCGTGTCGGCGCGATTGAGGACGATGCGGGCGATGCCGGATGGCAGCGTGTCGTAGAGGATGGGGTCGGTCATGGCAGGCTCCGGAGTTTAGCAGAGCCTAGTGCTCTTTGCCGGGAGCGCGCCACTCTCATGCTCTTCCGGACCGCCGGCTTCCAGCCCGCCTCATGAGGATACGCGCATTTGAATGCGCTCAGCCGGCCGGAAGCCGGCGGTCCGGAAGACATGGGCGGCAGTGCCGTAGTATTCCACCGGAAATAACGACAGGATGCCCCTATGACTTCCGCAAACCTGGAGACCGCGGAGAAAAGCCGCGTCGGTGCATTCGTCGGCGGGACGGGCATCGGCGTTCTGGGCGGCCTGATCGGGCTCGGGGGTGCGGAGTTCCGCCTGCCCCTGCTGATCGGCGCTTTCCGCTTCGCCGCCCTGGAAGCCGTGATCGTGAACAAGGCGATGAGCCTGATCGTGGTGGCCTCGGCGCTGCCGTTTCGCACGGGTACGGTTTCCGTCGATGTCATCGCCGGCCACTGGTCGATCATTGCGAACCTGCTCGCCGGCAGCCTGATCGGCGCATGGGTCGGCGCGTCATGGGCCACCCGGCTGAAGTCGGAAACGCTCTATCGGGTGCTGGCGATTCTGCTGGTCGCCATCGCCGTCGTCCTGTTCGTCGGTCATGACGCGGACAGCGGCGGCAAGCCGCTGGTCACGGGTGGCGCTCAATTGGTCGCCGGGATCGTCGCCGGTTTCCTGATCGGCGTCGTGGCCTCGCTGATGGGCGTCGCCGGCGGCGAGCTGCTGATACCGACGCTGATCCTGATGTTCGGTGCCGACGTGAAGCTGGCCGGCAGCCTGTCGCTGGCCGTGAGCCTGCCGACGATGCTGGTCGGCTTCGCCCGCTACAGCCGCGACAGCACCTTTGCCGTGCTGGGCCGCAATCGCTGGTTCGTGGCGGTCATGGCGACCGGCTCCATCGTCGGCAGCTTCATCGGCGCCGCGCTGCTGGGCATCGTTCCCGGCTCCGTGCTGCTGCCCTTGCTGGCCGTGATCCTGTTGGTTTCGGCAGTGAAGGTCTGGCGGCACAAATAGGGCCACAGAAAAACAGGTGCAGCGGCGCTAGGCCGGCAACGCGGCGGTAATGATGATCTCGATCAGATCGCCTTCGGGCATCACCGACTGCACGAAGGACCGCACCGGCCCGTGACCCGCCGGCATCCAGGTCGCCCAGGCTTCGTCGAAGGCCGGCTTGTTGTCGTGATCGGTCACCACGACCTCGGCCTTGACGATGCGGCTGCGATCGAGGCCCGCATTCTTCAGGTACGTGTCGATGACGCCGAGCGCGCCCAGCGTCTGGACGCGGATGTCCTGGGTGCGATCGGGCGAAGTCGCCACAGCCCAGAGAAAGCCGCCGCCGCCCGGCAGGTGGTAGATCGCCACCGACGACTTGGCGGGAAACGACCTGTTGGGGACGCGGGTGATGTCGGCTGCGCTCATGTCAATACGCGGAGAGACTTACGCCCAACCGGTCCTTCGCTTGGCCAAAGTTCATCCGCCGGTACCAATCCATGTAGGCGGCATAGGTGATCGGCTCGTAGCGTGCCGGTTGGCCAGACTCGCGACAAGTGGGCAGGCATTCCATCGTCACCTCGGCGCCGCAGTCGAAGAAGAACGGGATGGCATAACGCTCCTTGCCGGAGCGATTGGCCACGCGATGCGGTGTCGCCAGGAAGCGGTCGTTGGTCCAGCGGCGTAGCAGGTCGCCGCCATTGACCAGGAAGGCGCCGTCGATCGCCGGTGCATCGACCCAGCGCCCAGTCGGCAGGCGGATCGACAGGCCGGGGATCTTGTTCTGCGCCAGCAGCGTCATGAAGCTGGTATCGGTGTGCGGCGCCAGCCCGAACTCGTTGTCGGCCGGCGCGTCGTGCTGCGGATAGTGCGACATGCGCAGCGTATAGCTCGGCTCGGCGAACAGGGCGTCGAAATGGCCGGCGGGCAGGTCGAGCGCCGTGGCGTAGAGCGGCAGCAGCGACTTGGCGAGCTTCTCCATTGCCGCCTGATAGGCGATTACGGTCTCGCGGAAGCCCGGCAGGTTGGCCGGCCACTTGTTGACGGTGCGGCGGCTGAAGAAAGCCTCGTTCACGTTGGGCTTGTTGTCGGGGTTGATCTGCGAGTGGCGCGTCGTCGAGCCGCGCACCGGCAGGTAGCCCACCAGGGTCTCGTCCATCCTGACGGCGAGCTTGTCCTCGAGAGGCTGGGCGTGGAAGCGTGCGGCCTCGGCGAAGGCGGCATCGACCAGCGACTGCGGCACGCCGTGGCCGACGATGAAGTAGAAGCCGATTTCCTCGAAGGCGCGGCGCAGCTGGGCGCCGAGCCGCTGCAGCGCGCCGGCCTCGCCGGCGAGATAGGGCGCGAGGTCGAGAACGGGAATCTCCTCAGGCGCGTCGGTGCGGACCGGAGGCAGGCTGGGGGCGAGAGACTGCATGGTGCTTTCCTCCTGTTTTTTCTTAACGATAGGCGGCCGTGGGTCGTAGCCCGAGGCTGATGGCGGCCTCGGCTGTCTTGAGCGCGGCGATCACCGGATTGACGACAGGAACGCGGGCTTCGCGCTGCAGCAGGTCGGTCAGCCCGGGCATGAAGCCCATGCCGAGGCAGCCGAGGACGAGCACGTCGGCGCCGTCCGCGACGCAGGCCTTCGCCGCCTCGACAATGCCGCCCAAAACCTCGTTGCGGCGACGCGACAGGTCGAGGACCGAGCAGCCGACCATGCGCTCCGACACGAACAGGTCGCCGACACCCAGCGAGCGGAAGCGCGCATGCAGGCCCTTGGGCGTGGGCTCGCTCGACAAGACGCCGAAGCGGTCGCCGAACTGGGCGGCGACATGAACGGAGCTCGCGCCCGGGCCGACGACGGGGATCTCGATCAGGTCGCGCAGCGCCGCCAGCCCGGGATCGCTGAAGCAGCCGATCACGACGGCGTCGTAGTTCCCCGCGCGCCAGCGCGGCACCTCGCGCACCAGCTCCGCCGCCACGACGGCGATGTCGGCCAGGGATTCGACGGCGGGTGGCCCCTCCTCCAGCGGCTCGACCGCTACCGTCGTGCCGGGCGACACCAGCGCCGACAGGGCCTCGCGCCGGCGATCGATCTCGGCCTGGCCCAGCGTGCGATGCATCGGGCTGGTCAGCTGATAGAGGATCGTGGATGCCATTTCAGAAAGCCCGTTGCAGGCCGACGAGTTTCTGGATCACCGCCACGCCGACGAAGGCGAGCAGGACCGACATGGTGGCGGCCGCCGCGGCGGTGGGGCTGAACTCGTAGGTGAGGAAATCGAACAGTGCGAGCGGCAGCGTGTTGCCGCCGATCGGCTTCAGCAGCAGCGAGACGGTGTAGAGATCGAACGACGTGATGAAGGCGAACACCGCGCCCATCACCAGGCCGGGCATGGCGAGCGGCAGGGTCACGCGCCGGAAGGTCTGCCAGCCCGAGGCGCCGAGGCTGCCCGAGGCATCGTCGAGCGCCGGATCGATTTGGCGCAGCGCCGCGGCGATGGAGACGAAGCAGTATGGGAAGGCCAGCACGATGTGGCCGATCTGCAGTCCCAGCACCGTCTTGCCGAGCCCGATCTTGTAGAGGAAGAACAGCAGGCCGATGGCGGTGAGCAGCTCGGGAATCAGGAGCGGCAGAGTCATGCCGATCTGGAACCAGACGGCCAGCCGCCGCGACAGCGCCTGGCTGGCGAGGGCTGCCATCAAGGCGACCACGCCAGTCACCAGCGTCGTCACCACTGCTATCTGAAGCGACATCAGCAGCGCCTCGACGAGATCGCCACGCTGGAAAAAGCGCGCGAACCAGCGCAGCGACAGACCTTCGGGCGGCAGCCGCATGAACTCGCCCGCCGTCAGGGAGGCCATGACGACGGCGGCCAGCGGAATGAGCAGGAAAGCATAGAGCAGCGCGATCAGGCCCGAGCCCGTGAACCGCGCCATCCTCGAGCCCAGGGATGCAGTCATGCGCGCACCCGCTCCATCAGGCGGTGGGTCGCAAGCGAGAAGAGGATCACCACGACCATCGCCGCGGTCGCCATCATGACCGCCAGCGCCGCACCGAGCGGCCAGTCGAACGTCCCGACCAGCGTCTGCACCACCAGCGTCGGCATCAGCGAGACCATCTGGCCGCCGAGCAGCGCCGGCGTGACGTAGGCGGCCGTCGCCAGCACGAAGACCAGGATCAGCCCGGGCTGCATGCCGGGAAAGCTGAGCGGAAGGATGACCTTCCAGAAGGTGGCGATGCGGCCCGCGCCCAGCGAGCGCGACGCTTCGAGGATAGCCGGGTTGATGTTGCGCAACGCGTTGTTGATCGGCAGCACCATGAACGGCGTGAAGACATGGACCAGGGCCAGCGCGACCAGGCCCTGCGTGAACAGCAGCCGCATCGGGCGGTCGATAACGCCGACCGACAGCAGAGCGCGGTTCAGCGGCCCATCGACGTTGACGACGATCATCCAGCCGAAGTTGCGGATCAAGACGCCGATCATCAGCGGCGACGCCACGCAGGCATATAGCAACAGCGCCTTGCGGCCACGGGCCCGAGACATGTGCCAGGCGATCGGGTAGGAGATGACGAGGCAAGCGAACGTGATGGCAGCTGCAGTGAGGAGACTGCGCGCAAGCGCGTCGAGGTAGAGCGTGTCCGTCGCCACCTTGCGGTAGTGATCGGCGGTGTAGCCCAGGCCGTACATCGTTCCGGGCTGCGACGTCCGGAAGCTCATCATGATCATCTCGGCGTACGGCAGGATGAGGAAGACGAGCAGCAGCAGGACGGCAGGCACGCCGAGCGCCAGGCGCGGAAGACGCTGCATCATGGCGCGACGTCCGGCATCAGCCAGGTTCGCTCGACATCGAGCCTGACGGCGACCGGCCCGTCCGGCGGCAATGCGCGGTCCGGCGGGACGCCCAGCCGCACGCATGTCCCGTCGGGCAGGGCAATCTCGCAATGCTGGACAGCGCCCAGGAACACCGATTTCGTGACCCGTCCTTCGAGCTGCCCCGACCCGTCGGTCACGATCGCCAGGCTCTCGGGCCTGGCCAGCAGGACCGCTCGCGCGTTTGGCGTGAATGGCCCGGCGCCCTTCACATCGAGCGCGGCGGCGCCTGCCCGTACGCGAAAGTGTCCGGAGCAGAGCTCGCGCTCGACCTGCACCGCCAGGAAATTGGCCTCGCCCGTGAAGGAGGCGACGTAGCGCTCGACCGGCCGCTGGTAGATCTCACGTGGCGACGCGAACTGCGCGACCCTGCCGTTCTTCATGACGGCGATCTTGTCGGAGATCGCCATCGCCTCGGCCTGGTCATGGGTGACGTAGAACGCCGTCGTCCGGCTGGCCTGCTGGACGTCGCGGATCAGCCAGCGGACGTCGTCGCGCAGGCGGGCGTCGAGATTGGCAAGCGGCTCGTCGAGCAGCAACAGCTTCGGCTGGATGACGAGCGCGCGGGCCAGCGCCACGCGCTGCTGCTGGCCTCCCGAAAGCTCGCGCGGCAGGCGATGCTCGAGCCCGCCGAGCTGGACCTGGTCCAGGACCTCACGCACGCGACGTTCGCGCTCGTCCTTGCTGCAATTGCGGAAGAGCAGGCCGTAGCCGACGTTTTCCGACACGTTGAGATGCGGAAACAGGGCGTAGTTCTGGAAGACGACGCCGAAGTCGCGCTTGCTGGACGGCGTCGAAAGAATGCTGACGCCGTCGGCGCGGATGTCGCCGCCGTCGGGGGCGATGAACCCCGCGATGCAGCGCAGCGCCGTCGTCTTGCCGCAGCCCGAAGGCCCGAGCAGGGTCACAAGCTCGCCCTGCCCAGCCGTCAGGCTCACCTCGTCGAGCGCGACGGCCTGGCCGTAGCGCTTGCGCAGCGCACTGATCTCGACGCTGCTCATTCCGGCGCTAGATCGCCTTCGACCACGCGGTGGCGAGATCGGCGCTGAGCTTGTTCACTTCCGTCCAGTCGAAGCGCTTGGCCTTGGCGATGGCGGCGGGTGTCAGCGGCAGCGATTCGAGCTCGGTCGGCAGCTTCACCTTGCCGTTGGTCGGCGCGATCAGCCATTCCTTGGCCATGAAGAGCTGGACCTCGGGGCTCAGCACATAGTCGAGGTACTTGGCGGCCGCCGCCTTGTCGGTGCCGCGCGCGGCCACGCTGAACGACTGGTCGAACACCATCATGCCTTCCTCGGGCACGACGAAGTCGAGCGGCAGGCCGCGCTGCTTCAGCGGCACGATCTCGCCGATGTCGATCGGCGCCACGGCGATCTGGCCCTGCGTCAGGAGCGGCGTCAGCTGGGCCGAGTAGGCGATCTGCGGGAACGGCTTCAGCTCGGCGAACTTCTTGACGGCGGTGTCGATGTCGGTCGGGCCCTTGCCGAAGTGCTCGGCGGCCCACAGCGCCAGCATGACGGCGGCCGAATTGGTTATGGTGTAGAGCCCAAGCTGGCCGCGCAGGTCCGGCCGCCACAGATCGGCCCAGCCGCGCGGCGGCTTCTTCACCAGGTCGGTGCGGTAGGCGATGACCAGCGGCGCCAGCATGCCGGTCACGGCCGTGCTGTCCTTGAGGATCGCCGACGGCACGACGTCGGCGAGGTTGGGCACCAGCGCCGGCGTGAGCGGCTCGAAGAAGCCATCGTCGCGCAGCATCGCCGTGTAGCGCTCGTTCAGCATCACGGCCGAGAATGGCGGATTGTCTTTTCCGGCGGCGCGGAAGTTGGAGACCCAGCGCGCGCCGAGACCGATGTCGAGCGTCACCGAACGACCGATGGTCTTGGCGAACGGCGGCAGCACCTTCTCGCGCCAGGTGTTCTCCCAGCGCCCGCCATACATGTTGGTGGTGAAGGTCGACGGCTGCGCCAGCGCGCGTCCGGAAACCGCGGTCGCGGCAAGACCGGCCAGAGCGTGGCGGCGATTGATGTGAAGCATGTGATCCCCCTCTCGATATTCCGAGGCGAAGTAAAGTGCCGTTGACGATTGTCGTCAATCGGCAATAATGGCGGTGATTTGTGCAGCGCCCTGTGGGCTAAGTGATTGAAATCGCGTCCTTGTCGTGTGATCTGCTTGTCTGGCGGGCGGCGCTGCGCTCAAGTTTTGATCGTTTCATCGCGCCGTACGGCGCCTGGCACGACGTTCACCGAGGTGAGTTCAGCCCATGGAGAAACGCGCGCTTCGTCCCATCACCCGCCTGTCCACCGAAGCCCAGGCGACGCTCAGCCTGCGCGAGCACATCCTGTCGGGCGCGCTCAAGCCCGGTGAGCGGCTGACGGAGACCCCGCTCGCCGAGCAGCTCGGCATCGCCCGCGCGACGCTGCGCATGGGGCTGCATCGCCTCGCCTCCGAGGGCATCCTGGTGCAGATCCCGTATACCGGATGGCAGGTCGTCGCCTTGTCAGCCGATGATGTCTGGGAGCTGTGGACGTTGCGCAGCAGCCTGGAGAGCCTCGCCTCCCGACTGGCGGCCGAACGCATGACAGACAGCGGAAGCTCCCGCGTGACCAAGGCGATGGAGGATCTATCGGCCGCCTGCCGCCGTGGTCGTGTCAACGACATCAACAAGGCGGACTTCGCCTTTCACCGCACCATCGTCGACCTGGCGGGCCATGGCCGGCTCTCGGAGCACTACAGGCAGGTCGAGCAGCAGGTGCGGCTCTATATCGCCAGCACCAACGTCTACAACGAGCCGGACGACTGGTCGGTGGTCATCGAGCACCATCGGCCTCTCGCTGCGGCTCTGATCGCCCGCGATCCCGACCGGTCGGAGGCAGAGGCACGGCTTCACAACGAAGTCTTCGGCAAGAAGCTGCTGTCAGCAATGCGCGACGAGCCGCAGCTCTGACTCATGTTCTTCTGGACCGCCGGCTTCCAGCCGGCCTCGGGAATCATGAGCCGGCTGGAAGCCGGCGGTCCGGAAGATCAAAGAAAAAGCCGCCAATCGGCGGCTTCTTCGTGTCAGGTGCGATCGCAACCGATCAGGTCGCCGCCGCCATCGGCTGCCTGGTCGGACGGTTGGCCGCCTCGACCACCATGTTCTTCATGGCCTTCTGCAGCTTGTCGAAGGCGCGCACCTCGATCTGGCGCACGCGCTCGCGGCTGATGCCGTACTTGGCCGACAGGTCTTCCAGCGTCTTGGGCTCGTCGACCAGGCGGCGCTCGACGATGATGTGCCGCTCGCGATCGGTGAGCTGCTTCAGTGCGTTGGCGAGCATGTGCTTGCGCTGGCCGAGCTCCTGGCTCTCGGCGAGACGGGCTTCCTGGTTGGGGCTGTCGTCGACCAGCCAGTCCTGCCACTCCATGTCGCCCTCGGCTTTCACCGGGGCGTTGAGCGAGGAGTCGGGCGCGGCGAGGCGGCGGTTCATGTTCACCACCTCCTCCTCAGGCACGCCGAGGCGGGTCGCGATCTTGGTCACCTTCTCGGGCGACAGATCGCCCTCCCCGATGGCCTGCATCTGGCCCTTGATGTGCTTGACCTGGTCGGGACGAAGGTCGCCCTCGTCCAAGGCCGAGATCCGGCCCTTGGCCTTGCGCAGGTTGAAGAACAGCTTCTTCTGCGCCGCCGTGGTGCCCATCTTCACCAGCGACCACGAGTGAAGGATGTATTCCTGGATCGAGGCGCGGATCCACCACATGGCATAGGTCGCCAAGCGGAAGCCGCGGTCCGGGTCGAACCGCTTGACCGCCTGCATCATGCCGACGTTGCCCTCGGAAATGAGCTCGGCCACCGGCAGGCCATAGCCGCGATAGCCCATGGCGATCTTGGCCACGAGACGCAGATGGCTGGTCACCAGCTGTGCCGCCGCTTCGGGATCACCATGTTCCGAATAGCGCTTGGCGAGCATGTATTCCTGCTCAGGCTTAAGCACCGGGAACTTCTTGATCTCCGACAGATAGCGGTTGAGGCTCTGCTCCCCGCCAAGAGTTGGCATTACCGGAAGACCAGCTGATGGGCGGCTTTGGAATCGCCATGCTCGCGCCAGGCCTTGGCCAGCATGAACTCCTGCTGCGGCTCGAGCAGCGGGAACTTCCGGATCTCCTGCAGGTAGCGGCTGAGGTTGCCTTCCGGCGTGAGGGACGACGGCAGGGCGGGAAGATTGGCGGTGGTAGCACTCATGGCTCCCCCTTTCTGGTACTAGGCTGAACGGGCGTTTAGCACTCACACCCGTCGACTGCTAAGCTGACTCTAAGGGTCGGCTAAACCCCTGGTCAAGAAAATCCGACTAATCCCCTCGGGTATTAGGGGTTTACTTAACGCTGTTCAGCTCAGCCACCAACATCCTGAAATCTTGAGGCAATTCTGTGGCGAAGCGCATCTCC
>OCZS010000433.1_pt1 | contig 13610 bp, 15 predicted proteins | sample 1539071 | NCBI WGS metagenome assembly OCZS01 (sample SAMEA3113584, study PRJEB22503) | soil metagenome
CGGCTACCTGCTGGCCAGCATGGCCGAGCCGGTCGCGGCCGGCGTCTGGCAGGCCCTGCTCCCAGGAGCCCTGCGCGACCCCGGGGCCGCCCTCCCCTGGGCGGTCGGCTGGGTCGGGTCGGGCATCGCCGTGGCCGCCGTCCTGACCCTGGTCGCCCTCCGGCTCGACCGGCCCGCCACCGCCGGGGCGTCCCGGCGCCGGGTGGCGGCCCCGGCCCTGCTCGGGGCCGTGCTGCTCGGGCTGGTCGTGCTCGACCTGGCGCTCGGCGGCCACGGGCTGTCCCAGCCGCTGGTCGGCGGCAGCGCCTGGGACGGCGAGCGCTTCTACGGCCTCGGCAACGGCTACTTCGCCTTCGCCCTGGCCGCGGTCATGCTGGTGGCCGCCTTCGCGCCCCTGTCCGCGGTCGCCACCGCCGCCCTGCTGGTGGGCCTGGGCGTGGTCGACGGGCTGCCCCGGCTCGGGGCCGACGTCGGCGGCGCCCTCACCTCCATGCTGACCGCGGCCGCGGCCCTGGTCGTGCTCGCCCCCGGCCGCCCCCGGGCCCGCCGGGTGGTCCTGCTGGCCGGCCTGGCCGTGGCCGCGGCCGTGGTCGTGGCCCTCGGGGCCGGCCTCGGCGGACCGGTCAGCCACGCCGGCCGCTTCGCCGAGCGCCTCCAGCAGGGCCCGGCCGACGCCGCCGGGGTCGTGGTCGATCAGCTCGCCCGCAACCTCCGCCTGCTGGCCAACAGCCCCTTCGCCTGGGCCGGCCCCCTCCAGGTGCTGCTGGCCGGCCTGATCGCCCTGCGCCCGCCGCCCCCGCTCCGCCAGCTCCCCGGCTGGACCCGCCGCGTCCTCGGCCTCGGCGCCTTCGGGTCGCTGCTGCTCATCGTCCTCAACGACACCGGCGTCACCGCCACCTCGGCCAGCGGCCTGTTCCTGCTCGCCATCCCCGCCTGGGCCTGGCTGGACCAGCACCGCCCGCCCAGCCCGCCGTCCCCCCGGCCCCGGGCCCGGCCGGCCGAGGTGCGCCACTAGGCCGTGGCGGCCGGCCCCTGGGACGGGCCGCGGGCGCCGCTGGCCCGGCCGAGGGCCACGGCCAGGAGCTGGACGGCGGCCACGGCGACCAGGGTGCCGGCGACGCCGGTCCGGGCCAGGGCCGGGCCGGCCAGGGCGGAGCCGACCGCGAACGCACCAAGCTTGAGGCTGGCCGCGGTGGTGAAGATCTGCCCGCGCAGGGGCGGCGGTGACCAGCGTTGCCGGGTCGCGAAGGTGGCCGCGAACGCCGGGCCCTCGGCCAGGCCGGCCAGGGCGACCAGGACCAGGGCGGCCGGGAACGACCGGGCCAGCGGCCAGGTCGCCATGACCAGGCCGAAGAGGCCGAGGCCGGCCAGCACGACCCGCTGGGGCGGCCAGGCGGCGGTGGGGCGGGCGGCGGCCAGGGCGCCGGCGATCGCCCCCGCCTCCAGGGCCGCCCAGAGGTAGCCGGCCCCGGCCCGCCCGGCCCCCAGCCGCTCGGCCCAGAAGGGCAGGGCCAGGGTGAGCAGGCCGGTGCCGCCCATGCCGACGGCGGTGGCGACCGTGACCCCGCGCAGCACCGGGGTCCGGGCCAGGTGGGCCAGCCCCTGGCGGATGGCCACGGCCATCGGGGCCGGGTGGTCGCCGGCCGGGGGCGCGACCCGGGGCAGGCGGGCGATGGCCGGCAGGGCCAGCGCGGCCAGGGCCGCCTCGGCCAGCACGGCCCCGGCCGGGCCGGCGGTGGCCGCGACCACGCCGGCGACCGCCGGGCCGGCGATGGCGGCGGTGTTGAAGCTGCTCGCCTCGAGCGCGTTGGCCCTGGCCAGCAGCCGCTCGGGCACCAGCAGGGGGATCATGCTGGTGTAGCCGCCGGTGGCCAGCGGCCCGGTCAGCCCGGCCAGGGCGGCCAGCGGCAGCAGGGCCCAGCCGGGGGCGCGGCCGGCGGCGGCCAGGAGGCCGAGCAGGCTGGCCGCCAGCAGCACCTGGTTGCTGGCCAGGGCGACCCGCCGCCGGCTGGTCCGGTCCAGCCAGGCCCCGAGCACGGGCCCGGTCACGACCGCCGGCAGGGTGGTGGCCGCCACCACCGCCCCGGCCAGCCCCGGGCGCCCGGTCCGGTCCAGCACCAGCAGCACCGCCGCCACCGGGAACATCTCGCTGGCCAGCCGGGCCAGGGTCGCGGCGAGCAGGAACGCCGGGTAGCCGGGCTGGGCGGCCAGCCCACCCTGGCGAGCCGGGGCGCTGGGTGCGGGGGAGGTCACCCGGCCAGCCTAGCGCCGCCCCGTGGCCGGGACCGGTCGGCCGCGGAGGCGGGGCGCCGGCTCAGGCGCGCAGGGCGGTCAGGGCGGGGCGCGGGTCCTTGAAGGAGTAGGCGGTGCGGAAGAAGCACCACACCGTGCCGCCGTGGGAGCTGGTCACCGGGGTCGGGCGGCGAGGGCGGGCGGTGTCCAGGGACAGGGTCACCTGGTCGTCGTCGGGGTGGTTGGGGTCGTACAGCCGCAGGGTCAGGCGGGTCCCGGCCAGGTCGTAGCCCCAGGCCAGGACCTGGTGGTTGGCGCCGAGGTCGCGGGGGTCGCGGGACTTGGTCCTGACCAGGCCGAGCGGGCTCAGGATGCCGCGCTCCAGGTCGCCCCGGATGGCCGGCCACTCCAGCCGGACCATCCGCCAGGCCCGGCCGTGGACCATGGCCAGGTCGCCGTCGGGCAGGGCCGGGTGCATCAGCTTCAGGTAGGTGGCCGGCCCGAACGGCAGCGAGAGGCTGTCCAGCAGCCGGTCGGCCACATAGCGGAACACCGGGCCGTCGCCGGGCGCCCTGGTCATGGCCGGCGGGGCCAGGCCGGCCTCGAACAGGTCGCGGACGGTGTAGGCCATGCCGCCGCAGAGCCCGTTGGCGGCGTCGCCGATCGGGACGGTCATGCCGCCGGGCAGGTCGATCTCGAGGTTGGGCACGTGGGGGAAGGCGTTGGGGAAGTGCAGGCCCCTGGTCGACGGGCGGAACCCGGGGACGCGGACGCTGGTCATGCGGTCCTCCGTGCGCTCGGCTCCCCCCCGGCGCCCAGCATGGCCCGGGAGCGGCCGCCGCTCCGATGACCCCCGTCACCACCTGCCTGTGCCGTCGATCACAGCCCCGACCCCAGGCATCCCGACCCCGGGGCACCCCGACCCCGGCGCCCCGACCCCGGGCGCCCCGAACCCGGGCACGCCGGAGCCCCACCACCCACCCGATCAGGGGCCCCTGAACGGGAGGGTAGCCCGCGGCGGGATCGGGTGCGCGCGGCTGTCCACAGCCTCCCCGCTGTCCACAGCCCCTTCCCTCAGTGGGCGGGGCCCGACTCCCAGTTGCGGCCGAAGCGGTCGGGGGTCTCGGTCATGACCCGCGCGGCCAGCGCGTCCGGGTCGCCGTCGCCCAGCCGCGACACCACCAGGGCGACCCCGTCGGCGACCAGCGCCCCCGGCGGCAGCGAGGCCGCCGCCCAGCGGGCCAGGGCCCGGACGCTGCGGGTCCGGGCCTTGACGCGGAGCTGCAGCTCGCGGGCGATGGCGTCCTCGAAGCGGTTCATCGGCGGCGACGAGCCTACGCCGATTGCGTACACTCGGGCCGTGCCGACGATGCAGCCCCCGTGGCGGTTCCGGGGCGAGCCGCTGGCTCTGGAGTGGGTGGCCGACGGCTGGCACCTCCGCTTCGTGCAGCCCTACCGGGCGACCAAGGTGTACCGCTGCCCCGGCTGCCAGCAGGAGATCTTCCCCCGCACCCTGCATGTGGTGGTCTGGCCGGAGGGGGAGACCTCCCAGCGCCGCCACTGGCACAAGGCGTGCTGGGAGCGGCGCTTCGCCGAGCTCCGGCGGGCGGCGCGGCGGGGCCCCCCGGCAACGTAGCATTGGGCGGCCGGGCAACCGGCATCGACGAGCACAGTCCCGAGGCAGGTTCAGGAAGGAGCCACCCAGTGTCCGTGTCGCAGAGCGCTCTCGGCCAACCCCGCCGTCTCGTGCTGGCCGACGTGCTGCCGGGCGACCGCGTCCGCGACGCCGTCCTGGTGGCCGGGTTCGCCGCCTTCACCGGGCTGGCCGCCCAGCTGGCCGTCAAGCTGCCGTTCACGCCGGTGCCGATCACCGGCCAGACCTTCGCCGTGCTGCTCGGCGCGGCCGCCCTGGGCTGGCGCCGGGCCCTGGCCGGGATGGTGCTGTACCTGGCCCTCGGCCTGACCCCGTGGGTGCCCTGGTTCGCCGAGGGCTCCGGGGGCAGCGACATGGTCTCGGCGCCGTCGTTCGGCTACATCGTCGGCTTCCTGGTCGCGGCCGCGCTGGTCGGCTGGCTGGCCGAGCGGGGCTGGGACCGCACCCCGCCCCGGACGGTGGTCACCATGGTCGCCGGCAACCTGGTCATCTACGCCTTCGGGCTGCCGTTCCTGATGGCCACCGTCGGGGTCGGCCTGGCCACCGGCCTGGAGCTGGGGGTGACCCCGTTCCTGGCCGGGGACGCGCTCAAGATCCTGCTGGCCGCCGGGCTCCTCCCCGGCGCCTGGGCCCTTGTCGGGCCCCGGAGGGGTCCGGGGAACCGCGAAGGGGTTCCCCGGTGAACAAGGCACAGCGCTAGCCATGTCGGTCGAGGAGACGCTGCGCCTGGACGGGCGGACGGCCCTGGTCACCGGGGCCAGCCGCGGCATCGGCCGGCAGGCCGCCCTGACCCTGGCCGCCGCCGGGGCCTCGGTGGTGCTGGCCGCCCGCTCCAAGGAGGAGCTGGCCGAGGTGGCCGCCGCCGCCCGCCGGGCCGGCGCCCCCGACGCGATCGTCGCCGTCACCGACGTCCTGGACGAGGAGGCGGTGGAGGCGGCCGTGGCCGCCGCCGTCGAGGGCACGGGCCGGCTCGACGTGGTCGTCAACGTGGCCGGCGGCCAGGGGTTCACCGCCTATGTCGCCGACACCAGGACCGACGGCTGGGACAAGGTGCTCGGCCTCAACCTGCGCTCGGTGTTCGTCGGCTGCAAGGCGGCCATGGGCCACCTGCCGCCCGGCGGGTCGATCGTGAACGTGGCCAGCATCGCCGGGTTCACGGCCAGCCCCGGGCTGGCCGCCTACGGTGCCGCCAAGGCGGGCGTGATCGCCCTCACCCGCACCCTGGCCGTCGAGGCCGCGCCCCTCGGGGTGCGGGTCAACTGCCTGGCCCCCGGCTGGGTCCGGACCGAGCTCACCCGGCGCATGTGGTCGGACCCGGAGACCAGCCGGGCCCTGGTCGCCCAGGTCCCCCTGGGCCGCTGGGCCGACGTCGAGGAGCTGGCCGGGCCGCTGCTGCTGCTCGCCTCCGACGCCGGCAGCTACATCACCGGGGCCACCCTGGTGGTCGACGGCGGGCTCCTGGCGTGACCGCGCCGGACCCGGCCTATCCTGGGCAGGTGAGGGACTCGCTGCTGGACCGGGTGACCCGGCTGCCGTTCGTCATCCCCGGCGACCCCACCGGGGTGCCGGCGTCGGTGCTGCTCGCCCTGGCCCCGGTGGACGGGGCCGACGACCTGGAGCTGGTCCTGGTGCGGCGGCCCGACCACCTGCGCCAGCACGCCGGCCAGGTCGGCCTGCCCGGGGGCGCGGTCGAGCCCGGGGACGCCGACGGGGTCGCGGCCGCCCTCCGCGAGGCCCAGGAGGAGGTCGGCCTCGACCCGTCCGGGGTCCGGGTGCTTGGCAGCCTCGACCGGACCTACCTGGCCGTGTCCGACTTCGACGTGCTGCCGGTGGTCGGGGTCTGGGACGGCCTGGCCCCGCTGGTGCCCAGCCCGGACGAGGTCGCCGGGATCCTGCGCCCGACCCTGCGCCAGCTGGCCGACCCGGCCAACCACGGGACCATGCCGTTCAGCGAGATCCTGGGCGAGGAGGCGCTGGCCGCCCGGGGCATCCCCGACCTGGCCAGCCCGGTGTTCTGGGCCGACGGGGTCCTGGTCTGGGGGTTCACGGCCGGCCTGCTGGTCGGCTTCCTCGACTCCCTCGGCCTCCAGGCCCCGCCCCTTCCCGCCTACTGGGGCACCCGCCCCTAGCCCCACTCCAAGGAGCACCCGATGTCGACCCCCGCCCCCGACGACCCCGCCCCGCCCGCCGCCTCCAGCGGCGCCGGGACGCCGCTGGTCCTGCTGCACGCCTTCCCGCTCGACGGCCGCATGTGGGCGCCCCAGGTCGAGGCCCTGGCCGGCACCTACCAGGTGATCGTCCCCGACCTGCGCGGGTTCGGGGCGGCCAGGGACCAGGCGGTCGAGGAGGCCGGCATGGACCTGCTGGCCGACGACCTGCTCCGGCTGCTGGACGACCGCGGCCTTGACCGGGTGGTGCTCGGCGGGCTGTCCCTGGGGGGCTACGTAGCCCTGGCCTTCCTGCGCCACCACGCCGACCGGGTCAGCGGGCTTGTCCTGCTCGACACCAAGGCGACCGCCGACGGCGACCAGGCCAGGGACGACCGGCTCACGATGGCCGAGCGGGTCCTGGCCGAGGGCAACGACTTCGTGCCCGAGGTGATGCTGCCCAAGCTGCTCGGCCAGACCAGCCGCGAGCACCGGCCGGAGGTGGTCGAGAAGGTCGCGGCCCTGATCCGCGAGCAGTCCCCCCAGGCCATCGCCGGTGCCCAGCGGGGCATGGCCGCCCGCGCCGCCACCACCGACGTGCTGGCCACGATCACGGTCCCGACCCTGGTCGTCACCGGCGAGGAGGACGCCGTGACCGGCCCCGAGATCGGCCGCGACCTGGCCGCCGGCATCCCCGGGGCCCGCTTCCTGCTGGTCGAGGAGGCGGGGCACCTGGTCAATCTGGAGCAGCCGGAGATCGTGAACGAGGCCCTGCTCGACTTCCTCGCCCCCCTCTGGATCTGAGATGCTTGCGCCATGACAACTGGTCCGCCCATCTAGTACGCTCGGGCTAGTCGAGGCTCTGGTTCCCCCGACCAGAGCCCAAGACGCGAGGGGGGCAGGGGAGGACCGGCTCCTGCCCCCCTCGCTACGTGCGGGGATCCCTCCGGGATCAGCCGCGGTGGCCGGTTCCTTCCTCGACCAGCTCGACCAGGACGCCCTGCATCGACTTGGGGTGCAGGAAGGCGATGGTGGTGCCGCCGGAGCCGACGCGAGGGGCCGGGTCGATCACCTCGAACTCCTGGGCGCGCAGCTCGGCCAGGGCGGCGGCGACGTCGGGGACGGCGTAGCCGACGTGGTGGACGCCCTCGCCCCGCTTGGCCAGGAACTTGCCGACCGGGCTGTCGGGGGCGAGCGGGGCGACCAGCTGCACATAGGCCTCGCCGGCCCGGAGCAGCAGCTCGTGGACGCCCTGCTCGGTGATCACCTCCTCGTGGGTGACCTCGAGGCCCAGCACCTGCTCATAGAGGGCGCGGGCGGCGGCCAGGTCGGTGACGGCGATGCCGACATGGTCGAGGCGTCCAAGCTGCACGGCGAGGTCCCTTCAGAGGTCGAGGATCCAGTCGGTGGCGGTGTGGTCGAGGTCCCAGCCGGCGGCGGCGGCGGCCCGGTCGGCCGACCCGCCGGCCGCGGTGAACAGCCACAGGGGCCGGCCCGCGGGCACCAGGCCGGCGGCCAGCTCGAGGACCCGGCGGCCCACCCCCCGTCCCTGGGCGGAGCGGCGCACGGCGAAGTGGCACAGCTGGGTGGTGGTGCCGGAGTCGAACAGCAGCAGGACCCCGCCGCCGTCGGCGGTCCGGTAGGGGCGGCTGCGGGGGTCGCGGAAGCGGCGCCGGTAGGCCTCCTCGCGGCCGTCGGTCTTGTCGTCGGGCCCCCACGAGTCCCGCCAGACCTCGAGGAAGGCGTCGAAGTCGCCGTCGCCCAGCTCCAGCAGCCCCGGCGCCCCCGACCCGGTGCCGGCGGTCCGCCGGTAGGCCTGGCGCTCGGTGCGGCGGTAGCCGAGCCCGGCCAGGTCGTCGCCCAGCCCCGGCCGCGACGACGGCGAGGCGAGCACGTGCGCGTAGTCCCGCCCGGCCGCCTTGAAGGCGGCCGCGGCCCCGGCGGCGTCGTAGGCCAGCCGGATCCCGAAGGCGAAGTTGTAGATGAACAACGGGTCGAGGGGGCAGGTCACGACCTTGCCCGCCGCGAGCTGGACCACGCCGCCGCCGCCGATGATGGACAGGTTCAGGTGGTTCTGCTCGCAGGCATGCACGAACCCGAGGCTCACGCTGGCCAGCCTACCCCGGGCGGTACACTCCCAGGACGATGTTCGAGCGAACCCAGCCGGTGATCTGCGCCGGGGCCAGGACGCCCATCGGGCGGTTCGGGGGCACGCTGGCCCCGCTGCCCGCGGCCGCCCTCGGCGGCCACGCCACCCGGGCCGCCCTGCAGCGGGCCGGGGTCGCCCCCGACGCGGTCGAGCACGTGGTCATGGGCCACGTCCTCCAGGCCGGGCAGGGCCAGATCACGGCCAGGCAGGCCGCCGCCTGGGCCGGGATCCCGATGACCGTGCCGGCCCTGACGGTCAACAAGGTCTGCCTGTCCGGGCTCAACGCCATCGCCACCGCCGCCCAGTACGTCGAGCTCGGCCAGGCCGGGCTGCTGGTCGCCGGGGGCATGGAGTCGATGAGCAACGCCCCCTACCTGGTCCCCAAGGCCCGGTTCGGGGCCCGCATGGGCGACGCCGAGCTGGTCGACGCGATGGTCCACGACGGGCTCTGGGACGCCTTCGACGACGCCCACATGGGCGGCCTGTCCGACGAGACCAACCGGCGCCTCGGGATCGACCGGGCGGCCCAGGACGAGTGGGCCGCCCGCTCCCACGAACGGGCCGCCGAGGCGGCCAAGCGCGGCCTCCTGGCAGAGGAGATCGTCCCCGTGGTCGTGTCGGACGACGGCCTCACCGTCGACCAGGACGAGGGCATCCGGCCCGGCACCACCGCCGAGTCCCTCGGCCGGCTGCGGCCGGCGTTCTCGCCCGAGGGCACCATCACCGCCGGCAACGCCTCCCAGATCTCGGACGGGGCGGCCGCGGTGGTGGTCACCTCCCGGGAGCGGGCGGCCGCCGACGGCCTGCCGGTGCTCGCCTCGGTGGTGGCCTACGGGACGGTCGCCGGGCCCGACACCAGCCTCCACTCCCAGCCGTCGCGGGCCATCGCCGACGCCTGCCGCCGGGCCGGGGTCGCCCCCGCCGACCTGGACCTGGTCGAGATCAACGAGGCCTTCGCCGCCGTCGCCCTGCGCTCGACCCAGGAGCTGGAGCTGGACGAGGGCGTGGTCAACGTCAACGGCGGCGCGGTCGCCCTCGGCCACCCGATCGGGGCCAGCGGCACCCGGGTCGTGCTCACCCTGGCCATGGAGCTGCGCCGCCGCGGCGGCGGCCTCGGCGCGGCCGCCCTGTGCGGCGGCGGCGGCCAGGGCGACGCCCTGCTCATCCGGGTCGACGCTTGACCCTTCCCGACCTGCTGGAGCGGCTGCGGGCCGGGGACCAGCGGGCGGTGGCCCGGCTGATCTCCTGGGTCGAGGACGGCGACCGGGACCAGCTCAGGGAGGCCGCCGAGGCCCTCAACCCGGCGGCCGGGCGGGCCCAGGTGATCGGGCTCACCGGGTCGCCGGGGGTCGGCAAGTCGACCCTGGCCGGGGCCCTTGTCGCCGCCTACCGGGCCAAGGGCCTGACCGTGGGGGTGCTGGCCGTCGACCCGTCCTCGCCGTTCACCGGCGGGGCCCTGCTCGGCGACCGGGTCCGGATGCAGCGCCACGCCCTCGACGAGGGCGTCTACATCCGCTCGATGGCCACCCGGGGCCACCTGGGCGGCCTGGCCTGGGCGACCCCGCAGGCGGTGCGGGTGCTGGACGCCGCCGGCTGCGACGTCGTCCTGGTCGAGACGGTCGGGGTCGGCCAGGCCGAGGTCGAGGTGGCCGGGCTGGCCGACACCACCCTGGTCGCCCTGGCCCCCGGCTTCGGGGACGCCGTCCAGGTCGCCAAGGCCGGCATCCTCGAGGTGGCCGACGTGTTCGTGGTCAACAAGGCCGACCGCGACGGCGCCGAGGTGGTCGCCCGCGACCTCCGCCAGATGCTCCACCTGGGCGCGGCCACCCCCTGGCAGGTCCCGGTGCTCCTGACCGTGGCCGAGCGCGGCGACGGGGTCGCCCAGCTGGTCGAGGCGATCGCCGCCCACCGCGCCCACCTGGCCTCCAGCGGCGAGCTGGAACGCCGCCGCCGCCACCGGGCGGCCCGCGAGATCGAGGAGGTCGCCCTGGCCAGCCTCCGCACCGAGCTCGGCGAGCTCGGCCACGGCGAGGCCCTCGACACCCTGGCCGAGCAGGTCGCCGCCGGCAAGCTCGGCCCCTACAGCGCCGCCGACCAGCTCCTGGCCGGCGTCAGAGACGCCAGCGGCTGAGCGCGGCCGCCCGCCGGCCGGCCCCGGCGGGGGAGAGCACCTCCGGGCCGATGACCACGGCGGCCAGCGCCTCCAGGGGCACCTGCTCGAACCCCGGCCCGCCCAGTACTTCGAACACCTCGGCCGGGACGAGCTTGACCGCCGTGGCCACCACCAGGGTCGGCAGCCGGGCGGCCAGCTCCCGGGTCCCGGCCGCGTTCAGCAGCGCCGCCGGCCCGATCGCGTCCGCCCCCACCACCCCTACGACCGGGGCTGGGGGCCCGCCGTGGCCCAGGGCCCCGAGGACCCGGTCGACCAGGGAGCTGTGGGACACGGTGGCCACCGCGCCCGCGGTGGCGGCCAGGCGCTCCCGGAGCCAGCCGGTGGCGGTGGCCACGGCGGCGTCGGCGTCGTCATGGAGACGGCCGCGCAGGGCGGCCAGGGCCGCCGGGGGATCGGGGCCGCGGGCCGCTCTGGCCAGGTGCCAGATGGGGGCCATGGCGGGCTGGCCGGCCAGCAGGACGGCCACCGCCTGCTCGAGCAGGGGCGGGTCGGCGGCCACCTCGAGCAGGCCGTCGACGGCGGTGGCGGCGACCTCGATGGCGCCGCCCTGGCGGTCGCCGGCGGCGGCCAGGACCGCCGCGGGCAGGCGTCGGGGGTCCATAGGTCGCGATAGGCTACGCCGAGCAGCTGTCCGGCGCCCCCCAGCGCCCCAACCTCGGAGCCCGTAGTGAGCAGACGTCTCCTGGTCGTCCTCATCGTCCTGGGCGTGCTGGCCACGGGCGGCGGGGTGGCCGGCGGGCTGCTGCTGGCCCGCGACCCCGGCGGCGATCCGGCGGTGGCCGGTCCGACCACCATCCCCGAGACCACCGTCACCCCGACCTCCGAGCCGGCCTCGTCCACCTCCTCGACCAGCACCTCCTCGTCGACCACCAGCACCACCACCGGGGTGAGCGTCCAGGCGCGGGTGGCCGAGCGGCTCGAGGACGGGGTGGTGGTCAGCTACCAGGCCTCCGAGCCGATCTCGGCCGTGCTCGTGTGGGGATTCGGCGGGCCCAGCGGCCATCAGCTCCAGTTCCCCGGGCCCGCCGCCCAGGGCAGCATCAAGCTGGTCCTGGCCAGGACGACCCGCTCGGTCTCGATGCGGGTGACCGGCCAGTCGGCCGACGGGCGGACCGGGACCAGCGACACCCTGAGCGCCCGGCGGCTGGTCCGGCAGGTCGTGCTCGAGGTCCAGGCCCTCACCCTCGACATCCCCAACGGGACCGGCGGGATCGCCACCGGCTTCCGTGGCACCACCTTCACCCCGCTCGGCCCCGGGCTCAGCGGGCCGCGGGCCTCCGCCGGGCCGTACGCGTTCCCCTCCTCCGTGCTCGGCGCCGGGGTGCGCTCGGGCCCGCTGGCCCTGCGGTTCTTCCACGAGGTCCAGCCCAACCCGACCCGGACCCGGGTGGTCAACCTGACCATCCCCTTCCCCCGCTCGGGCCAGTCGACCCTCAACCGGAACGTCTCCGCCGTCGGCCTCACCGCCCACCTCCGCCTCCGGGTCACGGTCACGGTCTCGTGACGCCCGATGAGCGGCGCTACGCGCTCGAGCTCGACCCGGGCGAGGTCGAGCGCTACCGGATGATGGCCGAGCAGGCCCGGGCGGCCGAGGCCGACCTGTGGGACCTGGCCGGGATCGGGCCGGGCGCCTCGGTGGCCGACGTCGGCTGCGGGCCGGGGGCCATGCTGCCGGCGCTGTCCGGCGCCGTCGGGCCGGAGGGCCGGGTCGAGGCCGTCGACGCCGACCCGGAGGCCGTGGCCGCGGCCACGGCCCTGGTCGCCGCGGCCGGCCTCGGCAACGTCTCGGTCGCCCAGGCCCGGGCCGACCACACCGGCCTGGCGCCGGGGTCGCTGGACGTGGTCATGGTCCGCCACGTGCTCGCCCACAACGGCGGCGCCGAGGACGCGATCGTCGCCCACCTGGCCACCCTGGTCCGCCCGGGCGGCTGCCTGTACCTGGTCGACTCCGACGGGACGGCCTTCCGGACCCTGCCCGAGCACGCCGACCTGACCGACCTCAACGACCGCTACGGGGCCTTCCGGGCCGCCCGGGGGGACGACAACCGGGCCGGCCTGCGGCTGGCCGACCGGGTGGCCAGGGCCGGCCTGGAGCTGCTCGAGTTCAGCGGCCGCTACTTCATCGGCCAGCCCCCGGCGGCGGTCCGCCCGCCGGCCTGGGCGGCCCGGGAGGCGATGGTCGCGGCCGGTGTGGCCGGCGAGGACGACGTCCACCGCTGGGACCGGGCGTTCCAGGAGGTCGAGGCGGCCCCGGTGCCGCGGACGGTCTTCGCCCCCCTGTTCACCGCGATCGGCCGCCGGCCGGCCTGAGCGGCCCAGGCGCCTACAATCAGGGGACCAGCCAGGCCACCCAGGAGGCCACCGTGCCCGACAACGACGCCGTGACCGGTGCCGACGCGCTCGACGCGCTGCGCCGGCGGTGGCGGGAGCAGTACGCGGCCGGGCGGGAGCGCGAGGCCGACTTCACCACCTTGTCCGGTGAGGAGGTCGCCCCCCTCTACGACCCGCTCGACCACCCCGACCGGGACGTCGCCGCCACCATCGGCGTCCCCGGCCAGTACCCGTTCACCCGCGGCGTCTACCCCTCGATGTACCGGGGCCGGCCCTGGACGATCCGCCAGTTCTCGGGGTTCGGCAACGCCCGGGAGACCAACGAGCGCTACAAGTACCTGATCGGCCAGGGCGGCGGCGGCCTCTCGGTCGCCTTCGACATGCCGACCCTGATGGGCCGCGACTCCGACGACCCGCGCTCGCTGGGCGAGGTCGGCCACTGCGGGGTGGCGGTCGACTCGGTGGCCGACATGGAGATCCTGTTCGACGGCCTGCCCCTGGACGAGCTGACCACCTCGATGACCATCTCCGGGCCGGCGCCGATGCTGTTCGCCATGTACCTGGTCGCGGCCGAGCGCCAGGGGGCGTCGATCGCCGAGCTCGACGGCACCCTCCAGACCGACATCTTCAAGGAGTACATCGCCCAGAAGGAGTGGCTGTTCCCGCCCGAGCCGCACCTGCGCCTGATCGGCGACCTGCTCGAGTACTGCGCGGCCGAGGTGCCCAGGTACCACCCGGTGTCGGTCTCCGGGTACCACATCCGCGAGGCCGGGGCGACCGCCGCCCAGGAGCTGGCCTTCACCCTGGCCGACGGCTTCGCCTACGTCGAGCTGGGGCAGCGCCGCGGCCTCGACGTCGACGTGCTCGGGCCCCAGCTGTCGTTCTTCTTCGACGCCCACGTCGACTTCTTCGAGGAGATCGGCA
>OCZS010000434.1_pt1 | contig 13591 bp, 10 predicted proteins | sample 1539071 | NCBI WGS metagenome assembly OCZS01 (sample SAMEA3113584, study PRJEB22503) | soil metagenome
CTCGGTGCTGCGGCTTCTGCGGACTGAACCCCCAGCGGCGCAGATACCCACCGACCGTGGTGCGTGCCAGCCACCGGCCATAGCGCTGGGTGATCAGCTCGCCGACCGCATCGCGGGTCCACAGAAACCCCGGTAGGCCGAGCTGATCGGGGGTGCTCTCCCGCACCAGCGCGATGACCTCCTGCTGTTGCGGTGCAGCAAGGACCGGCTGCTCGCCCGCGCGGCGGCCGCGGCGCCGCTCCGAAAGCCCGTCCCAGCCGCCCTCCCGATAGCGTTTGATCCAGCGGTTCACCGCGTTGGGATGTACCCCGAACACCCGCGCGGCCTCGGCCTGGGTCATGCCGTCCAGCACCACCCGTACGGCCCGTTTGCGCAGCGCCGCCTGCGCCGCTCCTGGCAATGATCGAGCGTCCTCATCGGTCATCCCACAAGCCTACGACACCATCACACCATTTGCTTACCGCAGTGATAACTGCCTGAGGTGTCATAGGCCGCCCGTACCGGTTTCGCTGGTCGCCGACCTCTGGCCGCACCACCGGGCGATGACGTCGTGGTCGTGACCGATGAGGACGCCGCTCTGCCGTGGCTCGTGCAGCCGGGTACGGGGTTGCAGAGCCGGGCATCGGTGATGGGAGTGTGACAGCGGTCTGCCGAGCGGTGGCCGTGCGGCGTTGGGTTGCGCCATGTCGCTGGAGCCAGGCCCTGGAGGCGGGTTTCCGGTACACCGTGACCGCGGCCGACATCGCGGCGTCGATAGCGGGGAGGTTGCCGGTGCTTGCCACCCCGCGGAACGTCCCTCCGGAGGGGGCTGGCCCATTTATGGAACAGATGTTGCCGAGGACCAGCGGCGGTCCCCGAGCTGACCTCCGGGGAATCGGTCACGGTCGCCCCGGCCCGAACCGCCGGGCCCGCTTGGCCGAGTACGCCGACCTCGGCGTCGACCGCGTCGTCCTCCAAGGAGTTCGGGGCCGTCACCGACCCCGGCCTGGTGGACACCCCGGCCGCCGACTGCGACGCTCTCGGCCTGCTGGAGTCGGATGCCGGCGCCCCTGGACGGTGACGCCGAGGCGGCTGATGGTACCGGTCAGCGGACCCTGCCCCGGCCGGCGATGGGCAACTCCCGCTCCAGCCGGCCGTCGCGGACCCCGTAGGCCACGTCGAACATGTTCACGCATGCGCAGGCGTGGCTCGGGATCACCTGGAGCCGCTCACCGATGCGGACGCCGTCGCTGCCGGCGCGGTGGCCGACGCCGTGCTCCTCGCTGAGGAAGTCCATGTGGAGGTCGGGGCGGCCGGCGACGACCAGCCAGTCCGCCATGCTTCCCATGTTGTCGGTGGTGAAGCATTTGCTGCCCGCGTCGACCACGAACCGCTCGTCGGTCGGCCGGGCGACGACGGTGACCAGCACCCTGGCGGCCGCCATGGCCTCGGTGGCGACCCCGAGGCGCATCATGGTGGCGTCGTTGAGGGCGTAGGTGCCGGGGCGGATCTCGGTGACGCCGTCGACGAAGGCGCCGATCCGTGCGGTCGGGGTCGAGCCGACGCTAATCTCTCCGAGGCTGATCCCGTCGCGTCGGCACAGCTCCGCCGTCTCGACTAGGTCGAGGACCTCGCGTTCGGCAACGCGCCGCAACTCCTCCGGTGCGTGTGCCCGGTAGGCGTGGCCGGCGTGGGTCAGGAGCCCGACCACCTCGACGCCCGGGACCGTGGCGACCCGGCCGACCAGCTCGACGGTCGGCTGGCCGGGAGGCCGGCCGAGCCGGTGCAGGCCGGTGTCGACCTCGACCAGGACCTCGACGTCCCGGCCGAGCTCCCGGCCGACGCGGCCGAGGCCCTCGGCCACCTCGACCGAGTCCAGGCTCACCCGGACCCTGGCCCGGTCCATCAGGTCGCGGAGGCGGCGGAGCTTCCGGTCGCCCACTAGGGGATAGGCGATCAGCAGGTCGTCAAGGCCGGCGTCGGCCATGACCTCGGCCTCGCCCAGCTTGGCGCAGGTGATCCCGGCGGCGCCCGCCTGGAGCTGCATGCGGGCGATCTCGGGGGACTTGTGGGTCTTGGTGTGCGGGCGGAGCCGGACACCGGCCCGGGCGGCCACGGCGGCCATCCCGGCCAGGTTGGTCTCCAGCGCGTCCAGGTCGATCAGCAGCGCCGGCGTCTCCAGCTCGGGCAGGGTTGTGCCGGTCGTGGTCAACTCGACGCCGCCGGCTGCGGACGGGAGCGGATCACCCGGCCGCTGTCGCGGTCGAAGAAGTGGAACCGCGCTGGGTTCACCGAGAGCCGCACGGTGCTCCCGATCCGGGCCGCCGTCCTGGCGTCCACCGCGGCCGTGAAGACGCTGGTCCCCTCGGCCGCGACCAGCGGGATGGGCGCGCCGGCCTCGGGGTCCTCGTCGACGCCCTCGACCTGCACCGGCGGCGCATCGACGCTGAACAGGACGTGCGCCTCGGTGCCGAGGTCCTCGACCACGTCCGCCGTCACCTCGATGACCGGTAGCCGCTCGTCGCGCCAGACGTCGGCGTCCTCGAAGTCCGACGGGCGGATGCCGAGGATCACCGTGCGCCCGTTGTAGGCCTCCAGGGCCGTCCCGGGCGGGACGGGCAGGCGGTGGCTGCCGAACTCGAGCTTGTCGCCGGTGACGGCGGCCTCGACCAGGTTCATTGTCGGCGAGCCGATGAAGCCGGCCACAAACAGGTTGACCGGGTTGTGGAACAGCACCTGGGGCGTGTCGACCTGCTGGAGCACGCCGTCGCGGACCACCGCCACCCTCGTCCCCAGCGTCATCGCCTCGACCTGGTCGTGAGTGACGTACACGATCGTGGTGCCGAGCTGCTTGTGCAGCCGGGCCAGCTCGGCGCGCATCTGCACCCGCAGCTTGGCGTCCAGGTTGGACAGGGGCTCGTCCATCAGGAACGCCTTGGGCTCGCGCACCATCGCCCGCCCGATGGCCACCCGCTGGCGCTGCCCGCCGGACAGGTCGGCCGGCTTGCGGGCGAGGTAGTCGAGCAGCGCCAGCGCCTGGGCGGCCCCGCTGACGCGTTGCTTGACGACCGGCTTGGGGGTGCGGCGCAGCCGCATGCCGAAGCCGATGTTCTGCTCGACGTTCATGTGGGGGTACAGGGCGTAGTTCTGGAAGACCATCGCGATGTCGCGGTCCTTGGGCTTCTCGTCGGTGACCACCCGGTCGCCGATGGTGACCTCGCCGTCGGTGACCTCGTCGAGGCCGGCGATCATGCGCAGGATCGTGGTCTTGCCGCAGCCCGACGGTCCGACCAGCACCATGAACTCGCCGTCGCCGATCTCCAGGGATACGTCCCGCACCGCCTGCACGCCGCCGGGGAACTCCTTACTCACGTGCTCGAGCACGATCCTGCCCATCTCTGCCTCCTCAGCGGTTCGAGGCCATGACCGGTCGCAGCGCTCCCAGGCGCTCATGGGTGAGGGTGGCACGCAGGCGCTCGGCGGCTCCAGGGGCGGCACCCAGCCGGTCGAGGCCGAGCAGCGCCGCCCCGACCACCGGCGGGGCGGTGACCTGGGTGAGCCGGGCCGCCGGGGCGATCCCGACGACCTGTGACCGGATCCGCTCGAGGAAGCTCGGGGCCTCGCGCTGGAACAGGCCGCCGCCGAGCACCACCTCGACGTCGCGGCCGGTCAGGTCGAGCCGGCGGATGACCGCCCCGGCCATGGCCACGATCTCGTCCACCTGCCGGGCGACCAGCTGGGCCGCTATCTCGTCGCCGGCGTCGGCCTCGGCGAACACCAGCGGGACCAGCTCCAGCACCCGCCGCTGGTCGATCCGCTCCAGGAACAGCGCCTCGACCACGGCCAGGGCCGAGGGTAGGCCGAACCAGTCGGGCACCAGCCGGGTCAGGGTGGTGCGCGGCCCGCGTCCGTCCTCGCCACGCAGGGCGGCGCCCACCGCAGCCACGCCGACGTCGCGTCCGCCGCCCCAGTCGCCGGACAGCTCCCCGATCGCGGGGAAGCGCACCTCGCGGCCGTCGGGCACGACCCCGACGCAGTTCATGCCGGCCCCGACCACGACGCCGATCCCCCAGGTGCGCCCGCTGCCGGCGCGCCGCACCGCGAACACGTCGTTGTGCAGCAGCACCTCGCGCGCCCAGCTGCGGCCGGCGATCGCCGGCCCCAGCGCCTGGTCGTCGGCCGGGAAGTCGACGCCGGCCAGGCACCAGACCCCGACCGCGGCCAGCGGGCGCTCGCCGGCCGGGAGGCCGGCGTCGTGGCAGGCGGCCACGATCAGCGCCTCGAGCGTGTCCATGGCGGCCGGCACGCCCAGGTGGTGGTGGGATGCCCCGGGCCCGCGGGCCGCACCTAGCACGCCGCCGCCGGCGTCGACCAGGGCCACGTCGGTCTTGGAGTTGCCCCCGTCGACGGCCAGGACCGCCGGGGCGCTCACGCCGGGCCCCACCGGTTGCCCACCGTTGTAGAGTAAGAAAACTTTCCTAACCTACTCATGGTGGCTGAACAATAGCAGCCGGCGGAGATCGAGCGGAAGGGGGCGGCCGTGGGCCTGAAGATCGCGGTGGTCGGGGGCGGCAGCACTTACACCCCCGAGCTGGTCCAGGGCTTCGCCACCCGGGAGGACCGCCTACCGGTCGACGAGCTGGTCCTGTTCGACATCGACGCCGAGCGCCTGGGAGTGGTCGCCGGCCTGGCCGGGCGCATGCTGGCGCGGGCCGGCTGGGACGGCCGCCTGGTCCAGACCGGCCGCCGCGAGCAGGCCATCGACGGCGCCGACTTCGTGGTCGTCCAGCTCCGGGTCGGCGGCCAGGCCATGCGCCTGGTGGACGAGACCCTGCCGCTGGAGTTCGGCTGCGTCGGCCAGGAGACGACGGGCCCGGGCGGCTTCGCCAAGGCCCTGCGCACCGTCCCGGTCGTGCTCGAGCTGGCCACCGAGACGGTGCGCCGTGGCGCCCCCGGCGCATGGTTCGTCGACTTCACCAACCCGGTCGGCATCATCACCCAGGCCCTGCTGGACCGGGGGCATCGGGCCATCGGACTGTGCAACTCGGCCATCGGGTTCCAGCGGCGCTTCGCCGCCCAACTGGAGGTGGCCCCCGAGCGGGTCGAGCTCGAGCACGTCGGCCTCAACCACCTCACCTGGGAGCGTGCCGTCAAGGTGGACGGGGTGGACCGGCTGCCGGAGCTGCTGGAGCGGCACGGCCCCCGGCTGGCCCGCGACCTCGGCCTCCCTCTGGAGCTGCTCCAGGCCCTCGGGGTCGTCCCCTCGACCTACCTCCGGTACTACTACGCCACCGCCGAGGTGCTCGACGAGCAGCGGCGCAGCCCCTCGCGCGCTCAGCAGGTGGCCGAGATCGAGCGGGGCCTGCTCGAGCTGTACCGCGACCCCGGGCTCGACACCAAGCCCGAGCTGCTGGAGCGGCGCGGCGGGGCCTTCTACAGCGAGGCCGCGGCCGCCCTGATCGCCACCCTCCATGCCGGTACCGGCGACGTGCAGGTGGTCGACGTCCGCAACGACGGGGCCCTGCCCGGCCTGCCCGACGACGCCGTGGTCGAGGTCCCGGCCCGCATCGACGCCGACGGTGCGCACCCGCTGCCCCTCGACCCGCTCGCCCCCGAGCTCCTCGGCCTGGTGCAGCAGGCCAAGGCCTACGAGCGCCTGGCCGTCGAGGCCGCGGTGACCGGCGACCGCACCGTCGCCCTCAAGGCGCTGCTCGCCAACCCCCTGGTCCGCGAGTACCGGGTGGCCGCGCCCCTGCTGGACGCGCTCCTCCAGGCCAGCCGTCCGTATCTGCCGAGGTTCTTCGCCGGCTGACGGGCCGGCCTCAGGTGCCGGCCTCGACCAGCTCGTCGGCGTGCCGCTGGACCTTGGCCAGGGCCTCGACCGCGTCCTCGACCCCCCGCCGCCCGGCCCGGAAGACGTTCTCGTCCAGGTACACGGTCCGGCGCAGGCCGGCGTCTTCGGCCACCGGGAACGACATCCGGGCCGGGTCGAGGCGCGTGGCGTGCTCGACGGCGACCGGCAGGCGCGACAGGGCCGGCTGGAACAGGTCGTAGCGGCTCATCGGCTCGTAGCCCTCCCAGGCGCCGACCCCCTCGGCCTCCAGCGCCTGGCAGACCCGCCGGTTGCCCGCCCCGGCGAAGGCCTCCGGGTCGATCAGCACGATGTAGCGGTAGAAGCTCCAGCGGGTGATGCGGGGATCGGGCGGGAGCAGCCGGATCCCCGGCACCTGGCCGGCCAGCTGCTCGAAGTGCCGGCCCGCCTCGGCCCGCTGCGCCTGCTGGCCGGGGAGCCGCTCCAGGGCACACAGGAGCAGGGCCGCGTGCAGCTCGCCCAGCCGGTAGTTGGCGCCGAAGGTGAACTCCTTCTCCTCCGGGTCCTTGGCCCGGCCGCAGTCGATCAGCGAGTGGGCCCGCCGGGCCAGCCCCTCGTCATTGGTGATCAGGCTGCCGCCCTCCCCGGCGGTGAGGAGCTTGGTGGACTGGTGGCTGAAGGAGCCGAACGCGCCGAACGACCCGGCCCCCCGGTCGCGCCAGCGCTGGCCGTGGGCGTGGGCGCAGTCCTCCACCAGCGCCAGCCCGTGGCGCCGCGCGATCTCCGTGAGCCGGTCCATGTCGGCCATCTGGTGGCCGAGGTGCACCGGCATGATGGCCCTGGTCCGGGAGGTGACGGCCGCCTCGACCTGGTCGGGGTCGATGGTCAGGGTGTCGGGGAGGACGTCGCAGAACACCGGCAGCGCGCCGGCGGCCATGGCCGCGTACGGGGTGGCCGCGAAGGTCAGGGCCGGGACGATCACCTCGTCGCCCCAGCCGATCACGAGGGCCTTGAGCGCGACCTCCATGGTGACGGTGCCGTTGACCATCACCACACCGTGCCGGGAGCCCTGGTAGGCGGCGAACCGCCCGGCGAACTCGGCGGCCAGCGGTCCCGGCTCGGGGAACCCGCCCCAGTGGCCGCTCCGCACCACCTCGGCGACCGCCTCGACGTCGCGTTCGTCATGCACCGGCCAGGCCGGATAGCCTTGGGGCCGGACCGGCGCCCCGCCGCGCAGCGCGAGCTCGGCCATGTCGTCCCTCCTGTCCAGGCGGCCGGTGGCAACCCCGCAGCCGGGGTTGACTTCCCTGTCCGGCCGTCGATAATGGGCGAACGTGAGGAAGGTTTCCTAACTATAACAGGAGAGCTCCTTGGTCGAGCAGCCGGCGACGGTGGGCACGCCCAGCCTGCTGCGGGCCATCAACGCCCGCACCATCCTCGAGCGGATCCAGCGCACCGGCCCGGTCTCCCGGGCCCAGGTGGCGCGGGACAGCGGCCTCTCCAAGCCGACCGTCTCGCTCGGTCTCAACGCCCTCCTCGACGCCGGGCTGGTCAGGGAGGTCGGCCGATCCAGCGGCCGTCCCGGGCCCAGCGCGGTGCTCTACGAGCTCAACCCGGAGGCCGGCTGGGTGGTGGGCATCGACGTGGGCCGGCGACGGGTCCGGGCCGCCCTGGCCGACATCACCGGCGCCGTGGTCGGCCGCCGTGAGGAGCGGGCCCAGGCCTCGAGCGCCCGCACCCTGATCGGCCAAATCGGCGCGATCGCCCATGGGCTGGCCGCCGAGGCCGGCATCGGCTGGGACCGGGTACACCATGTCACCGTCGGCAGCCCGGGCGTGTTCGAGCCGACTCGCGGCGCGGTCACCCTGGCCCCCAACCTGCCCGGCTGGGGCCGCCAGGGCCTGGTGGCGGCGCTGCGGGACGAGCTCGGCAGCCGCATCGGGGTCGAGAACGACGTGAACCTGGCCGCCGAGGGCGAGCGCTGGCGCGGCCTTGGCGGGGACGTCCGCAACTTCGGCTTCCTCTCGGTCGGGACCGGCGTCGGCATGGGCCTGGTGCTGGACGGCAAGCTGTACCGCGGGGCCAGCGGCGCCGCCGGCGAGATCGGCTACCTGCCCATCGGCGCCGACCCCTACGACCCCCATGTCCGGCGCCGCGGCGCGTTCGAGGAGGCGGTCAACGGCGCCGCGGTGGTCCGCGCCGCCGGCCAGGCCGGCCTGACCGGGTCGCTCAGCGCGAAGAAGGTCTTTGCCCTGGCCCGCAAGGGCGACCCGCTTGCCGGGCGGGTGGTCGAGGACGAGGCGCGGCGCCTCGCCCTCGGCCTCGCCGTGGTGATGGCGGTGGTCGACCTGGAGCTGGTCATCCTCGGCGGCGGCGTCGGCGGCAACGCCGACCTGCTGCTCCCCCCCATCGAACGGGAGCTGCGCACGCTCTCTCCGCTCCGGCCCCGCCTGGCCGTCTCGGCGCTGGGCGAGAACGCGGTGCTGCAGGGCGCCGTGGCCACCGCCCTCGAGGTCGCCCAGAGCCGGCTGTTCGATCCCGCGACCATGCTCGACCGGAAGGAGCTCGTGGTCTGAAGCCCAGCAAATGGCAGCACCGTCCGCCCTCCTGAAGGGAGCGCCCCATGCGACGACGGGTCATCGGTCTCCTGGCAATCGCACTGCTCGCCGCCGCCTGCACCGCCGGCGGCGGCGACGACTCCAAGCCCGCGGCCACCCTCGACCCCAACGCCCAGCACGACCCGATGACCCTCACGGTCTGGAGCAACTTCTCCGGCCGCGAGGGCAAGGTGACCACCCAGGTCCTGGAGAGCGTCAAGCAGAAGTACCCGTGGATGACGGTCAAGCACGTCCAGGGCAAGGACGACGAGGCCATCCAGCGGGCCATCAACGGCGGCACCCCGCCGGACGTGGCCATCTCCTTCACCCCCGACAACGCGGCCCGGTACTGCGACACCCGCGCCTGGCAGGACCTCAACCCCAACCTGCAGGCCGACAAGATCGACAAGCAGGCGATGTGGCCGTCGGCCATCTTCAGCTACACCCAGTACAACAACCTCCAGTGCGCCCTGCCGATGCTCACCGACGCCTACGGCCTGTACTACAACGTCGACCTGCTCTCCAAGGCCGGCTTCAGCGAGCCGCCCAAGACGGTGAGCGAGCTCAAGACGATGGCCGAGAAGCTGACCGAGTACAACGCCGACGGCAGCATCAAGGTGGCCGGCTTCATGCCGCTGTTCGGGGCCTACCAGAACAGCGTGAACACCCTCGGTCACGCCTATGCCGCCAAGTGGTACGACAGCTCGGGCAAGCCCTCGCTCAGCACCGACCCCAACTGGACCAAGATGCTCGAGTGGCAGAAGTCGATGGTCGACACCATGGGCTACGACAAGCTCCAGAAGTTCTTCGGGAGCCTCGGCGGGGGCGACTCGGAGTGGTCGGCCCAGCACGGCTTCGAGACCGGCAAGATCGCCATGATGATCGACGGCGAGTGGCGCAACGCCTTCATCGCGGCCGACAAGGCGAAGGTGAACTACGCCACCGCGCCGTTCCCGGTCGACGACGCCCAGCCCGACCTGTACGGCTCGGGCCAGGTCGGCGGGACCATCATGGGCATCCCCAAGGGGGTCAAGAACCCGGCCGAGTCGTGGCTGCTGGTCAAGTACATGACCACCGAGACCTCGGCCCTGGTCACCCTGGCCAAGGGCCTGCGGAACGTGCCGTCGACGACCGAGTCGCTCAAGGACCCGGAGCTGAACGCGGACGAGCACTTCTCGACCTTCATGAAGATCTTCCAGAACCCCAAGTCGACCTTCAAGCCGATCACGCCCATCGGGGTGACCGACCAGGACCTGTTCGGCAGTCTGGCCGAGAAGCACCAGGCGGGCAAGGTCGGTGACCTCCAGGCCGAGCTGGTCAAGCTCGACGACCAGATCGCCAAGCAGCTCCAGCTCGGGTAGGGGAGGCCGCCGTGGCAACGGTCTCGGTGCGGCCGCCGGCCGCCGAGCAGGCCCGCGCCGCCGAGCGCCGCCGGCGCCGGCGGCGCTCGGCCTGGCGGCGTCAGCTGGTCGCGCTGGCCTTCATGTCGCCGTGGATCATCGGCTTCGCCGTGTTCTACGTCTACCCGATCTTGTCCAGCCTGTACTTCTCGTTCACCAGCTACGACATCCTCACCGACCCGGTCTGGGTCGGCCTGGCCAACTACCAGTTCATGTTCACCAGCGACGGGCGCTTCTGGACGGCCGTGCGCAACACCGCCTGGGTGGTGGCGATCATCGTGCCCCTCCAGATCGCCTTCGGGATCGGCGCCGCGATGGTCCTGACCAGGGTCCGGCGCGGGCTCGGGTTCTACCGGACGGTGTTCTTCCTGCCCACCATGGTCCCGCTGGTGGCGGCCGCCCTCGGGTTCGTGTTCCTGCTCAACCCCGGCGGGCCGGTCAACGCCGTGCTCGGCTTCCTGCACCTGCCCGAGCCCCTGTGGTTCCGCGACCCGGCCTGGGCCAAGCCGGGCCTGGCCCTGCTGGCCACCTGGATGGTCGGCCAGACGATGATCATCTTCCTGGCCGCCCTGCTGGACGTGCCCAGGCAGCTGTACGAGGCGGCCGACCTCGAGGGTGCCGGCCCGCTCCAGCGGTTCCGGCACGTGACCCTGCCGATGATCTCGCCGGTGATCTTCTTCTCGGTGGTCATCGGGGTGATCAACGGCTTCCGGTACTTCACCGAGGCCTACGTCGTCTCCAAGTCCGGCGACTGGGACAACCCCGTCGGCACCCCCCAGGACTCGCTGCTGTTCTACACCAGCCACCTCTACAACCAGGGCTTCGAGGGGTTCCACATGGGCTACGCGGCCGCGCTGTCCTGGGTCATGTTCGTGGTCATCATGGCCTGCACGCTGCTGCTCATCCGCAGCTCGCGACGGTGGGTCCACTACCAGGGCGGGTTCCGGTGACCGCCGTCTCCAGCCCAGGGGCCCGCGCCGGCCCTGTGGCCACCAGGCGGCGGGTGCCGGCCTCGGTCCGGCGGCGGCGCCGGCTCCTGGCCGTGGCCAACCACTCGGTGGCGATCGCCCTGTCGATCATGTTCCTCATCCCGTTCGCGTTCATCGTCTCGACCGCGCTGATGACCAACCAGCAGATGGGGTCGCTCAGCATCTGGCCGAGCCCGTTCCGGTGGGCGAACTTCACCGACCTGTTCGAGTTCTTCCCCTTCTGGCGCTACGCCTGGAACTCGCTGCTGTACGCCGGGCTCGGGACCGTCGGGGTGGTGCTGTCGGGCATCCCGGTCGCCTACGCGCTGTCGCGGCTCCAGTGGCGCGGCCGCCAGGTCAGCTTCGTCCTGCTCCTGTCGACCCTGATGCTCCCGGTGCAGATCACGATCGTCCCGCTGTACATCATCTTCGTCCGCCTGGGCTGGATCGGGTCGCTGAAACCGCTGATCATCCCGCTGTTCTTCGGGGACGCGTTCACCATCTTCCTGCTCCGGCAGTTCTTCATGACCATCCCCCAGGAGCTGTCCGACGCCGCCCGCGTGGACGGGGCCAACGACCTCCAGATCCTCCTGCGGGTGATCCTGCCGCTGGCCAAGCCGGCGATCGCCGCCGTCGCCCTGTTCAACTTCCTCTACTGCTGGAACGACTTCTTCAGCCCCCTGCTGTACGCCGGCAACAACCCCGACACCTGGACCCTGGCCATCTCCCTCCAGCAGCTGACTCAGCTGTCGCGGGGGATCCTGGCCAACCTTCAGATGGCCGCCTCGATCCTGTTCACGCTGCCGGTGCTCGTCATCTTCTTCCTCGCCCAGAAGGTCTTCGTCGAGGGGGTCACGCTCACCGGGGTCAAGGGGTGACGGCCCCCGACCCGGGCTGCCTTCGGATCGCGGTGCTCGGGACCGGCTGGATCATGGACTTCCATGCCCGGGCGGCGCTGGAGCACCCGGGCGCCGAACTGGTGGCGGCGGCCAACTGGCGCGAGCCGTCCCTGCACCGCCTGGCCGGACGCTACGGCATCCCGAGGATCACCACCGACTGGCGCGCCCTGGCCGCCGATCCCGAGGTCGACGCAGCCGTGATCGGCACCCCCAACGCCCTCCACACCGCCCAGGCGATCGCGTTCCTGGAGGCCGGCAAGCACGTGCTGGTGGAGAAGCCGATGGCGCCCACTGTGGCCGAGGCCGACGCCATGGTTGCGGCCGCCCGCGGGTCCGGGGCCTGGCTGATGGTGGCCCACTGCTGGCGCTTCCACCCGGACGTGCGGGCCCTGCGGGCCAGGGTCGAGGCCGGCGACCTGGGCACGATCGTCAAGACCCGCGGCTACGGCGGACACGTCCGGTGGGGGCCATCCGGGTGGTTCACCGACCCGGCCCTGGCCGGCGGGGGCGCCCTGCTGGACATGGGGGTCCACGCCATCGACACTACCCGCTACCTCCTCGGCGATCCGCAGCCGGTGCGGGTCTGCGCGGCCATCGGCACTCGCTACGGCGGCTCCGCCGTGGACGACGACGCCGTGCTGCTGATTAGCTGGTCCAACGACACCAACTCGGTGGTCGAGTCGGGCTGGTGGCAGCCGTGGGTGGGCGGCCTGGAGGCCGACACCGAGCTGTACGGAACCGGCGGCTACGCCCGGGTCTGGGACATGACCGAACTGCCGCCGGGCTACGAGCACTGCACCCAACCCATGTACTCGGCCCAGCTAGCCGAGTTCGTCGAGGCGGTCGCGGCCGGCCGCCAGCCCCGCCCGAGCGGTGAGGACGGCCGGGTCGTCGTCCAGGTCGTGGAGCAGGCCTACGCCTCAGCCGGGAACCAGCAGGGGTGAAGGGTGTAGATCTGGCATGGAAAAGGCCCTGAGCAGAGCACATAACTGAACGCCATGAGAGCACATAACTTCCGGCTCTCCGGTCGGGCGTGACCTGCGAGAACGGCGCTTGGCACAGCGGTTCCCTGCATTTTGCTGATAAGGATGAAGTCGGAGGTTCAAGTCCTCCCAGGCCCACCAAATGGCCTCTGACCAGCAAGAACGCTGGTTAGCCTCATGTCCAGGCCTGAGGGGGCACGACCAGCCCTGACCAACGGACGCGCTGGTCAGCATCACGTTCAGCGCCGGTTCGCGGGGCCGGTGTACCGGATCGACACCTCATAACTGGCATAACTTCCTGAGGTGTCATGGACAAGCCGGCCCGCTCCCCGCTCGTTCGCTCGTTCGAGCGGTACATACGCGCCGAGAACCGCTGCGCCGCAAGGACGAAGCCCCCCTGGCATAGGCCATCAGCAGGCGGCCGACTCAGCGGCGGGTTGTCCACAGCTGGTAGCCCGCCGCTGTGGATAGTGGGTAGGCGACATCGGCCAGCGCGCCCCGTAGCTGCTGCTCCCGCATCTTGGCCGCCGCATGCTCGCGTGAGCCGTCCTGGGTGGCGCCCTTGACGACCGGTTACCGCATCGAGGGGTCGGCAGACACCTGGCGGAGGTAGGCGGCGAACCAGGCGGCGGCCAGGCGGGCGACCTCGTCGAGCGCGCCGGGCTCCTCGAACAGGTGGCCGGCGCCAGCCACGACCTCCATCCGGTGCGGGGCGGCCAGCCGTCCGGCGGCCTGGCGGTTGAGCGTCAGGACCTGGGTGTCGGCGCCGCCCACGATCAGCAGCGTGGGCGCCGTCACGCGCTCCAGGGCCGGCCCGGCCAGGTCCGGCCGCCCGCCGCGAGACACCACCGCAGCCACCTGGTCGGGCCGCTCGGCCGCGGCCACCAGGGCGGCGGCCGCACCCGTGCTGGCCCCGAACAGCCCCACCGGGAGCTCCCCGCCGAAGCGGGCGG
>OCZS010000435.1_pt1 | contig 13582 bp, 10 predicted proteins | sample 1539071 | NCBI WGS metagenome assembly OCZS01 (sample SAMEA3113584, study PRJEB22503) | soil metagenome
GATGCCCAGCACCATGATCGCGATCCCCAGCCAGATGAACCAGCGCGCCTTGGTCTTGGTAGCGGCGATCTCCCGAGCGAAGGACGCGCGCTTCTGTTGGATGTGTTGGACGTAGGACAGGTGTTGGTCGCGTCCGACATTGTTGATCATGCCGGCGGACTGACTGCCGACGTCATAGCGGACCGAGCGGTCGGCCACGGCGGGCGTGGTGGACGTTGCCAGGTTGTCATCCCCGCCCTGCAGCCAAAGGTCGACGGTGCCGAGCGTGATCCGATCGCCGCTATGGATCGCCCGCGGTGCCGTCAGTTCCTCCGAGTTCACCAACGTGCCCCCCGACGAGCCGAGATCCTCCAACCACACGCTCCCGTCTCGCACATCGAGCGCTGCGTGGACCCGGCTGACGTGGATGTCGTCGAGCCGGATGTCGGAATTGAAGCCCCGCCCGATGAGGTGACGTCCAGCGGTGAGCGCGATGCGGTGCTCGGCCGATCCGCCGTAGACCAGCATGGGCGGTGAAGACGCACTGCTCATAGCAACTCCTCGGGCCAGCGCCGAGCCGGCGCACCTAAGACGCGCGGCTACCTCACAGGTGACCGTCACGTCAGAGGAGGCCGCCGGACCGTCCCTGATACCTGCTCAGCCGGGGAAATCTTCGACCCGTACAGTCTTGATCTTGCCGTCAGAATCGAGGTAGCGGACCGTCATACCGCCTATACCTGCCGGGGCCGTACTACGCCATGGCGCACGTGATGGTGTGGCCGTCGATGAAGACGTGCTCGGCACCGGCGACGCCGGAGCTGACGTCGGCGGCTCAGGCTGGGAATCGTCGCTGCAGCCGGTCATGATCACTCCCGCGGCCAGCAGAACGCCGACCATTCGTGCCAATGCCATCGCAGCCGAGGGTACGCCAGAATGACAATCGTGACCGAGAGCAAACCCGTCTCCTGCTGGCTGACTGACATGGACGGCGTGCTCGTGCACGAGGAACACGCCCTACCCGGCGGACCCGACTTCATCAAGGCTCTGCAGCGCCACCGCCGCCCATTCCTCGTGTTGACCAACAACTCCATCTTCACCGCCCGCGACCTCCGAGCACGGTTGTTGGCAAGTGGCATCGACGTGCCCGAGCCGTCCATCTGGACCTCGGCGCTAGCCACCGCGCAGTTCCTCGCCGACCAGAGGGCCGGCGGATCAGCGTTCGTGATTGGAGAAGCGGGACTCACCTCCGCGCTCCACGACGTTGGTTTTGTGATCTCTGAGCGGGATCCGGACTACGTGGTCTTGGGCGAAACCCGTACGTATTCTTTCGAAGCCATCACTCGCGCCATCCGGTTGATCGACCGTGGTGCGCGCTTCATCGCCACCAACCCAGACGCGACCGGTCCATCGGCCGACGGCGCCCTGCCGGCCACCGGCTCGGTGGCCGCACTGATCAGGCACGCGACCGGTGTCACGCCTTACTTCGTTGGCAAGCCCAATCCGCTGATGATGCGTTCGGCCCTGAACCGGATCGAGGCGCACTCCGAGACCACCGTGATGGTGGGGGACCGAATGGACACCGACGTGGTATCTGGTATCGAGGCCGGCCTGCGAACCATCCTGGTACTGACCGGCTCCACTCGGTCCGAGAACGTCGAGCGGTTCCCCTACCGGCCCACCCGGGTTGAGAAGTCGATCGCCGACGTGGTTCCGCTGGTCAGTGAGTTCGCGCCAGCCGACGCCGAGGTCAGCGTCGAGTAGCTCGCATTCATCGAGAGCTGCGTGCAGGAAGCCCGACGGAGATCTTGGGCATCAGCGCGACGGCGACGGTCAGTACGACGGCCACCACCGCGGCGCCGACGAACACCCCATGCACGGCGGGGTCAAGGATCTGAGGCGGGATGCCGGCTGCGGTGGAAGACACGCGCCCGCCCGTACGAGAACTCAGCGCCGCATTGGCGATCGCGCCGAAGACTGCAATGCCGAGCGCACTTCCCATCGAGCGCCCGAACATATTGGTCCCGGTGACCACCCCTCTTTGCTGCCAGTCCACCGACGACTGAGCCGCGATGAGCGTCGGACTCGCGGTGAGGCCCATGCCCAGCCCCACGACGAAACAGGTGGCGGCGACCTGCCAGATTGAGCTCTCGGTCGAAAGCAGCACCATCAAGGCAGCGCCCACGACGATTACCGCCGCACCGATCAGCGCGGTATTCCGGAAGCCGATGCGCAGATAGATCCGTCCGGCCAGCGACGCCGCGAGCGGCCAGCCGAGGGTCAACGCAGCGAGGGCAAAGCCGGCGACGAGCGCGTTGGTGCCAAGCACGCCCTGCGCGAACAGCGGCACATAGGAGGTCAGTCCGATCAGCATGACGCCTATCACCACCGCCGCCACGTTGGTCGTATTGAGCAAGCGGCTGCGGAACACCCAGCCGGGCAGAATCGGCTCCGCAGCGCGTCGCTCGACCAGGACAAAGATGATCAACACGGCAGCGCCGGTCGCGAGAATCGCGATACTTGGCGCTGAGGCCCAGCGCCAGAGCACCCCGCCTTCGAGCAGCCCCAAGATGACCAGCGAGGTACCGATGGCCAATAAGACGGCTCCGGCAAAGTCGATCTGGTGCGACCGGTGCTCGACCTGCTCGTGAAACCGGCGGATCAGCGCCCAGGCGGCAACCGCTCCGAGCGGCACGTTGACGAAGAAGATCCACCTCCAGTCCAGGAAGTCGACGAACAAGCCGCCGAGCGTCGGGCCGACCACGGCCGACATCGCCCAGACACTGGCCACGTATCCCTGCACTCTGGCCCGTTCGGCCACTGAGTAGATGTCACCGATGATCGTCATGGCGGTCGGCTGTACGGAGCCGGCCCCGAGGCCTTGCAGGGCGCGGAACGCGATCAGCGCGGGCATGCTCCAGGCCAGGCCGCAGAGGATCGAGCCGGCGACGAAGAGACCGACGCCAATGAGCATGATCGGTTTCCGACCCACCACGTCGCTGAACTTGGCAAAGATCGGGACGGAGACCGCCTGGGCGAGCAGATAGATTGAGAACAGCCAGGGGAACTGGGTGAAGCCACCAAGATCGTTGACGATCGACGGGACCGCGGTGGCGAGAATGGTCGAGTCGATGGCGACCAGCCCGACACTCAGCATCACCGCCAGCAGAATCGGCCCTCGTTCGGACCGCAGCCCGACATCCGCGCGGTCAGCTATCCTGTGCGGGGTCTGAGAGGCCACGCCATCGGCAACCTTTCATCGGAGCCAGGCATTCCCAGCGAGTCGGCTCGCGGCCGGTGAGGGCGCAGAAGGCCCCGGACCGACGAGGTGTTTGCACTCGCATAGGGAGAGTGCTAAACATGAGTTAGCACTCTCGACCCGAGAGTGCCACCCTCCTCAGGCGGTGAGTCCTGAGCCTGTCGAAGGACGTCCGTCGCGGGCATCGCTGGGGGAGTTCGTACTCACTTGCTCAATGGCGGTTGAAGACCGCCTGCACGCGGGAGGACTCGCAGAGAAATGCCCAAACTCATTCAGTTCAACACCGAGGCGCGGCGCGGCCTCGAGCGGGGGATGAACATCCTCGCTGACGCGGTCAGGGTCACCCTTGGCCCGAAGGGCCGCAACGTCGTGCTGGAGAAGAAGTGGGGTGCCCCGACCATCACCAACGATGGCGTGAGCATCGCGAAGGAAATCGAGCTCGAGGATCCGTACGAGAAGATCGGCGCCGAGCTCGTCAAGGAGGTGGCCAAGAAGACCGACGACGTCGCCGGTGACGGCACCACGACGGCCACCGTGCTGGCCCAGGCCATGGTCCGTGAGGGCCTCCGTAACGTGACCGCGGGTGCCAACCCGATGAGCCTGAAGCGTGGCATCGAAAAGGCGGTCGACGCCGTCGTTGAGGAGCTCGCCAACGCTGCCAAGGACGTCGAGACCAAGGAGCAGATCGCGGCCACCGCGTCGATCTCCGCCGGCGACGAGTCTGTCGGTGAGATCATCGCCGAGGCAATGGACAAAGTCGGCAAGGAAGGCGTCATCACCGTCGACGAGTCCAATACCTTCGGCCTGGAGCTCGAACTCACCGAAGGCATGCGGTTCGACAAGGGCTACATCTCGCCCTACTTCGTCACTGACACCGAGCGGATGGAGACCGTTCTCGACGATCCGTACGTGCTGATCGTCAACTCGAAAGTCTCCAACCTGAAGGACCTGCTGCCAATCCTGGAGAAGGTCATCCAGGCCGGTAAGCCGCTCGTGGTCATCGCCGAGGACGTGGACAGCGAGGCCCTGGCCGCATTGATCGTCAACAAGATCCGTGGCACCTTCAAGTCGGTCGCCGTCAAGGCCCCCGGCTTCGGTGACCGCCGCAAGGCCATGCTGACCGACATCGCCATCCTGACCGGCGGCCAGGTCATCTCCGAAGAGGTCGGCCTCAAGCTCGACAGCGTCGGCGTGGAGCTGCTGGGCCAGGCGCGCCAGGTCGTCGTCACCAAGGACGAGACCACGATCATCGAGGGCGCCGGCAGCTCAGACCAGATTGCGGGCCGGGTCAAGCAGATTCGGACCGAGATTGAGAACTCCGACTCCGACTACGACCGGGAGAAGCTTCAGGAGCGGCTGGCCAAGCTGGCCGGCGGCGTGGCGGTGATCAAGGTCGGCGCGGCCACCGAGGTCGAGCTCAAGGAGCGCAAGCACCGGATCGAGGACGCCGTCCGCAACGCCAAGGCGGCGGTCGAGGAGGGCATCGTCCCCGGTGGCGGCGTCGCGTTGGTTCAGGCTGCGGCCAAGGCGTTCGAGAATCTCAAGCTCGAGGGCGACGAGGCGGTGGGTGCTCAGATCGTCAAGCAGGCGGTCGAGGCCCCGCTGAAGCAGATCGCCATCAACTCGGGTCTCGAGGGTGGGGTCGTGGCCGAGAAGGTCAAGACGCTGCCAGTCGGTCACGGCTTGAACGCGACGACCGGGGTGTACGAGGACTTGCTCGCGGCCGGCGTGCCGGATCCGACCAAGGTGACCCGCTCGGCATTGCAGAACGCCGCCTCCATCGCGGCGCTGTTCTTGACCACCGAGGCGGTCATCGCCGACAAGCCAGAGAAGACTCCCGCCGCTCCGGCCGGGGGCGATCCCGGCATGGGTGGCATGGACTTCTGAGTCCACGCAAACCAAGAGAAGGGGCGGTCCGTACGGGCCGTCCCTTCGCTTTGCCCTGGGTCGGCAGCGGATGGCCTGGCGGTGTCCTACTGACCGGGCAGGGGGACGATCTCCTCCACGAAGGTGTTGTAAGAACCGAGTTGAACCGGATCCGGTGTGGGGGTGGGCCAGTCCCAGGTGCTCCAGCCGTTCGGCGGTGCATTCACGTCATATGTCCAGTACCTCGTCGAGACCTTGACCGAATCTCCCAGCCGCGCCGCCGTGTCTGGAGCCCTCACCACTGCAAGATCACGGACGGTTGCCACACCAGGCAGGACGACATCAGCCTTGGTGGTGTTCGCCGGAAGCGGCCCGAAGGTAGTCGTCACGGTGGCAGCACCGCCGAACTGCCGCAGCGATGCCGCCCAGATACCTATCGGTGTACACAGGCATTCATAGAAGTCCCTGCCCTGGACCCGAGCAGTCATCCATCGAGCCTTCAGCAATGGTCCCCGTGGCACGTTGCTCGCCCGAATTTGGGGTCCGCTGGCCGATTCATGGCTGGTCACGAGAACGCCTACCGGTGGGCTGGCCGCTACCGGGGGTCCGTACGCGATCAGGCTGACGCTCGGCTGGTTCGTATGGGAGTTGATGGTCCACTCGAGCGAGGTGGACGTCGGGCTCGCGACAATCTGTCGGATCTCGATGTCCTGCAGCCGACCTTTCCGCCAGGGGAAGGAGAAGGGTTGAGGCTTGGCGACCGGTTTGACCGGTTGCGCCGGCCGCCCAAGGTTGGTCGAGCGGGTGGCGCGCGGAGCCTGGCCGAGCGGGCTGACCGGGACGTGCCAGAAGGTCGGCACATTGGCCAAGCTCACGTCGAGGAATGCCACGTCCGGCGGCAGCTCTGGAAAGGTGAGCTGCAGCAGGCGCGTTTCCCCCAGACGCAGGCCGAGCTGAGCAGCCCAGATCGGTGAACACAAGCATCGGTTGAATTCGGCCCGAGAGACGTGAGTCAACTGCCGATAGACGTGTCCGGCAGCGTCGGAGAGGACGATGTTGCCGTCGCCGGCTCCCTGGCTCGTGAGACCGAGATCGACCCGACCGGGCAGCCGCTCACCGGTCTGCAGCTTGGGTGCGCTCAACGGAGTGACCGACCAATCAAGGACGGTAGCGCCCTCGATACGCCGGATCGCGTGAACCGCGAAACGGACCGTGACCCGCAAGCCCTCTGCGGTCGTCCAGATAGCTTCACCAGCGACCGGAAGGGCAGGATTGGTCTTGCGCGGCCGAAGCCGATCGGGCTCGGTCGTCTCTGATGTCTGGGGGTCGGTCTGGCGGAACAAGCCAGGCTCCTGCTCGGCGTAGGTACAACCGGCAAGAATGACCATCAGCGCAGAGAGGGCGGCCAGGGGCCGCCATGCCGGTGGATGGTATGACCCGGCCACCATGTCGCAAGTTTAGGCCGCTGCCAGTGGGAGGATGGCGCCGTGACGAGGCAGCTGGTGGTCGACGGTCACAACGATCTTCCGTGGGCCATGCGCCGCGTCGGCTACGACTTCGACCGGGTGGATATCGGGCAGTCGCAGCCGCACTTGCACACCGATCTGCCCCGGCTGCGGGCCGGTGGGGTGGGCGCTCAGTTCTGGTCGGTGTACGTGCCGTGCAGCTTCGCCGGGCCGGCGGCGGTGCAGGCGACCCTGGAGCAGATCGATGCCGTCTACACCATGATCTCCAGGTACGCCGATCAATTGATCTTGGTCACCAGTGCCGACGGTCTGGACGAGACGCTGCAGAGCCGGACTCGGGTCGGCAGCCTCCTTGGGGCCGAGGGCGGCCATTGCATCCACGACTCCCTTGCCGTGCTGCGTACGTTCTACCGGCTGGGCGTGCGCTACCTCACCCTCACCCACAACGAGAACACCGCCTGGGCCGACTCCGCCACCGACGCCCCGGCCTCCGGCGGTCTCACCGCCTTCGGCCGTGAGGTCGTGGCGGAGATGAACGGCCTTGGGATGCTGGTTGACCTTTCTCATGTCAGTCCCGACACCATGCGACAGGCGATGGATGTGGCCGCGGCGCCGGTGATCTTCTCTCACTCCGCGGCCAGAGCCGTCTGCGATCACCCGCGCAACGTGCCGGATGACGTGCTCAGCCGGGTGCCCGGCAACGGTGGCATCTGCATGGTTCCCTTCGTACCGCACTTCCTGAACCCGCAGGTACGGGAATGGGCGGCACAGGTGGAGGTGGCCGCAGTGCAGGCGGGTGTCGATCGCCGCGATCTCGAGGCCTGGCATGCGTTCTACGACAGCTATCCCGGTGCCCAACCCAAGGCCACCATCACCGATGTGGTGTTCCACATCGAACACGTGCGTGAGGTGGCAGGCGTGGACCACGTCGGTCTGGGCAGCGACTTCGACGGGGTACCGGCCGTACCCGAGGGCCTCGAGGACGTGTCGCGCTATCCGATGCTGCTCGAGCTGCTTCACGAGCGTGGCTGGTCGGACGATGATCTTGGCCGGCTGACTTCTGGCAATATCAGCCGGGTGCTGCACGACGCGGAAGCAGTCGCAGCGGACGCAGGTACGGGTGACGGAGCTCCCGGTTGAGCGGTCTACTCGAGATCGTTGTCCGCCAGCCCGCGGATGCTCAACGGGCCGAAGCCGGCGGGGCCACCCGGCTGGAGGTCGTCGGCAGCCTCGACTTCGGTGGGTTGTCACCCGAGCCGGCGCTGGTCGCCGCGATCCGGCGCGTCACCACGCTTCCGCTCCGGCCGGTTGTCCGGCTACGCGAGGGGTTCAGCACCGACGGAGGTGAGGCAGGTCGACTGCGGGGGTTGATCGACAGCTATCGCGCCGCCGGCGCCGAGGGAGTGGTGCTCGGGTTCCTCAACGGGCACACCGAAATCGACGAGCCCGTGATCTTGGAGCTGCTCGCCGACTGCGACTTCGGCTGGACTTTCTCTCGTGCGGTAGACGCATGCATCTCCAGCGACCGAGCCTGGCGTAGTCTTCGCCGGTTGCCGGGCGTTGATTCCGTGCTCACAGCGGGCTCCGCGCGCGGAGTCGCCGACGGTCTGGATGATCTTGTCCGCAGGGCTGCGGCAGATCGATTCGCGCGCTCGGTCATGATGGCCGGCGGGGGACTGGCGCCCGAACACGTTCCGTGGCTGGCCCGAGCTGGCATTCGCGCCTTCCACCTCGCCTCGACAGCTCGGCCTCGTGGGTCCTGGAAGGCCTACGTAGACGCCGACCTGGTTCGTACCTGGCGGTCCTTGATCGATGACGCGGTGGGGCGCGCGACGGCGTGACGGTGTACATCGACCCGCCCACCTGGCCCGGCCACGGGCGGTTGTGGTCGCATCTGATCAGCGACCGATCGTACGACGAACTCCACGCGTTTGCCGCGACTCTCGACCTGTCGCGGAATGCCTTCGACAACGATCACTACGACGTCATCGCTGAGCGGTACCAGGCGGCGCTGCACGCCGGCGCCCGTCCGGTCAGCTCACGGGAGATTGTCCGGTTGCTTCGGGCGGCTGGGCTCCGTCGTCGCAAGATCTCGCGGCTGGCACCTTGACGCCACGGGGCAAGATGGTGCCGACGGAAAGGAACTCGACGTGGGCAGCTGTGTACACCTGGAGTCGACGCCTCTCACGCCGGTGCCGGACGACTTCGAACCCATCTGTTCCGACTGCGCCGCCATCGGTGGTCAATGGGTGCACTTGCGGCGGTGCCTGGTGTGCCAGCACGTCGGCTGCTGTGATTCCTCCCCGGCAAAGCACGCCAGCACTCACGCCCGAACGGCAGGCCATCCGGTGGTGACGTCCGCCGAGGCTGGCGAGCACTGGCGCTGGTGCTTTGTCGATGAGGTGGGCAGATGACCGAGACCGTCTCCGAGCGGGAGAGTCGTCCCATTCTGCTGACCGTGGATGATGACCCCAGCGTCTCTCGAGCGGTCGCGCGGGACCTTCGGCGGCGTTACGGGGCTGATTACCGCATCCTGCGCGCGGACAACGGTTCGGACGGGCTGGACCTCATCCGAGAAGTGGTTCTGCGCGGCGAGGAGATCGCTGCCATCCTGGCCGACTATCGGATGCCGCGGATGAACGGCATCGACTTCCTCGAGGCCGCGATGGACCTGGTGCCCCGGGCGCGCCGCGCGCTGTTCACCGCCTACGCTGACACGAATGCGGCGATCTCGGCGATCAACGTGGTCGATGTCGATCATTACCTACTCAAGCCGTGGGAGCCGCCCGAGGAGAAGCTCTATCCGGTCGTCGACGAGCTGATCGCTGCCTGGCAGGACACTGCTCAGCAGTCCGATAAAAAGATCAAGATTCTGGGGCACCCCTGGTCACCCGCCTCTTATGAGGTAAGGGATTTCCTGGCGCGCAACCTGGTGCCCTATCGGTGGCATAACATCGCGGACCCTGATGGACGGCGGCTGCTGGCCGCTGCTGGAGCCGACGCGGGTCAAGCCCCGATCGTGATCACCACGGACGGCCGCGCGCTCGTACAACCCAGCCTCTCCGGCTTGGCTGCCGCCGTCGGACTCAGCACTCAACCCGCCATCGACTTCTACGACGTCGTGATCGTCGGCGGCGGACCTGCGGGTCTGGGCGCCGCCGTCTATGCCGCGTCGGAGGGACTCAGGGCTGTGATCGTCGAGCGGGCCGCGCCGGGTGGCCAAGCCGGTCAGAGCTCGCGGATCGAGAATTACCTCGGCTTCCCCGATGGCGTCTCCGGTGGCCAACTCACAGAACGCGCCCGCCGGCAGGCTCTGCGCTTTGGCGCGGAGCTGCTCACCGCACGTACGGTGACCAGTCTCGCGCCCCGGGGTTCAGCGCGGCAGGTCAGCTTCGAGGACGGCTCATCGGTGCTCGCGCACTCCGTCGTCCTGGCTAGCGGGGTGAGCTACCGGCAACTGGAAGCCGACGGTGCAGCCGACCTGGTCGGTCGGGGCGTCTACTACGGCTCCACGGCCATCCAGGCGCAGGCTTGTGCCGGCGAGCACGTGCTCATCGTCGGCGGCGCAAACTCGGCAGGGCAAGCCGCCACATTCTTCGCCAGGCATGCGGCCAAAGTATCCATCATCGTCCGCGGCGACTCGCTCGAACGGTCGATGTCGACGTACTTGATCGACCAGATCCGGGCCATCGAGAACATCGACGTGCGGTTCAACACCTTAGTGCAGACGTGTGCGGGCCAAGATCATCTTGAGTGCGTCACCCTCGTGAACCGCTCCGACGCCAGCCAGGAGGTCGTCGAGGCTGGCCATCTGTTCGTCTTCATCGGCGCCGCACCGCTGACTGACTGGCTCCCGCCTGCACTGGTGCGGGACCGGACCGGCTTCGTGGTCACCGGTCCGGATCTGGTGGTGGACGGCAGACGACCGCGGGGCTGGGATCTCGACCGCGATCCGTACTTGCTGGAGTCGAGCATTCCCGGCGTGTTTGCCGCCGGCGATGTCAGGGCCCAATCGGTCAAGCGTGTTGCCTCCGCCGTCGGGGAGGGCGCGCTCGCCGTCACCCTGGTCCATCGCTACCTGGCTGAACAATAGGAGTCGATCATGGACGAACCCCCTCGGCTGAGTCCTGCCGAACTGAAGACGTTGTTCCTCTTCGAGGCGCTGGAGGAGGATCAGCTCGATTGGCTGAGCGAGCGCGGCCGAGTGGAGTTGCGGTCCGGGGGGACCAGCGTCTACGAAGAGGGGGAGGACGCGACGTGCTTCTTCATCCTCCTCTCCGGCACCTTGTCCATGCTGCGGCGGGTGGAGGACACCGAGGTCGAGACCGTGCGGACAAATCAGCGTGGCGTCTACAGCGGCGCCACCCAGGCGTTCGTCCGTACCACGGACAGCACCCGCTATCCGAACTCGGTGCGGGCCATCACTGACTGTGAATTCTGGGTTATCGACGCGACAGAGTTCGGCGAGAAGATCCGCGTCTGGTTCCCAATGGCGATGCACCTGCTCGAAGGCTTGATGCTCGGGTATCGAAACAGCCAGTCCATCATCGGTGCTCGCGAAAGGCTGTTGTCCTTGGGCCGGCTCTCGGCGGGCCTGACCCATGAACTCAACAACCCAGCCGCCGCCGCTGTGCGGGCGACTGCGGCCCTGCGCGAGCGAGTGAGCAAAATGCGGCGCAAGCTGGCTCACTTGGCGACGGCCAAGCTCGATCCCGAGGCGCTGACCGTGCTGACCGAGCTGCAGGAGGTCGCCGTCGAGAAGATGGCCAAGGCCGAGAAACTGTCACCAATGCAGGTCGCGGACGCCGAGGACGTCATCGGCGATTGGCTTGATGATCATGGTGTCGGCGACGGGTGGGATCTCGCCGCCACCCTGGTCGCCGCTGGGGTCGACGAGGGGTGGCTGGACGAGATTGCAGACACGCTGCCACCGGAGTTGCTGTCCGACGGGATCCATTGGGTGACCTATGCGCTGGAGACCGAGCAATTGATGATCGAGATCGAGGACTCCACCGAGCGCATCTCCCATCTGGTCGGAGCGGCCAAACAGTATTCGCAGCTCGACCGCGCAGCCCATCAGGAGATCGACGTGCACGACGGCCTGATCAGCACGCTCACCATGCTGAACTACAAGATCAAAGAGTCCGGCAAGATCACCTTGCACAAGGACTTTGCTCCAGATCTGCCGATGATTCCCGCGCATCCCGCGGAGCTCAATCAGGTGTGGACCAACTTGATCGACAACGCCATTCAGGCCATGCCCGAGGGCGGCACGCTGACCCTCCGCACCCGGCGCGACGACGATCACGTGGTGGTGGAGATCGGCGACACAGGAGTCGGCGTTCCGGAGAATCTGCACTCCAAGATCTTCGAGCCCTTCTTCACGACCAAGCCGGTCGGCCAGGGGACGGGATTGGGTTTGGACATCTGCTACCGGGTAGTCACGCAGCGACATGGCGGCGACCTTCGCGTCATCTCCCACCCGGGCGACACTCGGTTCGTGGTTCGACTTCCGGTCAACGAGCCGCCCGCTCTTGGCTGATGATCGGTCAGGTAGTTCACTTCCGGCCAGCATCAAGCTTGCCCCGGTCAGCGCTCCGAGCCGGCGTTGGCCCGCGCCCTTGCGGCCCGGTGACGTGGTCCGCGTCATTGCGCCGGGAGGACCGTACGAGCCGAGTCGGCTCGATCAGGGAGCGGACATCCTGCGGTCCTGGGGGTTGACCGTCCGGTTCGAGCATGCGGCCGGTGCTGATCACCGGCTCTCGTACCTGTCGGCCGACGACCAGAGCCGAGCCGACGATCTCGTCAGTGCCTGGTGTGACCCGGATTGCCGCGCGGTCTGGGCGGTGCGCGGGGGTTACGGGTCGCAGCGCATGGTTGATCGGCTCGACATGCAGGCGTTGCGAGCAGCAGGACCCAGGCACCTGGTCGGTTTCTCTGATGTCACCGCGCTGCATGGGCGGATCGGCAGGCAGCTTGGCCAGGTCACCATCCACGGTCCAGGGATCGGTTCGGTGGAGCAACTTCGTGATCGCTCCAGCGCCGAGGCGCTGCAGAGGCTGATCATGACCGCAGCTCTGCCAGGCCTGGTCCTGGCCAGCGGACATACGTTCATTCCCGGAGCGGCGACCGGCCGGTTGTGGGGCGGCAACCTGAGCCTGCTGGCCAGCGAAGTGGGGATCGAGCCGGTACCCGATGAGCGGTCCGTGCTGATCATCGAGGATGTCGGCGAGGAGAGCTACCGGATCGATCGGATGCTCACTCAACTAGCTCGCGCCGGCTGGCTCGACCAGGTAGTCGGCGTCGGGGTGGGCCAGTTCAGCGGCAATCCCACGCCCCATCTGTTGGAGCACGTGCTCGCCGACCGGCTGGCCAACCTCGGCGTGCCGGTGATCTGCGGTCTGGAGGTCGGCCACGGAAGCCGCAATGTGGCGCTGCCGCTTGGCGCTCAGGTGAGCATCAGTGCCTGAAGGCCCAGGGGACATCCTGCTAAGCGGCCAGGGCGCCGGGCAGCGGTTCAGCGTGCACGATCACCAACGAGGTGACCGCGCGGGTCAGGCAGACGTAGAGCCGGCGGAGACCAGTGACTTCGTCCGGCTCACCGGCCACGATATCGGCCGGCTCCAGCAGCACCACATGATCAAATTCGAGTCCCTTGGCGAAGGTGGCCGGCACGAGGTCGACGCGGGAGTCGAAGATTTGCGGGTCTTCACCGAGCAGGTCGTATCGAATGTCTTGTCGCTCGAGAAGCCTGCGGACGCGGGGGACGGCAGCATCTCCCACGATCACGCCGACGGTGCCCTCGTTCTCCAGTGCGGCGGCTGTAGCCGTGATCAGCGCCGAGTCGGTCGCAGCCTCCTGGCGCAGGTCCAATTCACCCCGGTGCCGCCGGACGGAATGCGGTGGAGTGAGCGCCGGAGCAATGGTCGGCAACAATCGCGCGGCAAAGTCGATCACCGCACCCGGCACCCGGAAGCCCGCCACCAGTTCCTCGATCGCCGCCTCCGGATGTCCG
>OCZS010000436.1_pt1 | contig 13573 bp, 14 predicted proteins | sample 1539071 | NCBI WGS metagenome assembly OCZS01 (sample SAMEA3113584, study PRJEB22503) | soil metagenome
GAGGGAGAGGCAGGGGTGAACGAGCAGGAGGTCCGCGAGCTGTTCTTCGAGCGGCTGGAGCACCTCAGCCCCGAAGCCGAGTACGAGCTGCGCCACCCCGACTACGTGATGGAGATGCCCCAGTCGGGTGAGCGCATCCGGGGCCGCGACAAGATGCGGGAGTTCCAGGAGGCCTATCCCAACCCACCGACCATCCAGCCCCGCCGTGTGGTCGGGTCCGGCGACGTGTGGGTGGTCGAGGCCCGATCCGACTACGGGGGACGGATCTACCATCTGGCGCTGATCGTGGAGTTCCGCGACGGGAAGATCTGGCGGGACACCCGCTACTATGCCGAGCCGTTCGAGGCACCAGCATGGCGGGCCCAGTGGGTTGAGTGGATGGAGGAATCGCCCGCACCCGGCGGGCCGGCGTCGTAGGGCTGCCGCGCACTCCTACAGATCGTTTGCCAGCGACGCTTCTGTTGTCCTGGCTGGGTCCCACCCACCATCACGGCAGCTGCGGTTCTCCGTGCGAGAGCTGATAGACGATTTGGACAGAGGATTGCAACGCCGCTTTTCGAGCGCCGATAGCGGGCGGCGTTGCCGACGGAAGCGCTCGGCCGGACGGCGGTCATCGGTTGGTGGCGACCAGGAGTTCGTCGAGGACGGCCGCGGCGGGTGGCATGCGCTCGATCTCGGCGCGGAGTCGGGTCGCCGCCTGCCGGAACGACGGCTCGTTGAGCAGGCGGCCGAGGGACTCGGCCACCGTGTCGGCGGTGAGCTCGTCCGGCTGGAGAGCCAGGGCGGCGCCGGTGGGCAGCAGCGCCGCGGTGTTGGACGGCTGGTCGGTGCCTTGTGGCAGGCACAGCTGTGGCAGGCCATAGCATAGGGCGCCCAGCATGGTGCCAGCTCCGGCGTGGGACACGACCGCCCGGCAGTGGGGCAGCACGGCCGCTTGGGGAAGGAACGGCGCGGTGCGTACCGCCGGCGGCAAGTGGCCGAGCAGGGTGGGCTCGAAGCCGGGACCTGTGGTGACCACGAGGTTGACGGGCCAGCGCATGCATCCGTCGATCACGGCGCGGAACACGCTGGGCATCTGGTTCATGATCGTCCCGAGGGTGAGATAGACGGTGTCCGGGTGGGGCAGTGCGGACAGGTCCAGGTCGACCGCGGCGTGCGGCTCGATCTCGCCGGGCGAGGGCCGGAGCCGGTGGATGGCGGCCCACGGATTCGGTTCGGTCCCGCGCAGGCTGGGTGGGCAGATGTCGAGGTAGGGTGCGGCGAAGATGTCAGGTGTCGGATCAGGCAAGCCGGCGTCCGAGATCGCCGCTGCGATCGACGCCGCGAAGGAGCCGGTGTTCGGCACCATCGGGCCGTAGCCGTGGGTGACGTGCGGTATCTGGTGCAGGGCGGCGACGGTCGGTGACCCCAGCTCCAGCGTGTCATGCACGATGAGGTCGGGCCGCCACGTCTGCAGCAGATCGAGCAGGTCACGGGCGCGGTCGACGGCGCCGGCCCCAAAGAGGTGACGGGCCGCGAAGCCGGGCTGCTGCTCGGCGGGCAGCTCGCTGATCGTCGCATGATCCGGCATCCGGTCATACGACTCGGCCAGCGTGACGCCCGAACGGTGGGCGCTGACGCCGAGCCGGCTGATCAGGCCCGACATGTCGGCACCGGAAGAGACCACGACGTCGTGGCCGCCCTGCTGCGCCGCCCGGATCAACGGCACCATCGGCAACAGGTGACCGTACCCCGGCCAGGAACCAAAAAGAATCCTCATCGGCAACTCCCCGGCGCCGGCCGTGGCCTCCCTAGTGAGCTGGGGCGTCGTCGCGACAGCACGTTCACCGCTCTACGCGCTTCCAGCGTGACGATCCTCGCCGTATTGGACGTCGGGGATGCCGGCGAAGCGGCTGGCCAGCCCCGCGCGCACCTCCTCCCGCCCTGGAACCTCCGACCCCACGGCTGTGGCCCGCGTGGCAGCTCAAGGACAGGGTCGTCGGTGAAGAAGCTCATGACCGCGTCGACATCGTGGGCGTTGAAGGCGTCAACCAGGCGTTGGAGGGTCTCGACGGTTACCTTGCCCGTGCCGGTCATCCTGAACGCCTCCCTCGCTGCCTCATCGTGTCGTCTGTGGCCTGGGGCTCCAGCAGCGACGAGGCTACGTCATCAGCACGCTGCGGCCGAGCCTGCGCTGGGCGACCACCACAACGACCAAGGCGCAGGCCGGTGATGTGGCGTGATTGTTGTCAACAGGCCCTTGTGAGCCGGTCGACCGAAATCCATACTAAATCCGTTGCGGCACAAGCAGCGCCTGAGGGCGATCCGATGGACCTCATTGTTTTCCTGGGCATTTTCGTTGGCGTACCGATCCTCTACCTGCTGCTCGTGCTCTACTGGCGCCTCAGCTCGAACCATCAGCCGCGTCTAGGAACCACCGACCGGGAGGTTCGCTCCCGGGATTGGCACGCTGGCTGGTTCTACGGAGGCGACGCCGGTGCTGGAGGCGACGGCGGCGGGCCCTGCTGAGCCGAATGGAGATGTCGGCGTCCTGCCCTTCGCAATTGAGGGCCGCCAAATATGGAGGGGATTTCTGACGGCTCTCGTCGCCGAAGTCTTCGAATACCGGCTCTCGGCTCGAGCCTTCACGAGCAGGGATCGATGGCGGGCTCGGCCTCTGTGGCCAGGTTATGTTCCACGTCCGGCCGGACGCATGTGGTCGCCTCAGGGGCGACGGGATCGCCGGCGCTCGCCGGGGACGCTACACGCTGGTGGCCGGAGGGATCTCGGCACAGGAGGGACGGAGCCGCAGCGAGCTGGTCGGCTGACGCCTGAGGAAAACCCCCGGCCGAAGACGGGTGGCTGCCGCGTTCCGCGCCACCCGGCCGGCCCCTAGCGTGAGCTTCAGGCAAGCAACAGGGAGGTTGCGCATGATCGAGGTTCGCGGGCTCAGCAAACGCTACGGCCCCATCGTCGCCGTCGATGGGCTCAGCTTCGACGTGCGGCCCGGGGTCGTGACCGGGTTCCTGGGGCCGAACGGGGCTGGGAAGTCGACCACCATGCGGATGGTCCTCGGGCTGGACGCACCCGACGCCGGGGAGGCGCGGATCGGCGGGCGCCGGTACCGCGACCTGCGCTGGCCGCTCCGGGAGGTCGGGGCGCTGCTGGAGGCCAGGACCTTCCATCCGGGGCGCAGCGGGCGCGACCACCTGCGGGCGCTGGCGGCCAGCAACGGGCTCCCCCGGTCCCGGGTGGAGGAGGTGCTGGGGCTGGTCGGGCTGGCCGAGGTGGCCGGTCGGCGGGCGGGGAGGTTCTCGCTCGGGATGGGGCAGCGGCTCGGGATCGCCGCCGCCCTGCTCGGCGACCCGGAGGTGCTGCTGCTGGACGAGCCGGTCAACGGGCTGGACCCGGCGGGGATCCGCTGGGTCCGCGACCTGCTGCGGTCGCTGGCCGCCCAGGGCCGCGCGGTGCTCGTGTCCAGCCACCTGATCGGTGAGATCGCCCGCACCGCCGACCACGTGGTGGTGATCGGCCGGGGGCGGCTGCTGGCGGACACCTCGGTGGCGGAGCTGTCGGCCCGCTCGCCGTCGCTGGAGGAGGCGTTCTTCGAGCTGACCGACGGCAGCGCCGAGTACCGGGGCACCCTGGGCTCCGAGGGGAGGACCTCATGACGACGACCACCGCGGCAACCGGCCGGTACCGCTTCTCGCACGTGGCCCGGATGGAGTGGGCCAAGCTGCGCAGCCTCCGCTCCACCTGGTGGGTCCTGGCGGTCACCGTGGCCGGTGCCATCGGCATCGCCGTCGCCGTCGGCGTCAACACCGAGGACGCGGCCGCCGACCTGACCAACAACGCGCTCGCCGGCATCTCCCTCGGCCTGCTGCTGGTCGGCGTCCTTGGCGTGCTGGCGATGACCGGCGAGTTCTCCTCCGGGATGATCCGGGCGACGCTGGCCGCGATCCCCAACCGGCCGCTGGTGCTGGCCGCCAAGGCGGCGGTGTTCGGCACGGTGGCCCTGGCCGTGGGGGAGGCCGCCGGGTTCATCGCCTTCTTCGCCGGGACGGCCGCCCTGCCCGACGGGATCCCGGCGCCGGCGCTCGGCCAGCCGGGCGTGCTGCGGGCGGTGGTGCTCGGCGGGGCGGGCTTCTGCCTGGTCGGGCTGATCGGCCTCGGCCTCGGGGCCATCGTCCGGCACACCCCGGCCGCCATCGCCGTGCTCGTCGGCGGTGTGTACGTCCTGGCCCAGTTCGTCGCCGTGGCCACCCAGGCGCTCATGCCCTACCTGCCCATCGCGATCGTGGCCAACTCGCTGACCGTGGCCCAGCCGATGGCCGACGACCAGGTCCAGTTCCTGTCGCCGTGGGCCGGGCTCGGCATGCTCGGCCTCTATGCCGCCGTGACCCTCGGCGTCGGCGCCTGGCTGCTCGCCAGGCGGGACGCGTGAGCGGGACAATGAGGGCATGGGCACCACAGGTCCGGTGACCCCGGTGATCGCGCTGACCCGTGCCGCGCTGCGGGAGCCGTTCCGCCGCCGGGCGCACCGGGAGCTGCTGTTCTGCCTCGTCGGGGCCCTGGTCGGGGTGGCCGTCCTGGCCGTCATCGTGGCCCTGCTGGTCCCCGGGACCGCCAGGTCGGTGGCGCGGGCTGGCGCGATCGTCGCCCTGCTGCTGCCGCTGGCCCTGGCCACCGGCATGGCCCGGAGGCTCGGCGCCGCCCACCGCCGCCTGGCCGCTCGGCTGCTCGGCGAGCGGGTCGCGCCGCCGCCTCCGGCCCGTCCGGCCAGGGGGATGCTGGGCCGGCTCGGCGCGGGGCTGCGCGACGGCCCCGGCTGGCGGGCCCTGGCCTACACGCTGCTCAAGCTGCCGTTGGCCGCGGCCGGGTTCTACGCCGTCTTCCTCTGGGTCGCCGGGCTGGCCAACCTGACCTACCCGTTCTGGTGGGGCCTGTTCCGCAACCATCCGCCGGGCGTGCGGTTGAGCCCGGCGCTGGCCGCCACCCCGTTCCCCGGTCGCGTGCTCCAGGTGGCCACCTATCCGGGCACGTTCCTCGTCTTCGCGGTCGGCGCGGCCATGGTGCTCGCCGCCCCCTGGGTGACCAGGGCGGTCGTGGCCGCCGACCGCTGGGCCATGCGAGGCCTGCTCGGCCCGGGCCGGCTGGCCGAGCGGGTCCGCGACCTGGAGCAGACCCGGGCGGTGGCGGTGGACGACGCCGCCGCGCTGCTGCGCCAGGTCGAACGCGACCTGCACGACGGCGCCCAGATCCGGCTGGCCACCCTGGCCATGCATCTGGGCTTGGCCAAGGAGAAGCTCGGCGACGACGGCGACCCGCTGGACGTCGAGGGCGCCCGCGAGCTGGTCGACGCCGCCCACCGGGGGGCCAAGGACGCCCTGGCCGAGCTCCGGGACCTGGCCCGTGGCATCCACCCGCCGGTGCTCGACAACGGCCTGGCCGACGCGCTGGCCACCCTCGCCGCCGGCAGCGCCATCCCGGTCGAGCTGACCACCGACATCCCGGCCCGGCCCACCCCGGCGATCGAGACGATCGCCTACTTCTGCGCCGCCGAGCTGCTGGCCAACGCGGCCAAGCACAGCCTGGCCACCCGGATCGGCCTGTCGGCCACCGGGCGGGACGGGATGCTCCTCCTCAGCGTCACCGACGACGGCGCGGGCGGGGCCGACCCCGGCGGCAGCGGCCTGTCCGGGCTGGCCCAGCGGGTCAGCACGGTGGACGGCCGCCTGGAGATCGCCAGCCCGCCCGGCGGGCCGACCCGGGTCACCGTCGAGCTGCCGCTGCGCGCGTGAGAGCATGCCGCCCATGCGGGTCGTGATCGCCGAGGACGCCGCCCTGATGCGCGAGGGGCTGATCCGGCTCCTCGAGGACCGTGGCCACCAGGTGCCCGCCGCCGTGGCCGACGGCGACGCCCTGCTCGCCGCGGTGGCCGAGCACCGTCCCGACGTCGCGGTGGTGGACATCCGCATGCCGCCGACCCACACCGACGAGGGCCTGCGCGCCGCCCTCGAGCTCCGCCGCCGGCATCCCGGGACCGGCGTGCTGGTGTTCTCGCAGTACATCGAGACCAGGTACGCGGCCCAGCTGCTGGCGGGCGGCGCCGCCGGCGTCGGCTACCTGCTCAAGGACCGGGTCGCCGACGTGGCCGAGTTCATCGACGCGCTGGGCCGGGTCGCCGCCGGCGGCACCGCCCTCGACCCCGAGGTGGTCGGCCAGCTCCTCCGCGCCGGCCGGCACACCCAGGGCCTGGCCACCCTGACCCGGCGTGAGCGCGAGGTGCTGGCCCTGATGGCCGAGGGCCGCTCCAACGCCGGGATCGCGGCCGCCCTGGTCGTCTCCGGCGGGGCGGTCGAGAAGCACGTGGCCAGCATCTTCGGCAAGCTCGGCCTGCCCCCCTCGGAAGGCGACAACCGCCGGGTGCTGGCGGTCCTGCGCTACCTGGCGCGCTAGGCCGGACCGGTCGCACGACCCTGGGCCCGGCGCTCGGCGGCCGCGTCCAGGCGGGTGCCGCCGCGGTGGAGGCGGGCGGCCAGGGCGGTGTAGCGGTGCCCGTTGCCGGGGGTCCGGATGGCCTTGGCCAGGGCGCGCCGCGAGCCGACCAGGACCACCAGCTGCCTGGCCCGGCTGACGGCCGTGTAGAGCAGGTTGCGCTGGAGCATCAGCCAGGCGGTCTGGGTCAGGGGGACGACCACACACGGGTACTCGCTCCCCTGGGAGCGGTGGACGGTCAGGGCGTAGGCGTGGGTGAGCTCGTCCAGGTCGTCGAACCCGTAGCGGACCTCCTGGTCCTCGTCCATCAGGACGAACAGCTCCGAGGTCTCCGGCGAGATGGTGGTGACGGTGCCGACCGATCCGTTGTAGACGCCCTTCTCGTAGTCGTTGCGGACCTGCATCACCTTGTCGCCGGGGCGGTAGGTGCGCCCGCCGAAGCGGCGTTCGGGCTGCTTCGGGGCGGCGGGGGTGAGCACCTCCTGGAGGCGCTCGTTGAGGGCCGCCGAGCCGGCCGGGCCGCGGTGCATGGGGCAGAGCACCTGCACGTCCCGTCGCGGGTCGAGGCCGAACCGGCCGGGCAGGCGGTTGACCACGATGTCGACGGTCAGCTCGGCCACCCGCTCGGGGTCGTCCTCGGCGAACAGGAAGAAGTCGCCGAGGCCGCTGGTCAGGGGCGGGTGGCCGGCGTTGATGCGGTGGGCGTTGGTGACCACGCCGCTCTGCTGGGCCTGGCGGAACACCTGGGTCAGGCGGACCCGGGGGAGCACGGGGGTGCCCTTGCCGGCCTGGAGCAGGTCCCGCAGGACCTCGCCCGGGCCGACGCTGGGGAGCTGGTCGACGTCGCCGACCAGCAGCAGGTGGGCGCCAGGGGGGACCGCCTTGACGAGCTTGTTGGCCAGCAGCAGGTCGAGCATGGAGGCCTCGTCGACCACCACCAGGTCGGCCTCCAGCGGCCGGTCCTGGTGGAAGGCGGCCTCCCCGCCCGGGCGCAGCTCGAGCAGCCGGTGCAGGGTCTGGGCGTCCATCCCGGCCAGCTCCGACAGGCGCTTGGCGGCCCGGCCGGTCGGGGCGGCCAGCACCACCCGGGCCTTCTTGGCCTGGGCGAGGGCGACGACGGCCCGGACGGTGAAGCTCTTGCCGCAGCCCGGGCCGCCGGTGAGCACGGCCACCGGCTCGGTCAGGGCGAGCCGGACCGCGGTCTCCTGCTCGGGGGCCAGCCGGCTGCCGGTGATCCCCTCCAGCCAGGCGAAGGCGGCCGACCAGTCGACCGTGCGGAAGTTGGCCAGCCGGTCGGCCTGCTCGGGCACCGAGCGCAGGCGCAGCAGCCCGGCGGCCAGCGACACCTCGGCCCGATGGAAGGGGACCAGGTAGATGGCGTGGACGCCGTCGTCGAAGCCGGGGATCGGCACCGGGTCGCGGATCACGCCCTGCTGGCGCACCAGCTCGTCCAGGCAGGACTGGGCCAGCTCGGGCCGGACACCGAGGATCTCCGAGGCCTTGGCCACCAGCTCCGGCTCGGGCAGGTGGCAGTGGCCGAGCTCGCTGGCCTGGGACAGGGTGAACTGGAGGCCGGCCTTGACCCGCTCGCCGCTGTCGTAGGCGATGCCGACGCCCTGGGCGATCTTGTCGGCCGTCTTGAAGCCGATCCCCCAGACGTCGGTGGCCAGGCGGTACGGCTCGTGGGTGACGACCTTGATGGCCTCCTCCCGGTAGGCCTTGTAGATCCGCACGGCCAGCGAGGTCGAGACCCCGACGCCCTGGAGGAAGACCATCACGTCCTTGATGGCCTTCTGCTCCTCCCAGGCCTGCTCGATCATGGCCGTCCGCAGCGGGCCGAGGCCGGGCACGCTGCGCAGCCGCCCGGGGTCCTCCTCGAGCACCCGCAGGGTGTCGACCCCGAACCGGTCGACGATCCGCTCGGCCATCTTGGGGCCGATGCCCCGGATCAGCCCGGAGCCCAGGTAGCGGCGGATGCCCTGGATGGTGGCGGGGAGCACGGCCCGGTAGCTGCGCACCTCGAACTGGCGGCCGTACAGCGGGTGGTTGCGCCAGCGGCCCTCCAGGTGGAGATGCTCACCGGCCTGGGCCCCGAGCAGCGGGCCGACCACGGTGACCGGGTCGCCACCACGATCGGTGGCGACCCGGGCGACCGTGTAACCGGTGTCCTCGTTGGCGTAGGTGATGTGCTCCAGCACGCCGTTGAGCACCGCCAGTGGAGCGGTCCCGGCCGGCTGCTGGGGGGAAGACTGCATGGTGAGGGTCACGGAACTCCCCCGGTCAGAACGGCACCTCGTCGCGGCCGGCGGCCGCCTTGGCGGGCTGTCGGCCCCGGCGCGACCCGTTGCCGGCCTTGGCCGGCGTGGCCTTGGCCGGCGCGGCGGGCTCGGCCGTGGCGGCCTCGGCGGGCTGGGCGGCCGGGGCGAAGCGCATGCTCATGCCCACCTCCTCGGCGTCGACCTCGACGGCCGACCGCCGCTGGCCCTCCGGGGTCTCCCAGGAGCGGCTCTTGAGCCGGCCCACGACCACGCACCTGGCCCCCTTGTGGAGGCTCCGGCTGACGTGCTCGGCCTGGTCGCGCCAGACGTTGACGCGGAAGTACGACGACTCGCCGTCCTTCCAGCCGTCGGTGTCCCAGACGCGCTGGTCGACCGCGAGCCGGAAGTTGGCCACGGCCACCCCGTTGGGGGTGAAGCGCAGCTCCGGGTCGTCGGTCAGGTTGCCGGTGAGGGTCACCTGGTTGTCGCTCACCTTCGAGCTCCTTCCGTTGTTCTACGTAGGACGATTCTACCTTGCCACCCGAACATACGTTCGAAATGTGACAACGGTCGGAGGGGAGTTGCCCCGCGGGCCTGCCCGGCTCAGCCGGCCGGCAGGGCGGCCCGCAGCTCGTTCAGGAAGTAGGCCCACCCGTGCTCGTGGTCCTTGACGACCTCGGGGGGCAGGCCGTGGTGGACCAGGCGGAGGGTGGTCGCGCCGTCCTGCTCGACCAGGTCGATCTCGACCGTGGTGCTCTCGGGGGGCACGCCCATCAGGCCGTCCTCCCAGCCGTAGGTGAAGACCAGGCGCCGGTGCGGGACGAGCTCCACGAACCGGCCGACCACGGTGGCGCCGTTGGGGTGCGTCCAGCGGAGGACCCCGCCCGGGGCCGGATCGGCGGTGGCGGCCGGGCCGACCCAGCGGACCAGGCCCTCGGCGGTGGTGAGGTGCGCCCAGACGACCTCGACGGGGGCGGCGATGGTGACCTCGTGGGACGCGAGCCTCATGGGCGCCGCCCGGCCTCGGCGGCGTCCTTGAGCGCCAGCAGCGCCGGCCCCCAGTAGGCGTCGAGCTCCCGGCGCAGCCGCTCCAGCCCCTCGACGTCCACCCGGTAGAGTCGCCGCCGGCCGTCCACCCGTCCCCTGACCAGGCCCGCGTCCCGCAGCACCTTGAGGTGCTGGCTGGCCGCGGGCTGGCTCAGCCCGATCCGCTCGGCCAGCTCGCCCACCGGCAGCTCCTGGTCCAGGACCAGCCGGAGCATGGCCCGCCGCCCGGGGTGGGCGATCGCGTCGATTGCTTCCTGCATCGACACATCTTAGAGTGAACGCATATAAGATTCCACGCATACGAGGACGCCGGCGGGGGAGGCTGAACTTCGCATGAACCGGAACCCGGAGGTCGACCGGTGGTTCGACCAGGCCGGCCACCCGCTCGACGCGGCGATGCGGCGGGCCCGGGAGATCATCCTCGGGGCCGACGGCCGGGTCACCGAGTCGATCAAGTGGAAGACGCCGACCTTCGCCTACCAGGGCAACATCGTCAGCTTCAACCCGTCCAAGCACGTCATCAGCCTGATGTTCCACCGGGGGGCCGAGATCCCCGGCACCCATCCTCGCCTCGAGGGCGACGGCCGGCTGGCCCGGACCATGCGCTTCAGCGACCTGGAGCAGCTCGAGGCGGGCCGGGCCGACCTCGAGGCCGTGATCCGCGCCTGGTGCGACTGGAAGGCGGGCTCGCCGGCGCCCGGCTGAACGAGCCCGGCCGGCTGCTACTTGGGGGGCAGGGAGCTGGCGTAGGAGACGCCCCGGCCGACCCAGCGGCGCAGGTCGCCGTCCTCGGCGTGGCCGTCGGGGCCCACCAGCAGCCAGCCCTTCATCGGCCGGCCGCCCATGTCGGAGGGCCGGGCGCCGGGCTCGGCCAGCATCGCCTCGGCGGTGTCGGCGGCCACCCGTACCATCAGGTCGTCGCCCCGCACCCCGCAGGCCATGTTGCCGTCCACCAGGAAGGCGAGCCCGCCGAACATCCGCTTCTCGGCCAGCCCGGGCCGCCCGCCGAGCACGTCCCGGACCCTGGTCGCGAGGCCTTCGTCGTATGCCATAGGGCGATGCTCCCACACTCGTTCCTCCCTCACACGGCCGGTCACACGGTCAAGCCGGAACCTGCCCGTGGCGGGCCGGATGGCCCGCACGAGGAACACCCGGGAGGGGATCCCATGAGCACGACCCAGACCTCGCCGCCGGACCTGGTGGCGGTCAAGCAGAAGCAGCAGAAGATGTGGGCCAGCGGCGACTACGCGGCGGTGGCGGCCAGGATCGCGGTGATGGCCGAGGACCTGGTGCCGGCGGCCGGGCTCCGGGCCGGCGAGCGGGTCCTGGACGTGGCCAGCGGGAGCGGCAACGCCGCCATCGCCGCCGCCCGCTACGGCTGTGAGGTGACCGCCACCGACTACGTCCCCGAGCTGCTGGAGCGGGGGCGCGCGCGGGCGGCGGCGGAGGGGCTCGAGGTGACGTTCGCCGAGGCGGACGCCGAGAACCTGCCCTACGCCGACGGGGAGTTCGACGCCGTCCTGTCCTGCCTCGGGGTCATGTTCGCGCCGGACCAGGAGCGGGCCGCCGCCGAGCTGGTGCGGGTGTGCCGGCCGGGCGGGACGATCGCGCTGGCCAACTGGACGCCGACGAGCTTCGTTGGCGGCATCCTCCGCACCGTCGGGAAGCACGTGCCGCCTCCGGCCGGGGTCAGGCCGCCGAGCCAGTGGGGGACCGAGGAGCGGCTCCGCGAGCTGCTCGGCGACGCCGTGTCCGACCTCCGGATCACCCGGCGCGAGTTCGTGTTCCGCTTCCGGTCGCCGGAGGAGTTCACGCGGTTCTTCAAGGACAACTACGGCCCGACCCTGAAGGCCTTCGAGGCCCTCGACGAGGCCGGCAAGGCGCGGCTGTTCGACGACCTGACCGCGCTGGCCAGGGAGCACGACCAGGAGCCAGGACCGTCGGTGGCGATGCCGTCGGAGTACCTGGAAGTGGTCGCGACCCGCAGGTGACAGGAGCACCGGGATGCAAGCGCTGCTGACCATCTTCATGATCCTGGTGGTCTTCGCCATCGTCGCCGGCCGCTACGGCCACGACTCGCGGGACGGCTTCGGCCCGAGCGGCCGGCCCAGGATCTGACCGAACCGGTTGTGGCCGGCTGGCCGAGTGGGCGACGATATCGCCAAGGAGTGGATTGCCGTGGTGAGGATCCGCCTGCTCGGCCGGCCGGCCATCGAGCGTGACGGCGCGCCGGCGCCGTCGCCGCGTGGCCGCAAGGCGTGGGCCCTGCTCGCCTACCTGCTGCTGGCCGAGCGGCCGCCCAGCCGCCGGCACCTGGCCGAGCTGCTGTTCAGCGAGGCCGACGACCCGCTGGGGGCCCTGCGGTGGACGCTGGCCGAGCTGCGACGCTCGCTCGGGGCGCCCGGGCTGTTCGGCGGCGACCCGGTCGCCACCACCCTCGGCGAGGGCATCTCGGCCGACGTCAACGCGCTGACCGGCGAGCCGGCCGACCCCGAGGCCCTGCTCGGCCTGGACGGCGAGCTGCTCGACGGCCTCAGCGTCCTGGCCAGCCCGACCTTCGACTCGTGGCTGGTGGTGGAGCGTCACCGGCTGGCGGCCACGGCCGAGGCGCGCCTGCGGCAGACGGCGCTCGGGCTGCTGGCGTCGGGGCACGCCGGCGCGGCGGTGGCCTACGCCTCGCGGGCGGTGGCCAGCAACCCACTCGACGAGGGCAACCACGAGCTGCTGGTGCGCAGCCTGGCCGCGTCCGGCGACCGGGCGGCCGCCCTCCGGCAGGTGGCGGTGTGCGAGGACACGCTGCGCCGCGAGCTCGGGGTCGAGACGTCGGAGGCGCTGCGGGAGGCCGCGGCCGCCCCGGCCGGTTCGCCCAGGAGCCGCCCGGCCAGCGGGCGGGCCGCGGTCACCAGCCAGCTCGAGGCCGGCCGGGCGGCCATCGCGGCCGGCGCCGTCCAGGCCGGCATCGACAGCCTGCGCCGGGCCTGCGCGGACGCGGCCGCCTACCCCGACCCCGCCCTGCAGGGAAGCGCCCTGGTGGCGCTGGGCGGCGCGCTGGTCCATGCGGTCCGTGGCCGCGACGAGGAGGGCGCGGTCGTCCTGCACGAGGCGGTACGGCTGGCCACCGAGGCCGGCGACGCCGAGACGGCGGTGACCGCCTACCGGGAGCTCGGCTTCGTCGACGTGCAGGCCGGCCGCCGGCAGACGGCCGAGGCCTGGCTGGCCAAGGCCGAGGCCCTGGCCAGCACCGACGTCCAGCTCGGGGCCATCCTCGGCATCCGTGGCATGAACGCCTCCGACATGGGCGACTACCCGGGCGCCTTCCAGCACCTGCAGGGGTCCATCGACCGGGCCGGGCGCGGCGACGACCCGCGCCAGCAGGCCTGGTCGCTGTCGATCCTGGCCCGGGCCCACCTGCTGCGTGACGAGCACAGCCAGGCGGCGGTCGCCCTGGCCGACTCGCTCGAGCTGGTCCGGGCGGAGCGCTGGATGGCCTTCCTGCCCTGGCCCGAGGCGCTCAAGGCCGAGCTCGACCTCCGCGCCGGACGGGTCGACGCCGCCGCCGAGCAGCTCGAGCACGCCTGGGCCCTGGCCACCCACCTGGGCGACCCCTGCTGGGAGGGCATGGCCGCCCGCGGCCTCGGCCTCCTCAGCGCCGCCCGCGGCGACCGCCCCGGCGCCACCGCCTGGCTGACCGAGGCCCACACCCGCTGCAACCGCACCACCGACCGCTACCAGTGGGTCAGCGCCCACGTCCTCGACGCCGTCGTCGGCCTGGCCATCGACCACGCGGAGGA
>OCZS010000437.1_pt1 | contig 13568 bp, 16 predicted proteins | sample 1539071 | NCBI WGS metagenome assembly OCZS01 (sample SAMEA3113584, study PRJEB22503) | soil metagenome
TCAGCCGGCGCTTCGGGATCTCGACGCTGACGTCCTTGAGGTTGTTCACGCGCGCACCCAGCACGCGGATCAGGTCGTGGCTGTCGGCCGGGTGCCGCGCGGGCGACTGCGCGTCCGTCCTCTCGGCGATGCTCATCGTCTCTCCATCTCTGGGCGGGGACCGCCGGCGGCGGTCCCCGCCTGCGTCGCCTCGCGGCGGTTCACCAGCTGCGGCCGTGGTCCGGGTCGGGACGGGTCAGGACAGTTCCTGGATGCGGATCATGTTGCCCGCGGGATCGCGGAAAGCGCAGTCGCGGACGCCGTAGGGCTGGTCGGTGGGCTCCTGGACGACCTCGGCGCCGCTGCCCTCGAGGGTGGCGAAGGTGCCGTCGAGGTCCTTGGTGGCCAGGTTGACGCCGAAGTAGCTGCCCTTGGCCATCAGCTCGAGGATGGTGCGCTGCTCGTCGTCGGTGAGTCCGGGGGTCGCCGTCGGCGGGTGCAGCACGATGTTGGTGTCCGGCTGGCCGGGAGGGCCGACCGTGATCCACCGCATCCCGCCGTAGCCGACGTCGAGGCGGACCTCGAAGCCGAGCGTGTCGCGGAAGAAGGCGAGGGAGGCGTCCGGGTCGGTGTGCGGGAGGAAGCTGGAGTGGATGGTGATGTCCATGGCCGTCACGCTAGGGACGGCTCGGGGGACGGTGCTTCTCGATTCCTGACCGGTCGGGTCACCTGCTTCGCCACGCACGACGGCATGCCCGCCGTCGCCTGTGCCGCCTCGCGGCGGTAGACGCTCGGCGGCACCCCGACCAGCTCGGTGAAGCGCGTGCTGAAGGTGCCCAGCGACGAGCAGCCCACCGCGAAGCACACCTCGGTGACGCTGAGGTCGCCCCGGCGCAGCAGCGCCATGGCGCGCTCGATCCGCCGTGTCATCAGGTACGCGTAGGGCGACTCGCCGAACGCGGCCCGGAACTCGCGGCTCAGGTGCCCCGACGACATGTGCGCCCCCCGGGCCAGCGCATCGACGTCCAGCGGCTGCGCGTACTCCCGGTCGATCCGGTCACGGACGCGACGCAGCCGCGCGAGGTCGCGCAGGCGCTCGTCCGTGGCGGATCTGCCGGTCACCCGCGCGATCGTGCCACGTACCCCAGGGGTCGCGGGAGTCCGCCGACCGGCGCCCCGCCGCTCAGTCGTCCAGCTCGGGCGCGGTGAACCGCGGGGTCAGCCCGTCGTCGGGCGGGCCGCCGGGAGCCGGAAGGGGCGCCTCGTCCTCGGCGGCCTTGACCTGGGCCAGCGACTCCTCGACCGTCGGCTCCACGAGGTCGCGGGCGTCGCGCTCGAGCGCGGCGAGCAGCCGCTCCTCGTCGGGCGCCAGGTCGCCGGGGCCGAGGTGGCCGCCGGGTTCGCCCGCGTCGGAGCCGGAGGCCATGCCGCTGTCCGGGTCCATGCCGTGTGGTCCGGCCATGCTCATGACGATCTCCTCTGCCGGGCTCAACGGGGGAAGTTCGGCTCCAGCCGGGGCACGATCTGCATCTCCGGCACGAAGCTCGACGGGTGCAGGAGCAGCAGCGTCCGGACGATCTCCGCGACCGCCGAGGGCGGCATCATCAGGTGCGAGGGAATGCCCCACTGCTCCATCATCGGCGTGTCCATGGCCGCCGGGATGACCGCCTGCACGCGGCACGGGAACGGCCGCTCGGAGCCGTCGGGCTGCCGGACCGCCTTCTCGCGGAGCTCCCGCTGGATGCAGCGCGTGGCGTTGAGGAAGCCTGCTTTCGAGCCGTTGTAGGCGATCGCGCCGCTGCCGGAGGTGATCGCCGAGAGGCTCACGATGTGCACCACGTCGGCGGTGCGGCCCTCGGGCAGGTGCTGCACCCGCTTCATGAACTCGCTGGTCAGGAAGACCGGACCCTCGAAGTTGACCGCCTGCACCCGGCGGTAGTCGTCGAGGTCGATGTCGGTGATGTAGCCGGGCCGGTCGATGCCGGCGACGTTCACGAGGACGTCGAACGCGTCGCCGTGCCGGTCGAACAGCTGCTCGACGACCGCCCGCCGGCTCGCGTCGTCGGTGACGTCGAGCGGGACGACCTCGGCCGAGCCACCGGCGTCGGCCACGCGGGAGCGGGTCTCCTCGCTGCCGGCCGCGTCGATGTCGGCCACCACCACGTGGGCCCCTGCCTCCGCGAGCGTCGTCGCCGTCGCCCGCCCGAGGCCGCTGGCCCCACCGGTGACCAGTGCGACCCGGCCCTTCAGGGCACCGCCGTCGTCCATCGACCCTCCGTCCGCGTTCGTCCGCCGTCCCCCACAGCCTTGCCGAATACGGGGCCGGGCGCAGGTCGGCCGGGACGGGTCAGACGACGACGGCGCTGCCGCCCACGCGTCGTCCGCGGAGCGCCTGGGCGGGGGTGGCCCACACGTCGGCGAGGGTGACGGTCGTCAGGTCGAGCTCGGCGATCAGGTCGAGCAGCTCGCTGTAGACGGTCGTCACCGTGACGTGGTTGGCGTGGCCGACGATGATCCGCTGGGCCGCGAACCACTTCCGGGCGGCGTCCATGAGCTGGGCCGGGGTCAGGACGCGGTGGTCCTCCAGCGTCCCGTCCCACATGGCGACGGTCGGGTGCCCCTCGGCCGCCGAGATCCGGTCGATCCGCTCGTCCCGCGCGCCGAAGGGCGGACGGAAGAAGGGGCTGTCGTCGACGCCGAACACCTTCCGCATGAATTCCCGGTTGCGGCTGATCTCCTCGGCCACCGCACGGTCGTCGAGCGTCGTGAGGTCGGGGTGCGACCACGTGTGGTTGCCGAGGGCCACCTGGCCGGACTCGATGAGCGGCCCGAGGGCGTCCGCGTTCTCCTCCCACGACCGGTAGCAGCCGTTCGGGAAGAACGTCAGGCGTGTGCCGCTGTCGGCGGCGAACTCCGTGAACGCCGCGACGACCTCGGAGTTCGTCCCGTCGTCGATCGTGAGGGCGAGCGAGGTGCCGTCGCCCGGGAGCGCCTGCACCACCCCGGTGGGCGGCAGCAGCGGTGCGGACCGTGGGGGCGCCTCGACGGCGCTGACCGCCGCCGCCGCGCGGGGCTGGGCGACGGGTGCCGGAGGCGGGTCCGGCTCACCGATCGTGCCGCGCCCGACCGCGGCTCCGGCAAGGCCGGCCGCGAGTGCTAGCAGGAACCTGCGTCGCTCCATGCCGCGGAACGTATTGAGGCACACGGGCGTGTCCTGGAAGCCATTCGTGCGACGCGCCGAAGCACTTCGTGCTGCCAGCAGGCGGATGCGGTGCGTGAGGACCAGGCTGACCGTCGGCGACCGGTACGTCGCGCACAGTGGCTAAAAGGGCCGGTCAGGCCGCAGGCACCAGCCCGGCGTCCTCGATAAGACGGGCCTGCTCCCGGCACCACGGTGACCAGGCGTCGCCCTCGGTCTCCTGCCGACGGCGGAACGCGGCCCAGTCGAGCAGCTCCCACTCCTCGACCTCGGAGGCGTCCGGCTCCGGCGATCCGGTGAAGCGGCCGAGGTAGACCGGGCAGATCTCGTTCTCGACGACGCCGCGGAACTCGGCCCGGTACCGGTAGCCGGGCAGCGCCGGCCGGATGTCGGCCACCCCGAGGCCGAGCTCGAACCGGGCGCGTCGGGCGATGGCGGTGGCGTCGTCCTCGTCGGGGCCGGGGTGCCCGCAGACGGTGTTCGTCCACATCCCCGGGAACGTCGCCTTGTCCACGGCCCGCCGGGTGATCAGCAGCCGCCCCGCGTCGTCGAAGAGGTAGGCCGAGAACGCGCGGTGCAGCGGGGTCTCCCCGTGGTGCACCAGCGGCTTGGGCATCGTGCCGATGGACCGTCCGTCGTCGTCGACGAGAACGATGAGCTCCTGGGCGGGCGGCGTCACGTTGCCATCGTCCCTGACCGCCGCCGGGCGTGCCGGGACGGCGCCCCTAGCACTCCTTCACGTGCTCGAAGGGCTCCTGGCACCCGCTGCACCGGCGCAGCGCCGTGCAGGCGGTGGCCCCGAACTCGCTGACCTCCTCGGTGTCCGCCGAGCCGCACAGCGGGCAGGCGACCGGGCGGCGTGGCTGCCCGAGGTCGAGCGGCACGGGCCCGGGCGACCGCGGGGCGGCGGCGCCCGGCGGCGCGATCCCGGCCTGTGCGAGCTTCCGCCGGCCCTCGGCGGAGATCCAGTCGGTGGTCCACGCCGGGTCGAGGACCGTGCGGACGTCGACCATCGCGAACCCCGCGTCGTGGAGGGTGTGCAGCAGGTCCGCCCGCATCACCCCCATCGCGGGACACCCGGCATACGTCGGCGTGATCTCGACGACGACCGTGCCGTCGTCCTCGGTCCGGACGTCGCGCAGCACCCCGAGATCGGCCAGCGTCAGGACGGGCAGCTCGGGATCGACGACGGTCCCGGCGACCACCCAGGGATCGACGCCCGCGTCCGACGCCCGCCGTCCGCCGCGCCGCAGCGTGCGCCCGCTCAGCACGTCGACCCGGGGCGCACGGGAACGGCGCGCGCGAGGGGCGGATCGATCGACAACGCAGCCCCTCTCCGTCGATTACCGACCAACTGGTCGGGAAACTCTACCCTGTTCTGAGACCTGAGTCACACACCCGGCCCCGGCGTCGACGGCGAACCCCCGTGCATGGCCGGGCGGGACCGCGGGGAAGAGTCACCTCGTGGACAGCTTCTGCCGCGACGGCCTGACCTTCGACGTCCTCGACGCCGGCCCTGCCGACGGCGAGCCGGTCGTCCTCCTGCACGGGTTCCCGCAGGACGCGACCGCGTGGGACGAGGTCGCCCCCGCGCTGAACCGGCACGGTCTGCGCACCCTGGCCCCGCACCAGCGCGGCTACTCCCCCATGGCCCGTCCGCGGGGGCGGTCGCGGTACACGATCCGCGAGACCGCGCAGGACGTCGTCGCACTCCTCGACGCCGCCGGCCTGCAGCGGGCGCACGTCGTCGGCCACGACTGGGGCGGCATCGCCGCCTGGGGACTGGGCGCGTGGCACCCGGACCGGGTGCGGACGCTGACCGTCCTGTCGGTCCCCCATCCCGCCGCCATGACCAGGGCGATGGTGACCAGCGACCAGGCGCTGCGCTCCTACTACGTGGGCCTGTTCCAGCTGCCCCTGCTGCCCGAGCGGCTGCTCCTCGCCCGCGGCGGGGCAGCTCTGCGCAGGCTGCTGCGCTCCGGCGGCCTCCCGCACGACGCCGTCGACCGGTACGTCGCCCGCATGCACGAGCCGGGCGCCCTCGCGGCCGCCCTCGGCTGGTACCGGGCACTGCCCTGGAGCGGCCGCGACCCGGTGGGCACGGTGCGGGTGCCGACGCTGCACGTCTGGAGCACCGGCGACGCCTTCCTCGGCCGGGCCGCGACGGAGGGCACCGGCCGGTTCGTCGAGGCCCCCTACCGCCTCGAGGTCCTCGACGACGTGACCCACTGGATCCCCGAGCTGGCGCCGGACCGGGTTGCCACACTGGTCACCGCCCACGTTCGCGCCGCCTGAGGAAGACGCCATGACCGCGACGGAGACCCAGCTCCCCCGCGCCGAGCGGCTCGATCGGCTGCCCTTCACCCGGGAGCACGGCCGCCTCGTGGTCGGGTCGGGACTCGGGTGGGCCTTGGACGCCATGGACGTCGGGCTCATCTCGTTCGTGATGGCGGCCCTCGCCGTCCAGTGGGACCTCTCGTCGACCCAGCTGTCGTGGATCGGGTCGATCGGCTTCGCCGGGATGGCGCTGGGCGCCACGCTCGGCGGCCTGCTGGCCGACCGGTTCGGACGGCGCCAGGTCTTCGCCACGACCCTGCTGATCTTCGGGCTGGCCACCGGGGCCGCTGCCCTGTCGTGGTCGATCGGCGCCCTGCTGGTGTTCCGCTTCCTCATCGGCCTGGGGCTCGGCGCGGAGCTGCCGGTGGCGTCGACGCTGGTGAGCGAGTTCGCGCCTGCCCGGGTGCGTGGCCGGGTGGTCGTGCTGCTGGAGGCGTTCTGGGCCGTCGGCTGGACCCTGTCGGCGCTGATCGGCTACTTCGTCGTGCCGCGCAGCGACGACGGCTGGCGCTGGGCCCTGGCGATCGGGGCGCTGCCGGCGCTCTACGCCGTCGTCGTCCGGCGCGGGCTGCCCGAGTCGGTGCGCTTCCTGGAGACCCGGGGCCGGGTCGAGGAGGCGGAGGCCGCCGTGCGGCGGTTCGAGCGGGCGGCCGGCGTCGAGCCGGTCCCCTCGCCACTGCCGAAGGAGACGCCTGCGCCCGGCCCGCGTGCCCTCTGGGCGGCGGGCACCCGGCTGCGCACGGCCGCGCTCTGGGTCGTCTGGTTCAGCATCAACTTCGCCTACTACGGCGCCTTCATCTGGCTGCCGACCCTGCTCGTGGCGAACGGCTTCTCGCTGGTCCGCTCCTTCGGCTTCACGCTGGTCATCACCCTCGCCCAGCTGCCCGGCTACGCGGTCGCCGCCTACCTGATCGAGACGTGGGGTCGACGGGCGACCCTGGCCACCTTCCTCGCCGGCTCCGCGCTCGGCGCCGGGCTCTTCGCCGCGGCCGACGGCGAGACCGCCGTCCTGGTCACCGGCATGGTCCTGTCGTTCTTCAACCTCGGTGCGTGGGGCGCGCTCTACGCGGTGACGCCGGAGGTCTACCCGACGGTCCTGCGGGCCACGGGGGCCGGCGCCGCCGCGGGCTTCGGCCGGCTGGCGTCGATCGCCGCGCCGCTGTGCGTGCCCCCGCTCCTAGAGGCCGGCGGGACCGGCCTGGTCTTCGGCTCGTTCGCGGCCTTCTTCGTGCTGGGCGGGCTGGCCACGTTCTGGTTGCCGGAGCGCCGCGGGCGCTCGCTCGAGGACGACGCCGGAACGCCGGGCCCCGTCGCCGCCGGGAGCTGAGCCGCCCCGGGACTCCTGGTCGCGGGGGCCCGGCGGAGCACGGTCAGGGGGCATGACCCTCGACCCCGAGAAGACCAACCCCAGCACTACACGGTCGTCTCCGAGAACGAACCGGGTCCGCGTCCTGGAGTACACCGACCAGCCCGGGGACCGCACGACGACGCACGAGCACCCCGACAGCGTCACGTACGCGCTCAGCACGTTCCGCCGACGGCTGCACTCCTTGCGGTCAGGACCGCGACGTGGAGATTCCGGCCGGGACGACGGCGTGGGTGCCGGCGCAGCGGCACTACGGGGAGAACCCGGGGACACCCCCAGCCACTCGATCTTCGTCGCGCTCGAGGAAGCCCGGGGCACGGCCGGCGACACCTACCTCGGCCCCGACTGACCCGGCATCATCGCCCGGTGACCTCCCCCGGCGGTTTCCCCCGCGGCATCGGACGACCGGCGACCGGCGCGCTCCTGGCGGCCGGGTACACCGACCTCACCCAGCTCGACGGCATGGCCGAGGAGGACCTGCTGCGCATGCACGGGGTCGGCCCGAAGGCGGTCGCCGTCCTCCGCGAGGCCCTGGCGGAGCGGGGTCTCTCGCTCCGCTGAACGCTTGTGCAAAGAAATCTTTGCAAAGAACTCTTTGCGGTCTATCGTCGGGGCATGGCGGACACGCCTCCCGGCAGATCGATCGACGTCCACGACGTCCGCGCGCTGCGCGCCCTCGCCCATCCCCTCCGCATGAGCCTGCTCGCCGCCCTGCGCAGTGACGGGCCCTCGACCGCGAGCCGGCTCGCCGAGCGGCTCGGCGAGAGCAGCGGGGCCACCAGCTACCACCTGCGCCAGCTCGCGGGCTTCGGCTTCGTCGAGGAGGTGCCGGAGGAGGGCACCGGCCGCGAGCGGTGGTGGCGGGCCCTGCACCGGAGCACCCGCTGGAACACCGAGGACTTCCTCGACCAGCCCGACGGCCCGGAGCTGGTGGACGAGCTCACCGACCGGCTCGTCGCCCACCAGCGCCGCATGCTCGCCGCGTTCGCGGCCGAGCGCGAGCAGACCGACGACGCCTGGCGCACGGCCTCCTCGCTCAACGACTGGGCGCTGCGGGTCTCCCCCGCCCGGGCGCGCGAGCTCGTGGACGAGCTGAACGGCGTCCTGCAGCGGTGGCGCGACGAGGAGGAGGAGCCCGACCAGCCCCTGGTGCACGTGCTGCTGGACCTGTTCCCGCTGAAGGACTACCCCCTGTGAACGCCGTCCTGACGCCCGGCCAGGCCCGCCGGCGGTTCGTCGGGCTGACGGCGCTGCGCTGGCTACCGGTCGGCATCGCCGTCCCCGTGTCGGTGCTGCTCGCCACGGCGCGCGGGCTCTCCCCGGCCGACATCGGCGTGACGATCGCGGTGTACGGAGCGGTGACCCTGCTGCTCGAGCTGCCCACCGGCGGGCTCGCCGACGCCATCGGGCACCGGCCGGTCCTCGCCCTCTCCGGGCTGTTCACCACGGCCGGGCTGCTCACCATGGCGATCGCCGACTCGATGCTGGTCTTCGCCGTCGCCTGGGCGCTCAAGGGCGTCGCGCGGGCCCTCGACTCGGGGCCGCTCGAGGCCTGGTACGTCGACACGGTCCGCCGGACCGACCCGGGGGCCGACATCACCACGGGGCTGTCCCACGCGGGCGCGGCCGACGCCGCCGGGCTCACCGTCGGCGCGGTGCTGGGTGGCGCCCTCCCCCTCCTGGTCGACCGCGACGGCGCTTCGGCGCTGGCCCTCCCGCTGCTGCTCGCCGCCGGGTTCGGCCTGGTGCACGTGGCGGCCGTGCTGCTGTTCGTCGTCCCGGTCCGGCCGGCCCAGGATTCCGGTCTCGGCGCCGTGCGGGCCGGCCTAGGGGAGGTGCCCGTCGTCGTCTCGGCGACCGTGCGGCTCGTGCTGCACGACCGGCTCCTCCGCCTGCTGCTCGCGATCTCCTTCCTCGTCGGCGTCGTGCTCACCTCGCTCGAGCTGCTCGGGCCGCTGCACTTCGCCGACCTGGCCGGGTCCCCCGAGGTCGGGTCCGCCGTCTTCGGGATCGTCACCGCGGTGTCGTTCGCCGCGGCGGCGGTCGGCTCGCTGCTCGCGCCCGCGGCGGGGCGCGCCGCGGGCGGCTCGGTGGTGCTGGTCAGCGCCGTCTCCTCGGTGCTCGCCGCCGGGACGATCGCGGCGTTCGCGCTGGCGCCGGGCGTCGTCCTCGCGGCCGTGGCGTACTCGGTGTTCTACCTGCTCAACGCGGCCGCCTGGCCCCTGCGCAAGGAGCTCATGCACGACCAGACGACGTCGTCGCAGCGCTCGACGACCGTCTCGGCGTCGTCGCTGGCCCTGATGGTGGGCGGGCTGCTCGGCAACCTGCTCCTCCCCCGGCTGGCCGACGCCGCCGGGCTCCCCGCCGGCCTGCTGGCCGGCGCCGGAGCCATGCTGCTCCTGGCCGTGGTCTCGCTGGGCCTGCGGGTCCGGCCCGGCGAGGGACGTCCGGTGGACCGGCTGCTGGAGTCGGGAGCGCACGGGTGACCGAGGGGGCACCGGTTCGGCGCGACCCCACCGGGTAGCGCCCACGCATGCCCGATCTCTCCCCCGGCCACCTCGACGGGCTGCGGGTCGCCGTCACCGGCGCCTCCGGCAACGTCGGCACCGCACTGCTCCGGCGTCTGACCGACCCGGCGTCCGGCGTCGCGGAGGTGCGTGGCCTGGCCCGCCGGCAGCCGCCGGACGTCGCGCCGTACGCGGGGGTCCGGTGGCACCTCGCCGACCTCGGCGAGACCGCGAGCGAGGACGCCCTCGCCGGGTTCCTGGACGGCGTGGACGCCGTCGTCCACCTGGCCTGGGCGCTGCAGCCCGGCCGGCGCCCGGACGACCTGCGGCGGGTGAACGTGGAGGGCTCCCTCCGGGTGGCGCGCGCCGCGACCGCCGCCGGGCTCGGCCAGTTCGTGCACCTGTCCTCGATCGGCGCCTACGCCGGCGGGGCCGTCGGGCAGAGGGTCACCGAGGACTGGCCGACGACCGGCGTCCCGAGCGCCCAGTACAGCCGCGACAAGTCCGAGGCCGAGCGGGTCGTGCGCGAGGTGATGGCCCGGCACGCCGGGACGACGCTCACCGTGGTCCGGCCGACCCTGGTCCTCCAGCCGGAGGCCGGCAGCGAGATCGGCCGGTACTTCCTCGGGCCGCTGCTGTTCGGCGCCGCCCGGCTGGTTCCCGGCCAGGTCGCCTCGCTGCTGCCGCTGCCCCTGCCGTCGCTGCGGGTCGGGTTCGTGCACGCCGACGACGTCGCCGACGCGATCACCCGCATGCTCGACCGGCGCGCGCCGGGGCCGTTCAACCTGGCCGCCGAGCCGCTGCTCGACTCGAACGGGATCGCCCGCGCGCTGGGCACCGTGCGCGTCCCGGTCCCCACGGCGGCCCTGCGCGCCGCGCTGCACGCGGCGTTCACCGCGCGCGTCGTCCCCACCGAACCGGGGTGGCTGGACATGGGCACCCAGCTCCCGGCCCTCGACACCAGCCGTGCCCGCAGGCTCCTGGACTGGACCCCGGCGCACCGCAGCGACGACGTCCTGGCTCAGTTCGTCGCGGCCCTCGGCCGGGGTGACGGAGCCCCCGGACCCCTGCTGGCACCTGCGGGTGGTCGGACGCGGGACCCGGCCGGCGACCCGGCGAACAGGCCGGACTGACCGCGCGCCGACCGGACCTCAGTCCGCCGTGCTGCCCAGCAGCGTCCGGGTCATGGCGTTGCGCGTGTCGAGCAGCTCGTCGAGGGCCGCCGTGAGGTCCGCCGCTGACACCTCCAGGTGGTCGGACGTCGGCGTGCGCGTCGCGGCCAGCAGTGCGGCGCGGCGGAGCAGCTCCTTGAGGAAGGACGCCGTCACGCCCTCGGTGCGGGCGATGACGTCGTCCAGTCCGGTGGTGTCGACCGGCAGCGCGCCTCGGTAGAGCTCGAACAGCGCGCGCCGCGCCGGGGCGTCGGGCAGAGCCATCTCCACCGCCTGGTCGACGCGTCCGGGGCGGGCCGCGAGCGCGGGCTCGAGCAGGTCGGCCCGGTTGGTGGTCAGCACGAACACGACATCGGCGTCCTCGGCGAGGCCGTCCATCTCGTTGAGCAACTGGAAGAGCAGCGGGTGCTGACCGGGATGCATCCCTCGGTCGTCGGCGATGAGGTCGACGTCCTCGATGACGAGCATGGCCGGCTGCAGCGCCCGGGCGACGGAACACGCCTCGGCGATCAGGTGCATGGCATTGCCGCTGAGCTGCAGGACGGTCGTGCCCACCAGGCTGCTGGTCAGGAACCGGACGGTGTGCGTCTTCCCCGTGCCGGGCGGTCCGTAGAGGAGCAGTCCCCGCTTGAGGTGCTGCCCCGCGGCGAGCAGCCGGTCCTTGTGCCGGGCCACTCCCACGACCTGGCGCTGCACCTCGGCCAGCGTCTCCGAAGGGAGGATCAGTTGGTCGGCTGCCACCGCCGGCCGCGGGTGGAACTGCAGCAACGTCTGCCCGGGCCCGAAGACCTCCTGCCCGAACGAGAGCACCTGGCCGCGGAACACGTTGTGCTCGAGGCTGGCGGACCGGATCTCCGCGGCAGCCGCCGGAGCAGCCTCGGGGTCGGTGCTGACGATCTGCACCGACACCATGTCCTGGCCCATCTCCGGCGCCGATCCCCGCAGCAGGACCGCCGTCCGCACGTCGCCCTGGGTCACGAGGTAGACGCCGCAACGGACGCACGGGTGCACCGCACCGTCGGGACCGCTGGCGAGGTTGACGCTGGCCGGGTTGGCGAGACGCAGCCCGAACTGGTCGTTCCCGCCTCCGATGGAGAGCAGGTCGCCGATCCCGAAGATGACGTGCTGGAAACCCGCGATGCCGACCAGGCGCCAGGTCCGGCGGCGATCGGTCAGCCACGCATCCAGTCCGGCCTGCACGTTGACGTGGTCGTACCCGGGCCAGGTCTCCTCCACCACGTCCAGCGCGGAGGCCTCGGGACCGAGGTGGTCGGCCAGCACCTGCGACAGCCGCGGCCGCTCCTCCGCTCGTGCGGCGCCGACCACGGCCCGCACCCCCCGGCGAGCGAGCCGGCCCACGTCGGCGAACTCCGGTCGCAGGCCGCCGTCGGTCGGGCTGCCGACCGGATCCGCGCCGAACGCGACCCAGCCATGCCTACCGGACATCGGATTCCCTCCGCCGTCGTGGGAGGCGGACGCTAGCGGAACCCGGCCGGACCGCGCGCGGACGATCGACTCTCTCGCGCGTACCCCGGAGGATCACCGATCCACCGTCGAGTCGGCGTCCATGAGATCGGCGGAATCAGGTCCGCGTCGTCCAGGCGTCCACGTCGCGGCCGGTGGGGGCGAACACGTCCGCGGCGCGCTCGGGGCGCAGCGCCACGAAGAGCCCCTCCGCCTCGGCGAGCGTCGAGCCGGGGTCGTCCTCCGCGACGATCCGGGCGGTCGCGGTGGTCCGGCGGCCGTCGGTCGTGCCGATCTCCGCGGTGGCGACGAGCGGGACGCCGAGCTGTACCGGACGCCGGTAGGTGACGGTCAGCGTCGCGGTCAGCCCACCCCGGCCGGCGGCACGCACCGCCCGGGCCAGGACGTGGTCGAGCAGCGTCGCGACGACACCCCCGTGCACCAGGCCGGGCGGACCCTCGTGCGCCTTGCCGAGGGTGACGCGGCCGGTGGCCCGGCCGTCCGGGGTGCTCGAGGCCTCCATCGGCGGCGCCACCGGGTTGCCCGGCCCGTACACCGGGCTGTACCAGCGCTCCCCGGTCGAGGGATCGTCGACGGTCGCGATGTCGTGCAGCCCGCGGGTCTCCGCCCGCAGGGACGCGGCCAGCTGCCGGGCACCCGCGGTCGCGGCCGCGAGCTCGTCGAGGGAGACCTCCGTGCGGACCGCGGCGTCGACCAGGTCCCGCAGCGCGGCCCCGAGCTCCCCCACCGCCTCGCGCCGGACCTCGCGCTCACGCACGGGACATGCCGGCCTCGCGCAGCAGGCCGGTGCCGATGATCACGCGCTGCACCTCGCTGGTGCCCTCGTAGAGCCGGAACAGGCGGGCGTCGCGGTAGAAGCGCTCGACCGGCGTGGTCCGCAGGTAGCCCATGCCGCCGTGCACCTGGACCGCGGAGTCGGTCGCCCGGCCGACCATCTCGGTGCAGAACAGCTTGGCCGACGACGGGCCGATCGACGTGTCCTCCCCGCTGTCGTACCGCTCCGCCACCTCCCGCACGAGGCTCCGGCCCGCGAGCAGCTCCGCGTGCATGTCGGCGAGCAGCCCCTGGACGAGCTGGAACCGGCCGATGGGGGCCCCGCCCTGCTGGGCGGTGGCGGCGTAGGCGACCGACTCGTCGAGGACCCGCTGCGCCATGCCGACGCACAGCGCGGCGATGTGCAGGCGGCCGCGCGAGAGCACGGTCAGCGCCTTCGAGTACCCGCGGCCCTCCTCGCCGATCAGCGCGTCGGCAGGCACGCGCACGTCGTCGAAGAAGACCTCCGCCGTCCACGCGCCGGACTGACCCATCTTCTTGTCCTTGGGGCCCACCGTGACCCCCGGCGTCGAGGTCTCGACGACGAAGCTGGAGATCCCCCGGCCGCCGCGCTCCTCGGCGTTGCTGCGGGCGAAGACGACGAAGAGGTCGGCGAGCGGCGCGTTGGTGATGTAGCGCTTGCTGCCGTTGATCACCCACTCGTCCCCGTCGCGGCGGGCCGTCGTCCGCAGGCGGCCGGGTCGGAGCCG
>OCZS010000438.1_pt1 | contig 13561 bp, 9 predicted proteins | sample 1539071 | NCBI WGS metagenome assembly OCZS01 (sample SAMEA3113584, study PRJEB22503) | soil metagenome
CCCGCCCGGGGCGGCCAGCCAGCGCTTCCCTGCCTCGGGTGCGAGTCGCTGAAGCGCGCACTGCCACTCGGCAGCTCCCTGACCTCCGTCCGCCACCACCGTTGCGGCCCCCCTTCTGACCGGACATGATCGGATGCACCGTTCTCGACGAGGAGACCTGATGCGCCGAATGCCCCTTCGAGCTGCTCTCGCAGCCGCCGTCACAGCGACGCTCGCCCTCCCCATGACGGGGGCCGCGCAGGCAGCACCGACACCACCCGGCACCCCGGTCACCGTGATGACCCGCAACCTCTACCTCGGGGCGGACATCAACCGACCCGTGGAGGCGGCACTGGACGCCCAGGCGGCCGGCGCCACACCGCAGCAGGTCGTTGCAGCCCTCGCTGTGGCCACGCACGTGTCGCGCACCATCGTCGACCAGACCGGCTTCCCCACCAGGTCGCGTCTCCTCGCCGCTGAGATCGCCCGCACCGAGCCGGACCTCGTGGGCCTCCAGGAGGTGGCGCTCTGGCGGTCCGGGCCGCTCGAGCTGGACAAGGTGGGCGTACCCAACGCCACCGTCGTCGACGACGACTTCCTCGAGATCCTGCTCGACGACCTCGCCGACGCCGGCACCCCTTACGAGGCGGTCGTCGTGGGTCAGCGCGCCGACGTGGAGTCCCCGAGCTTCGGCCCGACCATGGCCAACCCGCGAGACGTGCGCCTGACCATGCGGGACGTCATCCTCCGGCGATCCGGCGGCTCGGTGAAGGTCAGCGACCATGGCGACAAGATCTTCACCAACAACCTTTTCGTGTTAATGGCCGGCGTGCAGCTGAACTTCTCGCGCGGCTACCAGTGGGCGGACGTCCACGTGGGGGCCACCTCCTTCCGGTTCGTCAACACCCACCTCGAGGCGTTCAGCTCGGACCTCGCCCTGGCGCAGGCGGTGCAGATGGTCAACGAGGCGACAGCCAGCGACCGGACGACGATCCTCGTGTGCGACTGCAACTCCGACCCACTGCTCGACGAGATCAAGCCGATCGACACCGTCCCGCACAAGGTGCCCTACGAGTTCCTCCGGGCGTCGGGATACCAGGACCTGTGGCTCCACTGGGCGCCCGCCCACGAGGGCTGGACCTCCGGCCTCTCCGAGCTCGTGAACGACCCGACGCCCGCGGGGTTCGACCACCGCATCGACATGGTGTTCGCCCACACGGTCGACGGTCACCGGGTGACCGTCGACCGCGGTGAGGTGACGGGGGACGAGCTGACCGACCGCGACGCGGCCACGGGCCTCTGGCCCTCGGACCACGCCGGCGTGGTGCTGCGCCTCCGGCACATCTGACGAACCTCTGGGGCGCTCCGGGAACCGCCCACGGACCCGTGTCCGTTGTCTCGGAGGCGGCTTGAGACAGCCGTCCACCTGTCGGGAATCACACGCGCCGGCTCCTACCCGGATTGGGTCCGCCCCGGTAGTGTGGCCTCACGGACGTCTGTGCTTGCGACGTCCGTCTCGGCTGCAAGGACGCATTTTTCGGGCGTCCGCAACCACCCTCCGGCAGGCGCTCGAACCGACAGCACCACCCGCGACAAGGAGCACCCCTCATGGACTGGCGCGACCGCGCTGCCTGCCTCGACGAGGATCCCGAGCTGTTCTTCCCCATCGGGAACACCGGCCCGGCGATCGCTCAGATCGAGGAGGCCAAGGCCGTCTGCCGCCGTTGCGAGGTCATCGAACCCTGCCTGAAGTGGGCCATCGAGTCCGGTCAGGACGCCGGCGTCTGGGGCGGCATGTCCGAGGACGAGCGCCGCGCCCTCAAGCGCCGCAACGCCCGGGCCCGCCGCGCCGGGTGACCCCCGACTAACGCCCCAAGGGGCGCAGCCGGGCGACGAACTCCACCCGGGTTCCCCGCGGCGACGCGTTCTCCCAGCGGATCCTCCCCCGGAGGTCGGCCGCGAGCGAGGTGACGATCCTCGTCCCCAGACCCGCGAGCATCGGCCGGAAACCGGTCGGGAGACCCACGCCGTCATCCGTGATGACGACCGTCAGCTGCTCCTCGCCGTCCTCGAGGGTCTCGCGGCGCGCGGCCACCTCCACGACGCCGTCGCGGTCGGCGAGGCCGTGCTCCACGGCGTTCTGGACGAGCTCGGACACGATCATCGCGAGAGCGGTCGCGTCCTCTGCCCGCATCCGTCCGAAGCTGCCGGCGAACCTCGACTCGACCCGATACTCCGATGTCGCGACCTCGACGACCGCCCGCAACCCCCGCACGGCGATCTCGTCGAAGTCCACCGTCTCGTCGAAGCCCTGGCTCAGCGTCTCGTGGACGAGCGCGATCGTCCCGACGCGGCGCACTGCCTCCTCGAGGGCGCCCCGGGCGGACTGGTCCGGGACACGACGGGCCTGGAGGCGCAGCAGCGCCGCCACCGTCTGGAGGTTGTTCTTGACCCGGTGGTGGATCTCCCGGATGGTCGCGTCCTTGGTGAGCAGCTCCTGCTCACGCCGCCGCAGCTCCGAGACGTCGCGCATGAGAACCATGGCCCCGGTCCGGACACCGTCCACGACGAGCGGGATGGCGCGCAACGTGATCGTCGCGCTCGGTGTCTCGACCTCCGAGCGCCAGGCCGCCCGACCGGTCGCGACCACGGCGAGCGACTCGTCGACGGTGCTGCCGCCGCGCGAGGCGAGGTCCGCGACGATCTGCGCCAGGACCTCCCCGATGACGTCGCCGACGTGGCCCATGCGGTGCACCGCTGACACGGCGTTCGGGCTCGCGTAGAGGACGACACCGTCGACGTCGAGGTGCGTGACCCCGTCCCCGACGCGCGGCGCTCCCCGCCGCGTCCCGGTCGGCGCCGAGGTCGAGGGGAAGTCGCCCGCCGCCACCATCCGCATGAGCGACTCGGCGAGGTTGCGGTAGGTCAGCTCGAGGCGGCTCGAGGCGCGCGCGGTGGTGAGGTTGGTGTGGCGCGTCATCACAGCGATGAGACCGCCGCTGCGACACACGGGCACGGCATCCTCATGGACCTTCATGTCGTGCCGGACGACCGGCTGCGGCCTGGCGACGATGTGCTGGGTGCGCGCCGCCTCGTCGAGCATCTCGGCTCGGGCGAGGCTCGAGGAGCTGCCGACGACGTCCTCGTAGAACACCATCGGTCCGGTGTTGGGGCGAACGTGCGCGACCGCCCGCCAGCCCGACTCGTCGCTGCGCACCCAGAGCACGAGGTCGGCGAAGGAGAGGTCCGCGATGAGCTGCCAGTCCCCGACGAGCAGGTGGAGCCACTCCGAATCAGGCGCCTCGAGGGCCGCCGTGTCCCGCAGCATCCCGGCCAGCGTGCTCACGCCCGGAAGCCTAGGTCACCGGCTCTCCCGGATGCCGTCCACCCCTGGCCCCGCCCCGCGCGGCGTCGTCGTCGTGTCGAGTCAGGTCGAGGCGCCCACCCGGATGACCGAGCGAAGGGTGCGCAGCGCGACCGACAGCGCCGCGATGTTGGGGTTCTCGAGCCGACGGATGGCCGACAGCGCGGTCTTGGAGCGCTGGATCGACGCCTTGTTCTCCTTCTCCCACGCCTCCCACTGCGCTTCCGGTTCCGGTCCGGCGTCACCTCCGACCTCGATCACGGAACGGGTCAGCGACTCGAGCACGGCGTAGAGGTCGTCGCGCAGCGCACCGCGGGCCAGCGCGTCCCACCGGTCGTCACGTGGCAGCCGGGTGACCTTGGTGAGCATCGCGTCGATCCCGAACCGCTCGGAGACGAGGTAGTAGAGCGGCGCGACCTCGATCGGCTGGCGACCGGTGTCGGTCGCGATGTCCGAGATGTCGAGCAGCGAGTACCAGTCGAGGAGTGAGGCGGCGTGCAGCGCGAGGGTCGCCGGGACCCCCACCTTCTCCAGCTCGGTGGCCCGGCGCTGGAGCCGTCGGCGCTCGTCGCCCCTCAGCAGCGTGGGCACCTGGGGCCCGAGCTCCCGGACGATCCCCGAGAACCTCTCGACTTCGGCTCCGATGTCGAGCATCGAGGGCCGCGACGTGAGGAACCAGCGGACCGAGCGGTCGAGCAGCCGCCGGAACTCGAGGTAGAGCGCGGTCTGTGCTGCCGTCGGCACGACGTTGTCCAGGGCCTCCACCTCCCGGACGAAGTCGGCGAGTCGGAAGACCTCACGGCAGACGACGAACGCCCTGGCCACCTGCTCCGGGGTCGCTCCCGCCTCCTCGGCGGCCCGGTAGGCGAACGTGATGCCGCCGCGGTTCACCATCGAGTTGACGACCGAGTTCGTGATGATCTCCCGGCGCAGGGGGTGCCCGGCCAGCTCACCGGCATACCGTTCCCGAATGGCCGGCGGGAAGTACTCGGCGAGGGTGCGCTCGAAGTAGGGGTCGTCAGGGATCGAGCTGGCGAGGATGTCCTGCTTGACCGCCAGCTTGGCGTAGGCCACGAGCACCGCGAACTCCGGGGACTTCAGGCCGAGGCCCTCATGGGCACGCTTCTCGAGCTCGGCGTCGCTGGGGAGGAACTCGAGGCCCCGGTCGAGGTCGCCCCGGTCCTCGAGCCAGTGCATGAGGCGCTCGTGGACGCTCGCCATCGAGTGCTCCTGGGCCCGGGCGTTGCCGAGGAGGACGTTCTGCTCGTAGTTGTCGCGGAGCACGTGCGCCGCGACGTCGTCGGTCATCGACGCGAGCAGCTCGTTGCGCTCCTCGGTCGTGAGGCCACCCGCGCGGACGACCTCGCCCAGGAGGATCTTGATGTTGACCTCGTGGTCGGAGGTGTCCACCCCGGCCGAGTTGTCGATGGCGTCGGTGTTGACCCGGACCCCGCACAGCGCGGCCTCGATGCGCCCCAGCTGGGACAGCCCCAGGTTGCCGCCCTCTCCGACGACCGAGACCCGCAGCTGCTTCCCGTCGACCCGGATGGCGTCGTTCGCGCGGTCGCCGATCGCGAGGTGGTCCTCGGAGGAGGCCTTGACGTAGGTGCCGATGCCGCCGTTCCACAGCAGGTCGACGGGCGCCATGAGGATCGCGTGGATGAGCTCGGCGGGGGTCACGGCCGTCGTGGCCTTGGGGATACCGAGGGCACGCGCCATCTCGGGGGTGACATCGATGGACTTCAGGCTGCGCGGGAAGACCCCGCCGCCGGGCGAGATGCGCGTCCTGTCGTAGTCGTCCCAGGACGAGCGAGGGAGCTCGAAGAGCCGCCTGCGCTCGGCGAACGACTCGGTCGCCTGCGGTTCGGGGTCGACGAAGACGTGGCGGTGGTCGAAGGCGGCCACGAGCCGGATGTGCTCGGACAGGAGCATCCCGTTGCCGAAGACGTCACCGCTCATGTCGCCGATGCCGACGACGGTGAAGTCGGTGCTCTGGGTGTCGACGCCCATCTCCCTGAAGTGCCGCTTGACCGACTCCCATGCCCCACGTGCCGTGATGCCCATGGCCTTGTGGTCGTAGCCGGCGGAACCGCCGGAGGCGAAGGCGTCGTCGAGCCAGAAGCCGTAGGACCGCGCCACCCCGTTCGCGATGTCCGAGAACGTCGCGGTCCCCTTGTCGGCTGCGACGACGAGGTACGGGTCGCGGCCGTCGTGCCGGACGACGCGCTCGGGCGCCACGATCGAGCCCGACACGCGGTTGTCCGTGACGTCGAGCAGGCCGGAGATGAACATCCGGTATGCCGTCTTTCCCTCTTCCAGCCACGCCTCGCGGTCCACGGCCGGGTCCGGGAGCTGCTTCGGGTAGAACCCGCCCTTGGAGCCGGTCGGGACGATGACCGCGTTCTTGACCATCTGGGCCTTGACGAGGCCCAGGACCTCGGTGCGGAAGTCCTCCCGGCGGTCCGACCAGCGCAGGCCGCCACGAGCCACGGGCCCGAAGCGCAGGTGCACTCCCTCGACCCGCGGGCTGTAGACCCAGATCTCGAACTGCGGCCGAGGCGCCGGCAGGTCGGGCACCGACTTCGGGTTGAGCTTCAGCGAGACGTAGGACTTGTGCGCCGCCCCGTCGTCGCCCAGCTGGTAGTAGTTCGTGCGGAGCCCGGCGCGGATGACGCCGAGGAAGGCGCGGATGATGCGGTCGTGGTCGAGTGAGGACACCCCGTCCAGCGCATCGGCCACCCGTTGGGCCACGACCTGCTCGGCTGCTGTGCGCTGGTCGTCGTCCGCCGTCGCCTTGGCCCCCGCCCGACCGCCCTCCTGCGACCCGCCGGCATACCGGTCGGGGTCGAAACGGGTCTCCCACAGCTCGACGAGGTCGCGCGCGATCTCCGGGTGCGAGACGAGGGCGTCCTCGAGGTAGTTCTGCGAGTAGGTGGCCCGGGTCTGTCGGAGGTATCTGGCGATCGCGCGCAGGACCACCACCTGGCGCCAGGGGAGCTGTGCGGCGAGGACGAGCCGGTTGAAGCCGTCGGACTCCGCCCGGCCGTCCCACACCGCCGAGACGGCGCCCTCGAAGAGCTCACGCAGCCGCTCGTGCGGGCACGCCTGCCAGATCGCCGCGTCGCGCACCCGGAGACCGAAGTCGTAGACGTACAGCGTCGTGCCGTCGGCCCGCTCCACCTCGAACGGCTGCTCGTCGACGACCTCGACGCCCATGTGGCTGAAGATCGGCAGGATGTCCGTGAGCGAGAGTGGGTCGACCCGGAACAGCTTGAAGCGGCGGATGGTGTCCGGGGCCTCGGCGGGGCGGTAGAGCGCGACGCTCGTGCGGGTGGTCTGCCCGAGGCGGCTCAGGTGAGCGAGGTCGGCGACGCCCTGGTTGACGCTGAAGGTCTCCTCGTAGGACGTCGGGAACGCCCGCCCGAAGCGGTCCATGAGGCGGTCGCCGACCTCCTCGCCGTACGTGGCCCGGAGGGCGTCACCGAGGCGGTCCGACCAGGTGCGGCTGACCTCGACGAGGCGCTGCTCGAGGGCCTCATGCTCGGCGCCGCCGAGCCTGCGGACCTGCTTGCCCCGCGGCACCCGCACGACGAACTGGATCCGCGACAGGGCGGACTCGCTGACCCGGGCAGAGAACTCGACGGACTCACCACCGAAGGTGTCCTTGAGGATGTCGGCCATGCGGAGCCGGACCGAGGTGTTGTACCGGTCACGGGGGATGTAGACGAGGCAGGAGACGAAGCGGCCGAAGTCGTCCTCGCGGATGAAGAACTTGGTGCGGCGGCGCTCCTGGAGCTGCGTGACGGCCATGGACGTCTCGTAGAGCTGCTCGATGCTTGCCTGGAACAGCTCGTCACGCGGGTAGCTCTCCAGGACGCCCAGAAGGTCCTTCCCGGTGTGGCTGTCCGGGGCCACTCCGGACCGATCGAGCACCGCGTGCACCTTCTCGGCGACCAGCGGCACCCGGAGCACCGACTCGGTGTAGGCCGTGGAGGCATACAGCCCGAGGAACCGCCGCTCCCCGACGACCTGGCCGGTCTCGTCGTAGGCCTTGACGCCGACGTAGTCGAGGTGGGCGACCCGGTGGACCGTCGAGCGGGAGTTCGCCTTGGTGAGGACGAGGATGTTCGGCTCGTGCGCCTTCTGCTGGGCCTGCGGCGTCAGCACGTCCGGCTCCTTGCCGAGGGGTGGGTCGGACCGGAGCATGCCGAGGCCGGACCCGGTGATCGGCGCGATGACCTCTCCCTGCGGCGTCTCACTCAGGGTGTAGTCGCGAAAGCCGAGGAAGGTGAAGTGGTCGTCCGCCATCCACCGCAGGAAGCGGGTGGCGAGCGCCACCTCGTCGGGGTGGATGCCGGGCGGCGGCGTCCCCTCGATCTCCGCCGCGAGGACGAGGCACCTGCTGCGCATCTTCGGCCAGTCCTCGACCGCCTGGCGGACGTCCTCGAGGACCTCCCGGACCTGGCGCTCGATGCCGGCGCGCCGCTCCTCGTCGCTCTCCCGGTCGATCGAGAGCAGCATCCACGACTCCGCCAGCTCGCCCACGCCGCCTGTCGCCGAGCGGCCGGTGACGTCCTGGTCGAGCACCTTGTCGAGCCTGCCGACGGCATCCCTCGTGACGACGAGCTGCGGGTGGACGATGAGGTGGATGTCGATGCCGGCGTTGACGAGGGCACCGGTGACCGAGTCGACGAGGAACGGCATGTCGTCGGTGACGATCTGGATGATGGTCCGGGCGTTGGACCAGCCGTCGTTCTCCGTGCTCGGGTTGTACACCCGCACGTTGGCCACACCGGGGAGCCGGTGCCGGGCGAGCTCCAGGTGGCTGCGCGCGGCGCCCGCGTAGATGTCGGCGGTCCGCGCCGTCAGCTCGTCGACCGGGACGTGCCGGAAGTAGCGCTCGACGAAGTCGTGACCCAGGCCGTCGGGTGCCGCCTCCTCGAACGCTGCGGCGATCGGGGCGAGGACGTCCTCACGAGTGCTGGCCTGGAGCTTCGACATGGAGGGCTGGCAATCCTTCGCGACTTCCCGGGGCGGTGCGACACATCCTTGTGTCCGCCTTGGCAGCCTATCGACCTCTACGCCTCCGGCCATCCCCCTGCACGCTGGCCGTTGTCTCGCCGACGGGACACCGGTCCCGCGTCAGGTGGCGACGACGTCGATCGTGCGGAGGGTGACGTCCGCGGCATACGCGATGCGGCTGCCGGCGGCACGCGCTGCTCGCAGGGCGTCGACGGCGTCGAGCGTGACCTCCTCGCCCGGCGCGAGCACGGGGATGCCGGGCGGGTACGGCGCGACGAGCTCCGCGCTCACCCGGCCCACGGCGCGCTCGACGGGGAGGCTCTCCCGGGAGGCGAAGAACGCCTCACGCGGGGTCAGGACGCACACCGGGTCGACCGCCCACGCACCGGAGCTGACGACCGGACGTGCGGGACCGCGGTGGCGGTCGACGGACTCGGCCAGCGTCACGCCGAAGGCGTCGATCTGGGGCGGGGTGTCCGCGAGCGTCACCATGGCGACGACGGTGTCGCGGTCGGCCATCTCCACCGGCATCCCCACGCCGAGCAGGTCAGCCTCCACCGCGTTGCCGTCCGCGCCCGTGCCGGAGAGCACGACCACGAGCCGGGTCGGGTCGACGGCGGGGCCGTCGAGGACCACGAGGCCGGGCACCTCGGCCAACCGCCGCCGAACCGAGGCGACGGCCTCCACCACGGGACCCAGCAGGGCTCGCCCGTCACGCTCGAGCAGCGCCCTCGCCGCGTCGATACTGGCCAGGATGGCGCCGGACGGGCTCGTCGTGGCCGTCGCCTCGACGGCGGCGTCGAAGCGGCCGGGGCGGATCCGACGGCTGGACGCCAGCACGACGGCCCCCTGCGACCAGGCCGGGAGCGCCTTGTGGGCGCTCGTGACGAGCGCGTCGGCGCCGGCCGCGAGGGCGTGCGCAGGGAGGGTGGGATGGAAGCCGAGATGCGCGCCCCAAGCGGCGTCCACGACGAGCGGCACGTCGTACCGGTGAGCCACCGCGGCGAGACCTGCCACGTCACTCACGGTTCCCACGTACGACGGGTCGCCGACGAACACCGCGCGAGCGTCGCGGGCCGATCTCAGGGTCGTCTCGAGCGCGGAGGGTGACACGCCCACCGGGAGACCGTGCGTGGGGTCGACCTCCGTGCGCACCCACACCGGCACGAGGCCCGCCAGCACGAGCCCGAGGAGCATCGAGCGGTGCAGGGTGCGGGCGACGACGACCCGGTCACCCGGTCTGCCGACTGCCAGCGCCAGTGCCTGGTTGCCGTGCGTCGACCCGCCGACGGAGAACCGGCACAGATCGGCGCCCCACAGGCGCCCCGCCCGCTGCTCGGCGTCGGCGAGCACCCCACGGGTGAGCTTCATCGTGTCGAGTCCCGCGTAGAGCGGAACGTCGCCTGCCACGACGTCACCCACGAGGTCCCGGCGCTGCTTGTGCCCAGGGATGGTGAACGGGGTGGGCGGCTCCTCGTGGAAGCGCAGCCACGCGTCGAGGAGCGGGGCGTCACCTCGGAGTGCGCGCGGGTCAGTCGGCACGGGCAGTCGCCCAGCGCTCGACGGCGGCGGTGAGGGCGACGGCATATCGGCGCACCTGTTCGAGATCGACCCACTCGTCCGCGGCGTGGAGGCCGCCGCCGGCCGGCCCGCAGACGATGGTCGGGATGCCGGCCGCCTGCCACAGCGGTGCCTCCATCCAGTACGGCGCGTGCACCCGGTCGAGGGGGGATCCGTTCGTGAGGGCATCCTCGAGCTGCGCGCCGAGGGCGGCCGCCGGCCCCTCGGCGTCGAGGCGCCACGCCTCTCGGGCGATCACCAGCCGGGCTGAGCCACGGAAGGTGCGGTCGCTCCGGGACAGGTCGGCGAGCAGGTCCTCCACCTCGGCGAGCGCGTCGCCCGCGGGCTCTCCCGGCACGGTGCGACGCTCAACGAGGGCACGTGCCGAGTGGGCGAGGACGAACGGTGACTCCCCACCACTGGCCACCGTGACCATGAGGGAGCCGCCGCGGGTCGCGAGGTCACGTCCCCGTTCCTCGACGGCGACGAGGAGGCGACCGAGGTGGGCCACCGCGTTGACACCGAGCTCTGGCTGCGAGGAGTGTGCTGCACGGCCCTCGAGGGTGACCTCGACGAGGGCGTACCCGCGCAGGGTCTGCGCGAGGGCGAGCCAGGTCGGCTCGCCGACGACCGCCACGTCGGGGTGCAGGCCGAGCCGCGGCAGCGCCTCGAGCACCGCCTCGGTGCCGAGGCTCGCGTCCTCCTCGTCGGCCACGAGGGCGAGCACGACCCGACCGGGCGACGCGCGGGCCGTGAGCTCCTCGGCGGCCACGACCATCGCCGCCACTCCGCTCTTCATGTCCGACGCTCCCCGTCCGCGAAGGCGGTCGCCGTCGATGGAGGCGGCGAACGGCTCGACCATCCCGTCGACTCCCACCGTGTCGAGGTGGCCGTTGAGGACGACCGTCGGCCCCGAGCGGCCCGCAGGGCCCACGGCCACCAGGCTCGGCCGGTCTGGCCGCCCGGATGGGGTCACGAGGTGCGTGTCGAACCCGCGTGCCCGCAGGCGGTCGCTCAGGTGACCGACGATGGCGGACTCCCCTGCCGCGTGCGGCACCAGGCCCGGGTTGACAGAGTCGATGCGCACCAGCTCGGCGGTGAGGGACACCGCGGCCTCTGCGAGGCGGGCGTTCACGTCAGTGCCGTCGTCGTCCGGGTGGCGCTCACCGGAGTCGGGGTGACGACGACGGGCGGGGGTGGATGCGCTGTCGTGGGGTGGCGCCGACCCCGTTCCGGTGCCCCTGCGGTCGTCGGTGGCCACCCGGCGACCCTACGCCGCCGCCACCGACGTCGCGTCGACCGCGGGCATCCTGGGGGCCGGTGAGAGCGGTCCGGAGGCTGTGGACAACCGCGGAGCGGGTGCTGCGGGCCTCTACAGTGACAAGGTGCCCCTCGGTCCCGACCCCGAGCGTGCCCGCGCCGTTCTTGCGCGGCTCGACGACCTACGCGCGACCGTCACTGCCGCAGAGGACGAGATCCTCGCCTGTCTCGTCGTCACGGGCGAGCCACGTCCACAGCGGGTCCTCGACGACTGGCTCGACCAGGTCGCCGACACCCTGCGTGCGCTCGGTGACGTCGCCGAAGAGTTGGGTCCGCCGCTGGCCCGGTATGCCGGGCGGCCAGCGTCGCCGGCGAGCACTTGCGCCGAGGCCGATGAGCTGGGCACCCCGCCGATCGATCCAGTCCGCGGAGACGGCGTCCGACCCAGCGTGTCCGGCGGTGAGCTCCGTTGAGCGTGGTGCCGGGTGACCCCGCGTCGCTGTCCGCATGCGCTCTCACCGCTCGCGCGGTGGCGCGCTCGCTGGCCGGACACGGCACCGGCGTGCGCACGGCATACGACGCCATGGCAGACGGGTGGACCGGGCGAGCGTCGGCGGAGTCCCGACGGCGCGGCGCCGGTCTGGCCGACGCCGCGACGACTGCTGCGGAGGAGCTGGAGCGGGTCGGCGGCATCCTGCAGGACCAGGCGACCGACGTCGCGGACCTTGTGGCGCGGGCGCGGACCATCGCGGAACGTGCCGCCGGTGCCGGGCTCGAGGTGCGCGAGGGCCGTGTCGAGCAGGGCTGGGGCGTCACCGGGTCGGCGGACGCCGACGTCGACCAGTCGCGCGACGAGGTGAGATCGCACCTGCAGGCTGAGCTCGACCTCGTCCTCGCCCAGCACCGGCGCCGGCGGGACTGGGTGCTCTCGGTGCTTCGGGAGTCGACGACGACCCTGGCGGGGGTGTCCCACCGGCTCCGCGAGGGGTGAGAGGATCGCCGGACCGACGAACGAGAGGACGGACCGTGCGAGTGACGACGCGCGAGGAGCTGGCGGGAACGGTGGACGAGGTCCACGCCCTCTTCATCGACCGGGCCTTCCAGGAGGCCAAGTGCGCCGCCACCACCGACGAAAGCGGGCGCTTCAGCGTCGACATCGGACCTGGCCGCGCCGGCGAACGGGTGAGCACGACGCGGCTCCTTCCGTCCGACGGTCTGCCGGACTTCGCGCGATCCTTCGTCGGGGAGCGGCTCACCGTCATCGAGGTGCACGAGTGGTCGGGGCCTGCGGCCGACGGCTCTCGCGAGTCGGCCGTCGACCTCCACGTCAAGGGAGCGCCGCTCACCCTCAAGGGGACCCTGCGGCTCGTGCCGTCGGGGACGCGGACGCTCGAGCTCCTCGAGGCCGAGCTCAAGGCGAACGTGCCGTTCATCGGCGGCAAGATCGAGCAGTCCGCCGCGGTCCCGATCAACGCCGCGATCGAGATCGAGACCAGCCTGCTGCGGGAGTGGCTCGCCCGCTGACCTGCGGCTGGCGGATGTCGACGGGTGGCGACCGGCCGCGGCGGTGGGAGGTGGGGCCTCAGCCCATGTGCGGGTAGGGGTGGCTCGTCGGCGGGACGAAGTTCTCCTTGATCGAGCGGACCGAGGTCCAGCGCAGGAGGTTCGCGGCAGACCCGGCCTTGTCGTTGGTGCCGGATGCCCGGCCGCCACCGAAGGGCTGCTGCCCGACGACCGCCCCGGTCGGCTTGTCGTTGACGTAGAAGTTGCCCGCCGCGAAGCGCAGCCGGTGCGTCGCCTCGGCGATGACGGCCCGGTCCTGCGCTATGACGGCGCCGGTGAGGGCGTAAGGGGCGAAGGACTCCATCTGGTCGAGGACCTTGGAGTACTGCCGGTCGGGGAAGACGTGCACGGAGAGGATCGGCCCGAAGTACTCGGTCGCGAACATCTCGTCGGTGGGGTCGCTGCTCTCGACCACGGTGGGGCGCACGAACCAGCCCTCGGAGTCGTCGTAGGTGCCGCCGGCCACGACGTCGAGGTGGCTGGTCGCCCGAGCCCGGTCGATGGCGGCCTTGTGCTTGGCGAAGGCCCGGTCGTCGATGACTGCGCCCATGAAGTTGGACAGGTCGGTCACGTCACCGACCGGCAGGCCGTCGGTGAGCTCGACGAGGTCCCCCTTGATCTGCCGCCACACCGAGCGGGGCACATAAGCGCGCGACGCCGCCGAGCACTTCTGCCCCTGGTACTCGAACGCCCCCCGGATGAGCGCGGTGCGCAGCACGTCGGGATCGGCGCTGGGGTGGGCGACCACGAAGTCCTTGCCACCGGTCTCCCCGACGATCCGCGGGTAGTGCCGGTAGCGCGTAAGGTTCTCGC
>OCZS010000439.1_pt1 | contig 13552 bp, 11 predicted proteins | sample 1539071 | NCBI WGS metagenome assembly OCZS01 (sample SAMEA3113584, study PRJEB22503) | soil metagenome
CCATAGATCTCATGTTCAGGGACTTCGTGGAGAGCGGCTACTACCCGGAGGGCGTGAACGCCATCACCTACGACGACGCCAACGCGCTCTTCTACGCGGGCAAGGCTGGCATGCTGCCGACCGGCACCTGGCTCATCTCGGCGATCGTCGAGACGGTCCAGGATTTCGAGGTCGGTTTCTTCCCATTACCTTCCATAGACGGCTCTGCTATCGCGCCTGCGGCCGGGACAGGGACAGGTCTGTTCGTGGCTAAGGATGCGAAGGAACCCGAAGGTGCGGTCACGTTTATCGACTACCTGTTAGAGGACGAGACCGCTCGGTTGCTGACCGAGGAGCTGCTGATTATTCCAGCGCACCCCTTCGATCAGGCGGGACTCGACGTCCCCGGGCTATTCAGGGGGGTTCTCGAAGAAATGTCGAAAGCGACACAGGCCGGAGACCTCGGCTATAACATCGATGTCCTGACTCCGCAGAGCTTCAACGAGGTAATGTGGACCGGTTTCCAGGAAGTATTGAATGGGACGACATCTCCTGGGGAGCAGGCCGGGGCGTTGCAAGATGCCTGGGCGAAGGCGAAGAAGCAGGGTAAGCCAGCAGCATAGGCCTAGAGAAACCGCATGCCGATACCTGGTGACTACGCAGAACGTGTCTACGCTGGGGTGCTTGGCAAGATCATCGGCGTCTACCTGGGACGGCCGTTCGAGGGATGGGAGTACGAACGGATAGAGTCGGAGCTGGGCGAGGTCCTCTACTATGTGAACGACCGGCGAGACCTGCCCCTCAAGAACAACACGCTCGTAGTGACCGACGACGACATCTCCGGCACCTTCACCTTTTTGCGCGCTCTACCCGACTACGGCAACAGCCTGAAGCTCACCCCGGCCCAGATAGGACAGACCTGGCTCAACTACATCATCGAGCAGCGTACGATACTCTGGTGGGGAGGTTTGGGCAACTCCACCGAGCACACCGCCTATCTGAGATTGAAGAATGGCGTCTCCGCGCCGGAGAGCGGCTCGATGGCCCTGAACAGCAGGACCGTCGCCGAGCAGATCGGAGCCCAGATCTTTATTGACGGCTGGGCGATGGTAGCTCCTGGCGACCCTGAGCTGGCCGCTGACCTCGCCTGTCGCGCAGCCAGCGTCAGCCATGATGGAGAAGCCGTCCATGGAGCCCAGGTCGTGGCGGCCATGGAGGCAGGGGCCTTCACCGAGACCGATTTCGGAAGGCTCATAGATGATGCGGTATCCCTCATACCCAAAGACTCCGTGATCTTTCGCATGATCGACGACATCCGCGAGTGGCACGCGGAAGAGAAGGACTGGCGCAAAACCCGCGAACGCATAGCGGAGGACTACGGCTACGAGAAGTACGGAGGCAACTGCCACCTGGTTCCGAACCACGCCCTCATCATCCACGCACTCCTGTATGGAGAGGACGACTTTCAAAGATCCTTGATGATCGTCAACACCTCAGGTTGGGATACCGACTGCAACTCGGGCAACGTCGGCTGCCTGCTCGGCATCAAGAACGGCCTGGCCGCCCTAGACGCCGGTCCCGACTGGCGAGGGCCCGTGGCGGACCGGCTGTACTTACCCACTGCTGACGGTGGACGGTCCATTACCGACGCCGCGACCGAGACTTATAACATCGTGAACATCGGCCGGGCTCTGGCTGGTGAAGAGCAGCTAGCTCCCAAGAACGGGGCCCGCTTTCACTTCGAACTGCCTGGCTCCGTGCAGGGCTTCAGGCCCGATGACGACATCTATTCCGGAGTTGCGCTGACCCTGGAGAACGTAGAGGGGCACAGCGAGACCGGACGGCGCAGCCTCGCCTTGCGGTACCGGCACCTGGCGCCGGGACTCGCCGCCCGCGTGACCACCCCTACTTTCGTCCCACCCGAGGCCATAGAGATGAACGGCTACGCCCTGCTGGCCTCGCCGACCCTCTATCCGGGCCAGGACTTGCGGGCCAGGGTCGTCGCCGATGGCGACAACAAAGCAACGATAACGTGCCGACTCTTTGTCCGCGCGTACGGCGCGAACAATGAGCTGACGGTCATCTGCGGTCCGGAGGTGGTCCTTGGAAGTGGAGAGGATCACGTGTTCCGGTGGCGCGTCGACGATACAGGGGGACAGCCCATAGCGCAGGTCGGGGTCGAGATCTCTTCGGGCGAAGCGACCAGCGGTACCGTGTACCTGGACTACCTCACCTGGGATGGCGCACCAGACGTAGAGTTGAGACGTCCGGCGGAGGGTGGAACCATGTGGCACCGGGCCTGGGTGAACGGTGTTGACCGGTTCGAGCCCGACTGGCCTGAATCCCCCCGCCTGATACAGAACCAGGGCAGAGGGCTCCTCATCCAGGGCACGCACCAGTGGACCGATTATCAGGTACACGCCACCATCACTCCGCACATGATCGCCCAGGCTGGCCTCGCCGCCCGAGTGCAGGGCATGCGCCGCTACTACGCGCTGCTGCTCGGCAAGAACGGCAAGGCTCGGTTAGTTAGAGAGCTGGATGGCGAGAAGGTACTCGCCGAAGCGGATTTTCCATTCGTGCCCGCGGTCACCTACAAGCTCAGTCTGCTGGTGAGAGGAAATCGTCTGCAGGCGGGCGTTGACGGAGAGTTACTCTTTGACCTTGACGACGAGCCACTCCTGAACGGCGGCGCGGTGGCCCTGATCTGCGAGGAGGGCTGTATGGCGACCGACGGCGTCAGAGTGCAGCCGGTTGGATAAGAAGTAAGCCGAGCATGAAGGGAGGCTGAATGCAAACCCGTACAGAAGGCTCCGCTGGACAGGTACCCCGGCAAAAGCGGGGTGTGATCAGACGCTTCGCGAACATGTCGGCGCTGCGCCGCCAGCAAGCATACTACGCCATTCTGTTCATATTCCCCGGTCTGGCGGTCTACCTGATCTTTATGGTCTATCCGTTCCTCAACACGATCTACCTGAGCTTTACAAACTGGAACGGCGTAGCGGAGACCAAAGACTGGGTAGGGCTGTCGAACTACGCGAGAATGTTCGGGGATGGAGTAGTCCTCAAATCGTTCTTCAACAACGTCATCTGGGTGATCCTCGGTACGATCTTACCCGTGGTTATCGGGCTGTTCCTGGCACTCATTCTATGGAGCGGCGCCTATGGATCACTCCTCTTCCGGACCCTCTTCTTCCTTCCGTTCATCCTCCCCCTGGTGGTCGTGGGTATCGTATGGCAGTGGCTCTACAATCCCCTGTTTGGGCCAATAAACAAGATCCTCAACAGCATCGGGTTGGGCCAGCTCAGTCGCGGCTGGCTGGGAGATCCGAACACCGCCCTCTACGCGGTTCTGGTCGCGGGGATCTGGGGAACCTTCGGGTTCGTCGTGGTGGTCCTACTGGCGGCCCTCCAGAATGTCGACGTAAGCACCGTGGAGGCATCTATGCTCGACGGCGCCAACTGGTTCCAGCGGGCGCGCCACATCATCATCCCCCAGATCGGTCCCCAGCTCACGTTGGTGACGTCCATCACGCTTATAGGAGGCTTCAGCGTCTTCGACCTGATCTTCGTAATGACCCACGGAGGTCCCGGACACGCTAGCGAGGTGCTCGCCACGTATACATACAAGATGGCCTTTGAACAAAACCAGGCTGGTTATGGCTCCACACTCGCTGTATTGATCACCTTGCTATCGCTTGTTTCGGCCGTTGTCTTTGTCCGTCTGAGGGAGCGTCAGAGATGAGGCGTGAATCGCAGCAACAAGGAATAACCCGCGGCGCGTCTAACGGGACACCCTGGCTCGGCTCCGTCGCCAAATACCTGGTGCTGGGGTTCTTCGCGGCCACCGTCCTGTATCCGCTGCTCCTGATCGTCTCGACCTCCCTCAAAGACCCGCTGGACGTGACAGCGAATCCATTCTCGCTGTTCACCTCGGTGCGGTTCATGAATTATGTCGATGCGTGGACTCTGGGAGGCTTCGGCGGGTACTTCTGGAACACGGTGGTGGTCACGGCGTTGACCTTGGTCGGTGTGCTTACGTTATCGACGCTGGCCGGTTACGCTCTGGCCCGTTTCCATTTGCCCGGCGAGAACATCATCTTTTTCACCTTCATACTGGGGCTGATGATCCCGTTTTTCTCAGTGATGATCCCGCTCTTCTACGAGCTGAGAGATCTCGGTCTTCTTGGCTCGAAGGCAGCGGTAATCCTCCCGGCGATAGCGGGCGCCCACGGGTTCGGTTTGCCCATCGGCGTGTTCTTGATGCGTTCGTTCTATATGGACCTGCCCGAGGAGCTCGCCGACGCGGCCAGGGTCGACGGCGCGGGCGAGTTCTCGGTCTTCTGGCGCGTAATGCTCCCCCTGTCGGCGCCGGGTGTGGCTGTGCTGGCCGTGCTGGTCTTCTTCCAGACCTGGAATAACTTCATCCTGGCGCTGCTGTATCTGCCCGGGACGGAGAATCAGATGCTAGCCACGGGACTCTACCTGTTCGCGAGTGGCCGGACGCAGGACACCGAGCTCGCGGCGGCGGGTAGCTTGATCATGGTCCTCCCCGTGGTGATCTTCTTCCTGTTGTTCCAGCGGCGGTTCATAAGGGGGCTTACAGCCGGCGCGTTCAAGTGAGAGTGGAGTGCGGTTTTGGCAAACGGTCGAGGGCCGAAGGATGTCGGGGTCAGAGAGTGCGGTCACCTGGTCCTGGGAACGTACGAGGTTCCAGATTTCGCACTTTCCCGTAGAACTCGTCCCACCAGGCGTCGCGTCCGGGCAGCTTGCGGTCCTCCTCCATGAATTGTTCGTAGGTCTGCCACAATGCCGCTGCCTTCTGGTTCATCTCCTCGCGAGAATCGAACAGCGGCTTCAACCACCTCCGCGCAATGTGGACGTGCAGGACTTCGTCGGCCCAGTCGAAGTCGTGGAACGTGCGGGACAGAGGGTCCATCGCCGCCGTAGCGACCTCGTACTGATGCCGCTTGCCGGTGCTTCCCTTCATGGCGCCCTGCTCCGCGCCCCAGAGCAGCAAGTACCGATCCCTCGGATCGAACAGCTTGTTCGGGAGCTCCGCGAAAGAGATCTCGTGCGGAACTTCGAACGTGTCCGCGCCTCTGGCTTCGAAGGCCACCTCGCCAAGCATCGCGTGGCGGGCCTCATCCCACAGGTGCCTCGCTACGTCGCGGTAGAACTCCCACGGCTGATCTTTCCATTCATATATGACAAGGGCCAATAGCTCCGGCACGTGCATCTCGGTGAGCCTGACGTAGAGGTTCCACCAATCACGCTCGTGCGAGGATACGTCCTCCGACCGTACTCCACGAGATCCCCAGACCCTGGCGAATCGCTCGTCCCGACGGGGAGTCCTCACGGGTTCGCACGGGCCGACGACTCGGCTGGGAGGAAGATCGTCTCCGGACGCACGCCCCGACTCCCCCGAAATGCCGCCCGCAGCGCGAAGGTACACGGTCAGGTGATCTTCCCACGCATCGAGCGAGGCGCGCTCTTCCACACCTGGCTGCTCGTGCTCCAGCAGGCCCCCAATAGCATCCAGTCCCCACTCGAGCTGCTCTACTTCTTCGAGCAGGATGAACCGTAAGACGCGCATGGTGGGCTGGTCGGCCAGGCGATTGGCCTCCGCCATGTGCTGGCGCAAGGCCAGGATCAGCTCCCCCTTGAGAACCTTGTAGACGCCGACAAGCAACTCCGCCGTCGTTTCCGAGCGGATCAGCTCTTCGAAGAACGCCGCGAGCGCCTCGTCAGGCACCGCATCCAGGTGCAGGGGTGGGGTCCTCATCTCCTTCACACGATCGCGCAACCAACCGCCGTGCTCGGCGTCCTGCCAGAGATGGAGAGATGCTGCGCACTTGACCTCCCACTCTGGGACGCCGTTGAGGTGCGCAGCAAGACACCTCATCGTCTCGCCCTCCACGTACAGGTAACGCCGGAGCAGCTTGACCGTACGGTCCACGCCGTAACCCGCCCCCGATACATCCGCGTAAGAGCCGAGACCTGCGAGTGGTCGAATCCCGAGGTTGTTCTTTTCCGCTCCGATCACGTGCACACCCTCCTCGAGGCTTCTGTGCGTTCCACCTTGTCTGTCGTTATCTTACGGCGTTGAATGGTGTGGATCATTGCTTTCACGAACTGAATCTTTGTCTAAAACGACTGTACACTGAGAAATGGGTCGATGGAGGCGAAAGGAGCGTTATGCTGCGGAACTCCATCGTGCCGTACGTACGAGAGGCTGGCATTTCCGTACGTACGGCGTGGTATACGGCACCTCGCCGTCTACTTGACTACTTACTTATGTATGTGCAAGAGGGTGAGGTCGTGGGGTGTGTAGAGGGTCGAGATAGTCGGCTCCATGCCGGCGATTTCTGCCTCATCCAGCCCAGTGAGCTGCACACTTTGGAAGGGCTGACGCACACCATCACCCCCTACGTTCATCTCGACGTCTTCTACAACCCGGCGCGGGAGCGAAGTTTCGTGGTCCGCTCGGGTCAGGTAGATATTTCGGGCCTGGAGGAGTTGCTGCAACCTCGCCTGGACGATGCGGCCGGCTTTCGCATCCCTACGAGATTCGTACCGCTCCACACTACGCAGTTCAGGGACACGATGCTCGGTTTGATCGGGATCTGGCAGCGGCGAGACCTCCTCGGTCAGCTCGAGTCGCAGTACCTGGCTATTGGCTTGATCCTGTCGTTGCTCCAGTCCCACACCCGCGGAAGCGCCGAGTCCTCCGATCAGCCCGAGTTCCTCAACTGGATCGTCTCCTTCATGTCGTTGCACCTCTCAGAACCCTTGCGTGTCGAAGACATGGCCAGGCGGGCGGGGCTCTCGCCGTCTCGATTCTCGGCGGTGTTCCGCGACCGTTTCGGGCGTCCGCCACATCAGTTCCTGCTGCACTTGAGAATTCAACGTGCCCAGGATCTCCTGAGGCACACAGGTCTGACATTGCAGCAGGTCTCCGACCGGTGCGGTTTTGCCGACGTTCATCACTTCGCCAAGACGTTCAAGAAGACCACCGGCCAAACTCCTGGATCCTACCGGCGCGCCAACTAACCTTCTTCGGACGCTGAGCGTACTCAGAAACCGGCTGAATAGGGGTGCGAGAACGCTCCGAGCTTGGATTTGGCCGGTATGCCGAGGCTGTAACAGCCGAATAGAACTGCTTCAGTGACCCGCTGGGTCACTTTACAGGCTCGTCCTGGAGTAGGTGTAACCGGGTGTAGTTTCCGTTGCCCTTCACGGGGCGCCATGCCCCGATACACCGTCAGTGTACCAGCGGGCCCTGCCGTTCATTCGTAGAGGGTGAAGGCTCTTCGATCTCGGGCCAGCCCGAGCGGTACACGATCTGGTCCATGAGCATGGGCCGTTTGGGCGCCTCGGTGCCAGGGTTGTAGCGGTCGTCGGGGTCTATGGCGTGGTAGAAGATCCAATCTCTGCCCGCTTCGTCCCTGACAACCGAGTTGTGACCGGTACCTTCCCACTGGTCGTTCTGCTGCAGGATCACGCTGCCGCCGAACTCGCCCGTCGCGTCGGCCTTCTTCTCGAACACCCTCTTGTACGCGTTCAAAGATCTCTGGTCCGGGGTGTACATCCAGACTGAGATCTCCACCGGCTCGCTATCGTAAGGCCTCCAGTCCGCAGCCAACTTCTCTAGATCAGGGCTTTCCCCGGCCTGGATCTTGCCGAAGTCAACGTCCTCTCCGCCACCACCTCCCTTCTTCGTACCTGGAGGACCGCCCCCCTCCTCGAGGTTGCACCCAGCCAGCACCGCGCCACCAGCCATCATCGCGGAGAGGCATAGAAAGCGCCCCCGGCTGAACCTGCGTTGCTCTTCCATTCTTATCTCCTCCTGGGCGCACCGGTATTCTTCACGCAAAGGCGGTACCTCCCGCCACACGAGACTCTCCCCATGCGATCACGCGTCCGACCCCGGTAGCGGTATCCGGCAGACCCCACTTCTACCATTTACAACCCCACTTGTGCTACTTATAATCTTACTTATGACACTGTATAGACTATCTTCTCGCGGCGGATCAAGGGTCCTCTCCGGCGCCGGGATGATAACTGCGGGACGGACACGAGGAGGTTCGCAGCGATGCCGCGTGAGTTGATAGCTCTGGAGCCGCGCAAGCCTGTACTGCTGGAGTATGAGGAGCCCGAGTTACGGCTGCGCGAGATCCGCATCCGCACGGAGTTCGCCTCGCCCAAGCACGGGACGGAGATGGTCGGGTATCGGAATGAGCCTTCGGCGAGGAGACCTTACGACCCTGAATGGGGGTGCGTGATCCCGCGCCCGGGCGGCGAAGGTCCGCGCAACTTCCCGCTCGGCAACATGGCGGTCGGCATCATCACTGAGGTCGGTCCTGAGGTGACGCGATTCGGGGTTGGGGATCGGGTGTTCGGGCACCTTCCAATCCGCGAGACGCACACAGTCGATGAGGAAGCTGTAGATCCCTTGCCTGACGGTCTCGAAGCGGAGGCGGTGGTGTGTCTCGACCCCGCGGTCATGGCGCTGGCGATGCGCGACGCGTCGATCCGTCTGGGGGATCAAGTCGCAGTCTTCGGACTAGGCGCGATCGGCCTGATGGCCGTACAGATGGCCCGCATCGCCGGGGCGGACAGGGTTATAGGCGTTGATCCCATCGAGGCGCGACGGGACGTGGCTAAGGCCCTCGGCGCCGACACGGCGCTCGACCCGCTCGCCGACGGCGGCGACGCGGGGATGGCCATCAGGCGCATCTCGGGCGCCACGCGATCGGACGTCGAGCCTCCCGATGGCGCGCGCGTGCTCGGCGGCTACTGGGAAGTGCCGACGCAGTTCGGACAGCGCGGCGTGGACGTCGCCATCGAGGCGTCGGGGAGCATTCCGGCGCTGCAGAATGCTATCCGCGCCACACGCTTCGGGGGTACGATCTGCATGATCTCCTACTACGGCGGGGACGCCGCCGGACTCAGGCTCGGCGACGAGTTCCACGTCAACCGCCAGCAACTCGTCTCCGCCCGCGTGGAGAGCCTGCCCCTACGCGACGCCCCCGCATGGACGCTGGAGCGGCTGGTAGAGGTGGCGGTCGGCTGGCTGACTTCAGGCCGTCTCCGTACAGAAGGTATCGTAACGCCGGTGGTGCCTTTCGAGGAGAGTGTCGAAGCATACCGCGAAATAGACGAGCACCCCGAACGGTCCATCAAGCTCGGCATCCGCTTCCCATGAACATAATAGTCGACGGTCTGGAACATAGCAGCATGATAACAAAACGTGCTAGACTGTTATCATGATACGTACCCAGATCAGCCTGACGGAGAATGAGTACCTTGCTGCGAAGCGCGAGGCGGAGCGTCTTGGAATTTCGCTGGCGGAGTTGCTGCGACGTTCGCTGCGCGCGGTGATCCCTGCTGATGAGGCCAAACCCTGGATGCGCTATGCGGGGATGGTCGAGTCTGGCGATCCTCGATCGAGCCAGAATATCGATGACGTAGTCTATGGTCGAAAAGACTGAGGTATACGTTGATACCTCGGCGTTTATTGCCTTCCTGGACCGATCGGATACGCATCACGCTCTCTTTCGCCGGTTGTTCTCGGAACCGCCCGGGATCTTCACGACGACCCTGGTGATCGCCGAGGGGCATGCATGGTTTCTGCGGCGCTATGATCGGTTCCGGGCGCTACTGTTTCTCGCGATGATCGAAGACCTGAAACCGCTGGAGGTAGCGCAGGTGGGTCAGGCCGAACAGGCTGGCGCGACACGGCTGCTACGCAGGTTCTCAGATCAAGACCTCACGCTTACCGACGCCGTGGGCCTCCACGTAATGCAGGAGCGCAGAGTCGCAACGTGCTGGTCGACGGACTTCCACCTCGGGCTGACAGGTGTAAAGCTCGTCATCAACGAACACTGACCGCGGGGCGGCGCCTCGCGTTATACGGTCCTGCAGCGCGTCGGCGATGTCACGCACCTGGGTGACCTTGTCAGCGAGATCTAGCACAACAGGGCTACTTGCGGGTGCTGTTCCATGGATGCGCGGCGTTGTGCTGCATTTGGCGGCAGAATGGCTTGTGGGCAACGCGCCGGTTGAGCCATACTACTCCGCAAATGGCCCACTTTCCCATCACAAAGTCCTATCTCGCTACCGCCGCTTTGGCTGGTCGGCTCGACGACGAGTACGATCTCGCCGATGTTCGCTGCCGGCTGATTTCGGCAACGCTGCGTGATGTTCACCTGGTCACTACATCTCGGCGGCGCTTCATCTTCTATGTATACCGGCATGGTTATCGCACACGCGAGCAAATCGCTGCAGAGTGGCACTTTGTCGCCCATCTCGCCTCATGCGGAGTGCCAGTCGCCCCCGCTGTGCCGACAAGGAACGGCCGCTTGCTATTGGGTTTTGATGCGCCCGAAGGCACGCGGTACGGAGTTCTCACAACGTTTGTAGACGGGCAACATCTCCGGCAACGACCGAGTGTCCCCGCTGTGCGTACTTATGGCCGCCACATTGCGACGATTCATGCGGTAGCCGACGCGATGTCTGCCCCTCCGAACCGTCCGGTCATCGATCTCGCCGCCATCCTGGATGAAGCAGTCGCCGATGCCGAGATGGCACTTATCGAACGCCCCGATGTGGGCATCTTTCTCCACGAGTGCGCTACAAGCTTGCGTCCTGGACTTGACCCCCTACCCAAAGAGCCGCCCGCGTACGGTGTTATTCACGGTGACGTGATTCGGGCGAATGCGCTCGTCGGTGACGACGGTACGGTCACGGTGCTCGACTTCGACTTTTGTGGCATCGGGTGGCGGGCGTATGATGTTGCGAGCTACCTCCTGAACTACAACGGCTTCGCCGTGACTGCCAGGTATGGAGATTGGGATGAGAGTGAGCTCACCGGCGAAAGCACACTACTGATTTGCGTGTGTCGCAGATCACAATAACTGCATACAGACAAAGCTACGTTGCCGGTCTTCGGGCCGTGCCACATGACGAACGTCGTCCTGGTGTCGTGGGGCGCAACTCAGCCCAAACGTTCACCAGATTGGCTTTAGAGCGTGTCTGGTGAATCAGCTCGCCCGTTGCTAACCTCCTCTCGAGGATCCGAAGCGGGGAGGAATGGGCGTGGTCAAGCGGGGCGAACTGACCGATGAGGCGTGGGAGCGGATCGTGCCCCTCTTGCCCGAGAACGGGACGACGCGGTAAGCAATGGCGGGACCATCGCGACATCGTGAATGGGATCCTTTGGAGGTTACGCACCGGGGCGCCATGACGCGATCTGCCCGAACACCACGGCCCGTGGCAGACCTGCTACGAGCGCTTCTCCCGTTGGCGCAGGGATGTCACTTGAGATCGCTTGCTGGCCCATACGCAGCTGAAGGCGGTGCTGGAGTCGATCTGGGTGCCCCGAGAAGGCGCGGGGCGTCCGCGCATCCGCCCGGACCACCTCCTAGCCGATCGGGGTTATAGCTTCCCAACCTGCCGCAAGCATCTGCTGCGGCGTGGCATCCCGCACACGATCCCCGAGCGTCGAGATCAGAGTATGAACGGAGGTCGACGCGCCAGGGACGACGACCGGATTTCGACGCTGCCCTTTACGCCGAGCGCAACGTGGTGGAGCGTTGCGTCGGTCGGCTCAAGCAGTGGCGGGGTATCGCCACACGCTACGAGAAGCGGGCTGCTAACTACAGGGTGGCGGTGGTCATCGCCGCGCTCGTGATCTGGTTAACCGCCTGAGTGCTCAGATGTGCCCATTGCCCCTTCTGCCTCCGCCAACATGACGAAGCGCGTGGGGATCGGCTGGTCGGCCACTCGCACGTTCGCGAAGCCGGCCTCGGTCAGTAAGTCGCGCAGCTGCCCCTGGGTGATCATCCCGCACCCCACCAAGGCCTCGTGCAGCTGCACCCCTGCCAACGCCTTGTACACCGGCGTCTCGCGGTACTCGCCCGGCGAGTCCGGGTAAGGCAACTCGGACACCATCACCGTCCCTCCAGGCTTGAGCGCTCGGCGCACCCGGCCCAGCACGTTACGGTACTCTGAAGGTCCGCCCGTTTCGTGCAAAGCGATACTCATGGTGACGAGGTCGTAGACGTTCTCCTCGTCCAGTTCATTGGCGTCGCCGTGGCGGAACTCGACCCGTTCGCCGAGGCCAGCTTCGGCAATGGTCTGCCGGGCCAGTGCCAAGCTCGGGGCATCGAACTCCAACCCGACGACCTGCCCATCGGGGAAGCGTTTGGCGTAGTGCAGGGCGTGGTAGCCACCGCCGGCACCGACGTCGAGTATCTTGCCGCCTTGCTCCAGCTTTTCGAGCGTTTCTGGGGCCTGGGGCAAGACGTGCTCGGTAAACACGACGCAGTCAGGCTTCGTCGTGTTCTTGAGTGCCTCGATGAGGAAGGGATCATGGTCGCTGCGGGGCCATACACCGCCCGTGCGCAGGTACTCGGGGAAAGCTCGGTAGTCCTCGTAAAGGGCAGTGTAGAACTGTATGCGCCCCCCCCTATGAACTGCGGATCAGAAGGATCCAGCAACAACGACTCCATATACGGCGCTAGCCGGTAACCCGATTGTTCGTCCCAGTCTACGAGTTCGAAGGCGTAGGCCCCTCTGCACCACACCTGTACGTAGCGCAGGTTGTAGTCGAGCCTTTGTGCAAGCGCTTCTTCAGTGGTGCCCCCGTCGCCAGCGTCGGCGATGGCGCGGAATATCCCCGCCTTCAACCCGATGTCGGCGATTCACGCCGCCTGGTTGCCCAGGACGTAACCGAACAGCTTCTGCCACTGGGTTTGTTTTAGATCGACCTCGGTTGACACGGTCCACCTCCCTGGCTTTCGCCTAAACGGTGATAATGCCGCTACATCGATTAATGTTCCTGAGAAATACCTATGCTGACGCCACAACCGCGTCTAACAGCGACCGCTTCAGCCCTCGGTAGCGTCTCCCTTTCTCATGACACCTTAGGTACATTCTAGATTTCGACAAGGCGCCCCGCAAGCTCCTTCCTAAACATTCACGGTACAAAGGAACTTCTTGCAGAGAGAACGAATGGATTCACCAGACACGCCCTAGCCGAACAATGAGATGACTTCCTGTGCGAAGCGGCGGACTGCTTCCTGATCGTAGGCTTCGCGTGGGATGGTGACGATGAAGTAGTCGATGCTGGCCTCGATCACGGGCTGTAAGCGCTCCCTTATCATCTCCGGCGTGCCGACGATGGTGCCTGTCGCGTAATCGTCGAAGGACCGGTCGCCGCGCGCTTCTGCGGTCGCCTGCTCGGCTTCGTTCATGTCGTCGACGACGTGGATGTTGACGCTGGTCGACTTGATGATCTCATCGTAGTCCCTGCCGAGGTCGTCGCAGTGATGCTTCAGGACGTCGAGCTTGTGCCTGATCGTGTCGACGTCGGCAGGGACGGAACCCGCGACGTTGCAGGCGTCGCCCCATTTGGCGACGAGCTTGAGGGTAACCTTCTCGCCTCCGCCCCCGATCCAGAACGGAGGGTGAGGCTTCTGGACGCCTTTCGGCTCGTTGATGGGCGCGTCGATGGCGTAGTACTTGCCTTCGAAACGCGGGTAGTCCTCGGTCCACATGCGGTGGATGA
>OCZS010000440.1_pt1 | contig 13538 bp, 14 predicted proteins | sample 1539071 | NCBI WGS metagenome assembly OCZS01 (sample SAMEA3113584, study PRJEB22503) | soil metagenome
ATGGAATTGGGCCCAACGAATTTTGGTGTTTAAAGTGTTTAGGCATTGAATTAGGTAAACACTTCCAACAACAATGAACATAAATAATTAATAAAAATAAATAATTTTTGGTGATTTAAATTAATCAAATCAAATAATTTAGAAGAATAAAATATTTCTTCTTATTTCTTATTATTGAGGATCAAAACTAATTGATCTGTTTGATACTGCTTCAAGATCTTTTTCCTTATTTCCATTTTCAGCATATAACCACCAGCATACAATTGTGTCAAAAAAGTAATATCTTTCATAATACGCAATAGATTAGGTGACAATTTTCTCGGCTTTTTATATTGAGAAATACTCATAATATATTATTAACAACATAAAAGATTTGTTAAAGTAATTCCAACTAAAAATATTTGGTTGTTTTTTCATATCCTTTCTAATTAGAACTTAATATATGTGTCTAACTATTAAAGAAATAAATATGTACAAAAATATAAAAACTTTTTCTTGTTTTGCTAAAAACTGTAATAATTGTCAATTTATATATCACTATACATTTTAATTATTTGATATACAATCAATTTAAATATTCTAAATCCATTCAAAAAAGTGTACTAATATTACTTCTTAACAAGCAATTTCTAATTTCTTTTACATTTGTTAATTAATTAAATTGGAACTATCTATTTTTATTGTGTTGGTTATAGGCATTTCAAATGTTACTATTATAGTTTTACCATCAAATGATTCCAGACTCTTTAATATGTAATTTGTAATTGCGTCTAAGACGAATTTATTTCCTTCTTTTCTACCATGTACAACAAATTTTAACTGATCCTTCATATTTAGATAGTATAAAAGATTTCTTTTATATTATTATAGTTTATGGTAATGATATTTATAATGATCTTTATGGAGGGATTACTATTCAAACTGTATTAGATTATTCTGTTTGATTTTCTTTATATATAAAAAAAATACGCCCATTAGTATTTTATTATTTCAATAGAATATGTATTACCATTATTATAAGTTGTTCTTTCAATTTAATCTTAGCATTAATAAGCTAACGTATATTAATTAAAACTTTATTTGTCTATATGAATAGAAATTTAAAGGAAAAATAATGGTTCTAGACTTATATATTTACAATTCTTCTAGACTTATTTACTAAATTACTAAATTACTATCAAAATTATTATTCTTCATATTAATGGTATATATTTAATTAATTATCAGTTTTCTTTATCTTTAATACTTTAATCATTACTAAATTAATAATAATTCTATTTTTCATTCTTATTTCCAAATCTAGATTATTTAGAGAGCGTAGATCTTAGAAAAAAAATTCGAATTTTTTTATAGAATTTAGTTATATATTAAAAAAATTTTTATTTATTAATAAGGAGATTTATATTATTATTATGGACTTCAGATGGTTAATGATGAATTCTGGAGGCAAAAGTTTTCTTCCTTCCTTGAGTATTAATTTATTCTTCATTGGATTTATAATATTGGTATCATGTTCCGTATTCTCTTTTAATAATCATTTTTTATTAAATGCTCATGCAAGAAGTGATAGTGATGATGATTGTAGTTCCAAAGATTCAAATATTATAGTAGGAACTCGTCCTATAACATTGGGAACTAAATGTAACGATGTAATTGTTGCATGTCCAGCAAGACTGAGTGCATCAGGTATAAGTTCAGGATGTGGTAATGGTGATATCGTTAGAGGATTTGAGAAAAATGATGTTATTCAAGGTTCAGTAGGTAACGACGAACTTTATGGTGATGAAGGTAATGATAGAATTTTGGGATCCCAAGGAGGTGACAAGATCTACGGTGGACCAGATGTTGACATAATTCAAGCTGGTGAGGGAACTGATTTACTAGTAGGAGGAAATGGGGATGACGAACTTTATGGAGGAGTAGGTGATGATGTTTCAATAGGAGGAAAGGGCGTCAACTTTTTTGATTGTGGTGATGGAAATGATATTATAGTCGATTTTGATCCCGATAAGGGTGATACTCAATCAGGTAATTGTGAAGTAATCTTAAACAATCATGGTGACATGAATATCTTTACCCAACCAAATAAAATTCAATCTCAACTTGAGGCATTAGGAATTGGATCTTCAAAGGATGAAATTGATATTAACGATTTAGGAAAAACCATTGATAATTAAAGGCTAATACAATTTTAATAATAAAACTCAGTTAATCTTTAATATGCTTAACTTCGTCCTCGACCTTTTATTTTCGACGAAAATAGTATAGTATAAATTAAAATCGCTTTTGTCTCATTATAACAGCGCAAAAATAATTCAAATTTTTATTTACAGTAAAGAGTAAATGCAGTAAATACTAAAACCATATACTTTTCACCCTTCACGCTTCTAATAAATAAATTTTCTTGTTTTTGGAAAATATTTTTTTATAATCTTATTCTCTCTTCAATGCCTCAATCGGCAGCAAACGTGATGCTTTAAAAGCGGGAAACAGCCCAGCTAAAAAACTCAATCCTACGGTAATGAGCCAAACTCTTGTCATATCAGTTATTAAAAAAACTGGAGCAGAGTTATTTCCATCGCTATTAGAACTGAATCCTGTATTCAGAATATATCCTAGGATTACACCCGTTCCCAAACCAGAGGTTGCACCTAAAATCCCAATCAGTAATGCCTCTACTAAAAAAAGAGTTAAAATATCAAAATTTCGTGCTCCAATAGCTTTTAAAGTTCCTATTTCTCTAGTTCTTTCTATTACTGAAGTATAGAGGGTTGTTATTATTCCAACCGCTCCTACTATTAATGATACAATTGCAATACTTAAAAGAAAAGCGCTTAATCCACTAGTAAACTCTTTAATTGTCTGAATTAGAGCTTTTACTGTAGTAATACCTATATCATTACCATAAAGTTTTCTTATTTCAGTTTCAATACTATCTATATTATCAGAAGATAGAGCTACTACTATTAACGCATCAAATTTTCCAGATTTATGAAGAAGTGTATTGCCTATTTGTTCATTAATGATAACAGCTTTGTCGATGTTAGGATTTCCTGATTGCTTTATTATTGCTCTAATAACAAAACTTTTTGTTTCAATCTCTCTGTTTCCCGTTATTGGATCCACAAAAGAATACAATACTTGTACAGTTTGTCCCAATGATAAAAAAGGTGTAGATTCTCCAGGAGGAAAGGCGACATCGCTGGAAACGATCATTGCTGAAGGATCATTGGATCTCAGCACTGATCCCTCTTCATATTCTAAAGTAGGAGCAATAATACTTAATTTTTGTGGATTTAAAGAAAATATCGCAAAATCTTTTGACTCACCTTTCGATTCAATAGTTACTTGAGATTGATATGAAGGTATAACTTCTTTTACTAATGGAAGTGAGCTTAATCTCTTTTCTACTGCTGAATTGAGAGTAATTTTTGCAACAGGAGGAGGAGCTGCATTATTACCACCACCAGGCCCCGTTCCTCCATTTTGTGTTTGCGGTGCCGGGTTTATAAACATAATATTACCTGCAAGATTGCTTGTTTGTTTATTAAAAAACTCGGTAAAGCCAGCACCCATTCCACTAACGGCGATCATAAGACTACTACCCACCATTACCATTATAATAGTCAGTAAGGATTTTGTTTTTCTCTCTTTAATAGCATCAAGTGATAAGAGTATTATTTCTTTAAAATCCATTTCGAATTTCTTGATCCTTTATGTGTTTTATTAAGGTAAAAACATCATAATAACTTTTATTATTTATTAATTGCTTTTTAACCTCTTTCATCTTTTTTGTCACCTAAAAAATCCTTCATATCATTATCTTGATATTTCAAAGATTTATATAATTTTGATTTTTTGTTTTTTCTTTTTTTGATAGTAAATATAATAACAAATATTATTGTAATAACGATCAGAATGGATAAAATAAACATAACAATTATCGTAGTCATAAAATTAGATATGGTAAAACCTAAAATACTACTACTACTATTGTCACGTGCATTAGTCTGATCCATTTCTACTGGTTGGTAATATACCGTTTCGCTTAAAACCAAATCATGTTCTGTTCGCAAAGCATCTTTATAATTTACTTTTAACTTTGTCATATATTTGCCATTTTCTGTATTTGATTTAATATCAATGGGAATACTAAAAGGTAATGGTGAATTTTCTGTAAGGTCTCCTAGATATTGAGGTGACGGTAAACTTTGCAAAGGTAGTTGTTTTATCAAATCTCCACTCTGCGAAGAATTTGATGTGAGTTTAGATGAAACTTCATTATTATTATTAATCTCTATAGTAGTAAAAAGTGCTACTGTATTGCCTTCATTTAACAAATTTCCAACTAGATTTAAAACTCCTCCTATATTTTCGATAGATACGTCGTATGTTCTTATTGTTATTTGTCCTTGTATGTAAGCTCCTATAGAAAGGGAATCTTTTTTAGACTTTCCTCCCGAAATATATTCAGCATCTAATGTAAAAGAAATAGGTTTACTTATTACTTCTTCTGATGAAAAGATCTGTGTTAATAATTCTGTTTTTGAGAATGGTTCTATAGAATTTAATGTCCATCTTGTGTCACCAAGAAGTTTAACAGAATCTGATTCTGATTTAAGAGAAAAAACAACATTTTTTAGTTCTTCATTTCCATTATTGGAAACGATTACTTTAGCCCTTTCAATCATTCCAGCTCGAAGCATGAGTGTATCCTTTTCTGTAGTATTAGAAGTTATTCTATCAGTATTAGTATTAGTATTATTAGTATCTAAGATATTTCTAGCTTCATCTATACTCAAAACAGATTCTGGAGGATTTGGAGATATTATTAATCCTACAGAAGTTTCCAAATTTTTTTTATTGCCATAAGGATCATTATAATCTATTTTTAATTTCATATTTTGGATAGTTCCACCCGTAGAATAACCAGGATATATAACTGGAATAATTAATGCAGTATTATTCGCTAAAATTCTCTCTACATTAAATGTCGTAGCTTGAATATCCAGGGGTCTACTATACGATTCTTTTTGTGATGTTGGTTTTGTTAAAATACTTTTAGTAGTGTTAGTAGAAGTATTTGAGATAGTATAATTACTATTACCAAGATTATTATTATCATTGTTATTAGTTTCAGAATTATTATAAAGTATTGGATTGTCAATAATGATATTCTTATTATTTTTATGATCTTTATTTCCTATTGTTGTAGTTCCTCCAGAAATATTGGTAATGGTAACAATTACTCCATTTGCATCTGCAGATCCTTTGTTATATAATAAAATTGGCAAATAATTGGGTGTGTTAGTAATTAAATTTTGTTTCTGTAATATTACATCTAGAATTACTTTACCAGGTACACGAAAAGGTACAGTGATATTGGACACAATTTGTCCGGTTTCAAGAACTTTTGAATAAGTTATTTTCATAGATCCATAGTAAGGACCAACCTTTGTATCATTCAAGACTCCAAAAGTAAAATAGAGGGGGAAACTATCTCCAGGCTTTACAATTGAATTATAGCTTGCAACAGAAACGTTTTCTGATTTTACATCATTTTCCCCTCTTATAGCTTTGAATCCTTCTGGTAGTGTTAAATCTCCTGTTATCCCAGTAATTTCTGATCTTCCAGTATTGACCAATACTACTGCAAGAGTTGATGGTCCTTCTCCGGGGCCAACTTCAACCTTTATAGAATTATTCTCTCGTTGAGATTGAGATGATGTTATAGGTTTATTTGTCCAGTATGCTTCTAGAAATGACGGACTTCTATCATCAAGCGGTTCCATTTGACCATAACCATTACTAAGGATTAAAAAATTGGGATTTATGAAAATTACCAAAATGAATAACAAAAATAATATAGAAGAAAATAGAATGAAAAAAGTAAGTGTCATAATTTTATTATCTTCATTTCATCTACTCGCAAATATCTAATATTAAGGTTTTTCGATTTTTTCTTTGTATATTTAACCATTTTGATTAACAGTTCAATTAATAATTTCCTTTTCTATTTTTCCATCTCTTATAAAAATAGTCTTGTCAGTTTCTAGTGCTAGCTCTTGATTATGAGTTACAATAATAATTGTCTTTTTATATTTTTTAGTAAGCATTTTAAGTAAACCAAATACTTCGCCACCAGTTTTGGTATCCAAGTTTCCAGTTGGTTCATCGGCTAAAATTATTGTTGGATCATTAATTAAAGCGCGTGCAATAGCAACTCTTTGTTGTTGCCCCCCGCTAAGGTTCATCGGTTTGTATTCTGCCTTATCTTTTATTCCTAATAGTTCTAGTAACTTTTGTGAACGATAATGACGCAAGCTTCTATTCATTCCCATGATTATAGCAGGTATTTCAATATTCTTTTGAACACTAGTTCTATTAATTAAGTTAAAAGATTGAAAAATAAATCCTATTAAGTTATTTCGCATTTGTGCAATTTCAGATTCATTAAGAGACAGTATATTAAATCCATTTATAATAACTTCTCCTGACGTTGGTTTATCTAGGACACCTATAATATTAAGTAACGTAGATTTGCCACTCCCAGAAGGTCCAACAATTGATATAAATTGTCCTCTGTTTATTTTGAAATTAATATCTTCAAGAACAACAGATTCTCCTGCAGGTGATTCAAATATTTTGGTTATATTTTTTAATTCCATTACAACCGTATTACCATTCTTTTCATCTTTCTTTTTATTGTTCAAATTTAATTCATTTTTCCATAGGATGAGAATGATTGGTTATTTGAAAAGTTGTAGTTTTATCAGTTTCTGATGATGTACTATTATACTTATAATTTTTTATTGTGTTTATATGTATTTCCTCCTTTATTCTATAACTAACACAAATAATTTGTTTTAGATAAAACAAACAAGTTAAAATGTATTTCATTTACATTAGTTTTATAGAGAATGTTGTAAAAATTAATCATATATTATTAAATTTGTTCTATACATATCTCTAGATTAATTATTTTGAATCTCTTCGCAGTTTCCTGCAGTATCATCACTTTCATTTAAACTAAAATCAATTATAACATCTACCCCGTCTCCACAATCAAAATAATCTGCGCCTTTTAAACCAGAAAGGATATCATCCCCAGTATCTCCATACAATTTATCATTTCCGTTACCTCCTATTAAATAATCATCATCAACTCCTCCAGCTATTACATCATCATTTTCTTCTCCATACAAAAGATCACTGCCACTCCCCCCTTGAACTATATCGTCTCCATCATCACCGTATAATTGATCTGTCTCTTCATTTCCTTGTATTTTATCATTGCCTGTTAAACCATGTACAGTATCTGAACCGGATAATGCAACTATGATATCATCATTTGCAGTACCTGTTATTCGATCATTACCAAATGAACCAATTATCAAATTGTCATCTAGTGGTTGATTTTGTTGTTGTAATGGTTGATTTTGTTGTTGTAATGGTTGATTTTGTTGTATATTTAATGATCCATTTGAGTTCAATATAGATGCTTCAATTTCATGAAAAATTAGAATGTGAAATGTGTTATTATAAGTTAATAAACTAATAGCGAACAAAACACAAATACCAATTATCATGAGAGATGATTGTATAAAAAAACGCATTTAACTTACTAGATTATTTTTCCTTATTAATATTGTACTGTTATAAATTCAATTCATAGATTATAATTCAATTCGATAGTTAAATCATTATTATAGGAATAGTACACTAAAGAAATATTGGGTACTATGTATATTAAAGCATGTAGTTATAAAAATAAGTTACATAATGCTTCTTGATATTATGAACTTTCAAACCATTTAGTTGACAATAACAAAATAATTAAATCTATAAATCTATCTAATAGATAATGAACTATCTTTACACGTTTACAAATTATTTAGATATCACTATTTTATAAAATATGTAAGTACAAATAAAATTCTTCATTAACATTTGGATCGGATGTATCAAAAATATTATAATTTTTATTGTAGTACATTTCTTGTATGTAATAAATCTTATCTGAAAAATAAAAAGCAAAAATTGTACTAATGAATGACAATTTGAACTACCCAAAAAATAAAGTATCATCGATAACTATTAAGGAATGTATCTCAGTGCTAATAATGTTGTTCTTTGTTTTTTTCTTTTTTTATCTTAGAAAAGATAAAAATATAAAGAATTAAGATGTCTTCTAAACCATTCATTTTCCAATGATATTTGTAAAGAAAAGTCGAAATAATTAACCATATAATACTATTGAAGACAATAGAAATGAAAAATCCTAAGAAATAAATTAAAATTATGCCTGTAATAGTACCACCAACAACTAATGGCGCTATTCGTTTTAATATAGATTTTAATAAGACATCCACGAGTCTTTTACATTGTTATTATCACAACATATTTTATTAGAATCACTACAATTGACATTTAGTACAATGACTTTATTAATTAAAATAAAGAAATAAGTATCAAATAAGGATATTTGCATCACATAGAATAGTTTATTATAATCAATATTATTACAAAATTATAAATTACATTCCATGATCTTATTTTCTATGAGCACTGACAATGATAATTTAAATTCTGATGGAAATGAAATAATAAGTCCTGATGGAAGTGTATCCCCAGAAATAGAAGATGAATCAGAAAGTATCTCTGAAAAATCTCCAAATTATTCCATATCTAAAAATAATATTCCCTCTTTTAAAAAAATATTAGTTGCTGATGATGGTAAAGATGAATCCGGTCGAGCACTTATATATGCAATCTCTTTATCCAACTCTACAGGTGCAGAATTGCTAATTTTACGTATATTAGAAGATGTTGATAAATTTGATGATGTTACCGTAGAAGGTTCACATGAATCATCAAAAATTGATAATCAAAACTTTCATAGACATATAAAAGGCGATGTAATAGATGCTATGGAAGAAAAAATTAAGAAATGTGAAGAAGCCGGATGTAAAAATAAAATTTCCTATAAATTTAGAGCAGGTAAAGCAGATGATGAAATAGTTAAAGAAATTAAAGAAAATAACTTTGATTTATTGATTTTAACAACTTCTCATATTGATTCATGGATAAGATCATTATTCAGTGATGCTAGGAAAATAATAAGCAATATAAATATACCAGTATTAATCATACAATAAGCTTAAAAAATATAATTTTTCGAAAGATGAAAGCAACTCTTTTAGACTACTAATGTATAAATAAGCAGCTTATTATGGTTATATTAATACAAATTTTTATAAACCAGAAGTAAAGTTCATAATTATATAAAATCATTTATTTATATACTATCTCGCTAGAAACAAATAAAAAAATTGTGAATCGATTAAACCTAACAGAATAGATCTATCTCCTTTTTGTCTCAGATTGTTGTATAATATCAATCTCACATTTGTATACAAATTTGTGATTGTTCTGATTTGTTAGCAAAAGTACTACTCAATTCTCATACCCTGAACCATACTACCTTGTATCTGTGAAAGCTATGACAACAAAATCAATTCAAATTATCACTGATAAAATTAGCACTGATATTTTTATCCATAGATGCTATTAATAGAAGAATATCATAAGTAGGATTTTTTGAAATCAGTTGAACATTAAAGATATTACATATAAAGATAGTATAAAATTTAATACAATGAGACTAATTAATATAAATAAGAATACATTCTTTTTCATATTTCCTTCTTTGTACGGTCTTGTGGTCGGATATAAAGTTACTTATTTTTATTTTCAAAATACAATTGTAAATTTATCATCAGTATAACCCTATAAGCAGAGTAAGACGTTAAACACATTATTATGAATTGAGTTCTATTATTACAATAAGTGCTTAATGGAAATTGGTGAGCCAGATCCATATCTCTCATGGTACTTGTATACCAAAAATTATAAGAGTTGGATAAATTATTAGAGTTAGAATTTTAAAATTTTAGATTTAATTAATAAATCCTAGTTAGTACTGGTATTGGAATATTAGAATCTTTAAACTATAATAACTTGGTTTTTTTATCTGATTATTCCAATGAGTGACGAAATAGTCATAATAAATTTTATAACAACAATAGAAAATAATCAATCCATACCAGTACCAGAAAGTAATCAAGAGTACATGTCTGAATTTATAGGTAAAAAAGTATTAGTTACTGTTCGTAAAAGAAATCTAAAAAATAGAATGATTGAAGGTGAAAAAACAGAAGATAATTAATAATAGATCAAAAAAGGTAACACCCTTTATATTTATTTTTATTTCGAATTAGGTACATAAGCAACGATACTCCCTCTCTCTGACCTAAACGTACTATATAATTAATTAGGTATCAAAGAAATTAAAATTTTATTATGAATTTATCATCATGGTATAAAAACTCAGCGCCTATTTTTACGGCTAAAGAAAGTAAATCAATTCTTCATGATTTCTTTGTATATGGAAAAAAAGGTCTAACTATAAATCCATACAATGGTTGTCATCATAGGTGCGGGTATTGTTATGCTACATATGAGTGGTCAAGTGAATTTTATGATCGTATATATGCAAAAATCAATGCTACAGATTTACTATCTAAGCAGATACAATCGTGGAAAGGAAATATACTTAATCCTGTAATGATAGCCTCTGCAACTGATGCATATCAGCCTGCAGAGATAAAATATTCTCTTACTCGAAAATGCGTTGAGGTTCTACAAGAATTTGAAATTCCGTATTATATTTTTACAAAGTCTAGTCTAATAGAAAGAGATTTAGAATTACACACCCGTTATTCTCATAACTGTTTTGTTGTATGGTCAATTACTACAAACAATGAGAAAATAAAAAGGATTGTTGAACCAGGTACACCACCTTCAAAATCAGTTTTTAAGGTAATAGAAAAATTCTGCAAATCAGGTATAAAATGTGTTGTTAATATTGATCCCATTCTTCCTCTTATAACAGATTCAAATGAAGATATCGCAAATATAATAGATTCTGCAAATGATATTGGAGTTAAATATGTTAGTGGCGCAATTTTAAGATTGAGATATGATATATGGGAAAGGATGAAATATATTTTACATATATTAAAAATTGATAACTCGATAAACTTTTATGAAAAAATCTTTAAATTCAAAGATCCTATCAACTTTAAAAAAAATCTAAATGCTGAAAGAGAATACACAGAATCAATAATGATGTTTTTAGAAAATGAACTTGAAAAAAGAAATATAAAATTTGGATATCCTAAATTAAACATAAAGAAATTAACTCCTTCTTCTGCATATTCCTTAAAGAATAAAAAAAATATAGTATCTTTAATGGATTTCATGAAATAATTATTTATTTTTACTAATGTTTCGAATAAAAAATATTGAATGTTTTATTAGTAAAAATTAGAAAAAATAAAATAATGCATTAAAACGTGATTTGAATATATGGTAGGATTAAGGGCAGCTAATACTTATATTATTTTTATTATCTCTTTGTTATTTATATCGATAAATACTTCGGTAAATATTATTAACGATGCATCTGGATTTTTTCACTCTGGAAAATCCTCAGATGATTTTAAACTTTATGAAAATACAAAACTAAAGCTTAGTATACAGTATCCTTCAACTTGGCAAAAAGAAGAACGACTGAATGATTTCGTTACCTTTCTTTCTCCGATCGTAGATTCAAGCCACTATAAATCTCCAGCAGGTTTGGGAATCTCTTCATTAAGTGTGAGTAATGTATCACTAAATACAATCGTAAATATCCATCTTAAAAATATGACAAATAACCTTAAAGATTTTCAATTGATAGAATCATCTGATACAATTCTTGCAGATAATAGACTAGCAAAAAAAATAATCTTTACCGCAATGGATGATGAAGAAAAAAAACAAGCTCTTCAACTTATTACTAAAAATAATGATAAAGTGTATCTAATTACTTACAAAGCGTATGTTGATAAATACGAACAAAATTTTCCAATAATTCAAAAAATGCTTAATTCATTAGTATTTTTCAAATAGTTCTAATTTACTTTTACCTATTAGTTGTGATAGATAATTATAAGTAGATATCATGTAGTTATTTCGAAATCAATCTCTGGATGAGTTTATATCTTTACTAATTACGTTTATTTAAATTAATTGATTGAATGCAATAATTATGTGTATTATAACTAAAAAATATAAAACTTGAAATTGTTTATCACTATTACAGGTCTATAATTAATATAATTAAATGGAAAATTAATTGCTACTTTAAATAATTATTTTTATTATTAATTCTCAGGTTTTTAGGAATAGCATTACAAAGAATATGAATATATCTTGTATAAGATGAAATTAGCCTGTTTATAAATAAAAAAATGAGTGAGAAAAGGAAATCAATTAAATCTTTTTAGAAGATTCAAATATTATTCTGTGTGTTTAGCTCAGCTCCAGTGGCGTTCTCTGCCTTTCCTGTATAGGTATGCTCTCCTTTCATCACTTCATTTATACCAATTACTACAGATGAAGTTGGTGGAAATTCTATCTCATCTTCTGTAGGGTTAGATAATGCAATATCTGTGATTGTTGTAACATTTCCTCCTGGTCTCAAATCAACATGATATAGACATTGTTCCCCAGGAGTTGATAATGGAGCTACATTTTCAAGAGTTGTTGCTGTCATGTTCGGTGCAGAACCTATTAAAACCTGAATTGGAGAACTACTATCAGCTCCACACGGGACTTTTAAAGCAATATGCCCATTTATTATATGGGATGGTGTAGAATCGTAAAGATGTAAAAAATCTGTTCCAGGAATAATAGCATCTTGTAACAGTATTGTGACTGAGTCTCTTACAGTAGTAGTTTTATTGTATTCGTTTTCTTCAGATGAATGTCCGACCTTGCTTGTGTATACTTCATCCTGAGTTTGATTGACTTTTTGAGCATAAGATGGAATACTATTAAAAATTCCTACGAGAATTGTTAGAGCTAAAATTACTACAATACTATATTTTCTTATAATGAGCATCTATTCTCCTAGATATTTTTTGTTATTATACTTTATAGTACATTCTTCGAAATAATAATGAATTAGTTACTAAGATTTTTATATAGAGTAGGTTGTGAATTAAGATTAATATTTTAATAAATTACAACAATAACCATTCATTCAAAGGTGTCCCATAATATATTTTTGTTAATTATAAATATTGTTTTTGTTGTTAAGGAATTACAAAAATTCCATAACTTTTACAATATACCATCATTATTGATATCTCTTGCATTTAATATTAATAATAGTGAGGTACACTCAATGGATTTGAATTTTATCTAAAAATAGTTGAAATAGGTACAAATATTCTTTAAAGAAATAGTCCATATTTCCATCTATTCTTTTCCATATCCAAGAGAAAAGATGTTAACATATCTTCTAAAATCCAACAAATAACATCTCCTTTCTTTACTGAAGCATTTTTGGGAGATCCAGTTGCCCCAGTTTTAGTAAGTTCATCCATTGTCCAAAATATTCTTATGTGTTTTGGGAGATTAGGAATAGT
>OCZS010000442.1_pt1 | contig 13497 bp, 14 predicted proteins | sample 1539071 | NCBI WGS metagenome assembly OCZS01 (sample SAMEA3113584, study PRJEB22503) | soil metagenome
TCGCGTCGAGGTGGGCGAACGTCGTCGCGGGCGCGGGGTCGGTGTAGTCGTCGGCGGGCACGTAGATCGCCTGCATCGAGGTGATCGAGTGACCACGCGTCGAGGTGATGCGCTCCTGGAGCACGCCCATCTCGTCGGCGAGGGTCGGCTGGTAGCCCACGGCCGACGGCATCCGGCCGAGCAGCGTGGAGACCTCCGAGCCGGCCTGGGTGAACCGGAAGATGTTGTCGATGAAGAGGAGGACGTCCTGCTTCTGGACGTCCCGGAAGTACTCCGCCATCGTCAGCGCCGAGAGGGCCACCCGGAGGCGGGTGCCCGGCGGCTCGTCCATCTGGCCGAAGACGAGTGCGGTCTGGCCGAGGACGCCGGCCTCCTCCATCTCGACCATGAGGTCGTTGCCCTCGCGCGTGCGCTCGCCGACGCCGGCGAAGACGGAGACACCGCCGTGGTCGCGGGCGACGCGGGCGATCATCTCCTGGATGAGGACCGTCTTGCCGACGCCCGCCCCGCCGAAGAGGCCGATCTTGCCACCGAGGACGTACGGGGTCATGAGGTCGATGACCTTGATGCCGGTCTCGAACATCTGGGTCTTGGACTCGAGCTGGTCGAAGGCCGGAGCGGTGCGGTGGATGCCCCATCGCTCGTTGACCTCGAAACGCTCGCCCTCGGCGAGGTTCATCACCTCGCCGGTCGTGTTGAACACCTTTCCCAGCGTCACGTCACCGACGGGCACGGTGATCGGGCCACCGGTGTCCTGCACCGGCGTTCCGCGCACCAGGCCGTCGGTCGGCTGGAGGGAGATGGCTCGCACCATGTTGTCGCCGATGTGCTGGGCGACCTCGAGGTTGAGGGCCTTGGTCCCACCCCCGATCTGCACCTCGGTGGTCAGCAGGTTGTACTGCTCCGGCATCGCGTCGACGGGGAACTCGACGTCGACGACGGGGCCGATGATCCTGGAGATGCGGCCGACGCCGCCGGCCTGGGTGGCCTCGGTCTGGTCTGTGGCAGTGGCAGTCATGGTCTCTCTCTCACTCACGTGCTCTCGGCCAGGGCGCTGGCGCCACCGACGATTTCGCTGATCTCTTGGGTGATCTCGGCCTGTCGTGCCTGGTTGGCCAGCCGGGTGTACTTCTTGATGAGCTCCTCGGCGTTGTCGGTCGCCGACTTCATCGCGCGCTGCCGGGCCGCGAGCTCCGACGCGGCGGCCTGGAGCATGCAGTTGAACAGGCGGGCGTTGACGTACTTGGGGAGGAGCGCGTCGAGCACCTGCCCCGCGCCCGGCTCGAACGAGTACAGCGGCAGCAGGTCGTCGTCCTCCGGGGCCTCCTCGCCCTCGACGACCTCGAGCGGCAGGAGGCGGATGACGTCCGGCTCCTGGGTGACCATGGTGACGAACCGGGTGAAGACGACATGCACCTCGTCGATGCCGCCCTCGTCGGTCGGCGTCGTGAAGTCGGCGACGAGCCGCTCGCCGACCTCCCGGGCCAGCTCGAAGGTTGGCTTCTCGGACGAGCCGCTCCACTCCGCCGCGGGATCCCGGTGCCGGAACCGGTAGTAGCCGATCACCTTGCGGCCGAGGAGGTAGGGGACGACCTCCTTGCCGTCCTCACGGAGGGCGGCGACGAGGCGCTCGCTCTCCTTGATGACCGAGGAGCTGTACGCCCCGGCGAGCCCGCGGTCCGACGTCATGATGACGACCGCGGCGCGACGGACGTCCTCGTGCTCGGTGGTGAGGGGGTGGTCCTCGTTGGAGAACGTCGCCACCGCCGACACCGCACGGGTCAACGCGCGGGCGTAGGGGGAGGACTCCCGCACCGCCTGCTGCGCTCGGACGACCCGCGAGGCGGCCATGAGCTCCATGGCCCGCGTGATCTTCTTCGTCGCCGTGACGGTTCGGATGCGCTGCCGGTACTCCCGGATCTGCGCTCCCATGGTTTCTGCCTCTCGTTCGTCTGCTGACTTGACCGGCCGGCGGCCCGGTGCCGGTGCACCGGGCCTGCGGGTCAGCGCTTCTGCCTGACGATCTGCTCCTGCTCGGACTCCTGCGCACGTGCCGCGGCGTCCTCCTCGGCCTCCGAGCCGGCCTGGACGCCGTCGGCGCCGCGTGCCTCGAAGAGCTTGCTCTTGAACGTGCCGACCTCGGTCTCGAGAGCCTGCTCGGTCTCCTCGGCGAACGTGCCCGTCTCCCGGATCGCGGCGAGGAGGTCACCCTTCGTGCGTCTCAGGTGGTCGAGGAAGTCCGCCTCGAAGCGGCGTACGTCCTCCACCGCGACGTCGTCGAGCTTTCCCGTCGTGCCGAGCCAGATCGAGACGACCTGCTCCTCCACCGGGAAGGGCGCGGCCTGACGCTGCTTGAGGAGCTCGACGAGTCGGGCGCCCTTCGCGAGCTGGGCGCGCGACGCCGGGTCCAGGTCGGAGGCGAACATCGCGAACGCCTCGAGGGCGCGGTACTGCGCGAGGTCGAGCTTGAGGCGGCCGGCAACCGACTTCATCGCCTTGATCTGCGCGGCGCCGCCGACCCGGGAGACCGAGACACCCACGTCGATGGCGGGACGGACGTTGGAGTTGAACAGGTCGGCCTGGAGGTAGATCTGGCCGTCCGTGATCGAGATGACGTTCGTCGGGATGTAGGCCGAGACGTCACCGGCCTTCGTCTCGATGATCGGCAGCCCCGTCATCGACCCGGCACCGAGGTCGTCGGAGAGCTTGGCACAGCGCTCGAGCAGCCGGCTGTGGAGGTAGAAGACGTCTCCGGGGTACGCCTCGCGACCTGGCGGTCGTCGCAGGAGGAGCGACACGGCGCGGTACGCCTCGGCCTGCTTGGACAGGTCGTCGAAGACGATGAGGACGTGCTTGCCCTGGTACATCCAGTGCTGGCCGATGGCCGATCCCGTGTACGGGGCGAGGTACTTGAAGCCTGCTGAGTCGGATGCCGGGGCGGCGACGATGGTGGTGTACTCCATCGAGCCCGCCTCCTCGAGGGTGCCCCTCACGGCCGCGATGGTGGAGCCCTTCTGGCCGATGGCGACGTAGATGCAGCGGACCTGCTTGTCCGGGTCGCCGGAGTCCCAGAACTCCTTCTGGTTGATGATCGTGTCGACCGCCACCGTCGTCTTGCCGGTCTGGCGGTCGCCGATGATGAGCTGGCGCTGGCCGCGGCCGATCGGGGTCATGGCGTCCACGGACTTCAGGCCCGTCTGCAGCGGCTCGTGGACCGACTTGCGCTGGACCACGGTCGGAGCCTGGAGCTCGAGCGCGCGGCGCTCGTCGCTCTCGATGGCACCGAGGCCGTCGATGGGGACTCCGAGGGGGTTGATGACCCGTCCGAGGAAGGCGTCGCCGACCGGCACGGAGAGGACCTCCCCGGTGCGCTTGACCTCCTGGCCCTCCTCGATGCCCGAGAACTCGCCGAGGATGACGACGCCGATCTCGTGTACGTCGAGGTTGAGGGCAAGTCCCAGCGTGCCGTCCTCGAACTGGAGGAGCTCGTTGGTCATCGCCGACGGCAGGCCCTCGACGTGGGCGATGCCGTCACCGGCATCGGTCACGCGGCCGACCTCCTCGCGGGAGGCCGTGCCAGGGTCGTAGGACCGGACGTAGCTGTCCAGGGCGTCCCGGATCTCCTCCGGACGGATCGAGAGCTCCGTCATGTTCTGATCTTCTCCTCGGTCACCGGCCCTCGCGGGCCGAAGTCTGTGGTCGGGTGGTGCATCTCTGGTTGTGGGTCCTGGTCGGGGATGCCGGTCAGCCGCCGGTGACGTGGCGCCGGGCCTCCTCGATGCGGCGCAGGACGGTGCCGTCGACGACCTCGTCCTCCACCTGCACGCGGATGCCGCCCATCACGCTCGGGTCGAGGACGACCTGCAGCGTCACGGACTTGCCGTAGTGCGCCTCGAGCGCGCTGCGCAGGCGGGAGTGCTGCTGGTCGGTGAGCGGCGCGGCCACCGTCACCAAGGCGGTGAGCTCCTCCCGGCGTCGGGCCGCGAGCTCCAGGTACGACTCCATGACCCGGTCGAGCCGCCGGCCACGGGGAGCCCGGACCGCCTGCTCGGTGAGCCGGATGGTCTCCGGGGCCGCCTTGCCCTCGAGCAGCTCGTGGACGAGGGCCACCTTGCCGGAGGCATCGGTGTTCCGGCTGGAGAGGGTGTCCCGCAGGCCGGTGTTGCCGGCGACGATGCGCTCGAACCGGAAGAGCTCGTCCTCGACACGGTCGATGCGCCCCTCACGCTCGGCCCCCGCGAGGAAGGCCTGGACCGCGAGCGACTCGAGCGTGTCGCCGAGGTCGCGCTCGGCCGCCCAGCGCTGACCGGCGACCTCCGCCACGAGGCCGGTGGTGGTCTCACCGACCTTGCCGCCGAAGAGGGACCGGGCCAGGGCCTGCTTGTCCGCGGAGTCCCGGGACGGGTCAGCGAGGGCCCGGCGGAGCGAGGCGTTGCCGTCGACGACGGCGGTCACGGCGAAGAGCTCCTCGGCCAGGGAGTCCCAGCCGGAGCTCCCGGCCAGCGCGGCGTCGAAGGAGAGCTGGACTGCCCTCGCGGCGCCACGTGACGAGCCACGCATCAGGTCTCCCTACCCGCGGGTGCGACCTTCTCGGGCGTGACCTCGCCTGTCTCGAGCTCGGCGAGGAAGCGGTCCACGATGCCCTTCTGGCGGACCTCGTCCTCGAGGGACTCCCCGACGATCTTGCTCGCGAGGGAGGTCGACAGCGAGCCGACCTCCTGACGGAGCTGGACCACCGCCTGCTGGCGCTCGGCCTCGACCTGGCGCTGGGCCGACTCGGTGATGCGCGATGCCTCGGACTGCGCCTGGCTGCGCATCTCCGCCACGATGGAGGCGCCCTGCTCTCGGGCGGACTCCCGGATCTCGTTGGCCTCGGTGCGGGCCTCGGCGAGCTGGGCGTTGTACTTCTCCAGCGCCGCGCGGGCCTCGGCCTGGGCCTGCTCGGCCTGGGCCATGCCGCCCTCGATGGCCGCGGCACGCTCTTCGTACATCGCCTCCATCCGCGGGACCACCTTCCGGGAGAAGATCCAGTAGAGGATCCCGAAAGCGATGATGCCGATGACGATCTCGGCCGGGTGAGGCAGCAGGGGCAGCGCCTCGGGCCAGCCGACGTCTTCGGCGGCCTTCACGGGTGCGAGAACCACGTCGCTTCCTATCTCTTCGAGCGGAGAGGTCGTCGGGTCGTCAGGGCGTCAGCCTTGGAAGACGAACACGAACACGAGACCGAGGATCGCCAGCGCCTCGGTGAGCGCCATGCCGGTGAAGGCGATGGTCTGGAGCATGCCGCGGGCCTCGGGCTGACGCGCGACGCCGTTGATGTAGGCGGCGAAGATCAGACCCACACCGATACCCGGGCCGATGGCCGCTAGGCCGTAGCCGAGGTAGGTGATTTCGCCGGTGATCTCGGCGACGACGGCGGTGTTCATGCGGATTCCTTTCGAGGGCACCGGGTTGATCCCGGTGTCGGAGATGGGTGTTCAGTTGGTCCTTCGCGAAGCCGTGAGCGGCCGAAGGGTCAGTGCTCCTCACTGACCGCATCGGAGATGTACAGAGCGGAGAGCAGGGTGAAGATGAACGCCTGGAGGAACTGCACCAGCAGCTCGAAGAAGGTCATCACGATGCCGAAGGCGAGCCCGAGGATGCCGGACGCCTGGACGAAGAGGTTGCTCCCGTGGACCAGGAGGTACTCCCCTCCGAGGATGAAGACGAGGAGCATGAGGTGGCCGGCGAGCATGTTGCCGAAGAGTCGCAGGGCGAGGGTCAGCGGCCGGATGATGAAGTAGGTGAGGAACTCGAGGAAGAACATGATCGGCCGCAGCCACACCGGCAGCCCCGGTGGGACCAGCGACTTCAGGTAGCCGACGACACCGTGCTTCCGGCGCAGGCCAACGGTGTGGTAGACGACGTAGACGATGAGCGTCAGGACGATGGGGAAGGCGATCCGGCTCATCGAGGGGAACTGCACGAACGGGAGGATCCCCATGACGTTGTTGAAGAGGATGAGCGTGAAGAGCGTCATCAGCAGCGGCACGAAGGGGCGGAAGTCCTTGGCGCCGATGACGTCCCGCGCGATGGTGTTCCGCACGAACCCGTAGGCCTGCTCGGCGACCCACTGGCGCTTGCTCGGCACGACGGTGAGCTTGCCCGCCACGGCGAGGAAGAAGAAGCCGATGATGACGACGGACGCCATGACGACGAAGGCCGGTCGGGTGAGGGTCCAGTTGCTCGTGTCGCTCCCGATCAGCGGCCACCAGAACGACTCGATCCCGGGCGCCTGGAAGCCCTCCTCGTCGGCGGCCGAGAGGCCCCCTTGGAGCCAGTGTGCGGGAACCACGCTCAGGCTCACAGCCTCTCCTCGGGGAATGCACGGGCGCCGAGGAAGGGCGCCACGGTGAACGGGACGTACGCTACCGGACCCTCGCGCGTGGGTGGGACGCCGGGTGAGAGCGCGATGCCGCTGGTCACCGGGCCTCCCGGGGCCCGGTGGGCGGGTCGTAGACGGGCACCCGTGCCCTGCGCAACGCGCGCATCGCGAAGACCTGCCAGACGAGGGTGACGACGAGCGCGACGACACCCAGCGAGACTCCGTCGACGGTCGGTGCGTCCTTGAAGAGCAGGATGACGAGCAGCAGGACGATGACCTGGCCGAGGTAGACGGCCATGGCGACGGCGAAGAAGGCGTGCGGGCTCGAGCTGCGGACGAGGCGGCTGAGGAGGAACATCCCGGAGGCGAAGAACCCGACGGACACGACGAGCCCGATGAGGCCGCCGGCCAGTGCATCCGAGCCACCCCGCCAGAGGACCACACCCACGACAGCGACGATCCCGGCCACCGTCGACGGCAGCAGCGCCCCTCGCAACATCGCTCCGAAGGGGGCGCCGGCCTGCGGCTCGGTGCTCGGGCTGGGGTCGGTCATCGGTGATCGGCCTCTTCGGGTCGTGACGGATGCTCTCCGGGACGGCTTGTGAAAGTTATCACAAGCGGTTCGCGCGGCGCGAACCCTGGGCCGCCGACCGGCATCCGGCCGTCCCGAGAACTCTCACACGCGACGGGTGAGGATGACCCAGATCGTCCGGGCGATGATCTCCAGGTCGAGCACCGGTGACCAGTTGACGAGGTACTGCAGGTCGTAGCCGAGCTTGTACTGCGCGTCGGTGTGGTAGCGGCCGTGGATCTGCGCCAGCCCGGTGAGGCCGGGCGGCACCTCGTGCCTGCGGGTGTAGCCGGCGATCTCCTTCTCGAAGCCGGCGGTGAGCTCCGGCCGCTCCGGGCGCGGGCCGACCACCGACATCCGCCCGGTGAGGATGTGGAGGATCTGTGGCAGCTCGTCGGCCCGGGTGGCCCGGACCCAGCGGCAGGCCGGGATGACGCGCGGGTCCCCGTCGCTGGCGAGCCGCGCCACCCCGTCGCCCTCGGCGTCCAGACGCATGGTGCGGAACTTGACCATCTCGAACGTCACACCGCCGACGCCCACCCTCGTCTGCCGGTAGAACAGCGGCCGTCCCGCTGCGACGAGCTGGTACAGCGCCACCGCCCCCAGGAGGAACAGCCAGACGGGCGCCGTGACGACGAGCAGGAAGAGGTCGAGAAGCCGCTTGAAGTGCCGCTGGGAGGAGGGCATCGTCTGCGGCAGCAGGAGGACGAACGGGAGGCCACCGACCTCTCGGAGCCGGTCCAGCCCGAAGAGCGTCTCGCGCCCGGTGACCCGGAGCAGCGTCGTCACGCCCATCCTGTCGAGCCGCCCGATCGTCCTCGGGTACCACTCGTCGAGCCAGGCGGCCGTCACGAGGAGGACGTCGGTCGCCCGTGACTCGCGTGCCACGTCGACGACCGCCCGGGGGTGGTCGATCTCCGCGACGACCACGAGGTCCGCGGTGTTGGCGGCCAGGTGGCGCCGGGCCAGGTCGAGGTCCGCCTCCTCCCCGGTGATGATGACCCGCGGCGGGCCCTCACGCCGAGTTCGCACGGCCTGCACGATCGCCCGGTTGACCGCCACGGCGATCGCCGAGAGGACGATGACCGCGAGGAGGTTCTGGACGGGGAAGGGGAGGGCGCGCTCGATCAACGACCCCCGCTGGTTCACCAGGCCCGTCAGGGAGAGGTTGAGCAGGGCCACGAAGCTGCCCCCTGCGAGTGCGAGGCGGGCGGCCCGCGGCAGCACGGCGGCGCCGCCGAGCCGGGGCTCCCGCTCGTAGAGGCCACCGAAGTAGAAGGCGGCGATGAAGATCAGCGTGGAGACGGAGAAGGAGAGCGCGTAGGCGCCGATGGGGTACGTCGGCCACTCCCCCGGCGGGCCGAAGCGATAGACCATCGAGCCGACGGCGAGCCCGAACACCGCGAGGGTGTCGAGCACCATGACGAGGCGGAACCCCCGGCGGTTGAGTCGCCCGAGCAGGCGGGCGTCGCGCCGGATGCTCGGTGCGGTCACGCGCGCATCGGCATCAGCGACCGTTCGCGCCCGGCCGGGCGTATGCGGGAAAGCGCGCCACGAGATCCGACACCGTGGCCCGCACCTCGCGCGAGACCGGGTGCTCCGGATCGGCGTCGCCCTTGGTCACCGCCCGGTGGATGAGCTCGGCGACGGTGCGCATCTCGTCCTCGCCCATCCCCTGGGTCGTCACGCACGGTGTCCCCACCCGGATGCCGGACGCCACGTTCGGCTTCTGCGGGTCGAAGGGGATCGCGTTCTTGTTGAGCGTGATGCCGGCCGCATCCGCTCTCGACTCGGCGTCCGCGCCGGTGACGCCGACCCCTTGAAGGTCGTGCAGGGACAGGTGGGTGTCGGTCCCGCCCGTCGTGGGCCGGATGCCGCGCGCCCCCAGCTCCGTCGCGAGGACTGCCGCGTTCGCGACGACGCGCCGGGCGTAGTCCCGGTACTCCGGTGTCGCACACTCCTTGAAGTTGACGGCCTTGGCGGCGATCGAGTGCATCTGCGGTCCGCCCTGCATCATCGGGAAGACGGCCTTGTCGATGGCTGTCGCGTGCTCGGCCGTGCAGACGATGGCACCGGACCGAGGACCCCGCAGGACCTTGTGGGTCGTGAAGGAGACGACGTCGGCATACGGCACGGGGCTCTCGATGGCGCCGCCCGCGACGAGACCGATGAAGTGCGCCGCGTCCACCCAGAAGATGGCGCCCACCTCGTCCGCGATGGCCCGGAACCGGGCGAAGTCGATGGTCCGCGGGATCGCCGAGCCGCCGGCCAGGATGATCTTCGGCCGGTGCTCGCGGGCGAGCTTCTCCACCTGGTCGTAGTCGATGTCCTCGGTCTCCCGGTCGACGCCGTAGTGAACGGCGGTGAACCACTTGCCCGAGAACGAGACCTTGGTGCCGTGCGTGAGGTGTCCGCCGTGCGGGAGGCTCATCGCGAGGAGGGTCTCGCCGGGCTTGAGGAACGCCCCGTAGACGGCCTGGTTGGCGCTCGCACCGGAGTGCGGCTGGACGTTCGCGTGGTCGGCACCGAAGAGCTGCCTGCACCGGTCGATGGCGATCTGCTCGGCCTTGTCGACCTCCGAACAGCCGCCGTAGTACCGACGTCCCGGGTAGCCCTCGGCGTACTTGTTCGACAGCGTCGAGCCGAGGGCGGTGAGCACCTCGGGGCTCGAGAAGTTCTCGCTCGCGATGAGCTGGAGGCCACCCCTCAGGCGGTCGAGCTCGGAGACGAGGACACCGGCGATGTCCGGGTCGAAGGCCTCGAGGGCGCGGAAGTCGGAGCCGTAGAACGTGTCAGTCATCGTCGGTGGTCTCTCGCTGCTCGCTGGACGTGGACGTGCCGGTGTCGCTGGGCTCGGAGGGCCCCGGCGCCTCGACGGCGTCGGGGCCGTCGGGCTCGGCGCGCGTCGACCCGGCGGCATTGAACTCTAGGGCGTCTGCACGGGAGCGCTCGACGACGGCGAGGACGTCGGACTCCGAGAGCGCTCCGACCCGCAGGACGACGGGCTCGTCGCGGGTGCAGTCGACGATGGTGGACGCCAGGCCGCCCGGGGCCGGCCCGCCGTCGAGGTAGAACTCGACGGTGGCTCCGAGCTGGCTGGCGGCCTCCACGACGGTTCGGGACGCCGGGTGGCCCGTGCGGTTGGCGCTGCTCACCGCCATCGGCCCCACCTCCCGCAGTAGCTCGAGCGCGACGGGGTCGTCCGGCATCCGTAGGGCGACCGTGCCGCCGGTGTCGCCGAGGTCCCACATCAGCGACGGCTGCGCACGCAGGACGATCGTGAGGGGCCCGGGCCAGAACGCGTCGACGAGCGCCCGCGCGTAGGCCGGAACGTCGGTGGCGAGGCCGTCGATCGTTCGCTGGTCGGCAACGAGGACAGGTGGCGGCATGTCGCTGCCGCGCCCCTTGGCTTCGAGCAGTGCGCGGACGGCGTCGGGCGAGAACGCGTCCGCGCCGACGCCGTAGAGGGTGTCCGTGGGAAGCACGACGAGCCGGCCGTCGCGCACTCCAGCGGCGGCCTTCGGGATCGCGTCCGCCCGCCCCTGGTCGGTCGTGCAGTCGAAGACGGGGCTCATGGGGCCAGCCTAGGGCTGCCGGATTCGCGTGCACGGACACGGCTCACCGGGCTCGTCGACCCCTAGTGTCGGCGGCGCGGGCATCCGCTCGTGATTCGACAACGAGAGGTGTGAGAACGACATGCGTGGATCTGGACTCATCTGGACCATCGTCGGGGTGCTGCTCATCATTGCCCTGCTCATCTTCATCCTGCCGAGCCTCTGACCGAGGCGGCACTCTCGGCGGCTCCGGGCGCCTGGCGCCCGGGGCCAGATCGAGCCGGTGGCCAGCCCAGCCCCTGACGGTCGCGCACACCCGCTCCGGCGGACAACCTGGAGCCCAGCGATGAGGTGGACGGCTCGCGGGTGCGTCAGCTGGTCACGCCTCTCCGCACCGCCACCGTTGTTCGCGGCCGGCCGGTGAGGTCGGGATGGTCGACGACCTCCGTCCACCCGCCGGCCGCGAGCAGCGCCGCGGCCAGTGACGCGCCCTGGTCCTCCGCGTGCTCCATGACAAGGACCCCGCCTTCGCGGAGCAGCACCCCCGCCCTGGCCGCCACCGCACGCGGAACGGCGAGCCCGTCGTCTGACCCTCCGTAGAGCGCCAGCTCCGGATCGTGGTCCCTCACCTCCGGGTCCACGGGCTCCGAGCCGTCGGGGATGTACGGCGGGTTGCTGACGACGACGTCGACCCGCCCCACGAGGTCGTCGAACGCCTGCGTCGCGTCGCCGAGGCGGATCTCCACGTCGAGGCCCAGGCGGTCGCGGTTGGCGACCGCCCAGGCGTGTGCGAGGTCGGACAGCTCGACGGCCAGGACGCGTGCCACCGGGAGCTCGTCCTTCACCGCCAGGGCGATCGCGCCCGACCCGGTGCAGAGGTCGACGACCAGAGGATCGCGATCCTGGCTTCGTGCAGCCGAGATGGCCAACCCAGCGGTCACCTCCGTCTCCGGCCGCGGCACGAAGACCCCGGGTCCCACCGTGAGCGTCAGTCGTCGGAAGTGGGCCACCCCGGTGAGGTGCTGGAGCGGCACGCGCGCCGCCCGCTCGTCGACGAGACCGGCATACCCTGCTGGCTCTGCCGTGCCCACGATCATCGCCCGGCGCACCTCGGAGGGGTCCACCCGCATCGCGTGCGCCGCCAGCGCCACGGCGTCGGCCTCGGCAGACCGGATGCCGGCCGCGGCGAGACGCGCTGTCGCCTCGCGCACCGCGGTTCGAAGGTCGCTCACCGGCCGGTCAGTGCCGCCAGGCGAGCCGCCTCGTCCGCGTCCACACACGACTGGATGACCGGGTCGAGGTCTCCGTCCAGCACGGCGTCGAGGTTGTGCGCCTTGAAACCGGTGCGGTGGTCGCTGATCCGGTTCTCCGGGTAGTTGTAGGTGCGGATGCGCTCGGAGCGGTCGACGGTGCGCACCTGGCTCGACCGGGCGTCGGCGTCCGCCGCCTGCCGCTCCTCCATCGCCAGCTGGTGGAGACGAGCGCGCAGGACGCGCAGCGCCGCCTCGCGGTTCTGCAGCTGGGACTTCTCGTTCTGGCACGAGACGACGACGCCAGTGGGGACGTGGGTGATGCGCACCGCGGAGTCGGTGGTGTTGACGCTCTGACCACCCGGGCCGCTCGAGCGGAAGACGTCGATGCGGAGGTCGTTCGGGTCGATCGAGACCTCGACCTCCTCGGCCTCGGGCATCACCCACACCCCCGCGGCACTCGTGTGGATCCTCCCCTGGCTCTCGGTCACCGGCACGCGCTGGACGCGGTGCACGCCACCCTCGAACTTCAGGCGCGCCCACGGGGCATCGCCCGGCTGAGGGTTGCCGCGGGCCTTGATCGAGACGCGGGCGTCCTTGTAGCCCCCGAGGTCCGACTCCGTGGCGTCGAGGACGTCGGTACGCCAGCCACGCCGCTCCGCATGGCGGAGGTACATCCGCAGGAGGTCCCCCGCGAACAGGGCCGACTCCTCACCACCCTCGCCCGCCTTGACCTCGAGGATGACGTCGCGGTCGTCGTCCGGGTCGCGAGGGATGAGCAGCCGACGGAGCCGGTCCTCGGCCGCGGTCACCGTGGCTTCGAGTGCCGGGAGCTCTTCGGCGAAGGCCGGCTCCTCGAGGGCCAGCTCGCGCGCGGCACCGAGGTCCTCGAGGGCCCGCACCCACGCGTGGTGGGCGGCCACGGTGGGGCCGAGCGCGGCATACCGCTTGGCCACCTCACGTGCGCGGTCCGGGTCGGAGGCAACCACCGGGTCGGCCATCCGGCGCTCGAGCTCGGCGTGCTCAGCGACGATCGCCTCGGCGGAGTCGAGCACGGGGGCCTCCTGGCGATGCATCGGGTCGGGCGCTCGGTCGGTCGGGCGGCCGGTCGTTGGGCGGTCGGGCGTCGGGTGACGCGACGCCCGGGCGCGGTGGAAACGCGACGCGCCGGCCCACCCCGAGGGCGGACCGGCGCGTCGACGAAGCTACTTGGCGGCCTTCTTGCCGTAACGGGCCTCGAAGCGGGCCACGCGGCCACCGGTGTCGAGGATCTTCTGCTTTCCCGTGTAGAACGGGTGGCAGTTGGAGCACACGTCGGCGTGGATGACGCCGTTCTTCGCGGTGCTGCGCGTGGTGAACGTGGCGCCACAGGTGCAGGTGACCGTGGTCTCCACGTAGTCGGGGTGGATGTCCTTCTTCACGAGTTCTCCTTGGATGTGTCCGGGTCGGCGGGCTCAGCACCGTGCTGCAAACCCTTGGCGCCCCGCCTGCGCCCCTCGTGAGGGAGGCGCTCAGGAAACGCGTCGCGTGCCGTGAACCGGTCCAGCGGTCAAGTGTGCCAGAGGTGGCGCACGTGGCCTAAACGGTGGAGGCGGATACGGCATTCCCCGGTCCCGCGCGGGCGGGCGACCCCTGTGGGATGCCGAACGCGCGCCCCACCGCGCCCTCGACACCCCGCGCCGGGCGGCATCCGCTAGCACAGGTGCCGAACGCGCGCCCCACCGCGCCCTCGACACCCCGCGCCGGGCGGCATCCGCT